>Ga0164295_10000007_pt1 | contig 337032 bp, 338 predicted proteins | sample GEODES006metaG_FD_111798 | JGI IMG/M metagenome (GOLD analysis project Ga0164295, IMG submission 111798) | Oligotrophic lake water microbial communities from Sparkling Lake, Wisconsin, USA - GEODES006 metaG | ecosystem: Environmental > Aquatic > Freshwater > Lake | place: USA: Sparkling Lake...
CAAATGCGATGTAAATATTCTGTTGCTTTTCCACCCTTTGATTTTGGAATGAAATGGTGCGCATCTTTTTGCGAATCAGGAATAGGCCGGTCACAAATAGGACAGAGCAATTCCGCTCTCTTGAACTCTTCAGGTTGTTGCCTACTGACGAGCTTTTGGCGTATTTTCCCCAACATACAAGTCTTATCCTAATAGACCAAAATTGATAATTGATTACTTAAGTGATTACTGCCCAGACTTCTTAAAACGCTTTCTTCTGATTCGGTTAACGCGATAGATGCCATAAGCAATGAGAGGGGTGCAAATTGCACCGATCAATTCAGGGGATACACCTAAGTGGAAAGTATTAACACCTTTCACCATAAAAATGATTAAGCTGACAGCGTAGTAGGTGAGTACTAAAACAGATAAGCCTTCAACTGTTTCTTGGAGTCTCATTTGTAGCTGGGCGCGTTGGTCCATGCTAGATAGTAATTGTTGAGTTTGACTCTCATTCACATACTCAATGCGGGTCCGTAAAATTTGCGTTGTTCTAGAAATCCTGTCTGATAGTTCTCTTAATCGACGCTGTGTCCATGAGCAAGTACTCATAGCGGGTGCAAAACGACGATCCATGAACTCTGACAATGTTTGCACGCCAGCGAGCGGTGTTTCATGCAACTCTTCTAAGTTTTTACTAACTAATTGGCTATAAGCCTCTGAAGCAGTAAAGCGCAAGCCATGCTCAGAAATCCACTCTTCAATCTTTGAAGCCAATATCGAAATACGTTGTAAAAAATGACCGTCCTGATCAGGGCTCATGGATTCTTCATTTTGCGCCGTGGAGATTTCTTTTGAGAGATCTGCTAGCTCTGCTTCAGCGAGACGCAAAGGATGAGATAAGCCCTTCGCTACCGGGAAAGCCATCATCGATGCCATGCGATAAGTTTCAGTTTCTGTGATGCGTCTTGCCACACGCCCAGCTTGTCTTGAGCCCATTCCTGCATGAGGCACTAAGTATGAGATATAACCATCTTTATTAATTTGTAAATCTGTCCATAGTTGGGCTTTTTTACTACTTAAGATATGACTGCCCAATAAAGTGTTTCCTGAGAAGAGGTTAGACACTTGTTCGGCATCGCTAAAAAGTTCACGATCTTCAAAAGCGATATCAATGGCAGCAATTCTGAGACCGCCTGATTCATGTAGGGGAGCTACACCTAAACCAGTTAAAACTGCATTGACTTGAGCTTCTATGCCTGGACGACTTTTAATATGAGCTTCTTCAAGCAAGTTATTTTGCTGAACAACCGCAGAGATAGAGGCGAACTCTCCATGGAGTTCCCATTTAATAATCATGCGCTTGGGTGCAGCTTGCAGTTCAATCATCCTATAACTTTGAACATCATCATCTTCAGCAGATTGATGCATTTTTTTACAAACTGATTTAATCCATTCAATCTGTCTGGCACGATCTTTGGAATCTAATAAAAACGCTTGATTCAAAATACGATCACGAGGCCACAAAGCGACGGGAGGTCTTGAATGGATCTCTTCGTGGAGTGCTGTCCTAAGTGGGTGATCGTATATTTGCATAAGCTTCTATAGTTTTATTCATTCGATTCTTGATTAGCTCTACTTTATCGCAATAAGTGATCAACTTATATGCTGCTGGCTGTTAATTCAAGAGATTACTTAAGAATAAGTGCTAACTATTAAAAGATTGAAGGTCTTTTATAAATGATATTGCAAGAATCTAACTATATGATTTATATAATTAAAGTAGATCTAACGATATTAATTATTGATACTTTTTTGTGAGGGCTTTGTTAAGACTTCAACGTGCTTGAAGGAAGCTCTCCAAATTTCTCATAATAAGATTCACTGAAATGACTCAGGTGAATGAATCCCCAGCGTAATGCAATTTCAGTGACTGTTGTTTTTGAGTTGCTATTCTTTGCTGCGATTAAATCTTTTCTAACTAAATCTAAGCGTAAACTTTTAAGAAATTTATTAGGACTATTTTTCCTATATTTTTGAAAACCATTGTGAAGTGTTTTTAAGCTAATTCCTACATTATCAGCAACGTCTTGAAGTGTAATAGCCTCTGTAGCTTTTTCCCGCATGTACTCTTCAGCCTGCCTAATATATTGAGGCGTGATAATTTTTTCAGGTTTTAGTAATTCCTGAGAGTATTGATTTTTTTGATTGAGTAGCAAAGAACTTACTAATAGGTGTTCTAGTTGCTTGGTAATCATCGGAAAAGTTTTCGCTGATTCAGACACAAATGGGTTCGATGCCAACAAATAAATGATGCTCTGATACATTTCAAAGCCGGTTGACATGTCAAGTGCTGATGAAAACCTAACATCATTTTTCATTGGATAGCCTAGTAGGCACTCGCAAGTTCTGCCGATTAACTCTTTATCAATTCTAATAATTAGTTGATTACATTGATCCCCCCATTGCATTGAGAGAGGATCGCTGGTGTTGATAATTGCAGCAGTATCTTGGTTTGCCCTTACAGCACCTTCTTCAACTTTTACATCCATGCCCCCTGTCATTGGAAGCATTATTAATAAAAACTTCTCAAATGGATCACTGTTAATGTTAACTCCTGTGCCATATCCGAGCGTATTGATTGAAATATTTTCTAGCTTTAAGTGATTCATATCAGCACATAAATGCTTGTCTTGACCGTGAACATTTAAGTAGTGCGGAACAAAAATATTCCCAACTTTATGTCGTACTTCATCAATCTCATCACCGCTGTGAAAAAGTGGGTATTTATCCAACCATGAGGTCAGGATTGAGAGTTCTTTCATCTTTAGATTTATTAATAATTTTTATAGTTTTCATTCTCGTGACTTTTTAATATTCTCGCTATTAGGGTAAGTATGGACTAGTGTAACCCCTTATTAAAAGGTTTTAAAAGTGGCTATTTATAAGGGTAATCACTTATAAATTAACCCTCTTTTTTTAAAATTACCTTTAATGGATAGAGCCTTCACTTAAGGGATATGAACCGAAATCAATTAGATAAATCATGATTACAAATCAACACTTACCTGGATTCACTATGCAATTAACTCAAAATATAAAACCCATTCAAAAAACCATGATTGGACATGGTTTATTGATGATGCTTGTGGGACTAGTTACAGGATTATTGCTATGGGTTTCTTTGTTGGGAGGCTTTGAGATTTACCCAGGTTTTATTTTAAATATTAATTTGGGCGGCACTTCCGAAGGATGGGCTAGGGTTCATCGAGGTATTCCAATGAACTCATTAATGGTTTTGGTATTTGCATTTGTAGTGGGAAGTCTAAGTTTTAGTTCAAAAAAAGAAAATGTTTTGGGATGGGTATTTATCGCTACTGGTTGGGCCAATACGGTTTTCTATGTTGCTGCTAACTATTCAGGTAATAGAGGTTTAAGTTTTGGGGAAAACAAGTTTGGAGCTTCAGATATTTTTTCTTTCATAGCTTTAGCTCCAGCTTATCTATTCGGAGTTTTAAGCATGGTAGTTATTTTTGAAATGGCAATTCATTGCTTAAAGAAAAGTTAATTTATTTAATTTATCAGTTTTAAGGAGAAATCATGACTATATTAAACAGATCAGAGTGGTATGACGTTGTAAGGGATACTAATTGGGTTCCTAAGTATGTAACACAAGAGGAATTATTTCCTGATGTTTTGTGCGGATCTATGGGGATTTCATTTGAAGATTGGACTGCATTTGACGAACCATACAAGCAGTCATATCCAGAGTATGTCAAAGTGCAACGCGAAAAAGATTCAGGGGCGTATTCTGTTAAAGCCGCTTTAGAGCGCAGTGATATCTATGAAAATGCTGTGCCAGGTTGGAAATCTGTTTTAAAGCTTCATTATGGTATTGCTGCTAGGTCAGAGTTTGGAGCAGCAAGTGCTGAAGCGCGTATGGTCCGTTTTGGACCGGCTCCCGGTATGAGAAACATGGCTACCATGGGGTCACTTGATGAGACTAGACATGGACAAATTCAACTTTATTTTCCACATGAGCATATTAGTAAGTCTAAGCAATTTGATTGGGCTCATAAGTCATACGACACAAATCAATGGGCTGCTATAGCTGCCAGATCATATTTTGATGATGTGATGTTAACCAGAAATGCTATTGGCGTTTCTATTATGTTGACCTTTGGTTTTGAAACTGCTTTCACAAATATGCAGTTCCTTGGTTTGGCCGCTGATGCTGCTGAAAATGGGGATTTCACTTTTTCAAATTTAATTTCAAGTATTCAAACTGATGAGTCTCGTCACGCCCAAATTGGTGGTGCTGCACTTAAGGTTCTATTAGAAAACGGCAAAAAAGAAGAGGCTCAAAAATTATTAGATATTTCTTTTTGGAGATCTTGGAGAGTATTCACGGCCTTGACAGGTCCGGCGATGGATTACTACACACCATTAGAACATCGAAAATCTTCTTTCAAAGAATTCATGTATGAATTCATTATTAACCAGTTTGTGAGAGCGTTAGAAGATTTAGGTCTTAATAAACCATGGTATTGGGACATTTTCATTGACCAATTAGACTCAGCATCACATTCTCAACAAATGGGATTCTATTTCTGGAGACCAACACTTTGGTGGGATGCTGCGGCAGGTGTTACGCCAGACGAACGTGATTGGCTAGAAGAGAAATATCCAGGCTGGAATGATAGTTGGGGTCAATGTTGGGATGTGATGGTTGAAAACATGCTGGCTGGCGATATGGAAAAAACATATCCAGAGAATCTGCCTTATCTATGCAATATGAGCCAATTACCAATTATTGGTCGTCCAGGTAAGGGTTGGGATGTTAAAGATTATCCATTGGAATATCAGGGCCGCTTATATCACTTTGGTTCAGAGCCTGATCGTTGGTGCTTTGAGCAAGACCCTGAGAGGTACGCTAGTACCAGAACTCTAGTCGATCGATTCTTAGGTGGCGATGTTCAACCTCCAACCTTAGAGGGCATTTTGAATTACATGAGTTTAGGTCCCGGAGAAATTGGTGATGATGCTGAAGGATATGCATGGTTAGACGCATATAAAAATCTTCCTAAGTATAAAAAAGCAAGTTAATTAATAAATTGAGAGGTAATAGAAATGGCTTTATTTCCCTTATGTATCAATTTTGAAGGCGACTTTGTTCTTCAGCTGGTGCCAGTTGATAGTGAGAATTCAATGGATGAGGTGGCGAAAGCTGCCGCACATCATACCGTTGGAAGAAGAGTAAAGGATCAACCTAATAGAGTTTTGCGAGTTAGGCGCTCAGGGGAAGGTTTTTTTGCAAGAAATATGAAAGTCTCCGAAAGCGGTTTAAAGCCGACGGAATGTGTCGAAATAATTTGGGAATAAAAGAATGGCGTTTAAAAAAGTTTGTACCGTTGAGGATATTTGGGAAGGAGAGATGGATTCCTTTGAAGTTGACGGTAAAGAGGTTTTATTGGTTTGCAAGGATGGTGGCGAGTTCACTGCTTTTCAGGGTGTCTGTCCCCATCAAGATATTCCCCTAGCTGAAGGAATATTTGACGGCAAGATTATTACTTGTAGAGCGCATTTATGGACGTTTGACATTTGCTCTGGTAAGGGCGTAAATCCCTCAGATTGTGCATTGGCTCGATATCCAGTGAGGGTAGATGGCGAGGATGTTTATATTGATGTAGAGGGTATTGAACCTTTATTTGCCCATACTTAATTAACAAAAAGGAAATTTAATGTCGTCAGAATTAATGGGTAATAACAAGGTTGGCCCAGTTATGCGTGCAGGAGAGTTAGCCTTAGCAGTTGTTGAGGCAGCCAAAGAGGATAACCCCGGCAAAGAAATTAATGTCGTCGATAAAAAGGCGTATTTAAGAATTGAAACAGATGATGAAATGATCCTCAGAAGAGAAACAATCGAGGAAGCATTGGGCAGGCCTTTCAAATTAAACGATCTTGAAGTTGATTTGAGCTCATTTGCAGGCAGGATTGATACGCAACAAGAGTTTATTAGGTTTTATTTTGAAAAAAAAGCTTGAGTTAATTATTTAATTAAATATTAGGAAATATCAAATGTCTCAAACGGAAAATGTAAAGCCATTGAAAACTTGGAGTCACTTAAGTAATAAAAGAAGGAAGCCAAGTGAGTATGAGATCGTCACAACTAATCTCCATTTTAATAATAGAGAGGCTGATGCTCCGTATCAAGTTGATTCAAATATGTTTATGAATGAATGGTATAAGAAAAATACATTCGGTAGTCCATTGCAACATTCTGATTGGAATGCTTTCCGCGATCCGGATGAGGTTGTTTACCGAACTTATACAATGATGCAAGATGGACAAGAAAATTACGTATATGGCTTATTTGATCAATTTAGTAATAGAGATCACGACAAATCCTTAGAATCGAATTGGATAGGAACTCTTGCATTGCGATTTGCCCCTGCAAGATATCTATTCCATACTGTTCAGCTACAGTCAGCTTATATAGCTCAAACAGCGCCTGCCAGCACAATTACTGTGTGCGGCATTTTTCAGATGGCAGATTCTTTCCGCTGGTTAACTCATACAGCTTATAGAACTAAAGAGCTACAAGTAGCGCATCCTGAAAAAGGATTTACAGAAAAAGAACGGCAGTTCTGGGAGGGTGAGTCAATATGGCAAGGTTATCGCGAGTTGATGGAAAAAGTACTCATTACATGGGATTGGGGTGAGGCATTTGTTGCTCTAAATCTTGTTGCTAAGCCTGCAATAGAAGAGGGCATCCTAAGAAACTTAAGTAATTCAGCTAGACATAACGGTGATGAGTTATTAGCTATGCTTTGTGATGCTCAAATGATTGATGCTATGCGCCACCGTCGTTGGTCAGAAGCGCTGGTGAAAATGGCTTTAGAAGAGCAGTCTAATCATGCCGTGATTCAAGGATGGATTAATAAATGGGAGCCATTAGCTGATAGAGCTATAGATGCTTACTGTCATGGTCTTCCAGATGTTCCCGACGCAGCTGATGATGCCAAGACTGCTGTTCGAGCCTATAGAAAATCTTTGGGATTTTGAAAAAGACGCCATGATGGTATCCAATCAAATCAACATTAACGGCGAGAAAGATGTGATGGCGCAGCACAGTGAAGATACTGTGCTGTTAGCTTCACTGAGAGCCGGTCTTGGATTCCCTTATGAATGTAATGCGGGTGCTTGTGGAAGTTGTAAATATGAGCTGTTGTGTGGTCAGGTTGAATCTTTATGCGATAAACCACCCGGTTTAACAGCTAGAGATATTAGAAAAAATATTCATTTGGGATGCCAAACTCGCGCAATATCTGACATTTCTATTAAAACTAGATTGTCTGATGAATATGTACCTTTGACAAAAACTGAGAAGGTTAAAGCAAGGTTTACTGGTGCGCATGACATTACACACGACATTAAAGAATTTGTTTTTGTTGCTGATCAAGCAGCAAACTTTCAGCCAGGTCAGTATGCACTTCTGACATTCCCTGACTTGGGTATCAAGCGTGCCTACTCAATGTCTAATTTGGCGAACTCTAAAGGCGAATGGCGCTTTCAAATTAGAAAAGTCCTTAATGGGAAAAGTACTGATTTTCTTTTCAATCAAATTTCAACTTCTGATGTTATAGAAATTGATGCGCCATACGGCATGGCCTATGTCAGAGATAACGCCAGAAATATTGTTTGTGTGGCTGGTGGTTCAGGCCTTGCTCCTATGGTGTCGATTACAAAAGGTGCTTCTGAGCAGGGTTTATTGAAAGATAAAAACTTGCACTTTTTCTATGGTGGCCGAAGCTATAGAGATGTTGGTGTCGAATCTCAATTAACTAATTTACCTGAGTTTGGAAAACAAATATTTTTCCATCCAGTGGTTTCCGAATCATCAGAAGAGAATTTAAAGAATTGGTCTGGTGAATTTGGTTTTGTGCATGAGTCAGTAGAAAGGAAGCTAGGGGAGGGTATTAAAGATTATGAGTTTTACTTTGCTGGACCGCCACCAATGACGAAAAGTTTACAAGAAACCTTGATGTTGAAACATCAGGTTCCTTTTAATCAAATCCATTTTGATCGTTTTTTCTGAAATTTATTTATCAACAATAAGTAAGGGGGATCTATGAAGCCACTAATTAAAGGAACATTGCTATTAGCTTTAGTTTCTAATTTGGCATTTGCTGTAACTAATGAGGATATAAAAGCTTCTTTTAATCCTTATGAAAAAGGAATGCCTACTATTCCAGGATTTACAGCTGGCATGACAATCAATAAATCTAACGTTAATAATTTTAAAGATTTTCTAGATCCAGGCACATTTAACTTGGTTTCTGATGGGTCTCTAGAGTTAAGTACTGAACAAGCGCACTCTGTGATGTTGCATCCTAACTATGTGGCTGCTACACAGAAAAATGCGGCTAATGTGAAGTTAGGCCCCAATCCAGGCACTATTGACGGTTATGTTGCAGGTCGTCCGTTTCCAGCAAAGCCAGATAAAAATGATCCTAGAGCTGGTGAGAAGCTAGCATTCAACTATAAGTATTCACAAGTCGTTGGTGATAGTGGACGTATTTTCCCATTTTACTGGACCTATATTGATTACAAAAATGGAAAAAAAGAAAAACGTGTTGAGTTTGATTTTAATTTCATTAGTCTGAAACATCGTACAACTCAACATCCAATAGAAGATATAACACCCAACCCATCTAATATTTATAGAAATATTTACTTAAAAGTATTGGCTCCTCAGGATCTAAAAAACACTCAATTATTGATTCAACGTTTTGACGATGATGTTAAACAAGATGACTCATTCTTATATCTTGGTTTCCAGCGTCGTGTGCGTCGTTTACCTACTGGTCAGACAACAGACTCATTCTTGGGATCTGATTTGATGATCGAAGACTTCGAAGGTTATAACGGTCGCGTACTTGATGCAGAGTGGAAGTATGTTGAATCGAAAGTGATGTTGACTCATTTCTATCGTCATAGCCAATTAAAAGATACCGATGCAAAAGATTCAGATGGGTATGGCATGGCAACTTTTGGTGGTAAGAGTGGATGCTTTGCTAATGCGCCTTGGAGTCCACGTTTGGTTCATGTCCTTGAATCGGTACCTACTAATAAATCAAGCCCTATTGGTAAGCGTGTGATGTATATGGATGCTCAAACATCAATTTTCCCAATGATCCTTATTTATGACAAAAAGGGAGCATTATGGAAGCGTTGGGATGTTGGGTTTAGTGACTCCGCTTACCATGCACCACAGAATAAAAACGCAGGTATTGCAATTTATACAACTGCTTCCATGTTGGATGTGCAAAATCAACACTGCACTGCATTGCAATTAAAAATGATTAGTGATCCTAAGTTGAATCCTCCTAATATATTTACTGTGCAATATATGAGAGGCGGGGATTAATTAAGAAATTGTTTTGCAAGAGCGTTTATTTGTTTTCACTCTTGCATTCAGTTGCCCCGTTATTTCTTGGGGTAGTGACCTCGTTAATACGGGAAACGAGGTTATAGTTGTATCCCCCTTCTCTTTGCGGAAGGAGAAGGGGGCTTTTATTGAAAGTTTAGCTAGGGACTAATATGACACACTATCAATTAACTGGCGGCTGCTCTTGCGGCAATTTTCGTTTTGAATTTAAGGGTGAACTAGCAATGGCTGTTCATTGCCATTGTAAAAATTGCCAAAAATCTAGTGGTACTGGTTCCGCTGCAGTTTTTGCCACAAATCGTAGTAATTACGTATTTACGGGTAAGACTAGTTCTTATAAATATATTGGTGATAGTGGAAAAGTTGTAGAGAGACATTTTTGCCCTACTTGCGGATCACCTTTATTTAGTGATGTTGAAATTCTTCCTGATTTGATCTTTGCAAGAATTGCTAGTTTGGATGAACCTTCTCAGATTAAACCAAGCATGCATATTTATTGTGATAGCTCTCAAGTTTGGGATAGGCCTAATGATCATTTGGCCAAATTTGGAAAAATGCCTAATTAATTGTTAGTTAAATTTAGTTCAGTGCTTACCCAGTAATCTCTTTTTCTATTCTATTTCTCTTTAATAGACTGAGGTCTATTCAATTCTTTAATTAAGTATTCACTTTTTAAAGCTTAATTTGTTGTATTTGACAAATTTTATGTATACTGTACATATATACAGTACTTTTATGAGTCATCTAACTTCAACTCCCCTAGTTCAAAAGACTCTCCAACTAGAGCCAGTAGGCTTTACGAGAGAATTTAAGGCATTTGAAATCAAGTTGCTATCGCACCGTATTTCGGCGGGATTTCCGAGTCCGGCAGGCGATTACGCTGAAGACGGCTTAGATCTTAATCATTACTTAGTACAGAATAAGCCAGCCACTTTCATGTTTACTGTGAGAGGTGAATCAATGATTGTGGCTGGCATCCATGATGGCGATAAGGTAGTGGTAGATCGTGCTTTAAAAGCCAAACATAAAGATATCGTGGTGGCCGTGGTTGATGGGGAGTACACCATCAAGCGGCTCTACAAATACAGAGGGCGCATTGAACTGCGTCCTGAAAATCCAGACTATCCAGCCATCACTTTTGAAGAGGGCTCTGAATTACAAATTTGGGGTGTAGTCGTTGGTGTTGTCCGTCGCTACTCTAGTCATTCAGCGAGGGATTAAGAATGTCATCTCATTTATTTGCTTTAGTTGATGTTAATAATTTTTATGTTTCTTGCGAAAGAGTCTTTGCACCCAAATTAGAAAATATACCCATGGTGGTCTTATCTAATAATGATGGTTGTGCTGTTGCTAGAAGTGCAGAGGTTAAAGCGCTCGGCGTGAAGATGGGAACACCCTGGTTTCAGATCAAAGATCTAGCCAAAACGCATGGCGTTTTAGCTTACTCATCTAATTACACACTCTATGGTGATATGAGTAATCGAGTCGTTGAAGTGCTACGTCAGTTCACACCTAATCTAGAGGTTTACAGCATTGATGAAAGTTTCTTGCAAATAGATGCTGTCATGAAACACTACACCGACCCTACGCACTTGGGTTTGACTGTCAAAAATCGTGTTAAAGATTGGACTGGTTTACCAGTCTGTGTGGGGATTGCTCCCACGAAAACCTTGGCTAAATTCGCTAATCACCTCGCAAAAAAACATCCGCAATGGCAAGGGGTTTGTGATCTGAGTACCATGACCAAACAAGATCGTCATCAATGGATGACTGAGGTATCAGTTGGAGAAGTGTGGGGTGTAGGACAAAAAATTGCTAAACGTTTACAGCTGATGGGTATTAAAACGGTATTTGATTTATTGCAAATATCGCCTCAAGTCATGAGATTGCAATTTGGTGTGGTGATGGAGCGCCTTTGTTATGAGCTGAGGGGTGTTTCTTGTTTAAAGTTAGAAGAGGTATCAGCCCCTAAGCAACAAATTATTGCTTCTCGCAGTTTCGGTAAATTAGTTACAAGTTTTAATGAGTTATCAGAATCTGTTGCAACTCATATTGCTAGAGCAGCTGAAAAACTACGACTTCAAAATTCTGTGACGGGCGCCATCACTGTATTCATTCAAACTAATGGGTTTATGAGGGGTGAGCCTCAATATGCTCAAAGTATTGTGGTGCCATTGCCTGACCCAACAGATGATTCTTTAGAGCTGACAGCTGCAGCCATGAGTGGCTTGAGTAAGATATTTAGAGGAGGCTTTAGATACAAAAAGGCAGGTGTTGTACTGAATCTTTTATCAGATAAGCCTGTCGTACAACAATCTTTGTTTGAAGATATCCAAGCTAAGGGTCAATCAGCCGAGCTCATGAAAACCATCGATGAGATCAATACTCGTTTTGGTAGCAACTTGATTAAGTCTGCTGCCATGGGAACTAAGCAAGCTTGGGCAATGCGCTCAGACAATAGATCGCCTAGTTATACAACTAACTGGAACCAGTTGCCGATTGCTTACTAAGAACCAATAAAAGTTATTCAGAGACACTTCGTAGTTATTTGAGGTAACTATTTAAAGGATTTAGTCAATCTTAATATCCAGCGGCTATCTTCTATGAAGCCGTTCTTAGTACTGAGTTCTTGACCGTAATGCAAAGAGATACGACCAAAAGGAAAGTTACCTATCCCACTGAGTTGATAGCGATGGCTTTCAACTCTATCTCCTTGGCTGGCACCATTGATACTGGTTTCGCCACCTACGCTATAAAAATATCCAATTGCAGTACTGTAGGTTGGATTGAACTTATAGATAAAAGCAGTTTGAGCACTGTAAAGTGCTTTCTGTTTGAGTGTTTCGTGAGTGATGGCTTTATCGTCGTTTTCACCATACCAAAGAACATCAAGAGCTGACATCCAATTAACGCGCTTACTGATGGACTGTTCATAGCCTGCTTGAAGAGCCCATCGATAGCGATTTTCACCAGGATTAAAAGTCTTTTGACTGTCGTAACTTCCTGTAGGAACGGTTAGATATCCTGCAACACCCATATATTTCGCAGCATCACGATTGACGTAAGGCCAAAGTGCAAAAGCAAAAGAGGTATCACCAGCACCAGAGTTAGCTGTAAAAGCTGATGAGCTACCTGATGTAGAAATCTCAGTTATTGGCGCTTGAATATAAAAGAAAGCCGGTAGGGTATTCAGTTCAAAAGAGCGACCATATTTAAGTTGCGTTTGGGTGTTAACTATTTCACCACCAGTAAAAGCTTTATTCCCCTTGCTGTAAAAATCCCCGCGCTCAACGCGCTGGTAATTGATCTGCATCATTTGGATGCCGGGAGGTGGGGCAATGCCGTCATTAGGATGAAGGTCAATAGCCATCGCGAGACTAGGAAGCATCGCCAAGGTAAAACTGACTTTTTTTAAGTGAAACGGCATCGAAATACCCGATATATATGATTTGTACACATTATCTACCAGAAAGGTAGGGGTAGCTCATTTGAAGAAATCACCTTAATAAAGGGTTTCTTAAAAGATTTTTAACAAAAAAAAGCCAGCTAAAGTATCTTAAGCTGGCCAGTAAAAACTAATCTTTTAAGACAATTACTTTTTCTTTTTGTTTTTGTCCTTCTTCTTAGACTTTTTCTCTAATTTTTCTTTATTACCATTAGAGTAAACACACCACTTTTTGATTTCCTCAAGAAGCTCTTCAAGTTCTTCATAAGGTAATTCTTTAAAATTGATCAAACTGATTGATCCAGATTCCTGCAATTGTTTAACTGCATCTTCATACGTATACATAATCACTCCCTTTTACGCAGCAGATAGTTTCAAGGATGTAATCAATTAAAACAATATAAATGTGACAAGTCACAAAAGGTTCACATTAGAGCCTGTAAATTCCTAGGCGTGTCATTCAAATGTCACATAATTCCATTATCATGGAATTATGAAAAATACAGATGCCGTTCAATCGCTTTTAGCCCTTGGTCAAGAATCAAGGTTGAATATCTTCCGCCTTATCGTTCAGAGGGGCTCGGAGGGTGTTACGCCCTCAGATATCAAGGAAAGCCTGGGCATTCCGGCTGCAACGCTCTCGTTTCACCTCAAAGAGCTTTATCAAGCCAATTTGGTCTTAGTCGAGCGCCAAAGTAGAAATCTCATCTATCGACCTCATGCCAAACAAGTTGAATCGCTGATGGAATTTCTTCTCTTTAACTGTTGCGGTGGACAACCATGTGCTCCAGAGCAGCCAAAGGATAAAAAATTAGAAACTAAGGAAACAATATGAAACGTATGCATATTCACGTAGCAGTAAAAGGAATTGAAGAAAGCGTTGTCTTTTATTCAAAAATGTTTGGTACTGAACCAACGGTTCACAAGCAAGATTACGCTAAATGGCAATTGGAAGACCCTAAGGTCAACTTTGCCATTTCTGCAAGAGGCGCAGCAGTAGGACTTAATCATCTTGGCATTCAAGTAGATGCTGCTGATGGTTTAGTTGAAATGAAAACCAGATTGGATCAATTGCAAACAGAACTTGTCGAAGAAGAGGGCACCGCTTGTTGCTATGCTAAATCTGACAAGTACTGGGTTAACGATCCATCAGGCATTCCTTGGGAAACATTCCATACCTTGGACAGTATTCCTGTCTTTAACGAAGCTCCCGTTGAGAGCGCAGAAGCCGCGAATGCATGCTGCACCCCTGCATCTATGGGAAGTGTATCGACAGTTTCGATTGGCTCCATAAGCACCAAAAATAAGTGTGGTTAACACAGACTTTAAAAAAATTACTCAAGCTATTTCTCCATAAAACTAAAAAATATAAATCATGAAAACATACAACATCCTTTTTCTATGTACCCACAATTCAGCCCGAAGTGTTGTTGGCGAGGTTCTAGCAACCCAAACCTCCAATGGTAAATTTATTGGCTACTCAGCTGGTTCAACACCAGGCGGTAAGGTCAATCCCTTTGCAGTTGAGATCGCTGAAAAGTACCACTATGATTTGAGTAAGTTGAGATCTAAAAGCTGGGATGAGTATGCTCAAGCGGATGCTCCTGAAATGGATTTCATCATCACTGTTTGTGATAACGCAGCGGGTGAAGTTTGCCCATTCTGGCCGGGTAAGCCAGCAACAGCTCATTGGGGTTACCCTGATCCTTCATCAGTTGAGGGCGATGATGAGGCTAAACGACAAGCATTCAAAGCAGTTGAGTTAGGTTTAAAGAAACGTCTTGAGATCCTACAGAACTTACCTCTTGAAAAATTAGATGCCATGTCATTGAGTGCTGAACTTAAAAACATAGCTGCAAATAACTAAAAATCTGGCATAAATCACATGAATATTTTTGAACGTTATCTAACGGTATGGGTTTTTATTTGTATCGTCGTTGGCATTGCCTTAGGTCAATTCTTCCCAGATGCATTCCAGCTACTCGGAAGTATGGAGTTTGCTAATGTCAATATCCCAGTAGGTTTTTTAATTTGGGTCATGATCATCCCCATGCTAGTCAGAGTTGACTTTGGTGCTTTGAATCAAGTGCGTCAGCACATCAAAGGTATCGGCGTTACCTTGTTCATCAACTGGTTAGTAAAACCTTTCTCAATGGCATTCTTAGCGTGGTTATTTATTCGTCAGATATTTTCGCCTTATTTGCCAGCCGACCAAATTGATAGTTATATAGCTGGTTTAATTCTATTAGCTGCGGCACCTTGTACCGCGATGGTATTTGTATGGAGTCGTTTGACCAATGGTGACCCATTGTTTACCTTGTCTCAGGTTGCTCTGAACGATGCCATCATGGTCGTTGCATTCGCCCCATTGGTAGCATTCTTATTAGGCGTCTCTGCCATCATCGTTCCTTGGGATACTTTATTAACATCAGTTCTTTTGTACATCGTCATCCCGGTCATCTTGGCACAACTATTAAGAAAGTCTTTACTAGCCCGTGGGCCAGAAGTTTTTGAGTTAGTGATGAAAAAGATTGGCCCATGGTCGATAACAGCGTTATTAGTGACTTTGATACTTTTATTTGCGTTCCAAGGTGAAGCCATCATTAATCAACCACTAGTGATTGCTTTATTAGCGGTACCGATCCTCATTCAGGTGTTTTTCAATTCTGCATTGGCTTATTGGTTGAACCGTGCAGTGGGAGAAAAACACAATGTGGCATGCCCATCAGCATTAATCGGAGCATCCAATTTCTTTGAATTAGCAGTAGCTGCGGCGATTAGCTTATTTGGATTCCATTCTGGGGCAGCTTTAGCCACAGTCGTTGGGGTACTTATTGAAGTTCCTGTCATGCTTTTGGTAGTGAGATGGGTCAATCAGTCAAAATCTTGGTACGAAAAGGGCGCAGCTTGCAGCAAGTAATGCCTTAATAATCAAAGCAAGCCCTTCAATAACTCAGAAAATAGCGCTTTCTCCTAAGAGCTATTTTATTTAATAAAATATTGATCTATATAGTATTTTTATAAATAAACACGTTTTAGACCTCAATTACCTGATGTCTATCAAATGTCACAAAACTTTCATAAACACTCTGTATCTTCAACGATGTCGCGATATGCGTCATTTAATGAGGAAAAACATGAAATCTTTATTTACCAAAACATTAGTTGCTGGTGCCATTGCACTTTCAACAGTAACAACAGCAATGGCTGCCGATATTACGGGCGCTGGCGCTACATTCCCATACCCAATCTACGCTAAATGGGCCGAGGCTTACAAAGCTAAAACAAATAACGGTTTGAACTACCAGTCAATTGGTTCTTCAGGTGGTATCAAGCAGATTAAAGCAAAGACAGTGGACTTTGGTGCAACTGATAACCCAGTTAAGTTTGAAGATCTAGAAAAAGACGGCATGGTTCAGTTCCCAGCGATTATTGGTGGCGTGGTACCTATTTTGAACGTTGATGGCATCAAGCCTGGTCAGTTAAAAGTGACTGGTGATGTGTTGGCACAAATGTTCATGGGTTACATCGTTAACTGGAACGACAAGAAAATTGCTGCATTAAACCCAGGTGTTAAGTTGCCTGATGCAACGATCACTGTAGTTCACCGTGCAGACGGTTCAGGTACAACAGCGATTTTCACTGACTACCTTGCAAAAGTGAACGCAGATTGGAAGAGTACTGTAGGTGCTGGTGCTGCTGTTAAGTGGCCAGCTGCTTCTTCAATCGGTGGTAAGGGTAACGAAGGTGTTGCTGCTAACGTGAGCCGTGTAAAGAACTCAATCGGTTATGTTGAGTACGCATACACTAAGAAAAACGGAACACCATATTTCAATTTGGTAAACCAAGCTGGTCAAACAGTTGGACCTGATGATGAAACATTTGCCGCAGCTGCTGCAGGTACAGATTGGGCAAAGATTCCTGGTATGGGCGCATTCATTACTAACGCTCCAGGTGCTAAGTCATGGCCGATCACTGGTGCATCATTCATTTTGATGTACAAAGATCCAGCTAACAAAGCTAACTCTGCTGAAGTATTGAAGTTCTTCGACTTTGCTTTCAAAGAAGGCAAGAAGATGGCTGCTGATTTGGACTACGTGCCAATGCCTGACGCTACAACAGACTTCATTCGTAAGAGTGTTTGGAACCAAGTAAAGACTAAGTAATTAGTTGGTTGTTAAGTAAATTTAGGAAATAGCTCGCAAGAGCTATTTTCTTTAATACTAGGATATATATGAATACCAGTCAGTTATCTGACATGTTGACACCGCAAGCTGAAAGAATTCTGAAGAGACAAAGAATTCAAGATTTCATCTTCCATAAGTCGACTTTGTTTTTTGCCATGACAGTGCTATTTGCTCTGATTGGCATCATTATTTCTTTGATTATTAGTGCATGGCCTGCTTTACGTGAATTTGGATTAGGTTTCTTTTTCACAATTGAATGGGACATTATTAATGGTCAATTCGGTGGCTTGATCGCTATTTTCGGTACTGTAGTGACCGCACTCATAGCGCTTGTGATTGCTGTGCCTTTAAGCTTTGGGATAGCTGTCTTTTTAACTGAGACATGCCCGGCTCAATTAAGAAGACCTCTTGGAACAGCTGTTGAGTTACTTGCTGCTGTGCCTTCTATTATTTACGGCATGTTCGGATTATTTATTTTTGCGCCATTGTTTGCTGAGTATGTTCAGCCAGCTTTAGCAAACACCCTAGGTCAAGTACCTGGGTTAAGTTACTTGTTTACTGGCGCGTTTAACGGCATTGGTATTTTGTGTGCGGGTCTCATTTTAGCCATGATGATCTTGCCATTTATTGCATCTGTGATGCGAGATGTTTTCGAAATTGTTCCACCGATCCTAAAAGAATCTGCTTATGGCATGGGCTGCACGACATGGGAAGTAGTTAACAAAATTGTTTTGCCATACACCAAAACAGGTGTTATCGGTGGCGTGATGTTGGGTCTAGGTAGAGCCTTAGGTGAAACCATGGCTGTGACATTTGTGATTGGTAATGCACACAAGTTATCCGCCTCATTGTTTGCACCTGGTAACTCGATTGCCTCTACATTGGCTAATGAGTTCGGCGAAGCTGAGCCTGGTTTACATTACTCGTCACTCTTTGCATTAGGTCTTGCATTGTTCATTATTACTTTTGTAGTTTTAGCTCTAGCAAAAATAATGCTTGCAAGAATGGAAGCTGGACAAGGAAAGAAAACATGATGATTGAAATTAAAAACCCTGGCTTATACGCAAAACGTAAGCGCAGCAATCAAGTTGGTCTTTTCTTATCCATGTCGGCTATGCTTTTAGGCATGGTTTTCCTTCTATGGATTTTGAGTATCTTATTTGTTAAAGGATTCTCAGCCATTGATCTCAATATCTTCACTCAAAGCACTCCAGCGCCAGGCTCTGACGGTGGTGGCTTGGCTAATGCGATCGTTGGTAGCTTGATGATTGTGTTGAGCTGTACATTGATCAGTACACCGATTGGTATCTTGGCTGGCATCTATCTTTCTGAATATGGCGCAAGCAGTAAGATTGCTTCGATTACTCGATTTGTTAATGACATCATGTTGTCAGCACCATCCATTGTGATTGGCCTCTTTGTTTACGCAGTGATTGTGGCTCAAGTACAACATTTCTCTGGTTGGGCTGGTACGATTGCATTGTCATTAATTGCCATTCCAGTAGTTGTCAGAACAACAGAAAACATGTTGCAGTTGGTGCCTATCAGTTTGCGTGAGGCAGCTTATGCATTAGGTGCACCAAGATGGAAAGTAGCTTATAGCGTGACATTAACAGCAGCTAGAAGCGGTGTGATTACCGGTATCCTTTTAGCGGTTGCTCGTGTGAGTGGTGAAACGGCGCCATTGTTGTTCACTGCCTTAAACAACCAATTCTTCTCAACCAACATGAATGCGCCAATGGCTAACTTGCCAGTGGTCATCTTCCAGTTTGCTATGAGCCCCTATGACAATTGGGTGGATCTGGCCTGGGGTGGAGCTTTGCTCATCACATTAGTAGTTCTCAGCTTAAACATCATTACACGTGTGGTGTTTAGAGAGAAAGTTCAAGGATAACTAAATAAGCGAGAAGTACAAATACGTACAAGCCTCTCAAGGAAAAACTATGACAGATATAATTCAAAACACACCAACTGGTCTAAAAAGTGCTTTAGAAATCAGAAATCTTAATTTCTACTATGGTACTTTTTTAGGTCTTAAAAATGTCAACTTAGATATTGCCGAAAAACACGTCACGGCTTTTATCGGACCTTCTGGTTGCGGCAAATCAACTTTGTTGCGTACTTTGAATCGTATGTATGACCTTTATCCTGGTCAGCGCGCTGAAGGCGAAATCAATTTTTACGGAAATAACATCCTTGATTCTAAGCAAGACTTGAATTTGCTGAGATCAAGAATCGGTATGATTTTCCAAAAGCCAACACCGTTCCCAATGTCTATTTATGACAATATCGCTTTTGGCGTTAACTTATATGAGTCTTTATCTCGCGCTGAGATGGATGAGCGAGTTGAATGGTCCTTGACCAAGGCAGCCCTTTGGGGTGAAGTTAAAGACAAGTTGAATCAAAGTGGTTTGTCATTGTCTGGTGGTCAGCAGCAGCGTTTATGTATCGCTCGTGGAGTTTCAGTTAAACCATCCATCTTATTATTAGACGAGCCAACCTCTGCTTTGGATCCTATTTCAACTGCAAAAGTTGAAGAATTAGTTCACGAGTTAAAGAAAGACTATACGATTGCCATTGTTACGCATAATATGCAACAAGCAGCTCGTGTTTCTGACTTCACTGCTTATATGTATTTGGGTGAAATGGTTGAATTTGGTAAAACTGATGAAATCTTTCTTAAGCCAAAACGCAAAGAGACAGAAGACTACATTACCGGTCGCTTCGGTTAATCCAATAGCCAAGCCATCTAATAAGATTTAGGAGAAAAAAATGCCAGATAAACACTTATCGTCACAATTTGATAATGACCTGAACTCAATATGCGGTAAGCTACTTGAAATGGGTGGAGTGGTTGAATCACAGGTCGCTATGGCGGTGCGCGCTTTTGCTAACTTAGACGGTGACCTAGCTGATCAAGTGATGGCACGTGAGCGTGAAGTCAATGATTTTGAGATCGAAATTGATGCTATGTGTACAGAAATCATTGCTCGTCGCCAACCAATCGCTGGCGATTTGCGCTTAGTGATGGCCGTTTCTAAGGCTATCACTAACTTAGAGCGTGCTGGTGATGAAGCTGACCGTATCGCAAGAAGAACAAAACATATTTTAGAAGACAGCGCATCTCATGGCATTAACGTTGCAGAGATCCGTTTGTCAGGTCAGATGGCGGTTTCATTATTACGTCGTAGCTTAGATTGTTTTGCAAGGTTAGACATCAAGTCTGCTGTTGAGGTTGTCTACGATGACAAAGAAATTGATGATGAGTTCAGAGCTTTTGTCCGTAAGCTTGTTAGCTATATGTCTGAAGATCCACGTACGATTTCTGTAGCGCTAGATATGTTGTTTATTGCTAAAGCCGTTGAGCGTATTGGTGATCATGCCAAGAATATTGCTGAATTTGTTATCTATATCGTTAAGGGTACTGATGTTCGCCATCTTCCTCACGATCAGTTATCACAAGAGGCGAATAGCTAATTATGGCAAGTAGCATACTCATTGTTGAAGATGAACCTTCAATAGCAGAACTGATTGCTGTCAATTTGAGTCATGCTGGGTTCTTACCAATTAGGGCTTTTCAGACTGATCAGGCATCACAGTTAATGAAAGAAGTATTGCCAGATTTGGTAGTTCTCGACTGGATGCTTCCTGGTAAGTCAGGCATACAGTTCGCTAAAGAACTACGCAGTAATGAGCGGACCAAAGACATTCCAATCATCTTGCTAACAGCAAGAGGCGAGGAGATGGATAAGATTGCTGGTCTTGAGTCAGGTGCTGATGATTACATGACTAAGCCTTTCTCACCCAAAGAGCTTGTCGCTAGAATTAAAGCTGTTCTTAGAAGAAGAGCTCCTCAATTGGCTGATGAGATGGTTCAAGTGAATCATTTAAAACTTGATCCAGTGTCTCACCGCGTTACAGCTACTAATGGTACTAATGACGTGACCTTAGATTTGGGTCCAACCGAATTTAGATTACTTCATTTCTTAATGACTCATCCTGAGCGTGTCCATTCTCGTGGACAGCTTTTAGACAAAGTATGGGGTGATCATGTGTTTGTTGAAGAAAGAACTGTAGACGTTCATATCAAGCGTCTAAGAGCCTCTTTAGCACCTGCTGAGTGCCAGAACTTGATCGAAACAGTTCGTGGCAGCGGTTACCGTTTAACCAAGAACCCTGTGCCAGCATAAATTGGTGATGTCCTAGTTACCACTTCAATGAAGTAGTGAGTAACGACACCTTTTAAATCAAAATCGACCTAATCCTCTTCCGAAAACCTTTTTGGAAGATATGGAACTTCTAGATATTTAGAGCTGGTAATCAAAAAAGCGTAATAGATCAAATCTCGTTTGAATTTATCTTCAGAGAAGCTCATGTGATGATTTTTGGACTGCTCCAAGCTAGCTTGGGGAGCCTCAATAGGATCTTGATGATAGATAGATTTACTAATTGTCATATATGTCAAAGTAAGCTCCTTAGAACCTGAATCTTATTGATCAAATTTGACAATCTTAAGTACTTTTTTTGAATTTTTTTTGAATCTTACAAAGCCTTGTTAAGATATCACCTATGCCGTCCATTCAAACTCGCCTAATAACTACTGCAATTGGTATTTTTCTCTTAGCATGGCTGGTTAGCGAAGCGATCAGCAGTACTGCTGGTTGGGCAGCAGCCGTTATTTGTTTATCAATTTTGTTAACTTATCAAATTTGGCATGCTTCTAAATTATCAAAAATACTATTAACTCCAAAATATGACGATATACCTGGAGCCATGGGTATTTGGGGTGAAATCTATTACAGACTTCATAAGTTAACCAGAGCTTGGCGCGATCAAGTGATCGATGTTGAGCAACAACATCAACGTTTTATTCAAGCGATTCAAGCATCGCCTAGTGGTGTTGTGATGCTGAATCAAGATGATCAAATGGAATGGTGTAATGCGATTGCAGGATCTCACTTTGGATTGAATGCTAGGCGTGATGCTTTACAAAGAATCACTCATGTTTTGCGTAAGCCGGCTTTTGTTCAATACATAGTTCGCCAAAACTACCGTGATCCGATTCGATTAACGAATATGGGGCTATTAGAAGAATACACATTAGACGTTCAGATATTTCCTTACGGTGATAAACAAAAACTTATCTTATCGCAGGATGTTTCTCAAATAGAAAAGACTGATGCCATGAGACGAGACTTTGTGGCAAACGTCTCACACGAACTAAAAACTCCATTAACTGTTCTGGCTGGATTTTTAGAAACAGTTCAAGAGCTCAACCCAAGTCCAGAAGATAGAGATCGTTATCTTCAGTTGATGAATATCCAAACAGGGCGCATGAAAACCCTCGTAGATGACTTGTTAACTCTAGCTAAACTAGAAGGTAATCCTGAGCCACCGATTTCTCATGCTTTCAATATGAGCATGCTATTAGCACGATTAAAAGTAGATGCCGAGGGTTTATCTCAAGGGCATCATCAAATTACTTTTGAAAACAAAACTGATAAAAACATCTTAGGTGATGAGTCCGAGATGTATTCAGCATTTAGTAACTTAGTTTTTAATGCCGTGCGCTACACACCAGAGGGTGGCAAGATTGATGTTGTTTGGGAAGATACTGATCATGGTGCTGAGTTCTCGGTGACCGATACCGGGCCTGGTATTGCTGAGGAGCATATTCCACGTTTAACAGAACGTTTTTACAGAATTGATCGGAGTCGCTCTAGAGAAACTGGCGGTACAGGTTTAGGTATGGCGATTGTCAAACACGTTATCAACCGCCATCAGGGAGAGCTTAAGATTCAATCCGTTCTAGGTCAGGGCAGTCGGTTTTCTCTGACTCTCACTAAGGCTCGCTTAAGCTCAGCTATGAGTTCAAGCCAAAAGCTTAACTAATTCTTTTTGCCCAACATAAGGCACGGTTCCTGCTCGTGGCTTATGTTGTGTATAAGAGCCCTCAGAATTCATCTGCCATGCAGTGAAGTTATCCTTAAGAAGCATTCTCAGACCTTCTTTGATAACACGCGCTTTCAGCTTCTTATCTAAAACTGGGAAAGCCACCTCTACTCGACGGAATAAATTGCGATCCATCCAATCTGCAGATGAAAGATACAAAGTCTCTTCACCATTGGCGTAAAAATAATAAATACGATGGTGTTCTAAGAAGCGCCCAATGATTGATCTCACTTTGATGTTCTCTGACAAACCAGGCACACCAGGTTTTAGGGCACAAACGCCACGGATAATCAGTTCAATCTTAACCCCAGCTTGAGACGCTTTATAAAGCTCCTGGATAATAGTTGGCTCGAGCAAAGCATTCATCTTGGCGATGATGTTAGCTTTTTTGCCAGCTTTGGCAGCTCTAGCTTCCGCTTGGATATGAGCTATTAACTCGTTATGCATCGTAAAGGGAGATTGCCATAACTGTTTAAGATCAGTTCTGCGACCTGTTCCTGTGAGTTGCATAAAGACATGGTGCATGTCTTCACAAATCTCAGGGTTAGAGGTCATCAAACCAAAGTCACTATAGAGTTTGGCTGTTTTAGGGTGGTAGTTACCAGTACCTAAATGAGCATAACGTTTGAGAACAGTTTTATCTTTTCTACGTCCAACCCCTGGAATAACTTCCCTGCGAACTACTAGCAACATCTTTGCATGGCACTTATGGCCAACGACACCGTAAACAACGTGAGCGCCAACAGCTTCCAACTTAGCTGCCCATGAGATATTGGTTTGCTCATCAAATCTGGCCAATAATTCAACGACAACGGTCACTTCCTTACCGTTGCGAGCTGCCTCCATCAAAGCATCCATCACCAAAGACTGATCGCCTGTTCGATAAACAGTTTGTTTGATTGCCAAAACATCAGGATCTTTGGCTGCCGCTCTGAGCATCTCTAATACTGGCTCAAAACTCTCATAAGGATGATGCAAAAGAATATCTTCTTTCGCTAGTTGTTCAAAAATGTCACTAACAGCATTAAAGGTGACAGATTTTTTGGGTTTATGCTCAGAGAACTTAAGATCTGGTCGATCAATTAAATCTGGAACTTGTACCAAACGTACTAAATTAACAGGACCATCTACCCGATAACAATCCTCAGGCTTGAGGCTTTCAACCTCAAGCAGATAGAATGTTAGCGCTTGAGGCATATCAGACTTGATCTCTAGGCGAACAGCATCGCCTAAATGACGTGATGGTAATTCACCCTGAAGTGCTGCTCGTAAATCCGTAATGTCGTCTTCCGAAACAAATAAATCAGAATTACGAGTGACTCTAAATTGGTGACAACCTGTGACCTTCATACCCTGAAATAAGTCTGGAACGAATGCTTGCATGAATGAAGAGAGCAACACAAAACCTTGTGTTGCACCTGACAAATGCTTCGGCATCATCACAACACGAGGAAGTGAGCGCGGCGCTTGAACTACTGCTAGCTCAGCGCTTCTACCAAAGGCGTCTTCACCCTCTAAAGTTACAAAAAAGTTAAGACTCTTATTAATAACTTTTGGGAAAGGATGCGCTGGATCTAAAGCGATCGGCGTTAATAACGGTACAAGCTCCGTATTAAAAAACTCTTTTGCCCAATTTCTTTGGGCGACAGTCCATTCATCATGGGTGAGGAATGTCGCTCCCTGTTTTGCAATTTTTGGAAGAATATCCTCTTTTAAAAGGCTATATTTTCTTTCAACGAGGGCATGCGCTTTTTCAACAACAATATCGTAAGCCTCTGTGATTGACATCCCGTCAGGAGTTTTACTTTTTGGGTTGCTCTTGAGTTGCTCTTTCATACCAGACATACGAATTTCGAAGAACTCATCCATATTGCTAGATACAATACAAACAAATCTCAAACGCTCTAATAAAGGAGTTTTTGGGTTTTCTGCTTGCTCTAGCACTCGGGAGTTAAACTCAAGTACACCTAGTTCGCGGTTTAGTAATGGTATTTTTGTAGTCATATTTGTATAGTTTGACCATCTAAGATGTCAAATAGATGACATTTTTGCTGATTCGGATTGTAATCACAGTGTCATAATAAAGACATAATCTATAAAAATAGCAGAAACTATAAAAATTAAAAAAATAGAACAATATTTTGTTACCCACACATCCCAATACTCCTCCTGAAGAGCTTGTCGCTGCCGTTGACCTTGGGTCCAACAGCTTTCGCATGGTCATCGCAAGGGTCGTTAAATCAGCCTCAGGGACTCAGGTTCAACCCATTGACACTTTGAGAGAGTCAGTTCGTATGGCTGCTGGCCTCACAGAGGACAAAAGATTAGACGAAAAATCGATTGCCAGAGGTTTAAAAGCCCTTCACCGATTTGGCGATCGTTTAAGAAACTTTGATGCTAAAAAGGTGAGGGTGGTTGCGACCAACACGCTGCGAGTAGCTCGTAATGCCGATGCTTTTATCAAAGAAGCGGAACAACTACTTGGATTCCCGATTGAGGTTGTTGCTGGCCGAGAGGAAGCTCGATTAATTTATATCGGGGCAGCGCACGATGCCCCAACATGTGACGGCAAAAGATTCGTATTAGACATTGGTGGAGGATCAACCGAATTCATCATTGGTGAGGGCTATGAGCCTAAATTACTCGAGTCTCTTTATATCGGCTGTGTTTCTTATAGCCAACAGTATTTCCCCAATGGCTTGGTAGATGCCCATAGTTTCAAAATAGCTCAAACAGCAGCAAGACGAGAGATTCAAGCGATCTCATCTCAATTTAAAAAAATGGGTTGGAAGCAAGCAATTGGATCATCAGGAACTGCGAGAGCTATTGCTGAGCTGATTGCGCAAAACGGATTTGATGGTGTTCCGCATGACTTACCGGTCAATGGCGGTGGTGGTGTGATTACCAAAGAAGGTCTTCAGTTACTTAAAAAAGCATTAATAGATAATGAATTTATAGACCAATCTAATTTGGTTGGCCTCAAAGGTGACCGCAAGCCAGTCTTACCTGGTGGCTTAGCTATCATGATTGCTGCTTTTGAAGAGTTAGAAATAGATCGCATGGAAGTCACTGAGGCCGCCTTAAGATTAGGTGTTCTGTATGACTTGATGGGAAGAGCCCAGCATCACGATATGCGATTTGTGACGGTAGAGCAATTTATGCAGCGTTATGGTGTCGATAGACAGCAAGCTAAAAGAGTCAGTGAGGTAGCCGTTCACTTCTTAGATCAATTCCCAAAACCTAAAAATGGCGACCGCAAAGACAATGCGCATATCCTCTCTTGGGCGGCTAAGCTTCACGAAATTGGTTTAAGTATCACGCACAACGGCTATCACAAACATTCCGCTTATATTGCCTCTCATGCTGATATGCCTGGCTTTTCAAGATTAGATCAAGCTCGCCTAGCAGCTCTATTACTGGGACACACCGGTAAGCTTGGAAAGATCTCTGTGGGATCGGCCTACATCGATTGGCGCATGTTATTTTGTTTGAGATTAGCTCACGTTATTTGTCGCAGACGAGATGATGAGAGTATGCCGGATATTCAAGTCAAAGAAACTGAAGGCGGCTTTTCACTTAAAGTGGGTAAAGAATGGTCTAAGAGTAATCCTCTTACACAATTTGGTCTTGAAAAGGAATCAGCTGATTGGCAAAAAATCGGCAGAGAATATCAAATTGAATTGAATTAATTGAATTAATGTATAAAAAAAGAGCTCTTCGATTGAAGGGCTCTTTTTTATTAATCAATCAGACTAAAATTTACTGACCTAAAAAGTGTTTTGCATATCTCGGATGAATATCTTCCATGCGCAACATGGTGAGGAAGTCAGCCGTATTAAAGTCAGGGTCCCAGGCTGGGTTTCCGCAAACTTTAGCACCTAATCGTAAGTAACCTTTAATCAAAGCAGGTGGCTCAACATCCAGTTGATTGTTTAGCTTTTCAACTGGGAGTGCTAAGCGTGGAAACACGCGATATTCAATATCAGTTAAGTGATTGGAGTTCAACATGGTTGATAAGCTAGCTGCATAGTGACCACCATCCCCCATTTGAACGCTGGCGCAACCTAACATAATTTCGTAATCATTCTTCTTCATGTACTGACCTAAGCCACTCCACAAAGCCATGATCACACCACCAGAGCGGTAGTCACGGTGAACACATGAACGACCAACTTCTACCATCTTGTGACGTAAATGACGTAAACGAGTTAAATCAAATTCTGAGTCTGAATAAAAGCAACCCATTTGTTTAGCTTGGTGAGGAGGTAATACACGGTATGTACCAATCACTTTTAATGACTCAGTGTCGCGAATAATTAAGTGCTCACAGAAATCATCAAAAATATCAACGTCCAAACCTTCAGCAGAAGGCTTTAAAGTCGCACCCATCTCTTCAGCAAATACTTTATAACGTAAACGCTGAGCTTCACGCACTTCATCTTGATGACGCGCCCAGCTAATAGAAATAGGGCTTTGCTTAGCTGTGTTGGAATGAACGGCTGGAGCGCCGATCTCAACTTGAGCATCAGATTTTTGGGAAGATTTCACTGGAATTAAGCGAGCAATCTTCTCTTGGATGATTTTATGGAAGGGATTTTTGTTTATAAGTGCCTTAACTAAACTAGGTTTAGTTAAGGAGCCAGTCAGCGATAACCATGGGTTAGGTAGATCTTTCATATACTCGCCTTTGTTTTAGTCTTATTAATATATTTAATAATTTAAATAGTATTTATGTCAAACTGATGACTGTAAATTGACAGTTGCATGACTACTTTTTGGCTTTAAATGATCAAGAAACTGTTCGCTGGCAACCTTCCAAGAAAATTTCTCGGCATGCTTCCTGGCTTCTGCTTTCGGGATTCTTAAAGCTAATAAACAAGCTTCTTGTAAATTCTCACGCATCACACCCGCTTCAGAATCTCCCAATACATCGATAGGCCCTGTAACTGGGTAGGCAGCAACTGGCAAGCCGCAAGCCATGGCTTCAAGCAAAACCAAACCAAAGGTATCAGTCTTACTTGGGAACACAAACACATCAGCAGCAGCGTAGACTTTTGCCAACGCCTCTTGTTGTAAAACGCCTAAGTAATTCACATTAGGGTATTTACTCTTGAGACCTTCAAGTGCTGGACCATCGCCAACAACCCACTTAGATCCTGGAAGCTTTAGTTCTAAAAATGCTTCTATATTCTTCTCAACAGCGACGCGCCCTACACATAAGAAGATAGGAGGATCAGAATCAAGCGACCTTGATTCTTGCATTTTAAAAACCTCAAGATCAACACCTCTTGTCCAAAGAACCGTATTGGTAAAACCATAATGCTTGAGATCTTTGATCACTACCTCTGTTGGTGCCATTAAAGCTAAAGATGGATCGTGGAACCAGCGTAAAAACTTATAAGTAATCGCTAGAGGGATGCCGGTCCTCGCTTTGACGTACTCCGGGAAGCGGGTATGGTAAGCCGTCGTAAATGGAAGATCATTTTTTAGAGCATAAGATCTTGCTGCAATACCAAGAGGCCCCTCAGTAGCAATATGAATCGCGTCTGGTTCAAAATCCTTCATTTTTTGGACGACTTTTTTCCCTGGGAAAAGAGATAGAGATATATCAGGGTAGGTCGGACATGGGATTGTTTTAAATCCAAGAGGTGTAATCATTTCAATTTCATGACCTAGCTTTTTAAGCTCATGCATTGTTTGCTTAAGTGTTCTCACAACGCCGTTAACTTGCGGCTCCCAAGCATCTGTAACGATCATAATCTTCATACAGTTTCCGCCTTAATTTGATTTTTATGCTCAAGTTGATTAATTACTTCAGATTGACCCATTGAAATGACTGTTTGATTTATTTCAATTTCAACATTCATCGTAAGACTCTCTTTTTTATCTTCTAGGATGATTGGCCAGTGAACAATTCTGAGTTCGCCATTCATATCCTCTACGAGGGCTGTTAGGCTTTCTACCCAATCGCCATCATTGCAGTACAAGATGTCATCGATCATGCGTATTTCTGCTTTATGGATATGACCGCATACGACACCATCACAACCTCTGATACGCGCTTCACGTGCCATGATCTGTTCAAAATCTGCAATAAAACTGACAGCATTTTTGACAGACTGTTTGAGATATTGGGACAAAGACCAGTAATTAAGACCCATCCTGGATCTAACCTTATTGAACCAACGGTTGACCCATAATATGAATGTATAAAGTGTGTCACCGACATAAGCCAACCATTTGGCGTATTGCATCACCCCGTCAAATAGGTCGCCATGAGTGATCCACAGGCGTCTGCCATCAGCCATCACATGAACGACTTCTTCTTCGATACGGATGTCACCCAAGTTCATACCAAAAAACTGACGAGCCATCTCATCATGGTTGCCTGGGATGAAAATGACTTCAGTCCCTTTACGTGCCTTACGCAATAATTTTTGAACCACATCGTTATGTGATTGAGGCCAGTACCAGCGTTTTCTAAGTTGCCAGCCATCAATGATGTCACCAACTAAGTAAAATTTGTCAGCTTCATTGTGTTTTAAGAAATCTAGGAGATACTTCGCTTGGCAACCTGCTGTGCCAAGGTGGACGTCTGAGATCCAAATCGCTCTGTATTGATTCATGAATAGACATTTAGCCTGACATATTTGAAAGTAAGATGTCAGATCTGTGTCATATTGATGACACAGTCATATGAGATTCTCTTCCCTATGAAACCTTTATTACTCATCCTTCATGTGCTCAGCGCGCTCATTCAGCTGTTATTTTTTGTCTTTCTAAGCCCAAAAATCAGGGCTCATCTCATTCAAGCTTGGTCGCGCCAGCTAATAAAAATATTAAAAATTAAAGTAGTTATTCAGGGGGATCAAACCCTCATTAACAGTCAAGAAGGCTATTTAGTGGTTTCGAATCACATTTCTTGGATAGATATTCATGTCATTAACACCATGAAACCTGTAGTTTTTGTTGCTAAAGCAGATGTTGCCAATTGGCCTATTTTTGGGTGGATTGCAAAAATGATTGGGACCATCTTTGTCAAAAGAGAAAAGCTATCAGATTTAAAGAGGGTGATTGAAGAAATGAAGCTCAAACTTCAAGCTCACCAGCCAGTTTGTATTTTTCCAGAGGGCACATCCAGTGATGGTCGGCAGCTTTTAGAATTCAGAAGTAACTTATTTGAAGCGGTAGCTCATTCAGAGACAATGATTTTGCCAATTGCACTCAGCTATCAAGAAAACCAAAAATATTCTGACAGAACAGCTTTCATTAATGATATGGGCTTAATTGACTCTATTAAGTTGATTATGCAATCCGATCAGATAGTGGCTCAAATTGAAGTTTGCGCCCCTCAATTAGCCCAAGACTCTCGCCAAAAGACCGCTGATCAAGCCCGCCAAGCTATTCTAAGCACATCATGCTTTGGCGACTACAATTGATCTCTAAACATCAATAACAAAAACAAAAAAACTAACAATAAAAAACGGAGATTCATCATGTCAAACCAACATTCAGAAAAATTATTCCAACCGATTCGTATTGGCGATATCGAATTATCTAACCGTGTGGTGATGGCGCCTTTGACTCGTTGCCGTGCGGATGAGCCTGCTGGGGATGTTCCGGGTAGTGCTATGAACATTGATTACTACCGTCAACGTAGCAACGCCGGTTTAATTATCAGTGAAGGCACTCAAGTGGCCCCTGGCGGCAAAGGCTATATGGCTACTCCCGGTATTTATTCTGATGCTCAAGTTGAGGGTTGGAAATTAATTACTAAAGCAGTTCATGATGCCGGTTCAAAAATCATTGCTCAAATTTGGCACGTTGGACGTATTTCCCATCCAGGATTGACGGGTGGTGAAGATCCTATTGCACCGTCAGCAATTGCTCCCAATGCGGTGGCTTACACGCATGCAGGTAAAGTAGATATTCCAACTCCGCACGCATTAACAGAATCGGAGATTGTCCAAGTAGTGGATCAATTCCGTCGTGGTGCTGCTAATGCCATACGTGCAGGTTTTGATGGTGTTGAGATCCATGGCGCCAATGGATACTTAATTGATCAATTTCTAAGAGACGGCACCAATCAAAGAACTGACAACTACGGTGGTTCGATTGAAAATCGTTGCCGCTTTGCTTTAGAGGTAGTCGATGCTGTTGTTAAAGAGATTGGAGCGGGGCGCGTGGGTATTCGTCTATCGCCAGTAACCCCTTATAACGACATCTCTGATAGCAAGCCACAATCTGTCTTTGGTCATTTAGTCAAAGCACTCGATAAGCGCGGTATTGCTTTCATTCACTTTATTGAAGGATCTACTGGCGGCTCACGTGATGTGCCAGGCTTTGACTATCAATGGGCTAGAGAAGCTTTCAAGGGCACCTATATTGCTAACAATGGCTATGACCGCCAAATGGCGATTGATGCAGTAGAAACCGGTAAAGTCGACGCTGTGGCATTTGGACGCATGTTTATCGCCAACCCTGATTTAGTGCAAAGACTTAAAGCCAATGCCCCCTTAAATAAAGCCGATCCCAATACCTTTTATGTACCAGGCCCGGCAGGCTATACAGATTATCCAGCGCTGAATTAATACATTTGAGAAGTTTTCACTAATAGATTGAACCTTTTGCTAGCATGACATCATCTAACAACCTCAATAAAGTCATTTATCTAGTGATACTCTTATTGAGTCTCAAGGCACCCACGGCTATGGCAACTGAAGAACCAGCTTACGAAATCATTAAGAAGTCTGAAAACTTTGAAATTCGACAATATCAAAATCAACTCATTGCAGAGGTGACCGTTGAGGGATCGATGAGTGATGCATCTAGTAAAGGTTTTAAATTAGTAGCTGATTTCATATTTGGTAATAATCAAAAGCAAGCTAAGCAGTCTGAGAAGATTGCAATGACCGCTCCTGTCGTCATCGAGGCTCAATCAGAAAAGATAGCCATGACTGCACCTGTTGTTGTAGAGCAAAAGCAAGCTCAGTCTGATAAACGTCAATGGGTGTTCTATTTCATCATGCCTAGTAGCTATCGCATGGATACATTACCTAAGCCTAATAATTCACAAATTCAGATTAAAGAAGTGCCAGCTAAAAAGATGGCTGTTATTAGATTCTCAGGCTTGGTGGATGATGAAAAGTTAGCATCTCGAACGGAAGAATTAAATGCTTGGATCAAAACCCAAAATATCACCCCTAATGGCGTACCTCAATTAGCAAGGTATAACCCGCCATGGATATTGCCTTGGTGGAGAAGAAACGAAGTCATGATCCCAGTTCAGTAAGATCAACTATCTTAAATTTATCAGTATCAAATACAAACAAAAAGCCGGAAGTCCTAAAGACTTCCGGCTTTTGTCATGCAAGATCTAATTACTTACCGTTAATGATGGCATTCAATGTAGCGCTTGGACGCATCACTGCTTCCAGCTTCTTCATATCAGGCTTAAAGTAACCACCGATATCTACAGGTTTACCTTGAGCAACATTTAACTCAGCAATGATCTTCTCTTCGTTATCAGTTAATTGTTTTGCCATTGGCGCAAAGTGAGCTTTTAGCTCCTTGTCTTCAGTTTGAGCTGCTAGTGCTTGTGCCCAGTACATGGCTAAGTAGAACTGGCTACCGCGATTATCTAATTCACCAGTACGTGATGAAGGAGACTTTCTGTTCTCTAGTAATTGACCAGTAGCCTCATCTAAAGTCTTGGCTAACAACTTGGCTTTGCTATTGTTATTTTTAATACCAATATCTTCAATTGAAACCGCTAAAGCCAAAAACTCGCCTAAGGAGTCCCAACGTAAGTGATTCTCTTCAACCAATTGTTTGACATGCTTAGGAGCAGAACCACCTGCACCAGTTTCAAATAAGCCGCCACCGTTCATCAGTGGCACGATTGAAAGCATTTTGGCGCTGGTACCTAATTCAAGAATAGGGAATAAATCTGTGAGGTAGTCACGCAAAATATTACCTGTTACAGAAATCGTATCTTTGCCACGAATAATGCGCTCAAGCGTGTAACGCATCGCACGAGTTTGAGACATGATCTCGATATCAAGACCGGTTGTATCGTGATCTTTGAGATAACGATTCACTTTTTTGATTAACTCGTTTTCATGAGGGCGGTACTCATCTAACCAAAATACAGCTGGCGTATTCGATTGACGAGCGCGTGTGACTGCTAATTTGACCCAATCTCTAATCGGAGCATCTTTACATTGGCACATGCGCCAGATATCGCCTTCTTCAACATTTTGTTCTAGTAAAACTTCACCATCAATCGTTACGATTCGAGCAACGCCAGCTTCTTCTATCTCAAATGTCTTATCGTGTGAGCCGTACTCTTCTGCTTGTTGAGCCATAAGACCAACGTTAGGTACGCTTCCCATGGTTGTCGGGTCAAAGTTACCGTGGGTTTTACAGAAATTAATCATTTCTTGATAAATACGAGCAAAAGTACTCTCTGGCATGACAGCCTTGGTGTCTTTTGGACGACCATCAGCACCCCACATCTTGCCGCCGATTCTGATCATGGCAGGCATCGAGGCATCCACAATCACATCGTTAGGTGAGTGAAGGTTAGTAATACCTTTAGCAGAGTCAACCATCGCTAATTCTGGGCGATGCTCGTGACAAGCATGTAGATCGTTGATGATCTCTTCACGCTTTGAGCTTGGAAGCGTTGCAATCTTTTCATAAACGCTACTTAAACCATTGTTGGCATTAACGCCTAATTCTTTAAATAAAGCAGCATGTTTATCAAATGCAGTTTTATAGAAAATCTTAACAGCGTGACCGAACACGATTGGGTGAGACACCTTCATCATCGTTGCTTTAACGTGAAGAGAGAACATCACACGAGTTTCATAAGAATCTTGAATCTCATCTTCGTAAAACTTGCACAAAGCTTTTTTGCTCATGTACATACTGTCAATGATTTCGCCTTCTAAAAGAGAGATCTTCTCTTTTAGAACAATTGTTTTACCTGTCTTCGTCACTAAGTCCATGCGAACATTGCAGGCGTTTGGAATGACCATTGATTTTTCGCTGGAGTAAAAGTCACCACCATGCATGTGAGATACGTGAGTGCGTGATGCCTGACTCCATCTGCCCATTGAATGTGGGTTTTTGCGAGCATAGCGCTTCACAGCAGCTGGAGCGCGACGGTCTGAATTACCTTCACGCAACACTGGGTTGACAGCACTACCTAAACACTTAGAGTAACGACCACGAATTTCCTTCTCCACGTCGTTTTGCGGATCTTCTGGGAAATCAGGAATGTCATACCCTTGAGACTGAAGCTCTTTAATCGCTGTTTTTAACTGACCAAGAGCGGCACTGATATTGGGTAGTTTGATAATGTTAGTTTCTGGCAACAAAGTCATCTTGCCCAGCTCGCTTAAATTGTCGGCAATCTTTTGATCTTCTTTTAGCTTTTCTGGGAAGGCAGCAATGATCCTGGCTGCCACAGAGATATCACTCTCAACAACTTCAATGTCCGCAGGAGCTGTGAAGCTACGAATGATCGGTAGAAAAGATGCGGTTGCTAAATAGGGCGCTTCGTCTGTGAGCGTGTAAACAATCTTTGATTTCTTTGAAGCCATTGATAATTTCCTCTTTTTATAGTTTGACTCGTCTTAGTTGATTATTAATCTGTTTTTTTCGACTAGTTATACATTTTAAGCCCTCAAGCTTTGACTATCCTTACCTATTTTATTTGGATGTTTATTATTTGAGGCATTTTGCGACTTGACTCATCCTGCAGAGAGAAAATTCATTATAAAGAGCCCTAAAAACTGGCTGGGAAGACAATATTCGCCCTAAAGCTAATAATTGATCAATTGTTTATGCACCAATGGGGTACTTATAAAAATTAAAAAGTATTTAATGCATTGATTTTTATAGCTTTATTAGAATTTATTATTGTTTATTTGTATTTATAGTATTTATATCATTTTTTGTCTATTACAAACTTTTTGTATACAATCAATCCTGTAAATATTAATAAAGACCAAAACCAAATGAAAAACAAAGATTTACAAGAGATTTACTTTCGATTCCTCAATTTAGTACGTTCTGTCGAGGAACTTCCTAGCTTCCCCAAGTTAGACGCGACTGAGATGGAGCTCTTAAATGAAGTGGCCTCAAGATGGAAAAAAGGTGAGCGCCTGTTAGTCAGCGATGCCATTGCTAAGCGTGAGATTGGATCACCTGCAACTTTGCATGCGCGTTTAAAGCAATTACGCGATAAAGATATGGTGACTTACGTGATTGAGACTGACGGCCGTAAAAAATATATTGAACCAACAGAAAGTGCATTGAAATACTTTTCTCAAATTTCAAACTGCATGATTGAAGCAACTGCTAAATAAATAAGTTAAGAAGTTAATTTCTCTCTATAAAAAACGCCACTGATGTGGCTTTTTTTTGGCTAACAATCCATGACAGTTCATGAACTATGATCTGTCGATCAAGATCTATAGAGCGCTTATAAATTGATCACCTTGCCTGGATTCATTAAATTATTGGGATCGATTGCTTTCTTGATGGCGCGCATCAAATTAAAAGCAGCTTCACCTCGATGCCCTTTTAAATAATCTACCTTTTGTTGTCCGACACCATGTTCAGCTGAGATTGAACCACTCAGTCTTTCAACTTCTTCATAGATCAATGCTTGAATATCTTTGTTATGAGCAGTGAAAAAACTTTCAGTTTCAGCAGCACTTGGGCCTGCAACGTTGTAGTGCAAATTACCATCACCTAGATGTCCGTAATTAATAATGCGACTGTTGGGATACTTCTCTTTGAGTAAAGCATCACACACTTTGACAAACTCAGGGATAGCTGAAATAGGGAGTGATACATCGTGTTTGATATTGGGACCATCATCCGCTTGAGCCAGTGGTATATGTTCGCGCATATCCCAAAATTTTCTTGCTTGGGCCATATTGCTCGCAATGATCGCATCACTGGCGCATCCTGATTCGAGTGCGCCTTCGAGGATGTTTTCCATGAGCTGCATGGCATGCTCAGAACTCTCGTAATCTGATATTTCTACCAGCACTTCATAAGGATTTTTACCTGCTAATGGACTGGCAAGAGCAGGGTAGTAATGTTTCAAAAGAGCGAGGCTCTCTATAGACATCATTTCAAAACCTGTGAGCTGTGCCGAGGCACCTGCTTGGAAACGGTTGAGTAATTCAACAGCGCCTTCAACACTGGGAGTCGCAACAAGTGCTGTCCATTGAGCTACTGGAGTTGGGAACAACTTCATCACTGCTGCAGTGATGATGCCAAGACTACCCTCTGCACCAATAAATAAATCTCTTAAGTCATAGCCGGTATTGTCCTTGCGCAAGCCTCTCAAACTGTTGAGGATTTCACCATTAGGTAAAACCACTTCAAGCCCTAAACAAAGCTCTCTGGCGTTGCCATATCGTAAAACTGAAGTGCCGCCAGCATTGGTTGATAAATTGCCACCAATCATGCAGCTACCCTCAGCACCTAAGCTAAGAGGGAAGTAACGACCAGCTTTTGAGGCTTCCTCTTGAAGAGTTTGCAAAATAACACCTGCCTCAACCGTCATTGTTTGGTTGGAGGTATCAATCGCTAGAATCTTATTCATACGTTGTAGCGTGATCACAATTTGACGACCCGTTGGATTGGGGGTTGCACCACCACATAATCCTGTATTGCCACCTTGAGGCACGATCGCAATCTGATGAGCTACGCAAAGTTTGACAATCTCTGATACTTCTTGAGTGGAAGCGGGGCGCAATGCTGCAATAGCTTGTCCGCGATAACGTTTGCGCCAATCTACTAAGTAGGGTTCAAGATCAACGGGAGAGGTAATAACCTGCTCAGCCCCAACTATTTTTTGAAATGCGCTAATTAATTCTTGATCTGTTAAAGCCATGTCTTCCTCGATGTATCTTTTCTTATAAAAGTATTTTTTATTATTTTAGTTCTTTAGCTTCTTGTTCTTTCTCGAGCTTTTCAAGTTCCAGCTTTTTCTGCTTGGCCACTTTTTTCAAAGGCTTTAAGTAAGCCAATAGTGCCAAGTAAGTTATCAAACTGAGTAGGACTTCAAGTCCTGCTAAGTAGCCGGATAACCCTGGATCACTCAGACGTACGATGCCCTCCATAAAATAAAGCATCACTAGCATCGATGCCCATTGCATGGTGTAACTGCGACCATGCCAAATACCTTTGAGGGCATAAAGAAGAGGAATCACTTTAATGACTGCCCATGAACCACCTGGTTTTATAGGAGCCAAAACAGCCTCCCACAAAATACATAAGATCACCAAAGCAAACCATGACCACCAAGCTATTTGGCGCCACTTTGCTTGTGATTGCAGCATGGGATCTAAGTGGACTGGAGTATTCATGAAAGAACTACTTTCTTTTTAAACTAACTTCAGAGCCACTTGAGCTAAGCGTTGACCTTGAGCGATGGCTAACTTTTTCTCATCTGCTGAAATAGGCGCTGAGCCATCTGCTTTAGCAAAATGAGTCACGCCATAAGGCGTGCCACCGGTTTGCGTGTTCATTAACTCTGGGTGGCTGTAGGGTAAGCCCAAAATCACCATGCCATGGTGCATCAGTGGAATCATCATGGATAAAAGGGTACTTTCTTGACCACCATGCAGGCTGCCGGTGCTCGTAAAAACACAAGCTGGTTTGCCTACTAATGAACCAGATAACCATTGTTGAGTCGTGTTATCTAAAAAGTATTTCATCGCTGAGGCCATATTGCCAAAGCGAGTTGGCGAACCAAGTGCAAGACCAGCGCATTGTTCTAAATCTTTGTTTTCAACGTAAGGAGGTCCTGAATCTGGGATATCAGATTCGCTTGCTTCGCATACGGCAGAAACAGAAGGTACTGTTCTGAGTCGTGCTGTTGCACCAGGAATACTTTCTACGCCTTCAGCGATCAGTTCAGCCAATTGGCGAGTCGCGCCATTTCTGGAGTAATACAGAACCAAAATATCGACACTTCTTGTGGGGGAGCTATTCATAAATTTGTACTCGTTTAGTTATCTTGCTTATGATAGAGCCGTGCAAGTAATTCGTCATAAAGACTCTATTCTCGATTTTTTCAGCTACATGCGCCAGCGCGCTAAGGTAAGTCGTATCCATGAAATGGCTGGAAGCCTCTCATTTACGACTATTTTGTCAATTGTGCCTATGGTAACGGTTTCTTTTGCCATGCTAGCCGTTATGCCGCGCTTCTTAAGCCTCAGAGTATCTTTTCAAAATTGGCTCTCCGATACGCTTATTCCTGGGAGTATTGGTGACCCTGTACTGGTCTATTTGAACCAATTTGCCCTGAAGGCCAAAGGGTTAACCATTTTCGGCTCAGTGGGTTTGATCATCGGCATCTTTTTCACATTGATTACTGTAGAAAATGCATTCAATCGTATTTGGAATGTCCAAAATCCTCGACCGTTCATTAAAAGATTGGGCATTTATTCAATTGCCACCATCCTCGGACCTTTATTACTAGGACTGAGTATCTATCTCAGCTCCATGGTATTGAGTTCCTCTAAGGGGTGGATTGGACCTCTTAGTGTGGGGTTTAACTTTGTTGCAGCGGTGTTCCCCATCATCTTGTCGATCATGTCGTTTTTAGTAGTTTATAAAATATTGCCCTATGAAAAAGTCCAGTGGTCGGATGCTATTTGGGGCGCCGCATGGGCTGGTATGGTTTTTGAAATAGCTAAGTTTGCATTTGCTTGGTTTGCCGCTAATTTCCCAATTTACAAGACGGTTTATGGCGCTTTTGCCATATTGCCTCTGTTCTTGATTTGGATTTACGTCACCTGGTGGGTCACCCTGGTGGGAGCCACCATTGTGGCGAATATGCCTATTGTTAGAGCGTGGGAGCGCTCTAAGTAAATAACTCCAAAGGACTTCATTAAGGAAGTTGGGAAGGGTAAGCACTGATCGAAATGACTAGCCCGAGCGCCATTCTGCTGATAGACTAAGTTCATCATCGTCACCGCTAAGGAAGGAGTCGTCTATGAAAGTCAGCGATATTTTGCGTTTTAAAGGGGCAACCCTTTTCACTGCTTCTCCTGAGACATCTCTTTCCGCTGCTGTTCATGTGATGGCTGAAAAAGACATAGGCTCTCTTGTTGTTATGGGGCACGCCAAACTGATTGGCATGCTGACTTTCCGGGAGGTCATCGACACACTAGCTAAAAGTCATGGTGCATTGGGTACGGTTAATGTAGGTGAAGTCATGGAACGAGAGCCATTGACCTGTACAGCAGAAACCGATCTTGATGATGTGCGACGCATGATGCTTGATAAGCATGTGCGTTACTTACCGGTTATGGATGGCAGCACTTTAATGGGCGTCATTTCTTTTTATGACGTTGCTAAGGCAGTCGCTGAGGCGCAAAGCTTCGAAAACAACATGCTTAAAGCCTATATACGAGATTGGCCTACTGAAGAAGCTTCGACTCAAGATAAGTAAGCCGATAGAAGTTCACCCAGCAAAATAAATTGGGCAAAAAAGATCTAACAAAACAGATCTATCAAATTTACCCTTTTTATAATAAAAGCACAGGGTAAATTCCCCCATCGTCCCAGACCAATGCCATAATGTAGGCATGGCTGGAAGCACACTTGGACATTTATTTCGTATCACCACTTTTGGTGAATCTCATGGACCTGCAATAGGCGCCGTTATCGATGGCTGCCCGCCAGGAATGACATTATCAGTTGAAGATATTCAGGGTGATTTGGATCGTCGTAGGCCAGGAACTTCTCGGCATGTGACCCAACGCCAAGAAGAAGATAAAGTAGAGATCCTCTCCGGTGTGTTTGAAGGTAAAACCACCGGCACTCCGATAGCTTTGATGATTCGTAATACAGATCAGCGCAGTCAAGACTACAGCAATATCCTAGACACATTTAGACCTGGTCATGCTGACTACACTTATTTGCATAAATACGGTATTCGTGACCCTCGCGGTGGCGGACGTTCTTCTGCACGCTTGACAGCTCCAGTTGTAGCTGCGGCCGCTGTTGCTAAAAAATGGTTAGCTGAGCAATACGGCATCAAGTTTTATGGTTATATGACCCAGTTAGGCGATATTGAAATTCCTTTTGAGGATGCTAGTCATATCCCAACAAATCCTTTTTTTGCTGCTAATGCCAGCATCATCCCTGAGCTTGAGGCCTATATGGATAGCTTGCGTAAAGCAGGCGACTCATGCGGAGCGCGCTTAACCATAGTGGCCACAGGTGTCCCTGTAGGTGTGGGCGAGCCTATTTTTGATAAGTTGGATGCTGATATTGCTCATGCCATGATGGGTATCAATGCTGTCAAAGGTGTTGAAATGGGCGCAGGCTTTAAGAGCGTGACCCAAAAAGGTAGCGAGCACGGTGATGAAATGTTTACGGATGGTTTTGCATCTAACAATGCAGGTGGTACTGTAGGTGGTATTAGTAGTGGTCAAGATATCGTCGTGTCTATTGCGATCAAGCCCACCTCATCCATCATGGCACCTAAGCAATCCTTAGATCGTGCTGGGCAGCCTACGACAGTTCAGACCAAGGGTCGCCATGATCCATGCGTCGGTATCCGTGCAACACCGATTGCTGAGGCCATGTTGGCGCTGGTGATCATGGATCATGTTTTACGCCATCGCGCCCAATGTGGTGACGTTCAGGTTGATATGCCTCGTATCTCAGCGCAACGCCCTTAATTAGAAGCTGATGACCGGTCTTGTACGACTGGCTTTTGCAGCCTTCTTCTTTTTCTACTTTGCCTATATAGGCTTGATGTCTCCGTACTCTAGCTTGTACTTTGCAAGCAAAGGTATGGGCCCGATCGAAATCGCGGCGTTGATGTCGATGTTTCAGATTACCAGAATCATGGGCCCTTTCGCATGGGGCTGGTTAGCTGATATGCTCCAAGATCGTTTGGGCATCATCAGAATGACCTCACTCGCAGCTTGTTTTATTTTCTCAGCGATTTTCTTTTTAGAAGACTACATCGCTTTATTAGTTTGGATGTTCTTGCTCAATATCGTCATCAGTAGTTTGATGCCTTTAGGTGAGGCGGCAACTGTCCATGCTCTTTACCAAGACAACGGCTTTGATAAGCGCTACGGGCGCCTACGCTTGTGGGGATCATTAGGATTCATCACCATGGTCATGTCTGCTGGTGCTTGGTTTGAGGCGTATGGCATTCAGAGTTTGCCTTGGTTTGGTTTAAGCGCATTAATTGTCATGACAGTACTGACCATGCTGTTAAGAGAACCAAAGATGGAAGTTACGGAGCAAGTGGTTATCAAGTTCTCATTAGTTATTAAAGATAAATATCTTCAGTGGTTTTTATCTGCTAACTTTTGGATGATTTTTGCCCACGCATGCTTTTACGTTTTCTACTCTTTGTATTTAGATCAATTAGGCTATTCAAAAGCAGAAATTGGTTTTCTTTGGATGTTGGGCGTATTAGCAGAAGTTATTTTCTTTTTCTATCAAAGCCACTTTTTTGCGAGATTTAGCACTAAACAAATATTAATAGCAACTTACTTGATCGCAGTTTTGCGTTTTGCATTAATGGCGTATTACCCTAATGTGATTGTTTTAGTCATCGCGCAACTGATGCATGCTGCCACCTTTGGGGCTCATCACAGCGCGAGTATCAAAATGTTGCAAACATGGTTTTCGGGGCCGCTTCAAGCGAGAGGCCAAGCTCTCTACACCACTGTGTCATACGGCATTGGTGGGACAGTGGGAGGATTATGTGCTGGTTGGATTTGGGAACACTGGGCGCCGGAGCATGTCTTTGGGTTGGCAGCACTAGCCAGCTTCTTTGGCTATGTATGCATGCAGCGGGTTAAGAGCAAATCAAACTAAAGAAGTTTTGAAAATAGATTTAAAGATAGATCCAAAAATAGACTAATGAACAGAATATCTTTTAAAAGTAAAAAACTCTGAAGCTTCCTTCTTGTTTGAATTAATTTTGACCTCGACCGCTTCTGTCAAATTGGCACCAGGGACAACTAAGCGAATGACATTTTTATTGGAAAGATTATTTATTTTTTGTAATGGATGATCAACAATCAACTCATGAGAATCTCCCTGAATTAATAAAACTGGTTTTTTAAATTCGAGAGCCAACTTTTCAATACTGACTATAAAGTCACTAAATCCTGATACTTTCGGAGCTTTTGGATGAAAGGTATCTGCCTGCATGGCTATGACGATAGCCGAATTATTTTGCTGAGTTGCCAGGGTAAAACTATTTTCAAGCCATTGAAGATTGGCTTGATTGCGAGCCTCATATTCTTTGATAGCGCCAGGAACTTTAGGATCTAAATTATTATTTGAGCCTACCTGATGAAGAGTCATAAATAAAATATTGTCTTGGAACCAGCGGAGGTTTTCAACGTAAATTGATTTCTCCTGACTTAACTTCGATTGACTCTGAACCTTTATGGATTTAACACCCAAGCTAGTAGGTTCTTTAAAAAATAGTTGTCTGATTTTTTCCAACCTCTCCGTTGGCTCATAGGAGCCATTCGATTGGCGGTGACAATCAGTCCATTCGTTGTCTCCTGGGGTATAAATCAAGGGCTTTTGAAAGCTATCAAACATTTTCTTGATATCTGAAAACGTTTTATCGGAGCACTCACTTCCCCCGTTTTTAATATCTCCAACATGTATGGTGAATTGACTATTTTTTTGTTGATTAATTTTTTGAATCAATTTTACAAATGGTTCATAGCTACCATATGGTTGATCACCAATGGCAGTAAATACAAAGTCTTTTGCATGAAGTGGCGAAGAAAGCAGCATATCCAATAAAGAATATGCAAATAAGTGAGAAAGTTTTATCTTAGCCATAGTGATTTTGAAGAGATGTGACGAATGGATAAAACCTTACACTAAGAAAGTTACATACTAGAGTAATTGGGTCCACCACCACCTTCAGGGTTTAACCAAACAATATTTTGAGTTGGGTCTTTGATGTCACAAGTTTTACAGTGAACACAATTTTGCGCATTGATCTGTAATTGTTGACCTTTGGGTGTTGGGATGTATTCATAAACGCCAGCAGGGCAGTAGCGTTGCTCTGGACCATCGTACAAAGGTAAATTAATACTTGTTGGGACTGAGATATCTTTGAGCGTTAAATGAGCTGGTTGATTTTCTTCATGATTGGTATTAGAAATAAATACTGAAGATAATTTATCAAAAGTAATTTTCCCATCAGGCTTTGGATATTGAATGGGCGTGCATTTAGATGCGGGCTTTAAACACTCATGGTCAGCATGCTGTTGATGAATCGTCCATGGCACATTGCCACCTAACAACTTCTGCTCAACTCCAACCATCAAGGTACCCAGATAAAGTCCTTTAGACATCCATGGTTTGAAGTTACGCGCTTTTTTAAGTTCTGTATGCAACCAACTCTTCGTAAAGGCAGCAGGGTAGGCATCCAGCTCATCAGCTGATCGCCCAGCTTGTAAGGCTTCGAAAGCAGCCTCAGCGGCCAACATACCGGTTTTAATAGCAGCATGACTGCCCTTAATGCGAGAAGCATTAAGGAAGCCAGCATCACAGCCAATTAATGCGCCACCTGGAAAAATTGTTTTAGGTAAGCTATTTAAGCCGCCCGCCGTTAAAGCTCTAGCGCCATAACTAATACGTTTACCGCCTTCAAAGAAGGATCGAATCGATGGATGCAATTTGTAGCGTTGGAATTCTTCAAAGGGGCTGAGATAGGGATTGCTGTAAGACAAGCCCACTACAAAACCTACAGCCACTTGATTATTTTCTAGATGATATAAAAAAGATCCGCCATAGGTATCAGAGGACAGAGGCCATCCTGCCGTATGGATCACAAGACCTTCTTGATGTTTGCTCGGATCGATTTCCCACAACTCTTTGATGCCAATACCGTAACTTTGTGGATCACAGTTAGCATCTAAAGCATATTTAGAAATCAGTTGTTTGCCTAAATGACCACGAGAGCCCTCAGCAAACAGAGTGTATTTGCCGCGCAACTCCATACCTATTTGAAATTGATCAGTGACTTGCCCATCTTTACCAAGCCCCATATTGCCAGTAGCAACACCAAGGACTTCGCTGTTTTGACCGTAAATAATTTCTGCAGCAGCAAAGCCCGGGAAAATTTCAACGCCAAGACTTTCAGCCTCAGCACCTAACCATCTTGTGAAGTTTGCCAAACTCACAATATAGTTACCGTGATTTTGAAAACACTCAGGCAAGAGCCAGTTAGGTGTTGTTAAAGACTTTGTTTCTGTTAGAAACATGAAACGATCTTCAGATACTGCGGTATTGAGTGGTGCGCCCTTACTTTTCCAATCAGGTATCAGTTCATTAATACCGATGGGATCCATAACGGCACCTGACAAGATATGCGCTCCGACTTCGGAACCTTTTTCAAGAACGCAAACAGTTATATCTGAACCTTTTTCAGAGGCTAGCTGTTTTAATCGAATAGCTGCTGACAAGCCTGCAGGACCACCCCCCACAATGACCACGTCATAGTCCATAGATTCTCTAGGGCCAAATTGGGAAAGGATTTCAGGAGTAGTGTTCATGGTGCCATTCTAAAATAAGCTAAGCTATTAAGTACTTAGACATTTATTTTATATTTTTTTTGTTGTTTAAGTGCTCAAAGTTTAATATAAGCCATTGATGTTGAATGGTTTTCTGTTTTTTTAAAGAATAACTACAGGGTTTGCCTGAAATTAAGTCAAGCTCTCGTCAAGTCGATGCTATATAACTGTGCAATTCGGTAGCCATATATCTGGATTTAATCCAACAAGGAGTTTTTGATGAATAAGGTTTTTGGATCAGCTAAAGAAGCTTTGGTTGATATTGTTAAAGATGGACAAACATTCGCCGTTGGTGGATTTGGCTTATGTGGAATTCCAGAAGCTTTAATTGCGGCTCTTCGAGATAACGGCGCTAAGAACTTAACTGCTATTTCTAATAATGCGGGCGTAGATGGTTTCGGCCTTGGTCAATTACTAGAAACACGTCAAATAAAAAGAATGATCGCTTCTTATGTTGGCGAAAATAAAGAGTTTGAGCGTCAATACTTAGCTGGTGAACTAGAACTTGAGTTCACCCCTCAAGGAACTCTTGCCGAAAAACTAAGAGCTGGTGGTAGCGGCATTCCTGCATTTTTTACTAAAACAGGTGTTGGTACGATTGTTGCAGATGGCAAAGAGATTCGGGAGTTTGATGGTGAGAAGTATGTGATGGAACGCGCATTAGTCGCAGACATTGCTTTGGTAAAAGCATGGAAGTCAGATAAAGCGGGTAATCTCATCTATCGCCATACAGCTAGAAACTTCAATCCCATGTGCGCCATGGCGGGCAAGATCACCGTTGTAGAAGTGGAAGAGATTGTTGAGAACGGCAGCTTTGAACCAGCTGATGTTCACACCCCAAGTATTTATGTCCACAGAATTGTGCTGAACAAGAACCCAGAGAAGCGCATTGAACAGCGCACTGTTACTCAAGCTTAAGGAACAAAAATCATGGCATGGAATCGTGACGAGATGGCTGCTCGAGCAGCAAAAGAATTAAAAGATGGTTACTACGTTAACTTAGGTATTGGGTTGCCAACATTGGTGGCCAACCATGTGCCGTCTGACATGGAAGTTTGGTTGCAATCAGAAAATGGTTTGTTAGGGATTGGCCGATTTCCAACTGAAGATCAAGTCGATGCTGATCTGATTAACGCTGGCAAACAAACAATTACAACTTTACCTGGCTCTGCAATTTTTTCATCAGCAGAGTCATTCGGAATGATTCGTGCAGGAAAAATCAACATTGCTATTTTAGGAGCGATGCAAGTTAGTGAGTTTGGTGATTTAGCTAATTGGATGATTCCGGGCAAGATGGTCAAAGGTATGGGCGGCGCAATGGACTTGGTCGCTGGCGTTAAGCACGTAGTTGTTTTAATGGAGCACGTGGCTAAGAAAAAAGATGGTACCGAAGATATTAAGATTTTGCCTAAGTGCACGCTCCCACTAACAGGTGTTGGCGTAGTAAGCAGGATCATCACTGATTTAGCTGTGATCGATATCACTCCCACCGGTATGAAATTATTAGAGTTAGCAACAGGTGTTACCAAAGAAGAGGTTGTGGCTAAGACTGGTTGCAAACTAGACACAAGCGCTCTCTGATGAGCTCAACGCGTCCTCCTAATTACTTGCATGCCCATAAGAGGGGAGACGCAAAACATCTTCATTATCGAGAAGAGCACAATAAATCTATCTTACTAATAGCAGTTTTATTAACTTTTACATTTGCCGGCATTGAGGCTTTTGCAGGTTTTTGGGCTAATTCTTTAGCCTTGATTTCTGATGCAGGCCATATGGTGACTGATGCTGTGGCATTGGGTTTGGCGCTTCTAGCCCAAATCATTGCCAAGCGACCACCATCAGCAAAACATTCATTTGGTTTTGGCAGGGCAGAATCACTGGCCGCATTCATCAATGGTTTGGCCATGTTGCTTTTGGTTGCCTGGATTGCTTATGAAGCGTTAACAAGATTTAGAGACCCACATGAAGTTAAAGGGCTGACTGTCACGATCGTAGCCATCATTGGGTTGGCCATCAACATCATTGTTGCTTGGGTTCTATCCAAAGATAAAAAGAGCGTTAATACCAAAGCAGCTTTGGTTCATGTGATGGGTGACTTATTAGGATCAGTTGCTGCTTTGATTGCTGGCTTGGTGATTCACTTTACCGGCTGGATGCCAATTGACCCAATACTATCTTTGTTTGTATGCGTTCTAGTTCTTCGCTCAACATCCGATGTATTAAGAGAGTCGTACCACTTTCTGATGGAGGGTGTGCCACACCACATTGACTATGTTTCAGTGGGCCAAGATCTTGCTAAGATTCAAGGAGTATTAGCGGTTCATGATTTGCACGTTTGGGAAATGACGCCAGGTCATCCTGCATTGATTGGTCATGTGGAAGTGCGCGACCTTCAAGATTGGCCAGTGACATTGGAGCGCATCAATCAAATGCTCAGAGAAAAGTATGATATTGATCACGTCACGATACAACCTGAAATGCCAAGTTAATTGAACGATCGCAATAAGTAAACTGAAACAAGTAATAAATAACAGGAGTCATCAGAATGATGAAAATGCTAGAAGGTAAAACAGCGCTTGTAACTGGTTCAACCAGCGGTATTGGTTTAGGCATTGCTATCGCTCTTGCAGAACAAGGCGCCAACATCATCATGAATGGCTTCGGTGAAAAAGATGCGGCTATTGCTCAAGTTAAAGCCTTGGGCGTAGAGGTGGAATATCACGGTGCTGATATGAGTAAGGCTTCAGAGATTGAAGATATGATGAAGTTCGCTGAAAAGCGCTTTGGTGGCGTTGATATTTTGGTTAATAACGCTGGCATTCAGCATGTAGCCAATATCGAAGACTTTCCAGTGGATCGCTGGGACGCCATCATTGCTATTAATTTAACTTCTGCCTTTCACACAACACGTTTAGCAATGCCAGTTATGAAGCAACGTAATTGGGGGCGCATCATTAACATGGCTTCAGTGCATGGTTTAGTAGCATCTGCTCAAAAATCAGCATACGTTGCAGCCAAGCACGGCATTGTTGGATTGACTAAAGTGACAGCTTTAGAAACTGCTCAAACAGGCATTACTTGTAATGCCATTTGTCCAGGTTGGGTATTGACGCCACTTGTACAAAAGCAAGTCGATGCAAGAGCTGAAAAAGAAAAAGTGAGTAATGAAGAAGCTAAAAAATTATTGCTTTCTGAAAAACAACCTTCTGGTGAATTTGTGACGCCTGAGCAATTGGCAGCTTTAGCGGTTTTCTTCTGTAGTCCAGCAGCCACTCAAATACGGGGTGTGGCTTGGAATATGGACGGTGGTTGGGCGGCTCAGTAATGTTGGAAGGCTTAAAAAATCTTCTTAAGAAATTAATAAATTTCAGATCTGATGTATCAGGCGCTGCCCTTACTCCTAACTCTTCGCAAGAATCAACAGAACTAAAGGTATCAAAAGAACTAACAGTATCAACAGAATCATTAACGGTTACCGCCTTAAAAGATACTGCCCAAGCAATTCCTGTCGAAGAATCAGTAACACCCCAGGATCTTCTCTCTCAAACATATTACGTTCAATGCGCCAGCCCATCTGGCTCACATCGGATGGCTTATCACGAGTGGGGTGATCCCGATAATCAAAATGTTTTAATTTGTGTTCATGGTTTAACGCGCCGCGGTAGCGACTTTAATGTCCTTGCAAAAGCGATGAGTGATCGCTATCGAGTGATTTGTCCTGATGTTGTGGGGCGAGGAGATTCGGATTGGTTAGATAACCCCATGCTTTATGGTTTACCGCAATACGTGGCTGATATGTCGGCTCTAGTTAATAAATTAGGTGTTCAGAAAGTGGACTGGTTTGGCACTTCGATGGGTGGCTTGATTGGTATCTTTATGGCCAGCCAAGAAGATTCACCTATTCGCAGGATGATTATCAATGACGTTGGCCCAAGAATAGAGCCAGAGTCTCTGAAGCGTTTAGGTGATTATGTCGGTAAGCCATTGCATTTTGCGACCAAAGAAGAAGGGCTGATTTACCTTAATAGTATTTGTGCTCCTTTTGGCAATTTCACATCTGAGCAATGGAGAGATTACAACGGCCCTCACTTGGTTCAAGATGGTTCAGGATGGAAAGTCCACTATGACCCAGATATTTCAAAACCATTTGCCGCAATGAATAAAGTAATGGCAGCCATGGGTGAGATGATGACTTGGAAAGCTTTTGATTCTATTCAGGCAGACATGTTGGTAGTACGCGGTGCAAACTCCGACTTACTCTCAGCTAAAACAGTGACTGAAATGTGTCGTCGTCGTCCGCGCACGAGAAGCATAGAAATTCCCGGGGTTGGGCATGCGCCCGCATTTATAACGCCAGAACAGGTAGCGATTGCCCGTGAGTTCTTTAGTTAATTCAGATTCATTATTTGGTGAAGATCCAGAAGCGCATGCCCATGGTGTGCAAGAGATTCTTCAATCACTGAGGCTTGATGAAGCTAGCTGCGTAGCAGCTAAGCATTTGGATTCAGCTCTTAATAAAGAAGCTTTGGAAAAACAGTTGGGTCAAGAAGTCGCTCAATTAGTTTTAGGGTATCGCGGTCTAAAAGCAGCCCAAATAAAAATTGCTAAGCAATCATCCAGTCAGTTAGGTAAAAGTGCTCAAGCTCAAGTTGAAGTGCTAAGAAAAATGCTTTTGGCATTTGCACATGACTTAAGAGTTGTCTTATTGCATTTAGCATCAGTAGTTCAAACCTTGCGCTGGTTGACTGCTCAAAGAATTAATACTGAGGCATCTTGGGCGCAAAATATTTTGGATGTTGATGCAGCGCTTGCGAATCGCTTGGGTATTTGGCAAATCAAATGGGAAATGGAAGACTTGGCATTCCGCTGCTTGGCGCCTGACACCTATAAACAGATTGCCAAATTACTCGACTCTAAAAGAGTCGAGCGAGAAGATTTTGTTGGACACATCATTGGTCGATTGGAAGAAGAGTTAAAAATTGCTAACGTTACATCTGATGTTCAAGGACGCCCAAAACATATTTATAGTATTTGGAAAAAAATGCAAGGCAAGGCTTTAGACTTTGCGCAACTCTACGATGTTAGAGCTTTTAGAATTTTAGTAAATGATGTTAAAGATTGTTACGCAGCTTTGGGTATTGTTCATCATGTGTGGCAACCTATTCCAAAAGAATTTGACGATTACATCGCAAGACCTAAACCAAACGGCTATCAATCTTTACATACGGTTGTAATGGATTCTGAAGGGGTTGCCTTTGAGGTTCAAGTGAGAACTCATGAAATGCATCAACAGGCTGAGTATGGTTTGGCGGCGCACTGGCGTTACAAAGAAGCTGGTAAGCAAGGTTATGCAGGCACGGTCAGTGCAAAAGATGAATGCGATCAAAGAATTGCTTGGGCCAGACAACTAATTGCTTGGAAAGAAGACGCTTGGGATCAATTAAAGAGCCAAGATCTCGATGATCACATTTATGTTTTAACCCCGCTTGGTCAAGTAGTGCCTTTGGAGCAGGGATCTACGCCGATTGATTTTGCATATTCTGTACATACAGATTTAGGCCACCGTTGCCGTGGCGCACGCATTGATGGTGCGATGGTACCGTTGGATACGCGTTTAAAAAACGGACAAACCGTTGACATTATTTCGGTCAAGTTGGGTGGTCCCTCTATGGATTGGTTAAATCTTGAGCGTGGTTACTTAGCGAGCCACCGAGCACGCTCTAAAGTAAGAGCTTGGTTTACCGCTCAACAGGCAGAACAAGAGGGTAACCATAAAGATAACCCCAAAGAAGATACCGAAACTGAAATTCCCAAAGCTGAACTTCCTGACATCATTTTGCGTAAAAGTAGAGCCAAGTCGACTCATGGCGGTGTATTGGTGGTTGGCGTTGATTCTTTATTGACTCAGTTGTCACGCTGCTGCCGACCTGTGCCACCTGACCCCATCAGTGGTTTTGTGACGCGTGGTCGAGGTGTATCGATACATAGAACAGATTGCCGCACTTTTAAGCAGTTATTAGCAAGAGCTTCAGAACGGGTTGTTCTCACTGAGTGGGGTAACCAGTCAGAGGGATCGAACAAAGCACTGTTCCCAGTTGATGTAGCTCTCATGGCTCTTGATCGCCAAGGTTTATTGAAAGACATATCTGAAGTATTTTCTCGTTTGAAAATCAATGTCACAGGTGTTAAGACACAGTCACGCAAAGGCTTAGCAAGTATGCAGTTCACCATTGAGATCCCATCAACGGATGGTTTAAAGACTGCCATGGCTGCCCTGATGGAAGTAAAAGGTGTTGCAGAAGCAAGAAGAAAGTAGCCAACAGGTGATAAACTGTCCGACTTAATAGGCTCGTAGCTCAGTTGGTTAGAGCGCTTCCTTGACATGGAAGAGGTCGCTGATTCGAATTCAGTCGAGCCTACCAACGAATTAGATGTAACGATATAGGCGCGGAATGTCCTAGGTTCACAAAAGATCCCAGAGCACCGTGCCGTTTTTTTGGAGTTGATATGGTTGTTGTCACATTACCTGATGGATCGAAGCGTGAGTATCCCGCTCCGTTAACCGTTGCTGACGTGGCGCAAAGCATTGGCGCTGGTTTAGCTAAAGCTGCTTTGGCAGGTAAGGTTAATGGTCAATTGGTTGATACAAGTTACCTCATCCAATCAGATATCAATCTAGCGATCGTTACAGATAAAGACCCAGAGGGTCTTGAAGTGATTCGTCATTCAACAGCACATTTACTAGCTTATGCCGTTAAGGAACTCTATCCCGAGGCACAAGTGACTATCGGTCCTGTGATTGAGACTGGTTTTTACTATGACTTTGCCTACAGCCGTCCTTTTACACCTGATGATTTAGCTGCTATTGAAAAACGCATGGCTGAATTAGCTAAAAAAGACGAGAAGGTTGAGCGTCGTGTCGTGAGTCTTGATGAAGCAGTTCAATACTTCAAAGGCTTAGGCGAAGCTTATAAAGCAGAATTGATTGAAAGTATTCCTTCGAATGAGGATGTATCACTTTATTCAGAAGGTGGATTCACCGATCTCTGTCGTGGCCCACACGTACCATCAACTGGTAAGTTAAAAGTATTTAAACTCATGAAAGTGGCTGGCGCTTATTGGCGCGGCGACAGCAATAATGCAATGCTCCAGCGTATTTACGGTACTGCCTGGACTAAAAAAGAAGATCAAGAAGCTTACTTGCACATGTTGGAAGAAGCTGAGAAGCGTGACCACCGTAAATTAGGTAAGCAATTAGATCTATTCCATTTCCAAGAAGAAGCTCCAGGCTTGATATTCTGGCACCCAAAGGGCTGGACGATTTGGCAACAAGTGGAACAGTACATGCGCCGCGTTTACCAAGACAACGATTATCAAGAGGTAAAAGCACCTCAGATTTTGGATCGTGGTTTATGGGAAAAGTCAGGTCACTGGGAAAACTACAAAGACAATATGTTCACGACTGAGTCAGAAAACCGTGCTTACGCCCTTAAGCCGATGAACTGTCCTGGCCACATTCAGATTTATAACGCAGGATTGCACAGTTACCGTGAACTCCCATTGCGTTATGGTGAGTTTGGGCAATGTCACCGCAATGAGTCTTCAGGGGCCTTACACGGTTTAATGCGGGTTCGTGGTTTTACACAAGACGATGGTCATATTTTCTGTACAGAAGATCAAATTCAGTCTGAAGTAGCTGCTTTTGATAAAGCAGTTCGTGAGGTTTATAACGATTTTGGATTTACTGAGGTAGCAGTAAAGCTTGCTTTACGTCCTGCGAAGCGCGTTGGTGATGATGCGATTTGGGACAAAGCAGAAACAGCACTCAGAAATGCTCTCAAAGCATCTAATCAACAGTGGGAGGAGTTGCCGGGTGAGGGCGCTTTCTACGGACCTAAGATTGAATACCATTTAAAAGATTCAATTGGTCGTTCATGGCAATGCGGAACGATGCAAGTCGACTTTTCAATGCCACTTCGCTTGGGGGCTGAATATGTTTCAGCTGAGAATGATCGAAAAGTACCAGTCATGTTGCACCGTGCGATTGTGGGTTCATTAGAGCGCTTTATCGGTATTTTGATCGAAAACCACGCCGGAGCGATGCCTACCTGGCTTGCACCAACTCAGTGCGTAATCATGAATATTTCAGGAAATTCAGCCGAATATGCTCAAAAAGTTCAGCAAATCCTCAAAAAACAAGGATTTAGGGCTGAGTCTGATTTGCGTAACGAGAAAATAACGCTTAAAATACGCGAGCACGCAATGCAGAAGGTTCCTTATTTGTTGGTTGTCGGTGATAAAGAGTCTGAAGCAAATGCGGTGGCCGTACGCGCCAGAGGTGGTGTTGATCTAGGTGTCATGCCGATCGACGACTTCATTGCCCGACTCCAACAGGATGTTTCCCAGAAGGTCGGACCCCAGCTAGCCTGAGGTGTGTGGGATTTTTTATAAATTTTTAAAGGAAACGCGAAATAGCTACTGAGAAAACACATCGTATCAATCGGGAAATTACTGCCTCCGAGATACGATTGATTGGCAACGACAGTGAACCATTAGGTGTTGTATCACTACCTGATGCATTAAAACTGGCTGAAGAGAGTGAATTAGATTTGGTGGAGATTGCCCCAACGGCAGTACCTCCAGTTTGTCGTGTGATGGATTACGGCAAATTCAAATACCAAGAAGCTAAAAAAGCTCACGAAGCTAAGTTAAAGCAAAAGGTGATCCAGGTAAAGGAAGTTAAATTCCGCCCAGGTACCGATGATGGTGACTACAACGTTAAGTTGCGCAATCTAATGAAGTTCTTAGAAGAGGGTGATAAAACTAAAATCACTTTGCGTTTCCGAGGTAGAGAATTAGCCCACCAAGAAATTGGTGTGCGCATGTTAGAACGATTGAAAGCTGACTTAGAGCCGTTTGGTTCTGTAGAGCAGTTTCCAAAGATGGAGGGGCGCCAGATGGTGATGGTTCTCTCCCCCATCAAGAAGAAATAATTACTGGTAACGGTAGTTTGTAGCAACCCGGCGGATGAAAAGTTTGACCGGAGAAAGACGAAAGTCTTATTAAGAAGTATGTCTGGGTAATAGAAGAGCAATCGTCGATTGCCACCTAAGTCGTACATATGAATGAAAAGGGGGCAGTTATGCCCAAGATGAAAACGAAAAGCGGTGCAGCTAAGCGTTTTAGAGTTCGCGCAGGCGGTTCTATTAAACGTGGTCAAGCGTTCAAGCGCCATATTCTTACCAAGAAGACGACGAAGAATAAACGTCACCTTCGCGGTTCAGTTGCCGTACATGATTCAAATGTGAAATCAGTACGCGCTATGATGCCTTACGCTTAACCTCAGACGAATAGGAAAATCAAATGCCAAGAGTCAAACGCGGGGTTACAGCTAGAGCCCGTCATAAAAAAGTTATCGATGCTGCCAAGGGTTACCGTGGTCGTCGTAAGAATGTATTCCGTATTGCTAAACAAGCGGTTATGCGTGCAGGTCAGTACGCCTACCGTGACCGTCGCAATAAGAAGCGCGTATTCCGTGCTTTGTGGATTGCACGTATCAATGCTGCTGTTCGTCAGTACGATGTTACATACAGCGTATTCATGAATGGTATGAAGAGATCTGGTGTTGAGTTAGACCGTAAGGTTCTATCTGACATGGCGATCAACGACAAGCCAGCTTTTGCTGCTTTAGTCGCTCGTATCAAAACAGTAGTAGCTGCGTAAGTAGGGCCCGCATATGGTTTCACTCGACCAAGTTGTCGAGGATGCCAAGCGGGACTTCGGTGGTGCCGCCGATTCGGCGGCCCTCGAAGACGCCAAGGCACGCTACCTCGGTAAATCCGGAATTCTCACAGAGCGTCTAAAGTCGCTAGGTGCGTTAGACCCTGAGGCACGCAAAGTAGCCGGCGCAGAAATCAACCAAATTAAATCAGCCGTAGAAGCAGCGCTCAATGAGCGTCGTCAAGCTTTAGCGGATGCTGTTCTAGAAGCCCGTTTAAGTGCTGAAGCCATTGATGTGACATTACCAGGTCGTGGTCAAGATGTTGGTAGTTTGCATCCTGTCATGCGCACTTGGGAACGTACTGAACAAATTTTCCGATCAATTGGATTCGATGTAGCTGATGGTCCTGAAATTGAAAACGATTGGTTCAATTTCACGGCGCTCAACAGCCCAGAAAATCATCCAGCAAGATCGATGCAAGATACCTTTTACGTTGAAGGTGTCGATGAAAAAAATAAACCATTGTTGTTGCGTACGCATACGAGTCCCATGCAGGTTCGTTACGCCAGTGCGCATGTAGCGAAATATGCAAAAGATGCAGTGATGTCACCGATCAAAGTGATCGCTCCAGGTAGAACTTATCGCGTAGATAGTGATGCCACCCATTCACCGATGTTCAATCAAGTAGAAGGTCTGTGGATCGCAGAGAATGTCTCTTTTGCAGATCTCAAAGGTGTTTACACCGACTTCTTAAAAACATTCTTCGAGACAGATGCAATTGATGTTCGTTTCCGCCCATCGTATTTTCCATTCACAGAGCCATCTGCAGAAATTGATATGGCCTTTGGCTCTGGCAAATTGGCAGGTAAATGGTTAGAGATTTCTGGTGCAGGTCAAGTTCATCCAACGGTACTTCGTAATATGGGATTAGATCCAGAGCGTTACATTGGTTTTGCTTTTGGTTCTGGTTTAGAACGACTCACGATGTTGCGCTATGGTATCGACGATTTGCGTTTGTTCTTTGAAAACGACATTCGTTTTCTATCTCAATTTCCAGCTTAATTCAGACTGAGCAACCATCATGCAATTTTCAGAATCCTGGCTCAGACAATACGTTAATCCTGACATGACAACGGAGCAGTTGTCACATGCTTTGACCATGGCAGGTCTTGAAGTTGAAGAAACGCGTCCTTTAGCACCGCCATTCACACAAGTGGTTGTTGCAGAAATTCTTGAAGCTGCGCAGCACCCAGATGCAGATCGTCTGCGTGTTTGTAAAGTTAACGCTGGTGGCGAAACATTACAAATTGTTTGCGGTGCACCGAACGCACGAGTGGGTATTAAAATTCCTTGTGCTTTGGTAGGTGCCCAATTGCCACCATCTGAGGAAGGTGGCAAACCATTTGCGATCAAACTGGGCAAATTACGCGGTGTTGAATCTCAAGGTATGTTGTGTTCAGGTCGCGAGCTAGGTATTGGTCAGGACTCTGAAGGCATCATGGAGCTCGCTGCAGATGCGCCGGTCGGACAAGATATTCGTGAGTACTTAAAACTCGATGACACTATTTTTATCATCAAGTTAACGCCTAACAAAGCCGATTGTTTATTTATTTTGGGTGTAGCGCGTGAAGTCTCTGCAATCACTGGTGCCAAACTATGTGCTCCTAAGATTGAGACTCAAAAGGATAGTATTAAAGATTCTCTCAAAGTCACTATAGAGAATAAAGATCTCTGTGGTCGCTTCGCTGGGCGTGTGATCAAAGGCGTTAATGCTAAAGCCAAAACGCCTGACTGGATGGTGCGCTGTTTAGAAGGCGCTGGTCAAAGAAGTATTTCTGCTTTGGTAGATATTTCAAACTATGCGATGTTGGCGATTGGACAACCAACGCATGTATTTGATTTAAACAAAATCAAAGGTGACATCACAGTTCGTTGGGGTCGCGATGGTGAACAATTAGAACTATTGAATGGTCAAACAGTTTCTGTGGCACCTATCAATGGTCAGGGTGTTGGTGTGATCGCTGATGCCAACGGTATAGAAAGTATGGCGGGCATCATGGGTGGCAACCCAAGTGCTGTCACATTAGACACACAAGACATTTATCTCGAATCTGCTTTCTGGTGGCCATCAGCTATCCAAGGTCGCAGCAGAAGATTTAACTTCTCAACCGATGCAGCGCATCGCTTTGAGCGTGGCGTCGACCCTGCTGGCACAGTCGACGCTCTTGAATTTGTTTCAACATTGATTGCTCAGATTTGTGGTGGTCAGTTGGGCCCGGTTGATGATCAGATCGTTAACTTACCTGAACGCTCTGAGGTTCGTTTAAGAGTTGCTCGTGCACAAAAAGTCATTGGCGTACCATTGACGGCGGATGTCATTGCAGGATTATTTGATCGCATTGGTTTGCAATACCAACGCGAAGGCAATGAAGCATTTGTGGTCAAGGCGCCTAGCTACCGTTTCGATATTGAAATCGAAGAGGACCTGATTGAAGAAGTTGCTAGACTTTTCGGATTTGAAAACATTCCAGCCAACCCACCAGTGTCAGAGCAGCGCATGCAAGGCACTCAAGAGCCTAAGCGCGGCATCCATCAATTACGTCACGCGCTTGCAGGCAGAGCTTACCAAGAAGTGATGAACTTTGGATTCATTGATGCCGATACCGAAGTTCAGTTAGCTGGTAATGCCAACCCTATTAAAGTTTTAAATCCGATAGCTAGCCAGTATTCAGTGATGCGTAGCAACTTGATTGGTGGATTGGTACAAAATTTACGTCAAAACTTAAATCGCAAAGCGACTCGTGTTCGTTTATTTGAAGTGGGTCGCGTATTCTTGCGCAACCCTGATGCAGTCGTTGGCGAATTAAGTATTGCTGGTTACGATCAACCTGTTCGTGTAGCGGGTTTGGCTTATGGTCCAGCGCTACCAGAGCAGTGGAGCACACCAAGTCGTGCAATCGACTTCTTTGACATCAAAGGAGATCTAGAAGCACTCTTGACCCCTTTAGAATTTAAAGCTCAAAAAACAGAACACCCAGCCTTACATCCTGGACGCAGTGCACAAATTTCGATTAAAAAGCGTGGCAAAGAGATCCCATTAGGTTTTATTGGTGAGTTGCACCCACGTTGGCAGCAAGCTTATGGTTTGCCCAGTGCGCCAGTCATGTTTGAGATTGATTGGGCAGTTATCCAAGATATTGGATTGCCAGCGATTGCACCTATTAGCAAGTTCCCTGAGGTGACTCGCGATTTGGCTGTTGTGGTGCAGCAATCTATTTCAGCGGCACAATTAATCGATGCGATGAAATCATCTAAGCAGCCTTTAATTAAGAAAATTGATTTATTTGACGAGTTCAAGCCTTCAGAGGGGCGCATGGGCGGTATGGCTGCGACTGAGAAGAGTTTGGCATTTCGTATCACTTTGTCAGATGAATCAGGTACATTACAGGATGCACAGATTGAACCAGTAATTTCAAGTTTGCTTGACGCTATGAGCGTAAAATGCCAAGCTAGAATTCGTTAACTGACTAACAATAAATTAACCATTAAGAATCTAAAGAGAAGCGGAGACCTGATATGAGTGAAGCGGGCACGATTACTAAAGCAGAGTTATCAGATGCATTATTTGACCACGTTGGTTTAAATAAGCGTGAAGCGAAAGATTTAATCGATTCATTCTTTGAAACGGTTAGTTCATCTTTAGATTCTGGAGTTGACGTAAAAATTTCAGGTTTCGGTAACTTTCAGTTACGCAAAAAATCTGCAAGACCAGGACGCAATCCTAAGACAGGGGAGTTAGTTCCTATTTCAGCTAGACGTGTGGTGACATTCCACGCCAGTCAAAAGCTAAAAGATAAGGTCGATCCAAAACTCTAACGAGTTTCAATTATGGAAAAGCTTGTTAACGGCATGACTGCCGGGGAATCTCTCCCTCCAATTCCAGCGAAACGCTACTTCACTATTGGTGAAGTGGGTGAGCTTTGTGAAGTGAAGCCGCATGTACTCCGTTATTGGGAACAAGAATTCAATCAGCTAAAGCCTCAGAAGCGCCGTGGTAACCGTCGTTACTATCAGCATCATGAGGTAGTTCTCATCCGTAGGATCCGAGAGCTACTTTACGAAGAAGGTTTTACCATCAGCGGCGCCAGAGTTCGACTGGGTGATAGCAATACTCAGCCAGCTACTGATTCATCATTGCGTGATGAGCTGCAAGCGGTACTCCGCATACTCTCTAATTGATACAATAATTCAAGTTTTTGTCGGGACGTAGCGCAGCCTGGTAGCGTACTTGCATGGGGTGCAAGTGGTCGGAGGTTCAAATCCTCTCGTCCCGACCAACTATTTTTCTTTTTTGAGATGACTTCCTATGAAAAAACTCTTTTTTTATTTATGTTTGACTGTCAGTACTTTTGTTAATGCTCAAACACCTTCCTCGTCAGAGAATCCTTATGAGCAGCTAGTTACAGTGGATTTGCAAGGAGGCACCAAGCAAGAGGGTGTTCTATCTTTGAAAAACAACTTGAATCAACCGATACATCTTGCAGTCCTTTTGCCGGGTTATCCGTCTGTTGTGAGGCCAGTTGTAGAAAAAAATGAAATGACCTCATCTAGGCTCAAAGGTAATTTTTTAATCAGAGCTCGCCAACATTTAATCAATAATGAGTTGGCAACACTTGTTGTTGATTGTCGTTCTGATAGTGGAGATTACTGCTCAAGCTCTTATCAGGCATCGTTGATGCGCCATCAAGATGTGGCTCAATTAGTGCAATTGGTTAAACAGATGAAGCCGACCATCAAAAATGTATGGATTATAGGAACTAGCATGGGGACGGTTTCTTCATCGTTCATGTCCACTTATGAGCCATATATTTATAACGGTGCGATTCATACGGCATCTATTACGGAGCCTTACAGCAGAAATTCTTATCGCGAACTAGGTGGCTTTGATTATAAGAAATCGAAAATTCCTCAAATTTTTATCCATCATCGCGACGACCCTTGCCATCTCACGACTTACTCTGGAGCCAAAAGTATTACAGATAAATTTGGTCTAGCTTTAGTAACTGTGACTGGAAGCAGCAATATGAGCGGACCTGCTTGCAATGCTTTTACTGAACATGGGTTTCGAGGTAAAGAAAAAGAGGTAATGACAGCCATTCAGAGAATTATCTCAACCGGCAAAGTTGATGTCTCCCTAATAGATTAATTGATTATTGATTATTGATATCTAATTGCTCTGAGATAAATATCTTTGAGTTCAAAGTCAACCAAACAGAAGATCCAGTCGTTATAGGCTTAACTAAGAAGGAGTTGATATGTTCAGTTTCAAGAAAATTCTCAGTAGCTTTGTTTTGATCGGGGTATTCGTATCTGGCAATGTCTTAGCTGGTGGAAGGAACCACCATGGCCACCATGGCCATCATTCTCATCGCAGCTCCGGTCATTGGGTATTCCCAGCTGTTGTAGGTGGCTTGGTTGTTTATTCAATAACTCAGCCTCGAGTTGTTTATTCTGAACCGGTTTATGTGCAAAGAGCACCAATTATCATGACACCACCACCGCAGCCTTTTTTAGCGCAAAACCTACCTCCAGTTTGGTACTACTGCCAGTCCAGTCAAACTTATTACCCCTATGTGCAAACCTGCCAAGAGTCATGGAAAGTTGTGCCTGCCAGCCCAGGAGGTTAACCTCATTATTTATATAAATAATAATTAATTTGAAAGTCGTATTTATTCAATTTAACTAAATATAAAAAATGCTATAGGCAATATAAGCTTTAATAAAATTTATTCACTCAATTATTAGTTAATCTATATTATGTGTATATAATTAAAACATAGATATTCAATGATCTTAATTAATAGAAACATAATAGATAATCACAGTAATAAAATGGAGAATAAATGGCTACATATCAAGAGCTGATGGCTCAAAAAGAAGCTTTAGAAAAGCAAATTATAGAAGTAAAAGCTCGTGAAAAAGCCGAAGGCGTAGCAAAGGCAAAGGCAATTATTGAGCAATATAAATTAACTGCAGCTGACATTTTTGCCCGTAAAGGGATGGCAGGATCTCCTGGTGGTAAGGTAGCTGCAAAATACCGCAATCCAGCCAATGGTGAAACTTGGACTGGACGCGGTAAAGCTCCTAAATGGATAGAAGGTCAAGACCGTAGTCGATTTACTATTTAAGAATAGTTAATTGACTAACTAGTTTGATGTGAGGGCCTGTTGATCAGGTCCTTTCGCATTTCTTGGCCATACAATCTAAAATCAGACTCTCTAATTTCTCTGAGAATCTAGTATTAACCTCTCCATTCTCCAATAACAAAGCCTCTTTCTGATAAGGCCTAATCATTGGGTTATGAGATGGTTTTCTCATAACTCGAGTCTTATTATCTGCTGAACCATCCGTAGATACTTTAAGTACCTGAGGATGTAATTTCAAGAAATTAGACTCAACCAAAACTGGAATATGTTTGGTGTGAGTATTTTTACTCAAGTAATGGAGTAGATGAACCTGTTCCACCAGTGAAATAGCGGAGTCTAGGAAAATCACATCTGGAGCTAAAGATACTGATTGCATCAATGCATCAAGGGTATCAGCACAAAGATGAAGGTCAGCTTCTGATTTCCAAGGAGTGGTGATGTTCTTAAAATCCTCAAAGCTTTCCTGACGCCTAAACACCGCAAGCAGCAAAAACTGCGTGCCGCAACGCTCACGAATACCTAAACGTCTCCTTTTAAGGAGTTGCTCAAGTGAAGACATGAGGATCCGGCGATGACCACCTTGGGTTTTCCAAGCTAATAATTCGCCAGTTTCAACCATCTTTTGGACGGTACCCAGTGATACTTGAAGATGACGCGCGCTTTGGCGTGTACTCAAGAAATCCTTAGGATTTTCTACATTTTTGATTTTCATCATTATTTCCTGTTAAGTTATCTAAGGAAATGAAATCGTAAATAGGATTTTGTCTCTTGAATATCAGACATTTCAGATTTTCTTGTAGGAAATTTCCTACAAAAGGGGGTAAACCACTCTCAGGCTTAGCTACGAAAAAACTTAACTTTTGGTCTTAAAGCTATGGTTTATATTGTTTTTTAACGTAAATGTAAGACAAATGAGGGTTTAGGCGTGTTAAGCTTATGACTACGGAGATTTCTTCGTAGTACTTACAACTCGTCCGCAATCCGCCAATCGGTAAAGCCGTGTCGCGGAAGGTTTAACCCACTACAAAATCGGGATACCCGATGAAAGGTGAGCAATATGATGCAGTCCTACAGGGGTAGTTCCTACCTCTTTGGCGGTAACGCCCCCTACGTAGAAGATCTCTACGAAGCTTATTTAAAGAATCCAAGTTCTGTTTCAGATTATTGGCGTGAATATTTTGATAATGTTCAGCTTGTACCTGCTGTTGATGGATCCACCAAACATGATGTGCCTCATGCCCCAGTAATTAACGCATTTGCTGAGCGTGCTAAAAAAGGCCCCATTAGAGTCGTTAATGATTCAGCTGATTCCGAATTAGGTCGTAAGCGAGTAGCTGTTCAGCAGTTAATTGCGGCTCACCGAAACGTTGGTAATCGTTGGGCTGACTTAGACCCACTTAAGCGCACAGAGCGCCCAGATATTCCTGAGCTTGACCCAGCCTTCTATGGCTTGGGCAATGCTGATATGGACATCATATTCAATACAAGCAACACATTCTTCGGCAAAGACAGTATGCCTTTGCGTGAGTTGTTGCAGAACTTGCGTCAAACCTACTCAGGTACGATTGGCGTTGAGTTTATGTATATCGCTGACCAAAAGATCAAGCGTTGGTGGCAAGAGAAACTTGAAGTTGCTAGATCTACTCCAGCATTTACTGCTGAAAAGAAAAAACAAGTACTAGAGCGCTTAACAGCAGCCGAGGGCTTAGAGCGTTATCTGCATACCAAGTATGTTGGTCAAAAACGTTTTTCACTAGAGGGTGGTGAAAGCTTCATCGCATCAATGGATGAGATTATTCGTGTGGCGGGTACTGCTGGTGTGCAAGAAATTGTGATTGGCATGGCTCACCGAGGTCGCCTCAACGTTTTAGTGAATATTTTAGGTAAGATGCCTAAAGATCTATTTGCTGAATTTGATCACACAGCTCCAGAAGAGTTACCTGCTGGTGATGTGAAGTATCACCAAGGTTTTTCAAGCGACATCACAACGCCGGGAGGTCCAGTTCATTTGTCCTTGGCCTTTAATCCATCGCATTTAGAAATCGTTAACCCAGTGGTTGAGGGGTCAGTTCGAGCACGTATGGATCGTCGAGGTGATGTGGTTGGTAACCAAGTGATGCCCATCTTAGTTCACGGTGATGCTGCTATTGCTGGTCAAGGTGTTGTTCAAGAAACTCTAGCGATGGCTGAAGTTCGTGGTTATTACACGGGTGGCACGATCCACATTGTGATCAATAACCAAATTGGATTTACAACATCAGATCCACGTGACTACCGCTCAACTCTTTACTGTACAGATATCTTAAAAACAATTGAAGCGCCAGTTCTGCACGTCAATGGTGATGATCCTGAAGCGGTTGTTTTTGCTACCCAGTTAGCCGTTGAATATCGCAATACCTTCAAAAAAGATGTCGCGATCGATATTATCTGCTTCCGTAAATTAGGTCATAACGAGCAAGATACACCTGCTTTGACGCAACCTTTGATGTACAAAAAGATTGCCCAACATCCAGGTACTCGCAAGTTATACGCCGATAAGCTTGAAGCTCAAGGCGTATTGCAAGCCGGTGGTGGTGATGAGATGTCAAAAGCTTATCGCACAGCAATGGATGAGGGTAAGCACACAGTTGATCCAGTGATTTCCAACTTCAAAGGCAAGTATGCGGTTGATTGGTCACCATTCTTAAATAAAAAATGGACAGATTCTGCTGATACAGCTATTCCGCTTGCTGAGTGGAAGCGTATTGCAGAGCGTATTACTAAAGTGCCTGAAGGTTTCAAACCACATAACTTAGTTGATAACGTTTTAAATAACCGCGCAGCAATGGGGCGTGGTGAAGTGAACGTGGATTGGGGTATGGGCGAGCACATGGCTTTTGCTTCATTGGTCGCGAGTGGTTACCCTATTCGTTTGTCAGGTGAAGATTCAGGCCGTGGTACTTTCACACACCGTCACGCTGTGATTCATGATCAAAACCGTGAAAAGTGGGATATTGGTACCTATATTCCTTTGCAGAATGTATCTGAAAATCAAGCGCCGTTCACGGTGATTGACTCCATCTTGTCAGAAGAAGCTGTATTAGGTTTTGAATATGGTTACGCTGCAGCTGAACCTAATACGTTAACAATTTGGGAAGCCCAGTTCGGAGACTTTGTTAACGGTGCTCAAGTTGTTATTGATCAGTTTATTGCTTCAGGAGAGGTGAAGTGGGGTCGCGTCAATGGTCTAGTGCTGATGTTGCCTCATGGTTACGAAGGCCAAGGTCCTGAGCACTCATCTGCTCGTCCTGAACGCTTCATGCAGTTATGTGCTGATATGAATATGCAAGTTGTTCAACCGACAACTGCATCTCAGATCTTCCACTTGTTGCGTCGTCAAATGATTCGTCAATTCCGTAAGCCTTTGATCATCATGACACCGAAGTCATTGTTGAGAAATAAGGATGCGACATCACCGGTTTCTGATTTCACAAAAGGTGAATTCAAAACAGTGATTGGCGAGCTTGATAGCAACATTGAAGCTAAAAAAGTGACACGTGTTGTGGCATGTTCAGGCAAGGTTTACTACGACTTGGTTAAAGCACGTGAAGCTAAAAAACAAGATGATGTTGCTTTGATTCGTGTGGAGCAGTTATATCCTTTCCCGCACAAAGCTTTCGCAGCTGAAATGAATAAATATCCGAATGCAACTGAAATTGTTTGGTGTCAAGATGAGCCACAAAATCAGGGTGCTTGGTTCTTCATTCAACACAATATTCACGAGAACATGACTGATGGTCAGAAATTAGGTTACTCAGGTCGCCCAGCTTCAGCATCACCGGCCTGTGGTTATGCGCACTTACATCAAGAGCAACAAAAAGCATTGGTAGATGGCGCATTTACTAAGCTCAAAGGTTTTGTGCTGTCTAAATAACAGTCCAATATCAAATAAATAATAGATAAAACTAACCAATACTTAAAAGAAATAAAAGGAAAGAATATGGCTATCGTAGACGTTAAAGTTCCACAACTATCTGAATCAGTTGCTGAGGCAACGATGTTGACTTGGAAGAAAAAAGCGGGCGAAGCAGTTGCCCAAGATGAGATCTTGATCGAAATTGAAACAGACAAGGTTGTCCTTGAGGTTCCTGCACCTTCAGCGGGTGTTTTAGCTGAAATTTTAGTTGCCGATGGCGGCATGGTTGTTTCTGATCAAGTGATTGCTAAGATTGATAGCTCAGCTAAAGCATCAGCTTCGGCAGCGGCCCCAGCAGCAGTAGCAGCCAAAGCAGCAGCGCCAGCAACACCTGCAGCAGGTGCATCAAGTGGTAAGGCGATGCCATCAGCAGCTAAGTTAATGGCTGAAAATAATTTATCTACTTCTCAAGTGGGTGGTTCAGGTAAAGATGGTCGCGTTACTAAAGGCGACGTGTTAGCAACTTTGTCAGGCACAGCGCCAGTTGCTAAAGCAGCCGCACCAGCAACTCCCCAAATTAACTCAGGTGGACGTCCAGAAGAGCGTGTGCCAATGAGTCGTTTGCGCGCACGTATTGCTGAACGTTTATTACAGTCTCAACAAACTAACGCTATTTTGACTACATTCAATGAAGTCAATATGGCCCCAGTCATGGGTATGCGTAGCAGATATAAAGATCAGTTTGAAAAAGAGCATGGCGTTAAGTTAGGCTTCATGTCTTTCTTTGTTAAAGCAGCTGTTCATGCTTTAAAGAAATACCCAGTCTTGAATGCATCAGTTGATGGCAGCAATATTGTTTATCACGGTTACTTTGATATTGGTATTGCTGTTGGATCACCACGTGGTTTAGTAGTGCCAATTCTTCGCGATGTTGATCAAATGAGTTTGGCTGACATTGAGAAGAAGATTGCAGAATTTGGCGTTAAAGCACGTGATGGTAAGTTGACCTTGGATGATTTATCAGGTGGCACTTTCTCAATCTCTAACGGCGGCATCTTCGGTTCTATGTTGTCCACACCGATTATTAACCCACCACAGTCTGCTATTTTGGGTATCCATGCCACGAAAGATCGTGCTGTTGTTGAAAACGGTCAAGTCGTAGTGCGTCCAATCAATTATTTAGCTTTGTCTTACGATCACCGCATCATTGATGGTCGTGAAGCAGTGTTAGGTTTGGTTGCTATGAAAGAAGCTCTGGAAGATCCAGCCCGTCTTTTATTAGATATCTAAGCCCTAAGATAGAGCTAAAGGAAAAAACATGAGTCAAAATTTTGACGTAGTAGTTATTGGTGGTGGTCCTGGCGGCTATATTGCTGCGATTCGTGCTGCTCAATTAGGTTTTAAAGTGGCTTGTGCTGAGAGCGCAGCCTATGATGATCCTAAAGGTGAGCCACGTTTAGGCGGCACTTGTTTGAACGTGGGTTGTATCCCATCAAAAGCTTTATTAGCGACTTCTGAAGAGTTTGAAAATATTTCACATCACGTATCCGATCACGGTATTACTGTGAAGGACGCAAGCATTGATGTGAAAAAAATGATTGCTCGTAAAGATGACATCGTGACAAAGATGACTGGCGGTATTGGTTTCTTATTTCGAAAAAATAAAATTACATTATTAAAAGGCCATGCATCATTTGCTGGTAAAAGCGCTGATGGTTATCAAGTTAAGATTGATGGCAAAGACGCTGGTACTGTTACAGCTAAGAACGTCATCATCGCTACAGGTTCTAAAGCACGTCATTTGCCGAGCATGCCTGTAGATAACGAATTAATTTGTGACAACGAAGGTGCATTGAAGTTTGGTGCAACGCCTAAAAAATTAGGTGTCATTGGTGCGGGCGTGATTGGATTAGAGTTAGGTTCCGTTTGGCGTCGTCTTGGTGCTGACGTGACTATCTTAGAGGCGTTACCAACTTTCCTTGGCTTATGTGACGAAGGTACTGCTAAAGAAGCTCATAAGTTATTTATCAAGCAAGGATTAAAAATTAACCTTGGTGTCAAGATCGGTGTTGTGAAGACTTCTAAAAAAGGTGTTTCAGTTGCCTATACCGATAGCAATGGTGCGGCTCAGACTTTAGATTGTGATCGTTTGATTGTGTCTGTTGGACGTGTTCCCAATACAGATCGCTTAAACCTTGAAGCGATTGGCTTAAAAACTGATGAGCGTGGACTCATTCCGGTTGATGATCATACTTGTGAAACAACTGCTCCTGGCGTTTATGCAGTTGGCGACGTGATACGTGGCCCAATGCTTGCTCATAAAGCAGAAGACGAGGGTGTATTGGTTGCTGAGGTGATTGCAGGTCAGAAACCCCACATTGATTACAACTGCATTCCTTGGGTGATCTATACCTCTCCAGAGATTGCTTGGGTTGGTAAAACAGAGCAACAGCTTAAAGCTGAGGGTCGAGCATTCAAACCAGGTCAATTTCCTTTTGCAGCGAATGGTCGTGCACTAGGTATGGGTCAAGCAGATGGTTTTGTAAAGGTATTGGCTGATGCTCAGACTGATGAGATCCTAGGGGTACACATTGTTGGTGCCGCCGCATCTGATTTGATTGCTGAAGCTGCGGTTGCTATGGAATTCAAAGCTGCTGCTGAAGATATCGGCCGTGTTTGCCATCCGCATCCAAGCTTATCTGAAGTGATGAGAGAGGCTGCTTTGGCTACAGATAAACGCGCATTGAATATGTAAGTTTATTTTTAAGTCAAATATTGGGGATCAACAAACAGTAAGTGTTTTGAGATCCCCAAATCATTTAATTAAACGGGCCCATGAAAGTCACAGAGTTTTATAAAGAACAGTTGGTTAAGCGTGGTTATGACAGTGATCCTGCACAACAGGCTGCCATTGCTCGCTTACAGACTTGCCAAGATGAGTGGCAATCTTATAAAGAAGTACGTAATGGGAAATTATCCAAAATGGTGCTTTTCCCAGACCTTCCTCGCGGCATTTATTTGTGGGGTGGCGTTGGCCGTGGCAAATCATTTTTAATGGATTGCTTTTATGAAGCATCCCCCCTTGAAAAAAAGACCCGATTACATTTTCATGAGTTCATGCGTGAAGTGCACCGTGAGTTGCATGATATGCATGGTACATCTGATCCCTTAGAAGAGCTTGGTAAAAAAATCGCTAAAAAATACCGTCTGATTTGTTTTGACGAGTTTCATATCAGTGACGTGGCTGATGCCATGATCTTATACAAGTTATTAGACTCGTTATTCAGACACCGTGTGCAATTCTTGATGACCTCAAATTATCGCCCTGATCTTTTATACCCCGATGGTTTACATCGTGATCGGTTATTACCTGCGATTGCATTGCTGCAAGATAAATTAGACATCATGAATGTTGATGCGGGCATCGACTATCGTCAAAAAGCGATGGAGCAAGTCCAAGCTTATTACACCCCTTTGGGGCATGAGACAGATGTCATCATGGATGACATATTTAATAGAGTTAAAGAAGCTCATGATCAAGATGATTCAACGCTTTATATTGAAGATCGAGAGATCAAATCGATCAGACGTGCTGGCGGTGTAGTTTGGTTTGATTTTAATACTCTGTGCGCAGGCCCAAGATCCCAGAATGACTATTTAGAAATCTCACATATATTTCACACAGTCTTATTATCAGATGTTCCACATATGCCACCAAAGTTTGCGAGTGAAGCTCGTCGCTTTACATGGTTAATTGATGTTTTCTATGATCACAAAGTCAAGCTGATCATTTCTGCTGAAGTCGCTCCTGAGATGCTTTACACCGAGGGACCAATGGCTAATGAATTTCATCGAACAGTTTCTCGTATTGTTGAGATGCAATCAAAAGAGTACCTTGAAGCACCGCGTCGCATCGTTGACGCTCGCTTAACTTAAGTAAAAATCAGAACTTTCCCACAAATTTTCAGCCACAGGCTGACATACAAATATTTCCCCAGTCATTAACCTATCTTTTTATTAGGAGAGTGAGATGACGATTGATTGGGTAAATTTTTTACTTGTTTTTAGAGCCATGAGCTCTGTGATGTTGGCTGAAATATTCTTATCTTATTTTTTTAAAGGATTTCGTGATTGGTATGCAATATCACTTATACTTTCTATAAGTATATTAACAATTTTATTAACGAGTTTTTCACTAAAACCCAAGGGCAAATGATGGATCCTCTTACGGAAGAGCAAATTAGATTAACTATTGTTGGAGTATTTATCGTGGTTTTTGTTTTTTTAGCAAGATGTCTTGAGTACTATCAATTTAAAAAAAAGCAAAAACAAGATGAGCAAAAACAATAAATACCAGCTTAAGAATATCGATTTAAATAACGTTGGAAGGAATAAATAATGGACTCAAGCACAAGTGAATTTTTTTCAAAAGCTAATATCCAGTTGATGTGTGTTGGAGGTTTTTATGTCGCTTTTTTTGGCTTTGCCAAATATATGGAGTACAGAGAAGTACAGAAAGCTGCAAAGGCTCGACGTTTGAAAAAATCCAAAAAAAATAACAAAGCTAAAAAAGATGACTCAGTGGAAGTGCCACCATTTCTGATTTGAGGTCGATATTTTCATAGAAATTAAACCCATCAAATCCCCAAGCACTTTATGGCATTGCCAAGTAAAATGGGGGAATGCACAAAATCAACGCTGATTTGCACTGCCACTCTGTAGTTTCTGATGGAACTTTGACACCAGAAGCTTTGGCAAAGCGTGCCCACTCAAACGGTGTTGAGATTTGGTCACTCACGGATCATGATGAACTCAGTGGCCAGGAGCGAGCCAAGATTGCCGCTGAAGAACTTGGTATGAAATACATCGCTGGTGTAGAAATATCAGTTTCTTGGTGTCAAGGTACGCTTCACATGGTTGGATTGGGGATAGACCCGAACAATGCTGAAATTTTAGAAGGCTTGTATCAAACTCGTAACGGCAGAACCAATCGTGCCAAAGATATATCTACACAACTTGATCAGGTCGGCATCAAAGGCGCCTATGAAGGGGCTCTTAAATTCGTTGGTAATCCAAAATTAATCTCTAGAACTCACTTTGCCAGATTTCTGGTGGATTCTGGAGTTTGTAAAAACACTAATGAGGTTTTTGCTAACTATTTAATTGAGGGCAAACCTGGTTTTGTTGCTCATGAATGGGCAAATTTAAGTGATGCTGTCGGATGGATAAAAAGAGCTGGAGGTGTTGCTGTGATTGCTCATCCGGGCCGTTATCGCTATACCCCGCTAGAAATGACCGCACTATTTGACCAGTTTAAAGATCTGGGTGGTGAGGGTATTGAAGTCGTCACTGGAAGCCATAGACCGGCGGAATATCAAACATTTGCTAAAGTAGCACTAGAGTACGGTTTCATGGCATCTCGCGGATCTGATTTTCATGATCCCAAAGAGAGTTATGTTGACCTGGGTCAGTTACCAGACTTACCGTCACAATTACGACCTGTTTGGTCGGTGTTTCAATAAGAGATATATGTATTCTGAACGAGTTTTATCAGGTATGCGCCCGACCGGCGCTCTGCACTTAGGTCACTACCATGGTGTGCTTAAGAATTGGGTCAAGCTTCAGGCTGAATACCCGTGTTACTTTTTTGTGGCTGATTGGCATGCGCTGACAACCCACTATGAGACGCCAGGTGTCATTGAGGAATCTGTTTGGGATATGGTCATTGATTGGCTGGCTGCTGGTATAGACCCCTCTCAAGCGACCTTGTTTATTCAGAGCAAAGTACCTGAGCATGCAGAATTGTTCTTATTGCTCTCTATGGGAACACCGTTAGGTTGGTTGGAGCGAGTGCCGACCTATAAAGATCAGATTGAAAAGCTCAAAGAGAAAGATCTCCAAACTTACGGCTTCTTGGGCTACCCATTACTTCAGGCTGCTGATATCTTAATGTATCGCGCCCAACACGTCCCTGTTGGTGAAGATCAGATTCCGCACGTTGAGATGACGCGCGAAGTAGCCCGTCGTTTTAATCATTTATACGGTCGTGAGCCTGGTTTTGAAGAGAAAGCTATAGAGGCGGCTAAGAAGCTGGGTAGTAAGCGAACAAAGTTATATCTAGAGCTTCGTGCCGAGTACCAAGAAAAAGGTCATGAAGAGGCCTTAGAGCAGGCTAGAGCGGTTTTAGCGGATGCTCAAAGCTTATCGATGGGTGATCGTGAACGGTTGTTTGGTTACCTAGAGGGTTCTAGAAAAATCATCCTCTTAGAGCCACAAGCTTTGTTGACAGCGCAGTCAAAAATGCCAGGACTAGATGGCCAAAAGATGTCGAAGTCTTACGGCAACACCATCGCCTTAAGAGAAGATGCCGCTTCTGTTGAGAAGAAGGTTCGGACCATGCCAACGGATCCAGCACGCGTGCGTAAGACTGATCCGGGTGATCCTGCACGTTGCCCCGTGTGGCAGTTGCATGAGGTTTACACCAGCGATGAAACTCGTGCATGGGCAGAAAAAGGTTGTAAGAGTGCGGGTATTGGTTGCCTCGAATGTAAACAACCAGTGATTGATGGCATCTTAAAAGAGCAGCAACCCATGATGGAAAGAGCTCAGACATATTTAGATGATCCAAGCTTGTTGCGCGCCATCATTGCTGATGGTTGCGATAAGGCTCGTAAATCAGCTCAAGAGACTATGCGTGATGTTCGCGAGGCGATGGGGCTTGATTACAACTAAATCTCATCTTGATTTAGTCAGTGTGCCGCCTTCTCCTTGGGTGCTTACTCATGCTAAAAGATTTAAGCCCAAAGCTAGAGTGCTGGACTATGCCTGCGGTAGTGGCCGCCATGCATTATGGCTAGCTCAACAGGGTTTTGAGCTCGTTGCGATTGATCGTGACCAAGAGGTGCTCAATCAAATACAAGAAAAATCTCAGAATATATCTGCTGGATCCATCAAAACAGTCTGTTTAGATCTTGAGAGCGAAATCTGGGGTTTAGAGTCATTAGGCGAGTTTGATGCACTTATTGTGACCAATTATCTCTACCGCCCACACCTTCATAAACTAGCTAAGTTATTGAATAAAAATGGAATTTTAGTCTACGAAACCTTTGCTGTTGGTAATGAGGCTTATGGCAAACCGAGTAATCCTGACTTTTTACTAAAACCCAATGAACTCTTAAGTTTTGCTGAAAATATGCAAATTTTGGCTTATGAGGACCTGATTATCCAGATACCTAAACCAGCTTGTGTTCAAAGAGTCTGTGCTGTTCCGCTACAATCAAAACCATGACTAAATTAGCTAAAAAAATCACTGGAAGTTTGGTAGCCATCGTCACGCCGATGCATCCTGATGGCAGTTTAGATTTGCCTGGATTGCGTCAACTAATTGATTGGCATATTGCAGAAGGTACTGACGGTATTGTGATCGTTGGCACTACTGGTGAGTCTCCAACTGTTTCTGTTGAAGAACATTGTGAACTAATTCGAGTAACGGTTGAGCACACTGCTAAACGTATTCCGATCATCGCAGGAACTGGTGGTAATTCAACAAGTGAAGCGATTGAACTGACAGCGTTTGCTAAAAAAGTAGGTGCGGATGCTAGTTTGCAAGTGGTACCTTATTACAACAAGCCAACTCAAGAAGGCATGTACCTTCATTTCAAAACGATTGCAGAAAAAGTAGACCTACCAGTCATTTTGTACAACGTACCAGGTCGTACTGTTGCTGATATGAGTAACGAAACCATTCTGCGCTTGGCTAAAGTGCCGGGCATTGTAGGTGTTAAAGATGCAACAGGTAACCTTGAGCGTGGCATGCAATTGATTGCTGGTTTAAATGCAACAGGTTGCTCTGACTTTGCAGTTTATTCTGGTGATGATCTAACAGCCTTATTACTCATGTTGATGGGCGGTCATGGCAATATTTCAGTTACTGCTAACGTAGCACCTCGATTGATGCATGAGTTATGTGTGGCGGCGGTGGCGGGTGACTCATTCAAAGCTAAAGAAATTCAATATAAATTATTAGCCGTTCACAAATCAATGTTTATTGAAGCTAACCCAATTCCTGTGAAGTGGGCTCTTCATGCAATGGGTCTGATGGCTAATGGCATTCGTTTGCCTTTAACAACACTCACTGCAGGTGCTCAAGAGCAAGTTCTTTTAGCTCTTAAAGAAGCAGGTTTAATGAAGAAGTAATGAAGTTTTAATAAAATGAAATACAGCAAGATTCAAAACAGTTAACAGTTGGACAACTTAGGAAAAAATATGCGTCTCGTAACTTCTCAGTCAAGATTATTTCTTATTGGAACTCTCAGTATCAGCATCTTGCTATCTGCTTGTGCAGGCACATTTTCAGGCGATACGATTGATTACAAATCAGCTGGTGAGAAAAAAGGCCCTAACTTAGCTTTCCCACCTGATATGACAGTCGCTGGCGGTGACAAGCGTTATGTGGTGCCTGATGGTGGCGCTACTTTATCTGGTTACAGCAACGCATTACAAACAAAGCCTACTGGCAAGGAAGCAGTTCTTCCAGCAGTTGCAGGAATGCGCGTTGAGCGTGATGGAAGCCGTCGCTGGTTGGTGGTTAGTAAGCCTGCTAAAGAACTTTATCCAAGCATTCGTGATTTTTGGCAGGAGACTGGTTTTATCTTGATGGTGGATTCTCCTGAAACCGGCATCATGGAAACGGATTGGGCAGAAAATCGTGCCAAGATTCCTCAAGACTTCATTAGAAGAACTATCGGTAAAGTATTAGATTCAATTTATTCAACTGGCGAGCGTGACAAGTTCCGCACACGTATAGAACTTAATAGTAAAGGTGAGACAGAAATATTCATCACTCACCGTGGTGCTACTGAAGAATTAACTGGTACAGATAAATCACAAACAATTTGGACAACACGCGCTAATGATCCAGAGCTAGAAGCTGAGTTCTTAGCACGTTTGATGCAACGTTTAGGTTATGCCGAAGAGTCGACTAAAGCCTCGATGGCAGCTGCAAAAAATGTATCTGGCGCAACAAAAGTTTCTTCTCTTAAGAAAACTCCAAACCCACGCTTAGAGTTTGTTGGAAATTTTGATCGTGCTTGGAGAGATGTTGGTGTTGGTCTTGATCGTTCTAACTTCACAGTAGATGATCGTGATCGCAGTAAAGGTATCTACTTTGTGCGCTTCGTTAACACAACCGAACTTTCTAATGAGCGTGGTTTCTTCGGTAAGATTTTCAGCAAGAAAACTGACGACGATATGAAAAAAGCAAAACGCTATCGTGTTTTAGTTAAGGATACTGCTGGAACTATTACTGTGGTAGTTCAGGATGAAAAAGGCGCCGCTGAGACGGATGGTGTGTCTTTGCAAATTCTTAGTTTGTTAGATCTTCAGGTTGGTCAGTAATTAAAGAAGAGATCTAGCAGTCATTCATTTAAAAAAATGGCAGAAAAAAAGACCACCCGAAGGTGGTCTTTTTTATTTCAGTAAGAATTACTTCTTAGCTGGAGCTGCTGGTGCTGGTGCTGGAGCTGCTGCAGGTGCTGCAGGAGCCGCAGGTGCTGCTGCTGGAGCTGCTGTTTCAGCAGGAGCTGCTGGAGCTGCTGCTGGAGCTACTGGAGCTGGTGCTTCTTTTTTGCCACAAGCTGCCAATGAGATTGCTAACAATGATGCGATTAATAGTGATTTTGTCATTTTTATTTCCTTAAAAGATTAGCTAATCATCTAACGGTGATTTAGACCGGACCCGTTAGTAAATTCACCGTAGGATCAGCTAAACATTATAAATAGATTTATAGAAAATACTAGAGTTAACCCTAGTTTGGGTTTGACAAATTATCTAAACTTTGATGTGTAGCCAACCAGCCTGATACGCTTCAAACCATGGATCATCCTCGTCTTTAATGAGCTTAGAGAGATGAGTACTCTCTAAGGCTGATAGTTCTTTATGCCGACCTAACTGGCACCAATAAGACCAGTCAGACTCATCAGAGTCACTCATGCTTTCGCCATTCAGGTAAAAAAAGTCCATGTCATACAGTGACTTAGATGCTGGAGCCAAGATAATTCCAGATTGAGAGATGGCTTTTTTAAAGCTTGATAAATCCAAAAGAGTAAGAGGTGGGCTAAAAACAGTCTGTGGCTTGGGTTCGCTCAAAATACTAGCCAAGGTGCAAGACACGTCGCTTTTGCTCCATTTCAGTTGGTTTAAGTGTTTTTGAACTGCTGAAACGAGCTCCTCAGGAACCAGCGCGGGATCAAGCGTGGCTTTTTGACCGGGATCTTTGTAAAGTTTAGTTAAAGCTGAGTTACTCTCAAGCGCCTCAGTGGTACGCCATAAGATTTCATTAACGAGTTCTTTGTAATTGGGCGATCTAAATCCAATCGACCATGTTTGACAGCCTCCATCAAGGGCAAGCCCATCATGCGCAATATTCGGGGGGAGGTACAGCATATCCCCAGGCTCTAAAACCCAATCTTGACTAGCTTTAAAGTTCTTTAAAATTTTTAGAGGAAGATCTTTTTTAAAAGAGATGTCTTTTTGTGAAGAAATTTTCCAATGCCGACGTCCTTCCATTTGCAATAGAAAAACATCATAAGAATCTACATGCGGACCAACGCCACCACCATTTCCAGCAATACTGATCATTAAGTCATCAAGACGCGCCTCTGGAATAAATCTAAACCATGACATGACCGTCTCTGCAGCAGGATGGTGAGTATTAACGCTTTGAACCAATAAAGTCCAGTCTGGCTGATCGATGCTTGGGATAGCCTCGTTTTTATGAGGCCCCTGACTCAGAGTCCATGGTTGACTCTTAACCAAGCGAGACTCCACGTTATTTTGACCAGATAGTGATTGAAGATCAGAAAAAGAAAGAGGGCTGGTTAATGTTTGTCCAGCAGCTTTTGCTAACTTAAAGGCAGGGATAGCCCCCCTGACTAATAGTGGCTTTTTTTGCCAGTATTCTTTCATGAAGCGCTTGGGGCTGATGCCGCCCAAAAGTGCCCAAGCTTGATCGATGGGTAATGGCTGCGGTACCTCGGGAGGCTTGTAAGGACTTGATAATATTTGTTTCATGGCTCAATTAAAACTCACTTCAGTAGGCTTGTGCAAAGACTCACGTAAAATACCATCATTATGAAAGTACAAAAGAATACTATTGTTTCTCTTAAATATCGTCTAACTGATGCTCAGGACAATCTTATTGAGGAATCAGCCGGCCCTATGGTCTATTTACATGGGGGCTACGAGGGCACTTTTCCAAAGATTGAAGAAGCGGTTGATGGCCAAGATATTGGTTATGAAACCACGATTCAATTGGAACCTACCGATGCCTTCGGCGAGTATGACCCGGATTTGTTAAAAATTGAAGCACGCTCAAGATTTCCGGAGCCTATCGAGGTAGGCATGCAATTTGAGGGCTTGCTGGATGACGATGAGCCTGTAGCTGATGCTGATACAGATGCAGAGCCAGATCCAGATATCAAAGCGGACGACGATGATGAGGATGAAGATGCACTTATTTACACGGTGACTGATTTAGCCGAAGATAAAGTGGTGCTCGATGGTAATCACCCCTTAGCAGGTTTAGCTTTGAAGTTTTGGTTGCAGATTGCTGATGTTCGCGAAGCATCCGAAGAGGAACTGGAAGATGGCCATCCACTGGGCGCTTTTGGTTTAGATATTGAGGATGACGAGGCTGAGCTTGAAGAAATTATTCGGCAGACCGAGCAACGTCCAACACTTCATTAATTAAATATTTAAAAATAATAAAATCTAAAAAGATTATTTATTTTTTAATTGATAAAGAAGATCTAATGCGTCTTTCGGGCTGAGGCTATCCAACTGGATGGCCTCAATTTCTTTTTGGAGTGCTAAAGCTTTTTCCGTTGAAGGGTCAAGTTCTAACACAGTTGGTGCCACTTGACTAAATAGATCTGATTGCTGAGTAGCTCGACTTTCTTGATTAGCAGACTCTTCTAAGCGCTGTAAATGTTTACGAGCATCTTTGATGACCTCTTGTGGAACACCTGCTAGTTGAGCCACTTGTAGACCGTAACTCTGGTTGGCATGACCTGCTTGAACTGTATGTAAAAAAACAATCCCATGGCCTTTTTCAACAGCGCTTAAATGAACATTGGCACATTGTGGATATTTACCAGGCAAGCTAGCCAATTCTAAATAATGGGTTGCAAACAAAGTCCATGAACGATTCTTAGTTAGTAATTGCTGAGCTATCGCCCATGCCAATGCTAGACCATCAAAAGTAGAGGTGCCGCGCCCAATCTCATCCATTAACACTAAGGATTGGGGTGTGGCACGATGCAAGATCGCAGCAGCTTCAGTCATCTCAACCATGAAAGTTGAGCGCCCACTGGCTAGGTCATCTGCTGCTCCAATGCGTGTGAAGATGCGATCAATAGCACCAATTTTGGCTTGGGCAGCTGGCACGTAAGAACCGACATAAGTAAGCAAAACAATTAATGCGATTTGGCGCATATAGGTGGATTTACCACCCATATTGGGACCGGTGATCAATAACATGCGTCTGCCGTTATTGAATTGCACATCGTTGGGCGCAAATGATTCGGAGCGTTTAGCTAATTGACCTTCTACCACCGGATGACGACCTGCTTTAATCTCAAGGCCAGCAGATTCGTGAAGACTAGGGCGAACCCAACCTAAGGTTTGCGCTCTTTCTGCTAGACAGGCTAAGACATCCGTTTGCGCTAATGCTTGAGCCGTTGTTTGGCAAGCTGCTACGTGAGCTTGTAGCTCAATCAGTAAAGCTTCATACAACTGCTTTTCTAGAGCAAAGCTGCGCTCTTTAGCAGATAGAGCTTTATCTTCAAATGCCTTCAGTTCTGGCGTGATGTAGCGTTCTGCATTTTTAAGAGTTTGTCTGCGACGATAGTCTTCGGGAACTTTATCCGTTTGACCATTCGTTACTTCAATGAAGAAGCCATGCACGCGATTGAACTCAACTCGAAGGTTGCTAATACCTGTGCGTTCACGCTCACGAGCTTCTAGCTCTAATAAGAAATGTCCGCAATCATCACCCAAACGCCTGAGCTCATCGAGCTCTGCATGATAGCCATCAGCGATCACACCACCTTCACGGATCACAACCGAAGGCTCTGATGCAATGGCTCGTTCTAGTAAATCTAACACTGGAGGTGCCAACACCAACACCTCACTCAATTGTTTTAATAAGGAGCTGGAAGATCCTAAGGGCGCTAACTTATTAGCTAGCTCAGGAAGGGCTTTTAAGGTATCGCGCAAATTACTCAGATCTCTTGGTCGAGCGCTACCTAAGGCTAAGCGTGCGCTGATACGTTCGACGTCAGCCACCTGCTTAAGAACCTGTTGTATATCTTGAAGAACAAAAGGGTGAGCGAGGAGTATTTCAATCGCTTGGTGGCGCGAGATGACAACTGCTTGCTGGCGTAAGGGATGGTGCAGCCAGTGACGCAGTAGTCGACTGCCCATAGCGCTTGAGCAGTTATCTAACAAGGAGAAAAGAGTGGGCTCTGTTTCACCGCGCAATGTTTCAGTGATTTCTAAATTGCGTCTGGTAGCTGCATCAATACCAATATAGTTTTGATCTTCTTCGTATTGGCATTGTTGAATATGCGGCAACTTGCCATGCCAACCAAGACCTTGGGTATTAGCACCATAGGCCAGCACTGCCGCTGCTGCAGTTAATGCGGACGCCTGATTTTCTTCATGATCAATACCCAATCCTTGCAGGCTAGTCATCTGGAAGATGACGCTTAAGCGACGATGTCCTTCATCGGGGGTCCACACCCAATCAGGGATCGAGTGACCAGATAAATGAATATCACTACCACTTGATTCAAGCAAAAGTTCCTTGATTTGATTTTCCGAACCTGGCAAACACAATGTTTCAACTGGTTGAATACGAGCCAAGTATTGGGCCAATTCATGATCAGCACATTGAGCCAGCTTTAGATCTCCACTGGTAATAGTTAACCAAGCCAAGCCCCAACTATTTTTTTTAGCTGATGGCACGATAGCTAATAAAGGGGCATCTTGTCGATCACTCATCAAGGCTGAATCAGTGAGAGTACCTGGAGTAATAACGCGCATCACGCGCCTCTCAACAGGACCTTTAGAAGTGGCAGGGTCACCAACTTGCTCAGCAACCGCCACAGATTGGCCTGCTTGAATGAGCTTGGCTAGGTATTGCTCAGCAGCATGGTACGGAATACCTGCCATCTTGATGGGATTACCTGCTGACTGACCACGCTGCGTGAGAGTGATATCTAAAATCTTGGAAGCTTTTTCAGCATCTTCAAAGAAGAGCTCATAAAAGTCGCCCATACGAAAGAAAACTAAAGAGTGGGGGTGCTCCGCTTTGATGCCCAAAAACTGCTGCATCGCAGGCGTATGCTTGGCCAACTCACTAGGGTTCATTAGTTACTGAGATCTTCGGGGGTGATGCCGTATGCTGTGAATGAATGTTGAGAATCCGTGGTTTCAACAATTCTTGCTGGAATGCCGACTGCTGTCGCACCGGCTGGAACAGCTTTAAGAACAACAGCATTGGAGCCAATACGAGCATCTTTTCCGACAGTGAAGCCACCCAATACTTTTGCACCAGCACTGACCACAACACCAGACTCTAAAGTAGGATGACGTTTAGTACCTTTGTGCAAAGAGGTGCCGCCCAGTGTCACACCTTGATAGATGGTGCAATCATCACCGATCACCGTTGTTTCACCAATCACAACGCCTAAGCCGTGATCGATGAACACGCGCTTACCAACAACAACACCGGGATGTATTTCAATACCAGTAAGGAAGCGAGATATATGGGACAAGAAACGTGCGATGAGCTTTAAGCCAATTTGCCACAGAAAATGGGCGATTCGGTGTAACCAAACGGCATGCAAGCCCGGATAGCAAAGAATCACCTCTAGGCGATTACGGGCCGCAGGATCGCGGGCAATGATGGAGTCGACGTGTTCGAATAAAGACATTATTTGATTTTACCGTGTAGAAGCATTTGTTTTGCAATGCCGCGCAAAAGATCAATTTCTTCCTTTTGCAAAGAAGTCCTAGCAAACAAGCTTTGTAATCTAGGCATGAGCTTTTTGGGGTTTTGAGGATCGAGATAGCCAATAGCCTCAAGGCCCTGCTGCCAATGATCTAGCATGGCTGTGATCGCTGACTGATCGGCTAACTCAATATCACCAGAAGAAGACATTTCTGAGTAAGTGGTCTTTGAATCAATCTCAAGAACATTCATGAGGCCTTGTCTCATGGAGTAGGCAACGATCATCATGGCTTGAGCTAAATTAAGTGAGGGGTATTCTGGATTGGCATCGATCCACACTCTGTGAGTGCAATGCTTCAGATCATCATTATCTAAACCGGTTCTTTCAGTACCAAAAACAAAAGCAACTGGTTTATCTGCCAAAAGTGCATGACTTGCTAAAGCTATGGCTTCATTGAGCGGTATGGCAGGTGGTCCGAATTCTCGATCGCGTGTGGTTAATCCAAAAACTAATTGGCTGGAACCAACCGACTCAACTAATGACTCATAATTTTGGGCGCCTTCTAAAACATCGAATGCGCCACTAGATAAAGAGATAGCCTCAGCTTTTTTAGCCATGTGCTGATAAGCGGGATCAACTAAATGCAGGCTAGAGAAGCCCATTGTTTTTATGGCTCTTGCTGCTGAGCCCACATTTCCAGGATGGCTGGTACGAACCATCACCCAACGAACGGGCCAGTTTTTCTTTAAAAGCTCCAAGGATTCCTCATTTCGAGCTAAAATCTGCTTTCGTCGTACAGCTTGATCGCTGGACATTGCTCTTCTCCAATTCGTTGTGTTACTTAAAAAAATACTATGCACCCCATGCTTAATGTGGCCATCAAGGCTGCTCGTCGCGCAGGAAATATTATCAACCGAGCTTCCTTGAATAGCGAGCGTATTCAGGTTACCCGTAAACAACACAACGATTTTGTCACTGAAGTGGATCAGGCTGCTGAATCTGCCATTATCGACACTTTAAAAGATGCTTTCCCGGATCACGGTTTTTTAGCTGAAGAGGGTGGCGAGATCCAAGGTACACGCCTTGAAGGTCAACCTAGTCATGTATGGATCATTGATCCATTAGATGGCACTACGAATTTCATACATAGCTTTCCGCATTACGCTGTCTCGATTGCCTTAGCAGTGGATGGCGTGACTCAGCAAGCTGTAATCTATGATCCTAATCGCGATGAACTCTTTACAGCTACACGTGGCGCAGGTGCCTATGCCAACAACCGTCGATTACGTGTTGCTGGGCGCCTCAGAATGTCTGAAGCTTTAATTGGTACAGGTTTTCCGTACCGTGAAGATCAAGATGTCGATGCTTACCTAGAGATATTTGCCAAAATGACGCGCCAATGTGCAGGTTTACGCCGTCCTGGTGCTGCTGCTTTGGACTTGGCTTATGTTGCTGCTGGTCGTTTAGATGCTTTCTTTGAACAAGGTTTAAAGCCTTGGGATATGGCAGCAGGTGCCTTACTGATTACTGAAGCTGGTGGTTTGGTAGGCAACTACGCTGGCGAAGAGTCTTACCTCAATACGGGAGAGATCATGGCGGGTAACCCACGCTTGTTCGCCCAACTGGTGACTCAACTGCGAAGCCATTCTCAAGCTTGATTAACTTTAAGAGCTGACTAAGCTTCTATTAATTTCTAACTAAATCTAATGAACGGATACCTTCAGAGGTAATGCTCAAAGCATTACCTTTGGGTAAAACTGTTTCTGGGTGATCAAAATCCCAATCTGACAAAACCCAGCGCTCCCATGAACGACCACCTAATGTCTCTTGGTGATAGCCAGGACGGTGCGTATGCCCATGAATCATTTTTTGGCAATCAAGAGAAATAATCAAGGCGGCTGTTGCATTAAGCGTCACGTCACCTTTAATTTGATTGATTTCAGGAGTGAACTTTTGAGTTCGTTGATATTTAGTAGTACTCTTGCTTCTTAACGAACTAGCGATCTGAACCCGAAAAAATGTTGGAAGTAATAAAAACAACTTTTGTACTAGCGAGCAACGAACTATTTTTCTAAATAGTTGATAGTTGGTATCTGCCGTACACAAAGCATCGCCGTGAGTTAATAACCAAGCTTGATCACCAATCACCATCACTTGAGGATCTTTCAAAATAGTCATTTGTGATTTTTGAGCATATTGCTGGCCTAACAAAAAGTCTCGATTGCCTGGCATGAAGTAAACCTTTGTGCCAGCTTGACCCACTGCCTTGATTGCCAAGGCGACTTCTTGATGAAAGGGGGAGCGTGCTTTAGCATCGTCCCCCACCCAAAACTCAAAAAGATCACCTAAGATAATCAGAGTTTCATACGAGCGCGCCTCTTTTTCTAAAAACTCAAAAAACCTCGTTGCCGTTCTTGGCATCGAAGGTGTTAGATGTAAATCAGAAATAAGGACGGCGCTGGCGTGCATTAATTACTCTTCAAGAATAGTGGCTTCAATAATCGTGACATCCTCTTTGGGGACGTCTTGATGAAATCCTGAGCTAGCAGTCTTTACTTGACGAATCAGTTCAACAACATCCATACCTTCGGTCACTGCACCGAAAACCGCATAGCCCCAACCTTGAGAGGTGGGTGCTGTGAAATTAAGAAAATCGTTATCAACGGTGTTGATAAAAAACTGAGATGTGGCTGAGTGAGGATCACCTGTTCTTGCCATTGCAACAGAACCCTTTGTATTTTTTAAGCCATTGTCTGCTTCATTATCAATAGCTGCTAAGGTTGGTTTTTGTTTGAGACCTGAAGTCATACCGCCGCCTTGAACCATGAAGTTGGCGATGATGCGATGAAAAATAGTGCCGTTGTAATGCCCTGAGCGAACGTAGGCTAAGAAATTTTCAGTAGATTTAGGCGCTAACTCATCATTTAAAGTTAATGTGATGTTGCCCATACTGGTTTGTAGTTGTACTTTGGCCATGCTAGCTCCCTCTTCTTTCGATTAAATAAACTTCATGTAATAAATAAAAACAACTCTAAAAACGTCATTGAAAAACTAAACTACAAAAATTTAGTTAAATACCAGGTAACTATTAATTTGATACTGGTTTTAATATGTCTTCCGCCATTTTCATCTTGCGACGGTTTTGTATGAGCTTTCTGTCAAGCGTCAAGGCTTTACCGTAAGCTCTTGCGGCAAGACGTGTATACACATCACCTAAATTTTCATAAGCAGTTGCAAAGTTAGGCTGTACTTTAAGAGCCGTCTCTAAATACTCTCGAGCTTCTTCTAGGCGACCGGTCTCTGCTTCAAGAACTGCAAGATTATTGTAGGGTTCTGGAATCTCAGGGAACTGTTGAGTGATTTCTAAAAGAGCAGCCTTGGCCGCTGGCAAATTGCCAGTCTCGATTTCAATTCTTGAACGAATAAAACGAAGTTGAACGTTGCGAGGATTGATTTTAAGTTCAGCTTCAATAGCTTTGATAGCTTCAGGATATTTTTTATCACTGATTAATTTATAGATATCCTCAGGGATGGCATTTTTATTCTTTGGCTCAGGCACCTTTTGTAAAACAATAAATGGTGTTGCAAGTGAAGGTTGCATTTGAGCGGATTGGACAGCATTAGGACTGAACTCAAAAGGAGAGGGATCCGCCTTGGCGGCGATACTCTCACGCGTTTGTTTTGGAGCCCCAGGTAATGCTTGTGACAGAGCGTTTACTGAGTAAAGGCAAGCGAGAGAAAGCATGCTGGCTTGGGCTAGCTTACCAAGGATATTGATTTGCATATTTTGAGGTCTCGCTGGTTGAGTCAGTAAAGGCATAATTTTAATCGTAATGATTGATTTGATGGGCACTGAATTCGCTATACTTCACCTTCAGTCTAACAAATGATGCCCTGTTCCCTCAAACTCAGTTCAAACTTAGTTTGATTAGTCATAAATAACAACTATAAAATCAAGTCCCTATGCTGCAAATCTACAACACCTTAACCCGCCAAAAAGAGCCATTCAGTCCCATAGAGCCGGGTAAGGTGAAGCTCTATGTTTGTGGCATGACGGTCTATGATTTTTGTCATATTGGCCATGCTCGTGTGTTGGTGGTATTTGATATGGTGCAGCGCTGGTTAAGAGCATCTGGCTTTGAAGTGACCTATGTCAGAAATATCACGGATATTGATGACAAGATCATCAAACGAGCTGTTGAAAATAAAGAAACTATTAAAGAATTAACCCAGCGCTTTATTGACGCCATGCATGAAGACGCAGATGCATTGGGTATTGAAAAGCCAACTTATGAACCAAGAGCGACTGATTATGTGCCGCAGATGCAAGACATCATCACTCGACTCATTCATAATAACTACGCTTATCAGGCCACTGACGGTGATGTGAACTTCGCCGTTAGAAATTTTAAAAACTATGGTCGCTTGTCTGGCAAGACTTTAGATGACTTGCGAGCAGGTGAGCGTGTAGCGGTTGCTACCAGCAAACAAGACCCTCTCGATTTTGTTCTTTGGAAGTCAGCTAAAGCAGACGAGCCAGAAGATACCAAGTGGCAGTCCCCTTGGGGTCTAGGCCGACCTGGCTGGCACATCGAGTGCTCAGCCATGAGTTGCGAATTACTAGGACATCACTTTGATATTCATGGGGGTGGTGCAGATTTACAGTTCCCTCATCATGAAAATGAAATCGCACAAAGTGAAGGCGCCTTCCCAGATCAGAATGGCAAGCCTTTTGTGAACACCTGGATGCATAATGGCTTTGTACGAGTGAATGAAGAGAAAATGGCTAAGTCATTAGGCAACTTCTTCACGATTCGAGAAGTATTAAAAGTATTTGATCCTGAGGTGGTGAGATTTTTCATCCTAAAAGCCCATTACCGCAGCCCGCTTAATTACTCTGATGCGCATCTCGAGGAAGCCAAGCAAGGATTAACACGTTTATATAACGCACTATCAAGTGTTGAAAATATTCCTAGCTATAGCAAGCAGAGTGAGTGGCGCACGCGCTTTGTCAAAGTGATGGGGGATGACTTCAACACCCCAGAAGCGATTGCTATTCTTTTCGAATTGGCCAATGAGGTCAATAAAGCAGAGGGTGACACTCAGCGCGACTTAGCGAGAGAGCTCAAGCAATTAGCCAAGCTCCTCGGTCTCTTAGAGCGAACTCCTCAAGATTTCTTGCAGGGCAGTGGTGGTCGTGATGCCGAAGCAACCGATGCGGAAGCCATTGAGGCAGCGATACAAGCCCGAGCCATTGCTAAGCAAGCCAAAGACTTTGCTAAAGCAGATCAAATCCGCCAAGACTTATTGGCGCAGGGCGTTGTCTTGGAAGACAAGCCAGATGGCGTCACTCTATGGAGACGGGCTTAATGCCATATATCTCCAAAGTAGCTAAAACTACTATACCTACTAAGCCAACTAAGCCAAATAAGGTAACAAAGCTAGCCAAATCCACTGAGCCAAAAGAGCCATTGGAGTTAATAGAGCCAAGCAATTTAATAGCCCCTGATTATTGGGACGCTGGCTGTGCTGCTTTAATGAAGCAAGACCGCATGTTGCGCAAGATCATTCCGAAGTATCCCAATGCTGGATTTTTAACAACTCGTGGCGATGCATTTCAAACACTGGCAAGAGCGATTGTCGGCCAGCAAATTTCAGTGAAGGCTGCAAATTCGATTTGGAACAGAGTACTGGACGCTACTAAAAAGAAAAGTCGAAAATTTAATCCTCAGGCCATACTAAAGCTTGAGTTGATGGAATTAAGAGATGCAGGTCTATCACTCAGGAAAGTAGAGTACATCCGTGACTTAGCCATTCACTTTGACAATGGCGGTCTTCATTGTGCCCAATGGGATCAGTTAGATGACGAAACAGTCATTGCTCAATTGACGGCTATCAGGGGTATTGGCCGCTGGACTGCTGAGATGTTTCTTATCTTTTATCTCATGAGACCCAATGTCTTGCCGCTAGATGATGTTGGTTTAATCAAAGCGATCTCAGGGGCCTACTTTAGTGGGGAGCCAGTTTCCAGAAATGAAGCAAAAGAGGTTGCCGCTAATTGGGAGCCTTACCGAACTATTGCTACTTGGTACATGTGGCGCAGCATTGATCCAAAAACCGCATAGCACTCCAATGCTGAAAATACAAAAAAAGAGCAAAAAACACCCAAAAATGGCACAAACTAAACAAAAACCCTAGAAAACACCTTATAAAATACCTAAAACTAGCTTTTTAGTATTAAGGCCTGGGCTGTCAAAACATTAGGTATAAGCCCTAAGAGATATTAGAATAGAGTCCATGAAAATCACTTTCCTAGAATTCGAACAGCCCATTGCTGAGCTCGAACAAAAGATTGAAGAGTTACGTTTTGTGCAAGATGAGTCTGTTGTTGATATCTCAGAAGAGATTGGCAAACTTGCTGAAAAAAGTCAGTTACTAACAAAAGACCTCTACGCTCGCTTGACTCCTTGGCAGGTAGCGCAAATCGCACGTCATCCACAACGTCCTTACACCATGGATTACGTGAATCACATTTTCACAGATTTCCATGAGCTACACGGCGACAGAAACTTTGCAGATGACCAGTCCATGATTGGTGGCTTAGCCCGCTTTAATGGCATGCCTTGCATGATCATTGGTCATCAAAAGGGTCGAGACACCAAAGAGCGTGCCATGCGTAACTTTGGCATGAGCCGTCCAGAGGGTTACAGGAAAGCTAAACGCTTGATGCGTTTGGCAGAAAAATTCAATATCCCAGTATTTACCTTCGTCGATACTCCGGGTGCTTTTCCTGGCATTGATGCAGAAGAGCGCAATCAGTCAGAGGCGATTGGCCATAACCTATACGTTCAAGCAGAACTGAGAGTACCTATCATCTCAACCATTATTGGTGAGGGTGGGTCAGGTGGTGCTTTGGCCATTGCCATGGGTGATATGGTGCAAATGCTTCAGTTCTCAACCTACTCTGTGATCTCCCCAGAAGGTTGTGCCTCTATTCTTTGGAAAACCGCTGAAAAAGCACCAGAAGCAGCAGAGCAACTGGCTTTAACTGCATTGCGTTTGAAAGCATTAGGTTTAATTGACAAGATTGTGAGTGAGCCATTAGGTGGTGCACATCGTGATCACGCAGGCATGGCTGCATTATTAAAGCGCGCCTTGGCTGATTCACTTCGTCAATTCCAAACGATGGGTGTAGATGAACTTCTCGAGCGTCGTCATCAGCGCTTAATGAGCTATGGCAAATTTAAAGACACCAACAAAGACAAGTAAAACCAAACTCATTAAAAAAGCGACAACAAAACAGCCAACTCGTTTGGCTGTCGCTTTTAGTGGAGGTTTGGATTCTGCTGTTTTGTTACATGCAAGCATCCAAGCTCATGGCGCAGAAAATGTTTACGCATTTCATGTGCATCACGGGATTCAAAACGAGGCTGATCAATGGCAGAAGCATTGTCAACAGCTAGCAAAAAAGTGGGGTTGTCATTTCGATACTAGAAACGTTCAACTTCAACAAGCTTCCAATATTGAGTCTCAAGCAAGAGACCTTAGATACCAAGCTCTCTATGAAATGTGCCATGAGTACCAAATTGAAGATCTCCTAGTAGCTCATCATCTAGATGATCAAGCAGAAACCATTCTGATTCAGATGATGCGCGGTGCTGGGTTAGCCGGCCTATCCGGTATGCCGGCTATCAGAAGCAATAACACTAAAAAAAGCACAACAAAAAATACAAAGAAAAATACTTCAATCAATATTCATATTTGGCGACCTTTCTTAGAGATGCGTCGAGAAGAGCTTGAGGCTTACGCTAAAAAGCATCGCTTGAAATGGCTCGAAGACCCTAGCAATCAGGATGAGAGCTATCGCAGAAACGCCATTAGAAAAACACTCTTACCTCAATTAGAAAAAACACAGCAGGGTGCTATCGCTAATTTAGCCAGAAGTGCCAAACACATCGCTGAGGCCCAAGAGTTGCTCAATCAATTGGCGGATATTGATTTAGGTTTAATTGTCACTAAAGAAGGTTTATCTAAAACCAACTTAGTGAGACTTTACAAAACCAATCAAGCGAGAGCCTCTAATGCGCTGCGCCGTTGGTTGCATCAAAACCAATTGAGCCATCCAAGCACTGAGCGACTTGCATCTTGGTGGCAAGATTTATTAGAAGTCAGAGCTGATGCCCAACTGCAATGGCAGCATGATGATCATGTTATCCGCTTATGGCGAGGCGTCTTAACGATCAACCCTCAACAGGCTACTCCAGAGAAGCAAAACAAAAATACTGAAACTAATCAGGCAGGTGAGTGGGTCTTCAAAAAATTACTAAGCAATAGTAAAAAACCAGGTATTCCAAAAGATCGTTTTGATGAGGCCAAGAAAAAAGGCTTAATCAATACAATGGCACGTGATGGTGGTGAGAAGTTCAAAGTACATCCAGAAAGACCTAGAAAAACCCTTAAAAATCTTTACCAGGAAGTAGGTATTCCTCCATGGCAAAGAGATCTACCATTGCTTTATATTGGAACAGAACTAGTTGCAGTCGCAGGAATTGGAATCAGTGCTGATTGGGTTACCGATCATGGCTCAAGAATTAGCCCAGAGTGGCAATAACTCTAAATCTCCAAGCCGATAGCTTGCCCTTATAGTCATCAAAATCTGAAGTTTCCTACAGCAAAATACTGCCGTAGTGAACATGTATTGCATTGAAAATTTAATTCAGATTAACTTTTCAAAAGTCCCATTTTGGGACTAAAATACATGAGAATAATTGCTTTAGCTACTATTAAAAAGTTTTGGTTAAATCCCAGCTATCAAGATGCTAAAGAGCCTCTGTTGTCGTGGTTTAGACATGTTTCGTGCGTCAATTGGGAGTCGCCCTCTGAATTGAAGCAGGATTACAGAAATGCAAGCATCCTGAAGGATGGAAGAGCTGTATTTAATATTGCGGGAAATAAGTACAGGCTGATTGTTTGGATTAATTACCCCTATCAAGTTGTTTACATCCGCTTCATAGGAACTCATCAAAAATATGACACGATTAACGCACAACTTATTTAGGAAAGAATGAACATTAGACCCATTAAAACTAAAAAAGATTACAAGGCTACCCTCAAGGAAATTGAGGGTCTTATGCTGGCCAAGAAAGGGACCACTGAAGGAGATCGATTAGATGTCTTGGTTACCTTGGTTGAAGCATATGAAAGAAAACACCTTATTGTTGAGTTACCCGATCCGGTAGCAGCGATTCATTTCAGGATGGAACAAATGGGTTTAGTAGCTAAAGACCTGCAACCGATGATCGGACAGTTAAATCGAGTTTATGAGATTCTCAATAAAAAGCGTCCATTGACTCTCAGAATGATTTGGAATCTTCACAGAGGTTTAGGCATCCCTGCAGAAATACTTATAAGACCTTCCTCGTAAACGTGTAAAATCATACTTTTGATAGTTAACGCACCTCTTGGGTGCGATTTTTACGATATTCCCTACACATGGCTCTAATTGTTCATAAATATGGTGGTACGTCGATGGGCTCAGTGGAGCGCATCCAAAACGTTGCCAAGCGAGTTGCCAAGTGGATGAAAGCTGGTCACCAAGTTGTTGTGGTGCCTTCAGCGATGTCTGGAGAAACAAACCGCTTAATCGGTCTTGCTAAAGAGATCAACGCTAATCCCGATCCTCGTGAGTTGGATCAGATTGCTTCGACTGGTGAGCAGGTGAGTTCTGGTTTATTAGCACTTGCCTTGCAATCACAGGGTGTTCCTGCTGTTAGTTACGCTGGCTGGCAAGTAGTTATCAAAACCGACTCTTCTCATACAAAAGCTCGTATTCAGGGTATTGATGCTAAAAAAGTTTTAGCCGACCTCAATGCAGGCAAAGCAGTCGTCATTACTGGTTTCCAAGGCGTTGACGAGAATGGCAACATCACGACTTTGGGCCGCGGTGGTTCGGATACTTCAGCGGTTGCTGTTGCTGCAGCTCTTGAGGCTGATGAGTGCCTCATTTACACAGACGTCGACGGTGTTTACACCACTGATCCGCGTGTTTGCGAAGATGCTCGTCGTTTAGATAAAATCACTTTTGAAGAAATGCTAGAAATGGCTAGCTTGGGTTCAAAAGTATTACAAATTCGTTCAGTTGAATTTGCTGGCAAGTATCGTGTGAAGACACGTGTACTGTCATCATTGACTGATCCACTGATGTTGCTCGAACAAGAAATGAATTCGGGTACTTTGATTACTTTCGAGGAAGAAGAAACTATGGAAGCTGCTGTCATTTCGGGTATTGCTTTCGCTCGCGACGAAGCAAAGATCACCGTTTTAGGTGTGCCTGATAAACCGGGTATTGCTTATCAAATTTTGGGACCGATTGCGGATGCCAATATTGATGTGGATATGATTATTCAAAACCAATCTGTTGATGGTAAGACTGATTTCACATTCACAGTGCCGCGTGCTGAATATCAAAAAGCCTTTGATCTCTTAAAGAGCCAAGTTCAATCCCATATTCAGGCTAAAGAAATCTTAGGTGATCCTAAAGTTTCTAAAGTATCTGTTGTGGGTGTTGGTATGCGTTCACACGTGGGTATTGCTAGCAAAATGTTCCGTACATTGTCAGAAGAGGGCATCAATATTCAGATGATCTCAACTAGTGAAATTAAGATTTCTGTCTTAATTGACGAGAAATACATGGAATTAGCAGTACGTGCTCTACATAAAGCTTTTGAGTTAGACCAAAAGTAATTTAAAATCATCAACTTCACTGATTTAATTCAGAGAAGTGATACGGAGAAGTGGCCGAGTGGTCGAAGGCACTCCCCTGCTAAGGGAGCATCTGGGGAAACCTGGATCGGAAGTTCGAATCTTCTCTTCTCCGCCAAATTAAGTATATAAATAAAGGGCTCTTCAGCCCTTTATTTATTTCTAGATCAGAACTGATCTCTGCAAATCCTGGGGTTAAACAACCGACGGAAATCTAATCAAAAATCTTGCTCCGCCGCCTACAGCATTTTCATAATGGATAGAACCTTTGTGTCTGGTAACGATGTGCCTAGATAACCAAAGACCCAGACCCATACCTGTCTTCTTGGTGGTATTGAGAAGTTCAAATAATTGAGATTGATATTCTGGAGGAACGCCATTGCCATTGTCCGAAACACTTATTTCAACAGAATTGGTGCCATCGAAAACTTCTATAGTAATCACTTTATTGGAATGATCAACTTGGCTAAGTGCTTGAATGGCATTATTAAGAAGATTGAGAAGTACTTGAATCACTTCAGAGGAATTAACTTCAACAAAATGTTTGCTATTAATCTTTTTATCTATTTTGATATTTTGAACCTTCATTTCTGGCTTAATAATGTCCAGAACCTGAGTGATTAAATCATCGATTTGAACATTTTCTGATTGAGACTTTTCTTCATTAAAGATAGATCTTAGAGATTTAACGATGGTGGCTGCTCGTAGATTATCGTTTGCCAAGGACTCTAAAATTTCTTTACCTAGCTCCGGATTTAATGTTCCTTGCCCCAATTTCATTTTGAGCAATTCAATATTTAAGCTGGAAGCACCAAGAGGTTGATTTAACTCGTGAGCAATCGAGGCGGATAGAGCACCGGTAGCGGAGGTCTTATTGGCTTTCATTAAGCCGAAGATCAATTGTTCTTTCTCTTTTAAGAGAGAAGTAATCTCTAAATTTTCTCGAATGGTTTGAGCATTTTCAACACTTAACCTTTCCATCCAATAGCCAATAATGGCGATATAAGATAGGATTGAAACACCCACCCAAGACCATCGAACGGCAGTGCTTAATGGAGCCTCTTGATATAGATTGTTTATTGAGTCTGTGCCGCTGTTATACAAAATAAATAATCTTGCAAAAGTTAAAACTAATTCTGCACCAATCGTAAAGAATAAAAATGTCAGTTGTTTAGGATAGGACTTTCTTAAACGCTTCAGTTCTATTAATTCCCAAATAAGACAGATGCTGGCACCAACGCTAATAAATGTCACTCGCTCTGTAAAGTTACCGTTATGTCTTAGATACTCAAATATCAGGCCAAAAATTAAAAGACCCAATGGTGCAAGGATTTTTAATGGTAGAGCAATTGAACCACCTAGAGATCGACAGAACAGGGCTAAATAAACAATGTTGGCAATCAAAAAAGTATTGCCAAGAGTGACTAGTACTAAGTGAGTGCTGCTTGCGAGCGCAAATAAGGTCATTGAAGTGGCATTTGAAGCCAGCGCGACCAACCAAAATGCCTCTGGCTGATTGATCTTCCTTAGTCTAAATAATAAATTCGACCCGAAAAATAGCCCCCAAAGAATGATGGCAGCAACCAAAAAGAAAATTTCGTTAGCGAATTTCATGGTTCTGATATTACTTTAAAAAGCCTTTTTTTCTAAAAATAACTCCAATCATTTGATACTTAATTAGATCTTCAAGAAAAATTTTAGTATCAGTAGTAAGCTTAGAGAATGAACATAATTACTTATTTAGTTTTCTCAAAAAACTCACGTCCATGGAGACTATTCTTTATTTTGGGAATTTTCACAACAACACTCTTTTTGTTGTTAAATCAAGCTAGAGCAACAGTTGCTCAGAATATCACTTTGATCAATCAACAGATTACTCAAGCCGAGGTGGTGGGAGAGGGTAGACTGATTTACTGGGGATTTAAGCTCTACGATGCCCAGTTGTTTGCCAGCAAAGAATCTCAAGGGGGGTACGCTTTAGATCTTCAATATTTACGCCAGTTTGAAGCGCAGGACTTGTATAAGCAAACTTTAGAAGAAATGCAAAAAATGGGGGTTTCAAAAGAAAAGCAAGCATTGTGGGATCCCCAACTGAGTAAAGCATTTAAAACTGTTAAAAAGGGAGATTCAATTACCGCGATTAAAAAGTCTCATGATCTCACTCAGCTATTCCATAATGGTCTTTTGATTAGTGAAATTCGTGGTGAAGAATTATCTAAGGCATTTTTTGGTATTTGGTTACATCCTCGTACCAGCGTTCCCAAACTTAGGCAGAGCCTTCTTGGTAATAGCTGTCCGAGACTTAATTTAGAGGCATATTGCAATGAGTAAATGGATTAAATTATTAGGAGTTGGTTTAATGAGCATTTCAATGTTATTAGGTTGTTCGAGCGTGAAAGTCAGTGAGTACGCCCAAGAAACCCCAGCTTTAGATCTGGCTACTTATTTCAATGGCACGATCGATGCTCATGGAATCTTTACTGATAGAAATGGCAAAGTTGTCAAAAGGTTTAAAGTTGTCATTGAAGCTAACTGGACAGTTAAAGATGGCAAAAAAGTTGGCGTACTGGATGAGGCTTTTACCTATTCAGATGGCACAACACAGCGCAGAGTCTGGACATTGACTGAGGTGGCCCCCAAGCGCTACCAAGGAACAGCATCTGATGTCGTGGGTGAAGCGATCGGTGAGGTCTCAGGTAACGCGCTTAATTGGTCATACACACTAGCTTTGCCAGTAGATGGAAAGATATATAACGTCAAGTTCAATGACTGGATGTATCAGATGGACGACAAGGTCATGCTCAACAAAGCAGAAATGAGTAAATTTGGCATTTACCTAGGCGAGGTAACCTTGGCTTTCTATAAGCGCCCTTAATTAGATTACTCGGTTTAGATTCATTTTTTACTTACTCAATCATCATGAAAAAACTGATTAACTTTATCCAGTTTCAGGCAATCTGGTTCCTGTGTATCTTAGGCGGTGCACATGGCTATGAGTGGCAAGCTATTTTGTTTTCTGGTTTGATACTGGTGTGGGCTTGGTTTGTCTCAGAGGATCGACAGCATGACCAACAGTTGGTCATGATTGCAATTGCAATCGGAATTGTGGCGGATACAAGCTTAATTTGGTTGGGCGTGATGAGCTTTCAATCTGAGTTTTGGACAAGCTTTACTCCGATTTGGATGCCGTTTACTTGGGCCGCACTGGCTATGACGATTCAGTCATCGATGTCTTGGTTGGCTGGCCGTTTAAAACTAGCTGCAGTATTAGGTGCCATTAGTGGACCGTTTGCCTATTGGGCAGGCATCAGAATGGGGGCGGGTACATTCAATGACTTTATTACAGCCATGGTGGTACTTTCATTCATTTGGTTGCTTGTGACACCTTTCCTATTTTATTGCTCTCAACGTTTGAAAGAATCCCATGTCAAGCTCTAAGCCAACTCCAATTAAGCTACAAGCCTCAGATTTAATTCATTTACCTGGGTGGGTTTTAAATCAAGATGGGTTGAAGATCAGCAAAGAATTCAAATTCAAAGATTTTGAAGCTGCGTTTAAATTCATGACAGCGTGTTACCCGATCATTGAGCAGATCAACCACCATCCTGATTGGTTTAATTGCTACAGCCTCGTCAAAGTCCATTTAAGCACCCATGATATCGGTGGCTTATCCCAAAAAGATCTTGATTTAGCAAAAGCGATGAACCAGATTTTTGACGATCAATAAAAAGCTTAATTTTTAGCCTATCCATAAGGTTTGTAAGGGCTTATAGCCTACAAAGCCTTTACCGCTTTTACTGGCTTTAAGGGTATAAAATAGCAATAATGACGTTAAATAAATAATTAAGGAGTTGCTCACCATGCCCGTATACCGTTCTAAGACATCTACAGGTGGCCGTAATATGGCCGGTGCACGCTCTTTATGGCGCGCTACTGGCATGAAAGATGATGATTTCAGCAAACCCATCATCGCTATTTCTAATTCATTCACGCAATTTGTACCTGGCCATGTGCACTTAAAAGACCTAGGTCAGCTAGTGGCTCGTGAGATTGAAGCAGCAGGCGGTGTGGCAAAAGAATTTAATACCATTGCAGTTGATGACGGCATTGCTATGGGTCATGACGGTATGTTGTATTCCTTACCAAGCCGCGACATCATTGCGGACTCGGTAGAGTATATGGTCAATGCACACTGTGCTGATGCCTTAGTTTGTATTTCTAACTGTGACAAGATCACCCCAGGTATGTTGATGGCCGCGATGCGCTTAAACATTCCTGTGGTATTTGTTTCAGGTGGTCCTATGGAAGCCGGTAAGGCCAAACTACTTAACCCAAAGACTCAAACAATTGAAATCAAAAAGATTGACTTGATTGATGCGATGGTGATGGCTGCAGATAGTAAAGTTTCTGATGCTGATTTAGCAGAAGTAGAGCGCTCAGCTTGCCCAACATGTGGTTCATGTTCTGGTATGTTTACTGCTAACTCTATGAACTGTTTAACAGAGGCATTGGGCCTATCCTTACCTGGTAACGGCACAATTGTTGCCACCCACGCTGACCGTGAAAAATTATTTAAAAATGCTGGTCGTCAAATTGTTGAACTTTGCAAAAAATACTATGAAGAAGATGACGAATCAGTATTACCTCGCTCAGGCGGCGTAAAAGCTTTTGAGAACGCCATTACATTAGATGTAGCGATGGGCGGTTCTACAAATACTATCTTGCATATATTGGCAATCGCTCTTGAGGCTGAAATTGATTTCACACTAGCTGACATTGATCGCATCTCTAGAACAGTGCCACAGCTTTGCAAAGTAGCTCCTAATACAGATAAATATCATATTGAAGACGTTCACCGTGCCGGTGGCATTATGGCTATTTTGGGTGAGTTAGATCGTGGCGGTAAGTTACATACTGATGTACCAACGATTCACGCTAAAACCATGAAAGATGCATTAGATCATTGGGACATCGCCCGCAACCCAAATGAAGCAGTCAAGAAGTTTTACATGGCAGGTCCAGGGGGCGTGCCAACACAAGTTGCTTTTAGCCAAGACAGTCGTTGGCCAAGTTTAGATATTGACCGTGCTGAAGGCTGCATACGCTCAGTCGAGCATGCCTTTAGCCAAGATGGTGGTTTGGCAGTATTGCGTGGCAATATTTCTTTAGATGGTTGCGTGGTTAAGACAGCCGGTGTTGATGACAACTTGATGGTATTCGAAGGTCCGGCACACGTGGTTGAAAGTCAGGATGAAGCAGTAGAGAACATCTTGGCAGACAAAGTTAAATCAGGCGATATCGTGGTTGTTATATACGAAGGTCCTAAAGGTGGTCCGGGCATGCAAGAGATGTTGTACCCAACCAGTTACATCAAATCAAAAGGTTTAGGTAAAGCTTGTGCCTTGTTAACAGATGGACGCTTCTCAGGTGGTACATCTGGTCTATCAATTGGCCATTGTTCACCGGAAGCTGCTGCTGGTGGCGCAATTGGTTTAGTTCGCAATGGCGATCGCATCCGTATTGATATTCCTAATCGTAGAATTGATGTTTTAGTCAGTGATGAAGAGTTGGCTAAACGCCGCGTTGAGCAAGATAAGCTTGGTTGGAAACCTAGTAAGCCTCGTCCTCGTAAAGTTTCTGCTGCTCTTAAGGCTTATGCGCTCTTAGCTACCAGTGCCGACCGTGGCGCTGTTAGAAATCTCGAGCTTCTAGGTTAAGCATTGAGCTGAATCAATAAAAAACCCCAAGCATTGTCTTGGGGTTTTTAACTTAAGCCATTCTTTTTAAAGGTATCTATGATGCTAAGCTTTGCTTTTATATTTAATACTTTTTTGATCTTTGCTGCGATCTTAATCCACTACGAAGTGCTATTGAGATTGGATAGATGGTTGCCGCGTATTTCACATCTACATTCTCGCTATCGGGTATTAATTGGTGTGGCGGTTATTTTTATGACGCACGTCGTTGAGATTTGGTTATTTGCAGTCGGGTATTTTGTTACATTGCAATTTCCAGGCATGGGTCAGTTGATTGGAGCTTCTGCAGAACATGGTATTTTTATGGATTATGTCTATTTTTCATTTATTACATTTACGACGGTGGGTTATGGTGATTTTGTCGCACAAGGTAATGTTCGCTATTTAACCGGCGTTGAGAGCTTGCTTGGTCTGCTATTGGTGGCATGGTCAGCTTCCTTCTTATTCTTAGAGATGCAGAAGTATTGGACTGATTCGAAGCGCTCAGGAACCATTAAAGAGCTAAAATAAAACCCTCAAATCGCTAAATTGGCGATAAGATATAAATTCTTTTTATTAGGAGAAAAACATGGCTAAAGGTCAACAACGTAAAACTAAAGAAACTAAAAAGCCTAAGAAAGCACCAGCACCTAAGGCATGATTGTGAGCTTAAGCGAAAGCTTAAGCTTTACTTTTCACCCATAGCTTTATAAATGCTTGGGAAGCAAGTTAAAAAGATATAACTTGCATAATGCTCTGGCTGCATTTGATCCAGTGCAGCATACATTTCTTCCCTGAGTAAACCAATTGCATGAGAATCAGTCTTTGCAAGGGCATCGACTAATTTTTGTGCAATTGAATCCTTTTCAAGATCAACGCCGTGATTGATCTTGATCTCTCCTAAAAAAGCACCGTAGGTACTTGCAAATTGCATGTCTGCAACAAAGCCTTTATGAAGGTTGGGGTGGTGTTGCGTCAAGGCAAGAGCTTGTTTTTGGCAGTCTTGGAAGACAGCACGCATTTTATGGAGGATTTCTTCTTCGTTCATACGTTTATTTTTATCTGGAAATTGACCATCAACATAAACCCATTGTTGGCCCTGTTTAATAAATTGACTGATTTCATGTATGCGATGGGCTTTGCCATTTACCTTGAATATAGCAAGGAACTCAACGGTACCAGAAAGCTGATCATCCGCCATAGTTTGTTTTTTGATATTTAAGCCTACCCATTGGGTGGGATCTTGACCCTGAAATAAAGGCTCATCTGGACGCGTATCGTTATCCCAGGTTGATAAGAGGTAGGGCTCTAGTGTCATAGCGTATGCGCTGTACCTCGAGCGCATCAGCTTTTCTGGAGTAGGGGCTAGCTCTAATCCCTGATGAAAGGGTTCACAACATGTGGCGTATGACTTGCCGCCGCAGGGACATGGTGGATGATTCAATTGAGTAATTTTTCGTAATGATTGCTTGTGACTGTTAGTGTGAGTTTAATCAGCCCAGTATAAAAATGCTATTAAACTGTATTGAATGTCACCGAATTATCCCATTCAACTGAAGCCCAATAAATTTGCCCATCAGCTTATAAAGCTTTTGGGTTGGAAGTGTTCTTTCAAAGGTTTACCTGGCCCCCATGGCGTGATTATTTTTTATCCACACACATCTAACTGGGATTTCTGTATTGGAATTTTAGCTAAATGGGCCATGGGCCTTGAGTTCAAATTCCTAGCTAAACATACCTTGTTTCAGATCCCCATCTTTGGATCTTGGCTTCAAGGTATTGGCGGTGTTCCAATTATTCGCCATAGTTCACAAGGTTATGTCAATTCTTTAGCTCAATCCTTTTCCAACTCTACTTATTTATGGATGGTTATAGCTCCTGAAGGCACCCGTCGAAAAACATCTGGATGGAAGAGTGGTTTTTATCATATTGCAGTAGAGGCAAGCGTCCCGATAGGGATGGCTTATTTAGACTACAAAAATAAAGATATTGGTTTAACTGACTTCTTTACTCCAAGCGGTGATGTAGAAAAAGATCTCATTTTTTTCAGAGAATTTTATAAGGATAAGATCGGCTGCCGTCCTGAAAATGCTGCTCCGATTGAATTCTCGAATTCACCAAAGCCTTAATCAAATACATTAACTATGCATTTAATTGTTTACCTACATGGATTTAAATCGTCTCCCCAATCAAGTAAGGCTGTTCTAACAAAGCAGGCCGTTTTAAAGTTACAAGAAGAGGGTCAGGATCTTGAATGGTTTTGCCCTCAATTGCCACCATCCCCAAAAGCAGCCATAGCAAGTGTTTGTGAGTACATTGATCAAACTAACTTTGATCAACTGTCTTTCATGGGCTCATCTTTAGGGGGTTATTACGCTACTTACCTCGCTGAAAAATACTCATCTAAATCTCCTCAAGTAACTCTTTTAAATCCAGCTATTGAGCCTGCAAGAGATTTAGAAAAATACATTGGCGAGCAGAAGTCATGGCATGGCGATGATATTTTTTATTTCAAAGCAGAATACATTGATGAACTTCTCGAGTTATACGTCCCCCAAATAACTCAAGCCGAGCGTTATAACTTAATTGCTTGTAAGGGTGATGAAGTCTTGGATTGGCAGGAGATGGTTGCTAAGTATCCTGGAGCACACCAATTAATCTTAGAGGGTGGGGATCATGCCATCAGTAATTATTCAGAATATCTTGGTGATATTCTGAAGTTTCATGGCATGTGATACATCAAAGATAAGATTTAAGACTATTTAACATCTTTGACACATCTGAACCCCACGTAGGCTACCTTCGTATCTGGTGCTTTACTGGCTAGATTCGATTCCAATTGATTTTCAGGCCCGTACCACCAAGATGCTCCTCGTGTCACTTTCTCTGAGCCCTGAGCAGTGTCTACCCATTCCCATGCATTACCGCCCATGTCATAAAGACCATTCACTCCAGCTTGGGTTGTCATGACTGGTACATGACCATTACCTCTAGACATCGAGCCTATGGGTGCTGTGCCTTTTAGACCTGCACAGCCATTCAAGCAATGAGAATCCTTGGCGGTGTCACCGTTGGGATAGGAATATCTTTTGCCTTTTGTAAATGGCTGTGGAGGAGAGTTGCGTTGCTCTAAAAACGCTGCTGATGTCCATTCAGGGTCAGTTGGTAATCTTTTGCCAAAGAACGAGCAGATCGCTTTGGCTTCATGAAAGTTTAAGTGGACTGCTGGCTCATTATTTTTAGCCGTTACGCCGAAAGGTTGACGCCAATTCCATTGACTCTTTCTGGTCCAACCCCCTTCATAGATAAAGCTACCACCTTCCTTTTCGCCGGAGCTGACAAAGTTAGTTTTATCTGCATAAGCTTTAACAGTGCCCACCGTTACCTCATGAAGATCCCACTCTAAGTTACCGATACGAGTGGTTTTCTCAGTCGCTTGATTTTGAGCTTTTAAAGGACTGACCAAAAAAACGCTCGAGATAAGACAAGCTAGAAAAGAAGATGTAAGTAAATTTGTTTTTTTCATTTTTTAAGTCTTAATAAAAGTAATGAAGAAATAATCACAGCATAAATACCGACTTCTTGAAAATCATTTTTACCTGATTTATGCCAAAAGTAATGCAAGATCACTAATATTGCAACTAAGTAAACGAGTCGATGCAATTGACCCCAGCGTCTCTTTAGTTTCCTTAAGGCCCATTGATTCGATGTCAGGGCTAAAGGCCATAAGCAAAGAAAAGCAGTAAAGCCTAATGCGATGAATGGACGCTTGAGCACATCCTGCCACATTTCTGACAAGCGAAGATTGTGATCTAACCAGAACCAAATGGAAAAATGAAGGAGAGCGTAGAAAAAAACAAACAAGCCCAACATCCTACGGTATTGAATGAGTTGATTCCAGCCGGTATAGCGTCTTAAAGGAGTGATAGCTAATGTTAAGCATAAAAAAATCAACGCCCAGGTTCCAGTAGAGCGCGTAATAAACTCAATCGGGTTAGCTGTTAAATCATCTTGTAAACCCAATACTACTAATCTAACCAAGGGCAGTAACCCAAGAATCAAAATAAAAAATTTAATCACTTAATAGAATTTTCTTAAATCCATATCTTTGTAAAGATGTGCTACTTGCTCAGCATAGCCATTGAATGGCAGAGTTTTAATCTTGGGAGCAAAAATACCACCTTCGCTACCAATGCGTCGCTCAGTAGCTTGACTCCAGCGAGGGTGATTCACATCGGGATTAACGTTTGAGTAAAAGCCATATTCATAAGGAGCAGAAACTTTCCAGCTAGTTGCTGGTTCTTTATCCGTAAATCTAATCTTCACAATAGACTTAGCACTTTTGAAGCCGTACTTCCAAGGTACAACTAAGCGAATTGGTGCACCATTTTGATTGGGGAGTATTTCACCATAAAGACCAAAGCTCAAGAGAGTGAGAGGATTCATGGCCTCATCTAAACGAAGACCTTCTGTGTAAGGCCAATTAAGAACTCGACTTCTGACGCCGGGCATTTGGGCAGGATCAGCCAAACTAACGAATTCAACATACTTGGCAGATCCAAGAGGCTCACATGCTTTGATTAAATGAGAGAGAGCGTAACCATTCCAAGGGATGACCATAGACCAGCCTTCAACGCAACGGAAGCGATACACGCGCTCTTCCATGGCTGACAACTTTAATAGACTATCAATGTCCCATTCTTTAGGTTTCTTAACTAAGCCTTCAACACTAACAGTCCAGGGTCTGGTTTTCAGGGTATGAGCATTGCGTGCAGGATCTGCTTTATCAGTGCCAAACTCATAAAAGTTGTTATAAGTGGTGACATCTTTATAGCTGGTTATTTTGTCTGGTAGAAAAAAGCTAGGATTCTTTTTAGAGGGCAGCTTAGTACCGGTACTTGCAAACGCTTGCCGACTAAAAAAGCTCATATCAGATAATCCAAATGCGCCTAAGGCAGCCATCTGAATTAATTGGCGGCGTTGTTCAAAGATTTTTTTAGGGGTAATTGAGCTAGGCTCAATATCTTTAGAGTAATTGGTTTGCAGGTCTTTTTTCATGCAACTAGCTTAAAACAGAAACACTTTTTCTGCTTGAACTATGCAAACCGCTAGAGGTGGGGTCGGGCGGTATTACTGACGCCTGTGCTCGACCATGAGGCATTTATCCATCACGGCCTCTAAGCCGTTAGATTGGGCGTGATCATAAGCTTCTTGATTGATAACACCTTGTTGCATCCAAAGAGACTTAGCCCCAATTTTGACGGCATCTTGAGCAATAGGGAGGCAATCTTCAGATTTTCTAAAAACATTGACCATATCTACCGGTTCTGGAATGCTCAGAAGATCGGGGTAGCAGTGCTCCCCTAGTATTTCTGAGCAAAGTGGATTAACGGGAATAATCCGATAGCCAATAGATTGCATATATTGGGCAACTTGATAAGATGGTCGTGAAGGCTTTTCAGATAGCCCCACAACAGCAATAGTTTTAGTTTCTTGCCATAAATTTGTCATATAGTCAGTATGTACTGAAAATTAAAAAAATTAAAGTCATAAAACTTAAACCCGACTAAAAAGACACAATGAACAAAAATCCACTGCATCCTAAAAAGCTACTTTTGAGTAAGTGGACAGATCTTGTGCCTCAGAATAAAGAAAAGCACTTTATGGTTGTGAAAGTCATTCAGCCTGAAGACCCTCAAGATCCTATCCAGCAAGTTGTCATTGAGGCAGTGATGACCAAGCGTCAAAAAACAATCCACTGGCGAGACTTAACCAATGGATTGGAATGGCAGCAGGGTTGGAATTAGTGATAATTATCTATGTAGAAAAAATAATAGGTTTGCAAAACTTATTTTGAAAAGGGCTTAAATAAATTTACGTTTTTCTATTAGGTGATAAAACGGAACGGCTAAAGCAAGACTAATACAGGCAGACAATGTCATGCCCCATACATTCATCAAAGCTTCTTGAGGATAAAGATTAATCCACAAAGCACTAACTAATAATGAAATTGGGAAATGTATTAAAAATATCGAATAAGACATTTCACCTAACTTGGAAAAAGGATTTTTCCAGATGGCCCAATCTTTCCAGCCATATGTATAAGTCATGCAAAGTATGACGGCTGTTAATCCAGCAAAAAGTATTCGTTCTCGATATTCCACATACAGAGCGAGTGCAAGGATATCTATCAAAATAAATACATACAAGATCGCATTTTTGTCTTGAATGATCCAAGCGCTTAAAAATCCCAAACCGTATGCTGCAAAAAAGTAAATAAAAAATACGTCTAATTGCTCATTCAGATTAAATATAAATAAAGAGCTAGCCGTTAAGACAGCCACCATCAGAAATGCTAGCAACTTAATATTTGCTGTTTTCCAGCTTTTAGGGCTGAGTCGTGTAATTGAATGAATGAGAAGGACAGTAAAAGTAAATAACTGAAAATCAATTGCGACATACCAAAGCCCAGCAGATAGAGACTCATAACCTAGGATATTTTGTAGAAAAAATAGATGACTGGCTAGTTGAGCCAAATGATGTGGTTGAGATATGGAGTCATGGGTCATCCAATGACTAGCAATCCATGAGCAGAGAATTGCCAAAACGATAGCAGCTAAGTAGGGGACTACTAAGCGAAAGTATTTTTGAATAATTAAATCAGTGATGGTGTATTTTTTAAATAAATCTAATTGATTTAATTTGTGACCAGTTAAAAACCCTCCAATCACTAAAAAGATTGAAACAGCCATTCGGCCATATTCGTATAAAAAGTCAATGGTCTTAGGAATGATGTTGATCGCGACATCTGACATCGGACCATAAAAAGCTAAATGGTGGAATAAGATTAAAAGGCATGCAATGCCTTTTAAGTTATCAATGAAATTGATGCGTTGATTTTGTAGGGCTATTGGATCGGCCATATGATGGGCAACTTGACCGGTTTGCCTTGCTCTAGTTTGATTTTTCTTTTCAAAGTACGTTCTTCAAACTTAGCCTCTATCTCATATTGATCTGCTGGTAATTCAATGAGTAAGATGGGGCCATCACTCAAAGCATCAAAGATTACTTTTTTCTTGGAATTGGTAATTTTTACTTGAACATCAGCAACCCATAAAGGTCGCTGAGGATGATCTTGAGCAAACTCTAAAGTTAAGGGCCATTTTTTACCAAGTAACAACATGGCATCAGATTCTTCACTACCGATACCGCCGCTGATGTATTGGATATCTTGATATCTTTTACTATCTGGGATGTCCCCCTGGGCATGTGCAATAGAAAGAGAGCTTATGAATAGGCAAAGTCCAAGCATTGATAGCCATTTGAGATTTGCCCAATACTGATAATTATTTGCGCTTATATAAGAAATACTTTTCATCTAAAACCTACCCCGAGCTCCACCCTTAATCACAATAGGATAAACCTATTGAAGTGCCAAAAAGCAGCGATCACTGATTGGGCCGGCCAATTAAGCAAAAATGACCTATTTATGGAATTTTTATGGATTTTGTTGACAAGCCCTAAAAATACTGTATATTTATACAGTATTGGATCTAAGCCATACAAACAGGTGCTTGACAGGTGAAGATCAGTTAATAAATAGGAGATTTAAATGAAAACATTGATTTCAAACCCAATTTGGTCAGCTATTTCAGGTTTAGTTATTTGGATGGTTTTTGCTGAAAAACCAGGTGAATGGCAACGCAAAGAGTGGGTTTGCAGCCGCTCAGAATAAGCTCTGAATGAAACAGTTTTGTTTTGATGATTATTTTTTGAGGATGACCAAGGTAATTCCGGGATTGCTGAACATATCCCTGGTTAATACCTTATTCACAATTGGATTTTGCCTCAGTAACTCTTGATAGGCTTCCTTGCCTGGCTCTAAGTCTTCTCCAGCTATAAAACTCTGAATAATATGATCTCTTCTTTGGTAGATGAGCTCTTGGCGTATGGCTTCTTTGATGCGTCCACCTTTACCTCGTGAGCCATACCCATGGATGACCTTAATTAACTTCACCGCGGTACCTGATAGCTCATTTAAGGCCTGGTCAAACCTTTCGACTGCCTGATCTACCGTTGGCAAATCAACTTCTAAGTTGAGCGTAAAAATTCCCGCAGCGTTTTTAGGAACTGGGGGTAAATCGGTTGAACCGCAAAAAGGACATGTTTTTTCTAATGCCCTTCTTGGATTGCCGCAATCAGGGCAGAGGACGGATAGTCGGTTGACCATTGAGCCATGCCTCTAAACATTCAACAACATCTTTTGCAAACGTTGTAAATACAGGTTCTGCCACAAACCCCAAATGAGGTGTCAGTAGGGTATTGGGGGTTGATCTTAAGGGATGATCAGCTGGAAGCGGCTCAATATCAAACACATCCAAAGCAGCCCCACCAATAGAGCCCTGATTAAGACTATCAACGAGTGCCGGGGTGTCAACCAGAACCGCACGTGACGTATTCACAAGAATGGCGTCTTTTTTCATGAGCGCCAATTTATCTTTGTTGATCATCCCCTTCGTGCTTGAGCTCGCAATAATATGTAGTGAAACGATATCTGACTGTTGAAGTAGTTCATCTAAGCTCACTGACTGGGCACCAATTGCTTCTGCTCTTGCTGAAGTCATATTAGGACTCCAAGTGATAACTTTCATCCCAAAAGCTACAGCAACTTTTGCGACTCGCTGACCAATTTCACCAAGACCAATCAAACCTAGGGTTTGCCCTTGTAAGACAGGGAGCAATGAGAGCCCATTGCGCCATTGTTGATGATTGATCAGATTGTTTTGATTGACTAGCTGTTTCTTTAAACTAAGTATCAAAGCCCAAGTTAACTCGGAGGTGCTGTTCTTAGAAGGTCCCCAGCCAGTATGGCTAATAGGGATTTGGCGCTGTCTTAGTGCCTCGACATCCAAAGCGCCATTGCGAGTACCAGTAAATACCAAGTACTCAAGGGAAGGTAACTGTTTGATCAGAGCAGCTTTAAATGGCGTTCTATCTCTCATTAAAACAACAGCTTGGGCATCTTTGAGAGCATTTAAAAGGGTGTCACCAAAAATTGGCTGGTCATAGATATGAACATCCGCCTGGGCTTCCACCTTAGACCAATCGGCTAATTTTTTATAAGAATTTTCAAGATCATCTAAAACCACAATTTTTTTGCGCATTCTGTAAAAGGCCTTTTTGTTTTTTATTGCATTGATTATAGGAGTGTGGGATATTTATGTGGTCACAGAGCGAAAATGCCAGACACCCACAATATTAGGAGACATGATGAAAAAAAAGATTTTAGCGGGCGTGATAACAGCCCTATGTTTGACAGGCGCAGTTCAGGCACAAAGCAGTGACTGGCCTAACCAAAAAATTATCAAATTAATTTCAGTTTTCCCACCAGGGGGTTCGGTGGATGCAGTGGCCAGAATTTTGGCGCCAGTGCTTCAAACTCAACTTAAGCAAAACGTTATTGTAGAAAACATCGGTGGTGCTTCAGGCATGATCGGTACAGCAGCTTTAGTTAAAGCAGCTCCAGATGGTTATACATTTGCAGTGGTATTTGATACACACGGCGTTAATCCAAGCCTTAAGCAAATGGCATTTGATACCAAAAAAGATATCATCACGGTCACCATGATTGGCACATCGCCAATGGTAATTTCTGCTGGTAAGAACTCAGGTATCACGAGCTTCAAACAATTGCTTGATGAGAGTAAAAACAAGAAGCCTCAGAACTACGGCTCAATCGGAACAGGTAGTTTAGGTCACTTGGCTTTGGCATCATTGTCTAAAGATGCTAAGTTTGACTGGACTCACGTGCCATACAGAGGCGGTGGCCCATTGATGCAAGATGCTCTAGCTGGTCACGTACCACTTTCAATTGGTTCAATGTTCTTAGTGAAGCCTCACGCTGATGCTGGCGGTATTGTTCCTTTGGCAGTGACTACTCTAAAGAGATCACCAGAAATGCCAAACGTTCCAACTATTGCTGAGAGCGGCTACCCTAACTTCGAAGCACCAGCATGGTGGGCGGTTATTGCACCAGCAAAAACACCAGCAGCTATTGTGAACAAAATGCACGATGAAGTTGCCAAAGCATTGCGTTCACCAGATGTGGCTGCTCGTTTAAAAGCACAAGGTATTGACGTGCAAGCACTTGGACCAAAGCCTGCTCAAGATTTTGTTAATAAGCAGATCGACGTTTGGGGCAAGTTTGTTAAAGAAAATGACATTAAAGAAAGCAGTTAATTTTTAGTGTTGTCGGATCTAGATCGTTTAGTTCCCTATCAGCCGCTGGATCTTCAAGAGCCAGCGGCTTTGGTTTCTGCCATCAGGCAGCGACGAGGTGGCGAATTAATCAATCTTGATAGGATGTTGCTCCACAGCACACCATTTGCTACTGGTTGGAATGCATTTTTAGGTGAGGTTAGATCTAACCTAGAGTTAGATTTCAAGCTGCGCGAATTAGCGATGTGTGGCGTTGCAGTTATTAATCAAGCAGATTACGAGTTCTTACATCATTCGCCAATCTTTATTAAAGCGGGTGGTACGCAAGCCCAGGTGGACGCATTAAAAAATATAGCAAGTAGCCCTGTGCCACGAGGATTATTCTCTTCGTTAGAGGAAGATGCTATTGAATTAACCATTCAAATGACGCGCTCTATTAAAGTTGATCCTAATCTGATGATGCGTTTAAAGAGCATCTTGGGAGATAGGCAACTAGTTGAATTGGTTGGTGTAATTGCTACTTACAACATGGTTTCAAGGTTTTTGGTTGCCCTTGATGTGACACCGGACCATACCTAAGCTTCTGTAAGCTGATCTTTTCAACTTAAGCTCTTTTAGAGGCAGTTAAGCTAAAGGTTAGCTCAAAAGCTAATAGCTTGATATGTCAAATATATCTAATATCTCCCATATTATACAAAAGAGACTATTTATTTTGAGCAATTTAGGTCATATCTACATCATCGACGATGATGCTTCCATGAGAAGCTCGTTATCTAGAATGCTGACAAGTTACGGTTATTCCACAGAAGCTTATGAAAGTGCTGAAGACTTTATTGAGCAATCGATACCAGTCTCTCCAGCGGCGGTGCTTCTCGACATGAGGATGCCAACCATGACGGGTATTGAGTTGCAAAAGAAACTCAATGATATGGGTCGTCAAACCCCGATTATTTTTATTTCTGGGGAATCCATGCGTCACGAGATCGTTACGAGTTTCAAGCAGGGTGCGATTGATTTTTTACTCAAGCCTTTCAATTTAGATGATCTTTTGAAGTCAGTTGGAAATGCGGTTGAAAGAGATAAGTTGGTTTTTGAATCATTAAATCAATCCCTGACTGTTAAGCAAAAGTATGACAGTTTGACGCCAAGAGAAAAAGAAGTTTTCGTATTATTGGTTCAGGGATTGATGAACAAGGATATTGCCATTCAGCTTGGTACAACAGATGCCACCATCAAGGTTCATAAAGCAAGGGTGATGGACAAAATGAAAGCGGATTCTTTACAAGAGCTGGTGCGCCAATCTGCTTTGATTAAAAATAAGTAAAAATCACTAATAAGTTAATGAAAATGACATCAATTAGTAGTACATTATGAAACAATAAAAGAAATGCAGAAAGCTGTACTTTGGAAATAACGTGGTGATAGACCCGAAAAAGAAGGCTGACATTATTCCTGATATCCAAGGTCAGGTTCTTAAGTCTGCCCGCGAGAGACTCAGAATGACTACTGCAGACCTTGCAAAAAAAGCTTGTTTATCCAAAAAACATATTGTTGAACTTGAAGAGGGTGGTAGCAGCGCTTTTTTCTCGTCGGACCATAAGGTAAGAGTTGCCAAAAAAGTTTCACTTTTACTTGGGCTCGATGAAAATCAAGCGCTACTTTATCCAAGTGGCGAACTAGCCAGACAAGAATCCTTGCGCTTTGATGAAGTTCCAGCCGTTGATGTGAAACCATTAGATTCAGTTTCTTCCGCGACTAAAAAATCAGAAACATCAGCAGCTCTTATTGAAGATTTTGAGATTGACAAGATTTTAAAAAATGCCAAACCTCCCAAAAAATCAGAACCTCAAAATGTCGTTAGCTTAGAAAGCATCTCACAAAATAATCTTTCCTCACAAACCTCAATAAAAAAAGGTTGGAGAGGTTTATTACCCTACACCCTCATTCTATTGATTGTGATTGGTTTATTTAGTACCAAAGATACTATTTTTGAGCTAATCAATCCTAAGTCTTTGCCAGTTGCAACAGCTATTGAGCTTGTCCCTGAAAATGCAGAGGGGAAGTCTGGTGAGGGCCCTGTAGTCGTTTCTGCTACACAACCAGTGGCATCGACGCCTGTAGTGCCAACGCCTGCCGTACCAGCCCCTGCAGTAATACCAGCAACTTCAGTTCCCTCTTTACCCAGCGAAGCAAGCTGTCCTAAACCAGATGCTACTGTTGCTCCACATTTGGTTTATGAGCCAACTAAACCAGGTAACTTTGTTTTCATTCAGTCAAAAATAAAGCAAACAATCTGTGTAACCGATATCAATGGAAAAGTAACTGTTATGTCTTTGGATGTGGGTGGTTCACACACTTTTACGGGTAAAGCACCATTCACTGTTTTAAGTTCAGGCCTGAGCAATTTAATTATGTTTTTTCAAGGACGTCCTGTTCGTTATAGTAACGATCAAGCTAGAAGTATTCGCCTTGAAGAAGGTGCGGTAGTTAATTAAGATTATCTTTGGTTAAAAAGAATAAGCCTCGGCGCATTTTCAAAAACAAGGGAAGACGATGCGCTTCCTTTTTTAACGACTAAATTTTAGATAATAAAAAACCCGACCGAAGTCGGGTTTTTTATTACATACAACCAAAATTACATTGGGTTGATGTTTGATGCTTGCTTGCCTTTAGGGCCTGTTGTTACTTCAAAGGTAACCTTTTGGTTCTCTTTCAAGCTTTTAAAGCCGTTGCCTTGGATAGCTGAGAAGTGTGCGAATAAATCTTCACCACCACCATCAGGAGTAATAAAACCAAAACCTTTTGCGTCGTTAAACCACTTTACAATACCTGTTGCCATTACTGAAATTCCTTAAAAAAATTAAACGTGATGATTGCTCACCTTTTCTTTGCAGGGCTGGAAGATTCAACTAACCGAATCACCCATTTATTGAAAATGGAATACGACGGAAGCTACTTAAAGACCTACTTTATGAAGTATCGCATAATTTATAAAGTTAGATACTTTTATTTCATAAGGGCTTTCACTACTGTTGAAAAGCCTGTCAGGCTCAAAAGACCTTTTAAGCCATTTAGGGCATTAACTTTAGTTAAAAATGGCTATTTATAAGCTAAAGTTGGTCTTAATGAGCTTAAAATACATTAACTAGCAATATATTCAGGGTTCATTGGCTTGCAATAGGCATTTCTAGTGGGAATTACTTAAAGCATAAAGTTTAGGGCTGTTTTATCCTTACGACTTCCAATAAAAACCATAGAGACTTACTTAATGAATTCTGCAGAAATAACAAAAATTGTCGATGACAATATCAAAGCCCGTCGTTCTATTCGCGCTTTTTTACCAAAACCGGTTGCTAAACAGGATCTTTTGGATCTTCTTGAGGTTTCTGGGCGTGCGCCATCAGGAACTAATACTCAACCATGGCAGGTCTACATCGTCACTGGTGACAAGAAGAAAGCTATCTCAGATGAGATCGTTGGTATCTTTAATGATCCTGAGGCATTGAAGGAACACACAGAAGAATACAATTACTATCCGTCGACTTGGATTGACCCATACATCTCTCGCCGTCGTAAAGTCGGTTTTGACTTGTATGGCTTGCTTGGTCTTGGTAAAGGTGACAAAGAAAAAATGCAGGCTCAGACTGCTCGTAATTACACATTCTTTGACGCACCTGTTGGCGTTTTCTTTGTGATTGATCGTGTGATGCAGCAGGGTAGTTGGTTGGACTATGGTATGTTTATTCAAAACGTCATGCTCGCAGCCAAAGCGCGCGGCTTAGACACTTGTCCGCAAGCCTCTTTCACACAATTCCACCGTGTGATTGCCAAGCACTTGGATCTAAAGCCAGAGCAACAGCTAGTTTGCGGCATGTCTTTGGGGTATGCCGACACGACAAAAATTGAAAATACATTGGTGACCGAAAGAGTTTCTGCGGAAAGCTACGCTCATTTCATTGAATAATTGACGAGTCATAGATCAGCAATTGATGATTAACATTCCAATATCTTCATGACCCTGATGAAAAATCCCAAATTTCTATTGAATAAGATTTTTTATCTTCTGATACTTTTCTATTGCCACTCTAGTTTAGCGATTGAAGTAGGTGACTATTTACCGCTGGGCAAGTTGCAAAGTATCCAGGGTCAATCTTTTGATGAATCCGATTGGACCAAAAGAAATACACTCGTTCAGGTCTGGGCAACATGGTGCGGCTACTGTCATCAGCAAAATAAGAACCTAGATCAATTAATCAAAAAAATCTCTCCAGACTCCATGAATATCATCACCATTTCTGTTGATAAACGAATTGAACCCGTGAAATCTTATTTAAAAGACCACCAATATGATTTCCCCGTGGTCATGATGGATGCTCGGCTATCTGCGGCTATTGGCAAGCGAAGAGGCGTGCCTGAACTATTTATCCTGGACAGGGATGGACGGGTGATTCAAAAAGACTTCGGATTAATGGTCAACGTAGACTTTTTCGACCTGGCTAGATACGCTAAGACAGTCAATACATCTCCGTCAGCACCTAAAATTACTAGGTAAGGTGGCGCTCAAAGAGCTCTTATCAAGCCCTGATACTTTCCTATATAGCTTAAGTATCTAAGTACATACCTAATTATGATTTGCTAATCCATGAATAATTGTCAACAATGGCAACAGTTAACAAAAGTATGTAACTTTAGGGTGAAACCCCAACAGTCAAAGCCTACAAAACGCCATAGAATCAATCATCATCTAAGAGGAGGAAACATGACTCATTCAATTATTCGTCAGCCAATATTAGTAATATTCAGTTTGCTGGCCAGCTTAAGTTTTGCAGCTGCAGTAAATGCACAGTCACTCCAAATTAAACAATGGGCTGCCTCATGTGCTGCCTGTCATGGAACAGATGGTTACTCAGAGGGCGGCGGCCTAGTCAGTCTTGCGGGTCAAAATAAAGACGAGTTGATCAAGAAGATGAATGAGTACAAAACAGGTAAGCGTGAAGCTACCATCATGCATCAATTGAGCAAAGGTTATACGGATGAGCAGATTGAAATCATCTCAGCTTACTTCGCCTCATTGCCAGCTGTTAAACCAGCGGCTAAAACAAAATAATCAGGAGCTCATCATGCAAAGACGTCAATTTATACAAATGGTGGGAGCTGGTGCAGCAGCCAGTGCTCTTGTGGGTTGTGCTTCAGCACCCATTAATGCCAAGGGAGGCAAGGTTGTAGTAGTCGGTGGTGGTTATGGTGGCGCAACAGCAGCTAAGTATGTTCGTAAGTTTTCAAATTACACAGCTGATGTGACATTGATCGAGCCTAGCCAGAACTTTATTTCTTGCCCCATGTCTAACCTAGTTATTGGCGGAAGCAGAAAAATCGAAGACCTGACCATCTCGTATGATGGTCTCAAAAAAAATCATGGTGTCACTTTAGTTAAAGATTCTGTAGTTTCCGTTGATGTTGCAAAACGTCAAGTTAAGCTAGCTGGTGGAGCAACGCTGGCCTACGATCGTTTGATTGTTTCTCCTGGTGTTGATTTGAATTATGAAAGCTTGCCAGGCATGAGGTCTCAAGCAGCTCAAGATTCAATTCTTCACGCTTGGAAAGCAGGTGTACAAACGGTTGCTCTTAGACAGCAATTAGAGGCTATGAAAGATGGTGGTGTTTTTGCTATTACCATTCCATTGGCTCCTTATCGTTGCCCTCCTGGACCGTATGAGCGTGTTTGCCAGGTAGCTGACTACTTCAAGCAGAGCAAGTCTAAGAGCAAGATTTTGATTCTTGATGCGAATGATGATGTGACATCTAAGCCAGGTTTATTTAAAGCCGCATGGACATCACGCTATCCAGGAATGATTGAATATCGTCCAAAACACGTCTTGACAGATGTTGATGTTAAAAACAAAACTTTAAAGTTTGAATTTAATGACGATATTAAGGCTAGCGTTTTGAACGTACTGCCACCGATGCGTGCAGGTACCATTGCTCTTAAAACTGGCTTGGCTAATATGAATAACCGTTGGTGTGAAGTTGATTTCTTAACTTTTGAATCAAAAGTAGCGCCCAATGTTCACGTATTAGGTGATGCCATTCAAATTGCTCCAGGTATGCCTAAGTCTGGGCACATGGCTAACCAACACGGTAAAACTTGTGCTGCAGCTATTGTGGCGATCCTGAGCGGCAATGATGTCAGTCAAATGCCTGTTTATAACAACACTTGCTACAGTTTTGTTAATTCAACGGATGTTGTTCACGTTGCTAGTGTTCACGTCTACGATGCAGCAAAACGCACGATGGTCACTGTGCCTGGATCAGGTGGTGTTTCTAAAGAAGCCAATCCACTAGAGGGTGTATACGCTAACGCATGGGCTCGTAATATCTGGGCAGACATGTTGGTGTAAAGAGTAGTCCAACACCAAGGCAAGAATGTAAAAAAGCCTGCTAGTTTTTAGCAGGCTTTTTTCATTGCTGAAAGCTCATGATTTCTTTTTGCTTTGCTCGTCGAGAGATTTTAAGAACGCTAATTTTTCTTTAATTTTTAGCTCAAGTCCTCGATCTGTCGGTTGGTACCAGTTTGGCTGATCAATACCTTCTGGTAAATAAGCTTCTCCAGCTGCATAAGCATGAGGCTCATCGTGAGCATAGCGGTAAGCGTGGCCGTGACCTAACTGTTTCATGAGTTGAGTGGGTGCGTTGCGAAGGTGGTTTGGCACTTCTCTCGTTTGATCATTGGCAACGAAGGCTTTGGCTTGGTTGTAAGCTGTGTAAGCGGCATTGCTTTTGGGTGCTGCAGCAAGATAGATAAGAGCTTCAGCTAATGCCAGCTCTCCCTCTGGACTGCCCAAACGTTCATAGGTACTCGCTGCATCATTAGCCAATTGCATAGCCCTTGGATCAGCTAAGCCAATATCCTCCCAAGCCATTCTGACAATTCTTCTAGCTAAGTATTTAGCATCTGCACCACCATCAATCATTCGACAGAACCAGTAAAGTGCTGCATCAGGATTAGATCCTCTGACTGATTTATGAAGAGCTGAGATCTGATCATAAAAATAATCACCGGCTTTATCAAAGCGACGATTATGACTACCTAAAGACTCTTTTAAAAATCCTTCTGTTATTTCTTTTACTTTTTTAATTTGCGCGGCATGATCCGCCTGCTCAAGAAGATTCAGAAACTTTCTAGCATCGCCATCTGCAAGATGAACGAGCATTTGCTCAGCTGATGACTCAATAGACATACCTAGAAAAATAGTTTTCTTAGCTTTTTCTAATAAATCTAAAAGTTCAGATTCAGATAAAGTTTGAAGAACATAAACTTGAGAGCGAGAGAGCAGGGCTGAATTCACTTCAAAAGAAGGATTCTCTGTGGTGGCGCCAATAAATGTCACCAAGCCAGATTCAACAAATGGTAATAGGGCATCTTGTTGAGCTTTATTAAAGCGATGTATCTCATCGACAAAAAGAATGGTTTGTCGTCCAAATTGCTGCAGATTTTGCTCAGCCATCTCAACAGCTTGACGAATGTCCTTCACTCCCGCTAAAACGGCGGACAAGGGGATAAATTCGCAATCAAATACAGTGGCAGCCAGTCGAGCTATGGTTGTCTTACCAACACCAGGAGGCCCCCATAGAATCATGGAATGTGGTTTACCAGAAATAAAGGCAGTAGCCAGTGGCTTGCCCTCACCAAATAAATGTTTTTGTCCAACTAGCTCATCAATGCTCTTGGGTCTTAGAGCTTCGGCTAGGGGAATGAACTTTTCGGTCATAGGTAACAAAGACATGGTTTAATCACCAAATTGTCGCATGTTGCTCGAGAAATCATTTATTTATTACAATCAACGCCTGTCAAGAACTTGTCCTAATCCTTAACTGAATCATTTACTTAAAAAGACCCAAATGAGCGAAAACACCAACACACCAAAATCAGAAAAATTAGGCACATTACCTCGTTGGATATTTATGAGCCGTTGGTTACAGGCTCCCTTGTATATCGGTTTGATCGTGGCGCAAGGAGTCTATGTATTTCAGTTCTGGCAAGAATTAGCGCACCTCATTTCTATGTTGATGACTAATGGCGGCACTACTGAAACCCAGATCATGTTGATTGTTTTGGGTCTGATTGACGTCGTGATGATCTCCAACTTATTAGTCATGGTGATTGTCGGCGGTTGGGAGACTTTTGTTTCTCGCTTGGAGCTTGAAAAACATCCAGATCAACCGGAGTGGTTATCTCATGTCAATGCAGGCGTCTTAAAAGTAAAGCTTGCTACGGCGATCATTGGTATTTCTTCAATACATCTATTGAAGACATTTATCAACGCCGAAAGTATGGATGACAAAACGCTCATGTGGCAAACAGTCATTCACTTAACCTTTGTGGTGTCTGCTTTAGCGATTGCTTATACCGAGAAAATCTTAGCGCAGGCTAAAAAACCGCACTAAGAATTAATCCCTTAGCGCTATTCTATTTAAAACTGCCGAATAGCAAGGCCAGCCCATATGAGGCTGGCTGAAGCTACCACTGTAAGAACAGTCCGCATTTTTAGGAAATCATTCAGATAAGCTTGATCTTCAATCAAATGACGAAATTGCATCTTATCAACGATAAGAGTCATAACCAGCGTAGCTGCAATCACAAAATAGCCATATGAAAAGCTCATATGAAGTGCGATCCAAGCCAGTAGTGATGGCGTAACACCCCAAACCCAAGCTCCCTTATCGCGCCAAAACTGATGGCTATGAGGATTCGACTTGGGCATCAGTAATGGACCCCAATGCAGAGCACCTACAAAAGACGTAATGCTTGCGCTATAGAGAAGTAAGGAATTTGCTGCCCAAAAATCCCAAGGGGATTCCATCAACTGAATGAGGCCTGATAGAAGAATGAACGGAATGAGGCCTGCGTAGCTTATGAATTTTGTAATTGGTGCGAGCATTAGTAATCGTATTTAATTCTATTTAATCGTATTGATAAACACCTCTACCCGTTTTACGTCCTAGGTAGCCAGCGGCGACCATTTCACGTAAAAGAGGGCAAGGGCGGTATTTAGAATCACTGAAATTCTTAAAATAAACTTCCATGATGGCCAAACAAGTATCTAAACCAATCATATCTGCTAAAGCTAAAGGACCAATGGGGTGATTGCAACCTAATTTCATACCAGCATCAATATCTTCTGGGCTAGCCAAACCTTCTGAAAGAACAAAGAAAGCCTCATTGATCATCGGTACTAGGATGCGGTTGACTACAAAGCCTGGGGCATTTTTGACTGTGATCGGCTCCTTACCTAGTGCTTTAGCCATGGCATGGACTAACTGATGGGTTTGGTCACTGGTCTGAAGTCCACGAATAATTTCAACCAGAGCCATAAGCGGTACTGGATTAAAGAAGTGCATACCAATAAAACGATCCGGGTGGCTGACTTCAGCTGCCATTTGTGTGATCGATATCGATGAAGTATTACTCGCAATAATGATATCTTTGGAAACAATGCTATCAAGCTGTTTGAGGATCTTGAGTTTGAGCTCATAGTTTTCAGTGGCGGCTTCAATCACCATTTGAGTAATGGTGAAGTCTTGATAGTTTGTACTGATTTTGATTCTAGCTAAAGCTGCTGATTTCTCAGCCTCAGTCATTTTTTCCTTCTTGATGAGACGATCAAGACTGCTTGTAATCGTAGCAAGACCTTTTTGAGTAGCAGCGTCGTTAATATCGACCATCACTACTTGAAGACCCGAAATGGCGCATGCCTGGGCTATACCGTTGCCCATTGTGCCCGCACCGATAATTCCCACTGTTTGAATACTCATTTCTTAGCCTTATTGATGAAGTATCGAAAGTATAAGTTTAAGCGTGTGTGACTGAGAAAAATGATTTTTCGTCATTTTTTACAGAGAACTGTCTTTTCCACCTCAATGACAATCGATTTTCGACAGTTAGGCCCTGATTATGGATAATGAGGGTTATGTCTACACAAGGTTATATTCTCAAAATTGCTTGCCCTGACCGTCCGGGTATTGTTCATGCCGTGAGCCAATTTTTATTTGCTCAGACTGCTAACATTTTGGACTCTGCGCAATTTAGTGACACTTTCACGAATCGCTTTTTTATGCGCGTGCATTTTGCTAAAACTAGCCAAGAGCTCAAGCTGGATCATTTGCAAACAGCATTCAAGGATATCGGCACTTCTTTTGCAATGGAGTGGGAGTTTTTTGACGCCGCTAGCAAACCTAAAGTCTTGATCATGGTCTCTAAGTTAGGTCATTGTTTAAATGATTTGCTATTTAGAACACATAGCGGTTATTTGCCGATTGAGATCGCTGGAATTGTTTCTAATCACCAAGACTTTGCACCTTTAGCTAAGTCTTACAACATCCCGTTTCATCATATGCCTCTTTCTAGCGCGACTGATGCTAGGAGAGAAGAGCAAGAAGATCAATTACTAAAACTAATTGATGACGAAAAAATTGATTTAGTTGTTTTGGCTAGATACATGCAAATTCTTTCAACTAAGGTTTGCAAAAAGTTATCAGGTCGAGCTATTAACATTCACCATTCATTTTTACCAAGCTTCAAAGGCGCTAAACCTTATTGGCAAGCCCATCAACGAGGTGTCAAACTGATTGGCGCTACAGCACACTACGTCACGACTGATTTGGATGAAGGCCCGATCATTGAGCAAGGTGTAGAGCGTGTCAATCACGCCATGAACCCTGATCAATTGGCAGCAGTTGGGCGTGATGTCGAGTGTATGGCGCTATCTAGAGCTGTTCGCTGGCATGCTGAACATCGTATTTTATTAAACGGTAAAAGTACGGTGGTATTTCAGTAATGGATTTTCCAAACCTCATTGATTTATTTCTTCATCTTGATAAACACCTGATTACAGTCGTAGATGCCTGGGGCCCCTGGGTTTATGCTTTGCTATTTGCAATCATCTTTATTGAAACAGGCTTGGTAGTTATGCCATTTTTGCCTGGCGACTCATTGCTGTTTGTTGCTGGAGCGATCGCGGCAGTTGGCGGTATGAGCTTACCTCTACTGATCATTCTATTGATCATTGCAGCCATCACAGGTGATGCTCTTAATTACTCAATTGGACGTTGGATTGGACCAAAAGTCTTTGGGTGGCAGAATTCTCGTTGGTTTAATAAAGATGCTTTTGATAAAACCCATGATTTTTATGAAAAGCATGGTCCCATCACGATTGTGATTGGACGCTTCTTACCTTTTATTAGAACCTTCGCTCCTTTTGTAGCAGGTGTTGCTCAAATGTCATATCCAAAATTCACAGCTTTTAATATTGCTGGTGGCATTTTGTGGGTTGGCAGCTTAACAACTTTGGGATATTTGATTGGCGATCACCCTTGGGTCAAAGCCAATTTCTCTTTGGTCGCTTTGGCCATGATCATCATCCCAGGCCTACCTGCAGCCTGGATTTTTGCTAAAGCTTTATATCAGAAGTTTGCGAAGCCATCGCCAAGCAACTAAAGCTAGCAACTAAAACTAACGACTAAAACTACAAAGCGCTAATCATTAACGCTTTTGATACTGTGTTTTGCCAAATAAATTCTCTAGGGCTTTGCTATCAGTGAGAGGCTTTCTTAAAGCTGTTAAAACTTCAACACCACGCTGAACAGCAGGGCGTGCTGCAATTTCTTCATGCCAGCGCTTAACATTTGGGAACTCTTCCAAAGTAACGCCTTGATTGTTCCAAGAGCGCGTCCAAGGAAAAATAGCTATGTCAGCAATGCTGTAATCCTTGCCAGCGATGAAACGGTTTTTGGATAACTCTTTATCCATCACGCCATATAAGCGACGAGTTTCATTGGTATAACGATCGATGGCGTAAGGTACTTTTTCAGGGGCATAGATACGGAAGTGGTGAGTCTGACCCAACATAGGACCTACGCCGCCCATTTGGAACATTAACCATTGCATGACTTCAAACTTACCTCGGGTGGTCTTCGGTAAAAAGCGTCCTGTTTTACTAGCCAAGTAAAGCAAAATGGCACCGGATTCAAAAAGAGCGATGGGTTTGCCATCCGGACCATGAGGATCCACCATTGCTGGAATCTTATTGTTGGGGCTAATATTCAAGAATTCTTTTGTAAATTGATCGCCTGCGCTGATATCAACTGGGTGCGCCAACCAATCATGGCCTAAGCGATAGCCACATTCTTCCATCATGATGTGAACTTTATGGCCGTTGGGCGTAGCCCAACTATAAATATCGATCATCTCTTTTGTTTTCTTTTTCATAACAGACACTTTCATAGTTTCATACCTGGTTGGTTGGTGGCGGGATTAATTTCAAAGCGGTATGATTGTGGCATTAAGTCACCAATCACTAGAGAACATTCTGCCATGTTAATCGTACTTTCGCCTGCTAAAAGTTTGGACTATGAAACCCCTCCATCAACGGATCAGCATACTTTGCCGATCTTCATCAGTGAGTCGGCTAAATTAGTCAGTGATCTAAAAAAACTATCTTTGCAAGAAGTTGCTGAGCTTATGAGCTTGTCGGATAAGTTAGCTGCACTCAACGTGGCTCGCTTTGGTGATTGGTCAAAAACTTTCACCCCTAAGAACAGCAAGCAAGCACTCTTAGCTTTTAATGGGGATGTTTACGAAGGTTTGGATGCCAAGACTCTTAATAAGAAAGGCCTCGATTACGCTCAAGCTCATGTGAGAGTTCTGTCAGGTCTTTATGGAGTTTTAAAACCTTTGGATTTGATGCAAGCTTATCGACTTGAAATGGGTACAGCATTTAAAAATAAAGTTGGTAAGGATCTTTACGCTTTTTGGGGTAGCAAAATTACAGAGGCATTGAAGCAAGAGCTAGATCAACAAAAATCTAAAGTTCTGATCAATCTCGCCTCGGACGAATATTTTAAATCTGTTAAACCTACTGAACTGGCTTATCCGATTATTGCCCCGGTTTTTCAGGATGAAAAAGCAGGGAAGTACAAGATCATTTCTTTCTATGCCAAACGTGCAAGAGGATTAATGACGCGCTTCATCATTGATAACAAAATTGATAAAGCTGATGACCTCAAAGAATTCAATTTAGAGGGATATCAATACGCCCTTAAAGAGAGCTCTGCTGACAAACCTGTCTTTAGAAGAAAAGAGCAATAACTTAAGTTTTTCAATCAGTATTTTTAATGAAACAAAGGTTGTTGGTCAGGTGTATCTTCGGGCATTTCCGGATGAACTATTTCACCAATGCGATCAACAAACATTGGAGCGCCACAATCTTCACACATCTCTGGATTGAATAATTCAGCGTGCCTAAACTGATCATCAATTCCGGATGTTTTAATCGTGTCATAAATCTCGCGTGCGGGACTATCTTCCGCTGAGGTGTCATTGATGCTGTCATTAGCGACTGTCTCGCGATCATAGAGAGGCCACACCACGCCATAAATGACAGACTTAGAGCCCTTTAACGCGAATGAGATGCGGTACTCATCGCATTGCTCAGGACCAAAGCCTGCAACGACGCATGATAGTCCGGATGGCTTCACATTTAGCGTTGCTTCTAAATAGTTCACTGCAGCTAGGATGCTGAGAGGCCTGATCTTTCTATCGGCCTCTCGGCAGTTGGTGAAGTAGGCTTCAGGTAGTGATAATTCAAATTCGCAGCCGGGCATCACGCCAGCAATTGTTTCTTGCATGCCTAATTGCCAATTCTGTAAACAGATACTTCTCTCTTGTCTACGAGGAGAATCCTCTTGCCATCTAAAGATGGGGCCTTTGCTCGGGGCCGCTACTGCACCAACAATATATCTAGGATCGGCTAACACTGGAATCGTTTCTGGCATATCACGCAATTCAAGTTTAATTTCATGCACATTGACAGCAGCTGTTGCTAATTTTTCTAGTAGCTGTCTTGTTTGGCAGTGGGAGTGGGGCATTTGATCAATGCTATATAGCCACGGCACTAAAGCAATACGAGAATGCTGAGCAACAATTTGCTCATGTAAAAAGTTACCCGTAGCAGTGATAGATTCTGAGCTTAATTTTCCTGAGGGAATGTTGTAGCGTGTTCTGGCAATAATTGGGATGGCAATTAAGACAACGTCCCAACTTTGACCTTCATGATCTATGGTTAAAGTCTCAGCAAGGGTCTCTGCATTTTCAGCAAGACAGTCAAATGCAATCGGATTGATTTTTAATGTTTGATCAAGTGCACTTTCAATAGCATTTTGATTTTGTGCGTGCAGCAGCCTCAATAGCCGATCTGAAAGTTTTGTTTCCCAAAAGTCATCTTCAACCCGACTTCCTGATGCTGCAAGAGACAAAGCATCAGATACAAGTCGTTCGGCTTCTGGGGAAATACGTGAGGAGTTTTTAGGTCTATAACTGGACATCGAGTTATTTTAAGCAAAACGCTCGAATCAGGGGCGCTTTTAAATTGATATTCCGAATTATTTTAAGCACACAACAAAAATTTATTTTTGGCTTTTTGAATCTTCGGATACTTTTGTTATTGTTGGGGTAGATTCTCTTGGTGCTTTGTATTGCATTTTTTGGGCCGGCTCTGCTCCGAGCATCTGGCCTGCAATCTCGATGGGTGTGTCACTCTTGATGAGAAGAAAGCCTGCTGTTGCAATCAAGGTAATTAACGCTATGAAAATAACTTTAGTGCCCATAGATGTTCCTTTAAGGTGCATTAATGCTCTTTCTTCAATGTACACCCTTAAAGGCGTCTGTGTGCGTTAAAAACTACCTTTTTAGTGAATTTAGCTAATTATTTGAAGTACTTTGGGCGATATAGGGTGCCCACAAGCTTGGGCTTTTAGAAGAACACCCCAAAAGTAGCGAAAACTAGCACGGTCATGCAGGCGCCCTTCAAACTGAATAGGACCCCATTCGGCCTCATGAGCGGCAGTCAAAATAGCAGATGCTGTGTCTACTTCAGTTGCGCTAGGTGAGAGCGCTTCAACAATAATTGGAATTTGATTAGGATGAATACTCCACTTGCGGGTGTAAGCAAATTGATTTTTGGCGCGCAAGGTATCAGATTTGATGATTCCCAAATCATGAATATTCGTGCAGACGTTATGTGAGGGAACTTTGCCGTGAGCATGACACGCTGCAGATATTTCTAGCATGGCACGAGCAACTAATGGGTGGTCAAACTGCCCTCGATCCATGGCATCAGCCGGAATAGCGCCATGGTGTTCTGAAATAAAATCCATCAAGCCAAAACTTAAAGATTCAACTTGAGAAAGTGCCGCAATCGCATCAACTTCTCTTAAAGCGCCATGTGTCTCTATTAAAACCTGAATAGGTATTAGACGAGCAACACCAGCAGTTTTAGCAATGTGATTAATCTCATCAATGATTTCTTGAGTTTGCGATGCTGACAAGACCTTAGGGATCGTGACAAAAGCCACGCGATTGCCTACTTTGGGAATCAGCGTAGCAATATCTGATTTCCAGGCAGGGTGACTAGGATCGTGGATCCGAACGCCCACCCGATTAAATTTATTTTCTGGACTTACAAGAATACTTGCAACTAACTCAGCATGTTCTGCTTCTTTACCAACGGGTGCGCCATCTTCACAATCAAAAGTAATATCAAAAACAGGACCCAACTCAGATTGCAATTGCAAAGCTTTGCGCATGCGTACTTCCGTGCCTGCGTAATGATCACAAACAGGTAAGGCCCTCGGAAGGGCCTCACCTTTAAACAGCACTTGTTTAGCTAGCATGGACTTAGAGTAAGTGCTTAACGCCGTCTTGCTCTTCAGTTAACTCATTCAATGTGAATGTCATGCGCTCACGTGAGAACGCATCAACCTCAAGACCTTGAACAATCTTGTATTCACCGTTTTCACAAGTCACTGGGAAGCCATACATCACATCTTTAGGGATGTCATAAGAGCCATCTGATGGGATGCCCATCGTGACCCATTTGCCATTGGTGCCACAGTGCCAATCATGGATATGATCGATGGCAGCATTAGCAGCAGAAGCTGCTGAAGATAAACCACGCGCTTCAATAATAGCGGCACCACGCTTACCAACTGTTGGTAAGAAAGTATTTTTATTCCACTCTTCATCATTGATCATCTTTTGTACTGATTGACCACCAATGGTTGCAAAGCGGTAGTCAGGGTACATCGTTGGGCTATGGTTACCCCAAACAACTAATTTCTCAATATCAGCCACTGCTTTGCCTGTCTTAGCTGCTAACTGTGACAACGCACGGTTATGATCTAAACGTAACATCGCTGTAAAGTTTTTAGCTGGAAGATCGGGTGCTGATTTCATAGCAATATAAGCATTCGTATTAGCTGGGTTACCAACAACTAAAGTCTTTACAGTGCGCTTAGCGACGGCATTTAATGCTTTACCTTGGGCTGTAAAGATTTGAGCGTTAGCTGATAACAAGTCTTTACGTTCCATACCAGGGCCACGAGGACGGGCCCCAACCAACACGGCGTAGTCGATATCCTTAAATGCGGTCATTGGATCACCGTGAGCACTCATGCCAGCTAGCAATGGGAATGCGCAGTCATCGATCTCCATCATCACGCCAGATAAAGCCTTTTGAGCTTTTTCGTCAGGAATTTCTAAAAGTTGCAAGATCACAGGCTGATCTTTACCTAACATGTCGCCATTAGCGATACGGAATAGAAGTGAATAACCGATTTGACCAGCTGCGCCAGTAACGGCGACACGCAATGGGGCTTTTGCCATGATTTTGCTCCGAACTTAAATTAAAAAAGTATTTTGCGCCTCTAATATGACGCGAATCGTACAAATTCTATGGCTTTTTGAACATTTCTGTCAAATAGTCTTATATAAGACATAAGATATCTAGACGAATATCTCTCATTGTGATGAAATATTGCCCATGACAGAAACAATCGCAACTTTTAGTCCTCTTTATCAGCAGATCAAGGCGCTCATATTAGAGAGCCTCCAAACTGGTGAGTGGAAGCCAGGCGAGGCAATTCCGAGTGAGAACGACTTGGCGGTCAGATATAAAGTTAGCCAGGGTACTGTTCGTAAGGCAATTGATGAGTTAGCCAGCGAACATTTACTTGTTAGACGACAAGGTAAGGGTACCTTTGTGGCCACCCATCACTCGGATAGGGTTCATTTCAGATTTTTGAGATTAGTTCCAGACAATGGCGAGCCACACTATCCTCAAAGCAAGATTTTGGACTGTAAGCGTCTCCGGGCGCCTGCTGAAATCGGCAGACTTTTGGATTTAAAGACCAATGATCCAGTTATCCAAATTGAAAGAATGATGTTTTTCTCCAAGGAAGCTACCGTTTACGAGGAGATTTGGTTGCCTGGAACCCTTTTTAAGGGTCTGACAACCGAGAAATTAGTTGAATGGCGTGGTCCGATGTACGCACTCTTTGAGACTGAGTTCTCAACCCACATGGTGAGAGCGACTGAGCGTTTGAGAGCAGTTGGTGCGGATGAGCTATCAGCAAAGCACTTGGGCGTTGAAATTAACACGCCTTTACTAGCTGTTGAGCGGGTTTCCTATACCTACGGAGAGCGTCCAGTTGAGGTTCGTAAGGCGGTGTACCTGACAAACCACCATCATTATCTGAATGAATTAAACTAAAGGGTAAATACTTAGATTAATTCACCCAATAAGTACCATTAATGAAAGTCAGGGTAGCGAAAGTTAATTAAGCGATAAAGTTGATTAGTTTTGAAGCAGTCAAAAATACTAGTGAGGTTGTAAATGCCAGAGTTTAGAAATATTCATGTTTTTGATTTGATGAAATACCGCTTGCCATGGGCAGGTAAGGTATCTATCTTGCACCGCGTTAGCGGTCTTTTGATGTTCGTTTTAATTCCTTTTGTTTTGTACTTATTTGAACAAAGCATCACATCAGAAGTGAGCTTTGTTAAGTTCCAATCATTTGTCGCCCATCCAATTATTAAGTTGATCATTTTGGCTTTAATTTGGGCTTTCCTTCATCATTTTTGTGCGGGCATCCGCTTCTTGATGCTTGATCTTCACAAAGGTATCGACAAAACAGCTTCAGCTAAGACAGCCATTGCTGTATTAGCTATCAGCTTATCTTTGACAGCAGTTTGTGCTGCCAAGTTATTCGGTTTGTTTTAAGGGGATACCATGGCTAATAACAATATTGGACCTAAGCGCTTAGTTGTAGGCGCTCATTACGGTCTTAAAGACTGGTTGCTACAGCGTATCACTGCGGTCATCATGATTATTTTCACGTTGATTTTGTTCTTTGCTTTTTTAATAGGTGACTCTACTTATGATTCTTGGGCTGGTTTGTTTTCTAACCAGATCATGAAGCTAGTGACTTTCTTAGCGATTGCCAGCTTGACCTATCACGCTTGGGTTGGTATCCGTGACATCTGGATGGACTACATCAAGCCAGTTGCCATTCGTTTGACATTACATGTTTTAACCGCGCTATGGCTGATTGCTTGCTTAAGCTATACCGCTCAAATCCTTTGGAGGGTGTAATAAATGGCTTCCATCAAGTCAGCGTTACCGACACGTCGCTTTGACGTTGTTATCGTTGGTGCCGGCGGCGCTGGTATGCGTGCTTCATTGCAGCTAGCAGAAGCTGGTTTAAACGTTGCCGTTTTATCCAAAGTTTTCCCAACACGCTCTCATACAGTTGCAGCACAAGGTGGTATCGGTGCTGCTTTAGGAAATATGAGTGACGACAATTGGCATTACCATTTTTTCGACACGATCAAAGGCTCTGATTACTTGGGTGACCAAGATGCGATTGAGTTCATGTGTCGTGAAGCTCCTAAAGTGGTTTATGAGTTAGAGCACTTTGGTATGCCTTTTGACCGTAATCCTGATGGCACCATTTATCAGCGCCCATTCGGTGGCCACACAGCTAACTACGGAGAAAAACCTGTACAACGTGCATGTGCTGCTGCTGACCGAACTGGCCATGCTTTATTACATACTCTTTACCAGCGTAACGTTCGCGCAAAAACACATTTCTTTGTTGAGTGGATGGCACTAGATGTTATCCGTGATGCGGATGGTGATGTAGTGGGTGTTACTGCTCTTGAGATGGAGACTGGTGACGTCCATATTCTTGAAGCTAAGTGCGTGATGTTTGCAACTGGCGGTGCAGGTCGTATTTGGCAAGCTTCAACCAATGCATTTATCAATACTGGTGATGGTATGGGTATGGCTGCTCGTGCAGGTGTACCACTAGAAGACATGGAGTTCTGGCAATTCCACCCAACCGGTGTAGCTGGTGCAGGTGTTCTCTTAACTGAGGGTTGCCGAGGTGAAGGCGCGATTTTATTGAACAGTTCAGGCGAGCGTTTCATGGAGCGTTATGCGCCAACTCTGAAAGATCTTGCTCCAAGAGACTTTATTTCTCGTTGCATGGACCAAGAGATCAAAGAGGGACGTGGTTGTGGTCCCAACAAAGACTACATCGAATTGGACTTGACCCATTTGGGCGCCGATACCATTCACAAGCGTTTGCCATCTGTTTATGAGATCGGTATTAACTTCGCAAACGTTGATGTCACAAAACATCCAATTCCAGTTGTGCCAACCATTCACTATCAGATGGGCGGTATTCCAACTAACATTCATGGTCAAGTGGTAGCGCCTAAGAATGGCAACCCAAATGAAATCATTAATGGTTTCTACGCGATGGGCGAGTGTTCATGTGTATCAGTTCACGGCGCTAATCGTTTAGGTACTAATTCACTATTAGACCTATTGGTATTTGGTCGTGCAGCGGGTAACCATGTCATTTCAACAGCCCTGAAACAAAAAGAACACAAGCCATTACCGGCTGATGCAGGTGAAGATTCCTTGGCGCGTTTAGCCAAGTTAGATAACTCAACATCTGGTGAGTACACACAAGACGTTGCTAACGACATTCGTAGCACGATGCAAAAGCATTGCGGTGTTTTCCGTACCCAAGAGACGATGGATAGTGGTGTTACTAAGATGGCTGATATTACTAAGCGAGCTCAGAGTATTCACCTCAAAGACAAATCAAAAGTTTTCAACACGGCACGTATTGAAGCTTTGGAATTGGAAAACTTGGTAGAAGCTGCTAACGCAACAATGGTTTCAGCAGCGGCACGTCGCGAGAGTCGTGGTGCGCATGCGCATGACAACCATCCTGAACGTGATGATCAAAATTGGATGAAGCACACACTTTGGTATAGCGAAGGTAACAAACTCGATTACAAGCCTGTTGTATTGAAGCCGCTGACTGTTGAATCTGTACCACCTAAAGTACGTACTTTTTAAGGGATTAAAAAATGAGCAATACTCGTATTTTTGAAGTCTACCGTTACGATCCAGAAAAAGATGCAGCGCCTCGCATGCAATCTTATGAGGTCGAGCTAGATGGTTCAGAGCGCATGTTATTAGATGCTTTGATGAAACTTAAAAAGATGGATGAGACTTTGTCATTCCGTCGCTCATGCCGTGAAGGTGTTTGCGGCTCCGATGCGATGAACATCAATGGTAAGAACGGTTTAGCTTGTTTAACTAATATGCTGACTTTGCCTAACAAGATTTCTTTACGCCCATTGCCTGGCTTGCCAGTCGTGCGTGATTTGATCGTTGATATGACTCAGTTCTTCAAGCAATATCACTCGATTCGTCCTTATTTGGTGAATGATATTCCGCCACCAGAAAAAGAGCGTTTGCAGAGCCCTGAAGAACGTGAAGAGTTAGATGGCTTGTATGAATGTATTTTGTGCGCCTCATGCTCAACAGCTTGCCCATCATTCTGGTGGAACCCAGATAAGTTTGTGGGGCCAGCAGGTTTGTTGCAAGCGTATCGTTTTATTGCTGACAGCCGTGATCAAGTGACTGGTGAGCGTTTGGATAATTTGGAAGATCCATATCGTCTATTCCGTTGTCATTCAATCATGAACTGCGTAGACGTTTGTCCAAAAGGATTAAATCCTACAAAAGCGATTGGTAAAATTAAAGAACTTATGGTTCGTAGAGCCGTTTAATGCCAATTTCATCAGGAACCTTGTCGCTCTTACGCTGGCGTGCGCGACGAGGCCTGCTGGAGAATGATTTAATGTTGGAGCGCTTTTTTGAGCGCCATCATGCAACGATTGAAGAGCTTGATCTTGAGCCCCTCAATCAAATATTGGATCTGAGCGATAACGATCTGATGGATTTGTTATTGCGTCGCAAGGAGCCGGAAGGTGAGCTTGCGAACGATGAGGTGCGACGTGTCCTGGCCATGTTGCGAACTCCTGGATTGCCCGCAATCTAGAAAGTAAAGTAGTTGCCCGGAAAGCTTGCTTGTTTGATAAGAATTCAATAACGCGTATAAGGAAAAAAATGAACGCTTCTAATGAAAAAGCCACGTTATCGTTCTCGGATGGCACTCCATCCATAGAGTTGCCAATCTATAAGGGTGAAGTAGGCCCTGATGTTATCGACATCCGCAAGTTGTATGGTCAAACGGGTAAATTTACCTATGACCCAGGGTTTATGTCTACAGCCTCTTGTAACTCTAAGATTACTTTCATTGACGGCGATAAAGGCGAGTTGCTCTATCGCGGTTACCAAATTCAGGATTTGGCGACCAACTGTGATTTCTTGGAAACCTGCTTCTTATTAATCAAAGGCGAGTTACCTAACAAGAAGCAAAAAGAAGAATTTGATACATTAGTGATGCACCACACGATGGTTCATGAGCAAATGCAATTCTTCTTGCGTGGCTTCCGTCGCGACGCGCACCCAATGGCAGTTTTGACCGGCCTGATTGGTGGTATGGCAGCTTTCTATCACGATGGTGTTGATTACACGACTGAACGTGAGCGTGATGTAGCGCAGATTCGTTTGGTTGCTAAGATGCCAACCCTGGTAGCGATGGCCTATAAGTACTCGATAGGTCAGCCGTTCATTTATCCAAAAAATAATCTGTCATACACAGCTAACTTCATGCAAATGATGTTTGCTACACCTTGTGAAGAATACAAAATCAATGAAGTTTTAGTCCGTGCACTAGATCGCATCTTTATTTTGCATGCTGATCATGAGCAAAATGCTTCTACTTCAACAGTTCGTCTAGCTGGTTCATCTGGTACCAATCCTTTTGCTGCGATTGCTGCTGGTGTTGCTTGCTTATGGGGCCCTGCTCACGGTGGCGCGAACGAAGCTTGTTTGCAGATGTTAGAAGAGATTCAGGCAAACGGTGGTGTCGAAAAGATTGATGATTTCATTGCTAAAGTAAAAGATAAAAACTCAGGCGTTCGTTTAATGGGCTTTGGACACCGTGTATATAAAAACTTTGATCCTCGCGCTAAGTTAATGCGTGAGACATGTTACGAAGTTCTAAAAGAAATGGGTCTTGAGAATGATCCTTTATTCAAGCTAGCAATGACTCTTGAAAAGATTGCTCTTGAAGACGAGTACTTCGTTAGTCGTAAACTTTATCCAAACGTAGATTTCTACTCAGGTATTGTTCAGCGCGCTTTGGGTATCCCAACAGACATGTTTACTTGTATTTTTGCCTTAGCCCGTACAGTAGGTTGGATTTCTCAATGGGAAGAAATGATCACGGATGCTGAATACAAAATTGGCCGTCCACGCCAATTGTTTGTTGGCCATACTTCTCGCCCAGTTCCGCCAATCGCTAAGCGTTAATTAAAAGGCATACATGGCACGCACGCTGTACGATAAGTTATGGGATGACCATGTTGTTCATATGGAAGAGGACGGAACGACCGTCCTCTACATCGACAGACAGTTACTTCACGAAGTCACAAGCCCTCAAGCTTTTGAAGGTTTGTCTCTGGCCAAGCGTGCGATTTGGCGTAACTCTGCCAACTTAGCCGTATCGGATCATAACGTTCCAACAACGGATCGCTCGGAGGGTATCAAAGACCCCATCTCACGTTTGCAGATTGAAACTTTGGATCAAAACTGCGATTCATTTGGCATCACACAGTACAAGATGCATGACAAGCGTCAAGGCATCGTGCACGTTATTGGTCCTGAGCAGGGCGCTACTTTGCCGGGTATGACGGTTGTTTGTGGCGATTCTCATACAAGTACGCATGGTGCATTTGGTGCTTTAGCTTTTGGTATTGGTACTTCTGAGGTGGAGCATGTTTTAGCCACTCAGACTTTGCTGATGAAAAAAAGTAAAAACATGTTGATCCGCGTTAACGGTCAACTGCCTTTAGGTTGCACTGCTAAAGATATGGTTTTGGCAATTATTGGCAAAATTGGTACTGCAGGTGGTACGGGTTACACCATCGAGTTTGCTGGGGATACAGTTCGTGAGCTGTCGATGGAAGGTCGAATGACTGTATGTAATATGGCCATTGAAGCAGGTGCGCGTGCAGGTATTGTTGGCGTGGATGAAACAACCATCAACTACGTTAAAGGCCGTCCTTACTCACCGAGTGAAGGTGAGTCATGGCGTCATGCGCTTCAGTACTGGAGAACTTTGCATACGGATGAGGGTGCTTCATTTGACCGCATCGTTGAGTTACGCGCAGAAGACATCAAGCCGCAGGTCACCTGGGGGACCTCTCCAGAAATGGTGTTGTCCATTGATGATCGTGTGCCTGATCCCGATAAAGAAAAAGACTCGGTTAAGCGTGAGGCGATGGTCAGAGCTTTGGCTTACATGGGCTTAAAGCCCAATACACCGATCGAAGCAATTATGGTTGATAAAGTATTTATTGGTTCTTGTACGAATAGCCGCATTGAAGATCTTCGTGCAGCAGCAAGAGTCGTTGAAAGAATTGCAAAGAAAGTTTCACCATCAGTCAAATTGGCGATGGTTGTTCCTGGTTCTGGTTTGGTGAAAGAGCAAGCTGAGCGTGAAGGTTTAGATCGCGTATTCAAAGCTGCTGGTTTTGAATGGCGTGAGCCAGGTTGTTCTATGTGTTTAGCTATGAATGCAGATCGGCTTGAGCCGGGTGAGCGTTGCGCCTCTACATCCAATCGTAATTTTGAAGGTCGTCAAGGTAATGGCGGAAGAACACATCTGGTTAGTCCGGCGATGGCTGCAGCTGCGGCGATCGAAGGACACTTTGTGGATGTTCGTAAAATAGCTTAAATATTGGAGACTTTAATGACGAAAATTATAAAAATCATTTCTTTGTTCGCATTGACCTTTTCATTAGGTGCTTGCAATACCATTTCGGGCCTTGGGCAAGATTTGCAAAATTTAGGCCGCACGATGGAAAACAGTGGCGCTAAAGAAGCACCTAAAAGTGATGCCAACTCATCAGGGGTTGTTGTAACGCCAGTTAAATAATGCAAAAGTTCACTGTTCACCAAGGCTTAGTTGTTCCACTTGATCGTGAGAACGTAGATACCGATGCCATCATTCCGAAGCAATTCTTAAAATCTATTAAGAAAACTGGATTCGGCCAAAATTTGTTTGATGAGTGGCGTTACTTAGATCAAGGTGAGCCTGGTCAGGACTGCAGCAATCGTCCCTTGAATCCAGATTTTGTCTTAAATCAATCTCGCTACAAAGGCGGTAGTGTTCTTTTGGCTCGTCAAAACTTTGGCTGTGGCAGCTCTCGTGAGCATGCCCCATGGGCACTTGAGCAGTATGGATTTAGAGCTGTCATTGCTCCGAGTTTTGCAGACATATTTTTTAACAACTGTTATAAAAATGGCTTGTTACCCATCGTTCTTTCCGCTTTACAAGTGGATCACCTATTCAATGAAACCCAGGCATTCAATGGGTATCAACTGACGATTGACTTAGAAAAGCAGCAAGTCATTGCGTCTGATGGCAAATCTTATGATTTTGAGATTGCCTCATTTAGAAAATATTGCATGATCAATGGTTTAGATGATATTGGTTTGACTTTGCGTCATGCAGATAAAATCAAGGCATATGAATCAGAGCGCATCTTAAAGATGCCATGGTTAAGCACCAAACTCCCATAATTTGTTTTAAGGTTTGATATGAAAATTGCAGTATTGCCAGGCGATGGTATTGGTACTGAAATCGTTGCTGAAGCGGTAAAGGTTCTTAATGCTTTAGGTGAGTCGTTTGAGATGGAGACTGCACCTGTTGGTGGAGCTGGTTATGAAGCCAAGGGACATCCTTTACCTGAAGAAACGCTGAAGCTTGCTAAAGAAGCAGATGCTATTTTGTTTGGTGCGGTTGGTGATTGGAAGTATGACAACTTAGCTCGTGAATTGCGTCCAGAACAAGCTATTTTAGGTTTGCGTAAACATTTGAGTTTGTTTGCCAACTTGCGCCCAGCGATTTGTTACCCTGAGCTAACAGCCGCATCTTCATTGAAACCTGAAATCATTGCTGGTTTAAACATATTGATTGTTCGTGAACTAAATGGCGATATTTACTTTGGTTCTCCAAAAGGTATTCGTACGGCAACAGATGGATTATTTCCTGGTACGCGTGAAGGTTTTGACACCATGCGTTACAGCGAGCCAGAAGTAGAGCGCATTGCCCATGTAGCATTCCAGGCCGCACAGAAACGTGACAAGCGTCTTTGCAGTGTCGATAAAGCTAACGTATTAGAAACTTCTCAGTTGTGGAGAGATGTGATGATACGCATTGCTAAAGACTACCCAGATGTTGAGTTAACTCATATGTATGTTGATAACGCAGCGATGCAATTGGTGAAGGCACCCAAAGCATTTGATGTGGTGGTGACTGGTAATTTATTTGGCGACATCTTGTCAGATGAAGCGGCTATGTTGACGGGATCCATAGGCATGTTGCCATCTGCTTCATTAGATAAGAACAATAAAGGTCTTTATGAGCCAAGTCATGGTTCAGCACCTGATATTGCGGGTCAAGGGATTGCCAATCCACTAGCAACAATCCTATCTGCAGCGATGATGTTACGTTTCTCGCTAGGGAAAGCTGAGCAAGCTGATCGTATCGAAGCTGCTGTACAGAAAGTTTTAGCTCAGGGCTATAGAACGGGCGATATCAAGACAGAGGGTTGTCAATTGGTTGGCACACGCGAAATGGGTGAAGCCGTTCTAAAAGCTCTGTAAGATAGATCCCCTAAAGCTACAAAAACAATAAAAGCAAAAGATACAAATTAATTAATTTTTTACAAAGATAGGTGTCGTAATGGCAACTCCATTAGTTGGTTTAGTTGGTTGGCGTGGAATGGTTGGTAGTGTGTTGATGCAACGCATGCAAGATGAAGGCGATTTTGCTTTGATTGAGCCTATGTTCTTTAGCACTAGCAACGCCGGTGGCCCAGCTCCCGCGATGGCTAAGAATGAGAAAAAACTCTATTCAGCTGATGATGTGGATGCTTTAAAACGTTGCGACATCATCATCACTTGCCAAGGTGGTGACTACACCACAGAAATTTATCCAAAGATTCGTGCGGCTGGTTGGAAGGGTCATTGGATCGACGCGGCTAGCGCATTGCGTATGGTGGACGAATCAGTCATTATTTTGGACCCAGTGAATCGCCCAGTGATTGACTCTGCTATTACTAAAGGTGGTAATTTATGGGTAGGCGGCAACTGCACAGTGGGCTTGATGCTGATGGCCATGGGTGGTTTATTCCGCGAGAACATGATTGAGTGGGTCAGTGCCATGACTTATCAAGCAGCCTCTGGTGCAGGTGCTCAAAATATGCGTGAGTTATTGTCACAGATGGGTGCTTTGCATGATGCCGTTAAAACAGAATTAGCTGATCCTGCCTCTGCTATTTTAGATATTGATCGCAAAGTTTCAGAAACCATGCGCTCTGCTAATTTCCCAAAGAAGAACTTCCGCAACACAGCCTTAGCTGGTAGCTTGATTCCATGGATTGATGTCCCTGTGGAATATGGCCAAACCAAAGAAGAGTGGAAGGGTGGTTCTGAGTGCAATAAGATCTTAGGTAACTCACCATTTAGAACAGCCGGTAGTATTCCGATTGATGGGCTATGTGTTCGTATTGGTGCGATGCGTTGCCATTCACAGGGATTAACCATCAAGTTGAAAAAAGATATTCCCTTGTCTGACATTGAAGGTATCTTGGCCAGTGCCAATGACTGGGTCAAAGTCGTTCCGAACGATCGAGAAGTATCTGAGAGAGAGTTAACACCAGCAGCTGTAACAGGTACTTTGACAGTACCTGTTGGACGCTTACATAAAATGGCCATGGGTCCTGATTACTTGGCGGCATTCACAGTAGGTGATCAATTGTTATGGGGTGCTGCTGAACCATTGCGCCGTATGTTACGTATTTTGTTGGAGCGTTGATTTTGCGTTTAATCCAAACCATTAGTTTCAGTCTGCTAGGTCTTTTAATGACCGGGCAAGCTCTTGCTTTGAGTTTGGGTAATTTATCTGTTCAATCCAAACCAGATCAAGCGCTCAAAGCAGAAATTGCGATTCAGGTTCAGGCTAGCGAGCTTGAAAATATCAAAGACCTTCAAGTCGCTTTATCAGATCCTGAGATCTATCAGCGTTTAGGCATTAGTTCATCTGCGACGCAAGCTCAATTAAAGGTGAGTTTGCTTAAGGGATCTAAACAAGAGCCTTTGGCTATATTGATAAGCTCAGATGAAGTTTTAAAACTGCAGTCTGGTGAAGTATTTTTGGATGCCTTGGTGGAGTTACGTTGGTCGACTGGCTTGGTGCGTCGTGTGTATACGCTGATGGTGGCCGATCAGGCTAAAGTAGAAGTAAAGAGTGGTGATACGCTCACCGAGATAGCAGTTCGTGCATTACCAAACTTTGATAATGCCAATTTAGATCAGGCTTTAATTGCACTTTATCGCGTTAATCCTCAAGCTTTTGCGGGCGGCAGCATTCACCGTCTAAAAGCTGGTGCTGAGCTAGCCATACCAAGTAAAGACATGGTGCAAAGTATTCCAAAGGAAGAGGCTAAGGAGATGGTCACTTTTGCAGATCAAGCCTACCGCTCAGGTCAAGCGCAACTCTCTTTAGTTGATGTGACAAAATTAACTGTACAAGGTGATCGACTCAAAGTTGGACCAGCAGAAGGTCTTGCAGGAGATGCTAAGCGTCAGATGGAAGAATTACTGGTTCAGGAGAAATCTCTTGCAGAAGCCAAACAAAAAATAGTAGAGCTTGAGAAAAATATTGCAGATTTAAAAAGTTTGATCCAAAACTCTAATAAGCCTAGCGTAACACCTCCAGCTGATTGGAAAACCTATATGGGACCTATTGCTATAGCAATAGGAACTTTGATTGCGTTGATGGTTCTATTGAAGCTCTCGAAAAGTCAGCCTAGCCACGCAAGCAAAAATTATCAAAAGCAAGCCAACACTCAAACCAACACGCAACCTAACACTCAGACCAACACTCAGACCAACGATCAAACGGCTCCCCCAAAAACGCAGTCAGCAGTTCCGCCGCAAGCAGCTAAATTATTTGCAGCACTGGATCTGAATTTGGGGCCGGCTACTAAAGCAGCAGATCCAGAAAAAACTGAATCCTTGCCGTCAGCTGAAACTCTGAGGGTGAGGCTAAACTTGGCGAAAGCCTATCTCACCATTGAAGATTTCAAAGCAGCTCGAGTAGCACTCGATGAGATTTTGTCAGTCAGCTCGCTAGTTGATCCTGAGATCACGATTCAAGCCCAATCATTATTGGCTCAGATCGACCAACGCAAGGTCTAAGATGCGCCTAGCATTAGGATTGCAGTACGACGGCAGTGCTTTCTCAGGTTGGCAAACACAGCCCAATGGTCAGACAGTTCAGGATCATTTGGAAAATGCCTTGTATCAATTTTTGGGTGACCCCCAGTTACCACCGGTTAAAACAACCACTGCAGGTAGAACAGATACAGGTGTTCATGCCCTTGGGCAGGTGGTTCATTTTGATACCGATATTGTTCGCCCCGATGAATCTTGGGTAAGAGGGGTTAATAGTTTTTTACCGAAATCAATTGCAGTTCAGTGGGTAAAACCTATTTCAGCAGATTTTGATGCGCGTTATTCCGCTTTTGAGAGAACCTACTGTTACGCTCTATTCACAGGACCACAGTCAGCACCATTGGTCACAGGTCGAGCTGGTTTCTTGATGCTACCCAAAGACCAGCAACTCAATATAGCGGCGATGCAAGAAGCTTCTAAGTATTTAATCGGAGAGCATGACTTCAGTTCATTTAGATCATCCGAGTGCCAAAGTAAGTCACCGATAAAGACGATCTACCAGATTGATATTCATCATGATGGCCCTTGGGTTTATTTTGTATTCAGGGGGAGTGCTTTTTTACACCATATGGTCAGAAATCTGGTGGGATCTCTTCTAGTAATTAGCCAAGATAAAGAACCAGCCATTTGGTTAAAACAAGTTTTAGACGCCAGAAGCCGTCCAGCGGCTGCACCAACATTTATGGCAGACGGTTTATATTTGGTGAGAGTAGGATATCCTGAGCACTTTCAGATTCCCAAACCTCAAGTTGCAGCAAGCCTGTTACCAACTAGCCTCTTTCCAAGATAAAAAAGTTATTTAAATAAGAAAAATTACACCCAATGGGCCTACTTAAACATACTCCCGGTAAAACACGGATTAAATTCTGCGGATTTACCCGCTCAAGCGATGTTGATGCCGCAGTGAGCTTAGGAGTTGATGCTCTGGGATATGTCTTTTATGAGGATAGCCCTCGTTATGTTAGTCCCGAGGTGGCAGCTTCTTTGGTAGGGCGTATGCCGGGTGGGATGGATGCTGTTGCTCTCGTAGTCAACCCCACTGATGAGCAGGTTTTACGCATTAAAGACCGTATGTCAGTCAGTCTTTGGCAGTTTCATGGGGATGAGTCTCCAGAGCGCTGCGCTGCCATAGCAGAGGGCTCGCCATGGCTCAAAGCAGCCAGAATGAAGCCGGGATTCCAACTTGAGGATTTTTCTTTACAATATAGTCAAGCAGCTGGCTTTTTACTAGATGCCTTCGTTGAAGGCTATGGTGGAGGTGGGCATGTATTCGATTGGTCTTTGATACCGGAATTATGGGCAAAAGAAAACGCGCATCGGGTCGTTTTGAGTGGTGGATTGAACACGCGCAACGTGGGCGAGGGAATCTCACACCTAAAACCTTGTGCAGTTGATATCTCTAGTGGGATTGAAATAGCTAAAGGTCAAAAAAGCCCTGAGCTCATGCAGGCGTTTATTCAAGCTGTTCGGGATGCTGATACCAGCAATCCGCCCTTATAAAAAGGTCAAGACTATGTATGATTTTCCAGACGCTAGAGGTCATTTCGGACCCTATGGCGGTGTCTTCGTTTCTGAAACATTGATGTTCGCATTGAACGAACTGAAAGAAACTTACGCTAAGTACCAACATGATCCAGAATTCACAGCAGAGTTCCACTCTGAGTTAAAGCACTTCGTGGGTCGCCCCTCACCGATCTATCACGCTAAGCGTATGAGTGATATAGCGGGCGGCGCACAAATCTATTTCAAGCGCGAAGATTTGAACCACACGGGTGCTCACAAAATTAACAATGTGATTGGTCAGGCGATGTTAGCTAAGCGCATGGGAAAGAAGCGCATCATCGCAGAAACTGGTGCAGGTCAACACGGTGTGGCAACAGCAACGATCTGCGCCCGTATGGGTTTGGAGTGTATTGTTTATCAAGGTTCTGTTGATGTGGCTCGCCAAGCCCAAAACGTTTATCGAATGAAGTTGTTGGGCGCAACAGTCGTGCCAGTTGATTCTGGTACCAAGACACTCAAAGATGCTCTTAACGAAGCGATGCGTGATTGGGTTACTAACGTAGAGAGTACTTTTTATATTATTGGCACAGTCGCTGGCCCACACCCGTATCCGATGATGGTGCGAGATTTCCAAAGCGTGATTGGTGAAGAGTGCAAGGTACAAATGCCAGAAATGACAGGTCGTCAACCAGACTATGTGATGGCTTGCGTTGGTGGCGGCTCCAATGCGATGGGTATTTTCTATCCCTACATCGATATACCAAATGTGAAATTAATTGGTGTTGAGGCTGCAGGTCGTGGTCTTCATACCAAAGATCACTCTGCAGCATTAGTAGCTGGAACTCCTGGTGTATTGCACGGTAACCGTACTTACTTACTCCAAAATGAAGATGGTCAAATAGCAGAAACACATTCGGTATCTGCCGGTATGGATTATCCGGGGGTCGGTCCCGAACATGCTTGGTTAAAAGATTCCAAGAGAGCTGAGTACGTCGCCATTACGGACGATGAGGCGCTTAAGGCCTTCCACGAATGTTGCCGTATCGAGGGCATCATTCCGGCACTAGAGACTAGTCATGCAATTGCCTATGCGTGCAAGCTTGCCGCCACTTTGCCAAAAGATCAAACGATCCTTGTCAATATTTCAGGTCGTGGTGATAAAGACATGCATACAGTTGCCCAAGAATCAGGTTTGAAGTTTTAGGAATTTAGATGTCAAAAATTGCAAAAGTATTTGCTGACTTAAAAGCACAAGGTCGTAAAGGTTTAGTGCCATTCATAACAGCAGGGGACCCTGAACCTGGCATCACCGTTGAACTGATGCATGCCTTGGTCAGGGGTGGGGCTGATGTGATTGAGCTGGGTGTACCTTTCTCAGACCCCATGGCTGATGGTCCGGTGATTCAGCGTGCCTCTGAGCGAGCAATCGCTCACGGCATGACTCTCAAGCACGTGATTGAGATTGTTAAAGAGTTTCGTCAAACCAATCCGGATACACCCGTTGTTTTGATGGGCTATGCCAATCCCATTGAACATATGGGAACTGAGACCTTTGTCAGAACTGCCAAAGATGCAGGTGTTGATGGGGTATTGGTGGTGGATTACCCGCCAGAAGAGTGTGAAGACTTTGCCGCCCAGTGTAAAAAGGCCGGCATTGACCCTATTTTCTTATTGGCACCCACTTCATCCCAAGAGCGTATTGATCGGGTGGGTAAAGTAGCGGCAGGCTATATCTATTACGTTTCCCTCAAAGGGGTAACAGGCTCAGCTAATCTGGATACCAAAGCGGTTGCGGGCATTATTCCTCAGATTAGGGCTACTTCACAGGTCCCGATTGCGGTAGGATTTGGTATTAGGGATGCTGCATCTGCCGTAGCTATTGGTCAAACAGCCGATGCGGTGGTGATTGGTAGCAGAATTGTCCAATTATTAGAGGAAACCCCTAGTGCTCAGAGAGTACAATGCTTAGAACGTTTCCTGAGAGACATTCGTGAGGCTTTGGATAAATAAATATGAGCTGGTTAGATAAACTACTTCCGCCAAGTATTCAACATACAGACCCGACATTACGGAAAACCGTACCTGAAGGATTATGGGTCAAGTGCCCGTCTTGTGAGGCGGTTCTCTATCGCAATGATATTGAAGCCAATCTTCATGTTTGTCCTAAATGCGACCATCACATGCGTGTCAATGCTCGTGAGCGTCTTGATAAGTTAATGGACCTTGAGGGGCGCCATGAGATTGGCCAAGAAGTATTACCCATTGATGCATTGAAATTCAGAGATACTAAAAAATACCCTGATCGCTTAAAAGACGCCATGGATGCAACTGGCGAAACTGATGCGATGGTAGTGATGGCTGGTTCCATCCACACAATTCCAGTAGTGATTGCTTGTTTTGAGTTTGAGTTCATGGGTGGTTCGATGGGCTCGGTTGTAGGAGAGCGCTTTGTTCGTGGTGCCCAAATGGCCCTTGAGCAAAAAGTGCCGTTCATTTGCATCAGCGCCACCGGTGGTGCGCGTATGCAAGAAAGCTTGCTGTCACTCATGCAGATGGCTAAAACCAATGCCATGCTTGTCAAGCTAGCTCAGGCACGTTTACCGTATATCAGCGTTTTAACAGACCCAACGATGGGTGGCATTTCAGCCAGCTTTGCCTTTATGGGCGACGTTGTGATGGCTGAACCTAAGGCGCTGATTGGTTTTGCTGGACCGCGTGTGATTGAACAAACCGTTCGTGAGAAATTACCTGAAGGCTTCCAGCGTTCAGAGTTCCTGATGCAAAAGGGTGGCATTGACATGATTGTTGATCGTCGTCAGATGCGCCATGAGATTGCACAGTTATTGGCTTTATTGCTTAAGCAGCCAAGCGATACTGTTGCTTAATCAACCAGTCATTACTCATTTGCCTTCGACCTTTGATAATTTAGATGACTGGTTAAAACACCTAGAGCAGGCCCATCCTGTTGGTATTGACATGGGTTTGGAGCGTATCAATCGAGTTAAAGAAGCCCTAGATCTTAAGTTTGAAGCACTGGTTTTCACGGTAGCAGGAACCAACGGTAAAGGCTCCACCTGCGCTTTGCTAGAGAGCATTCTCATAGCCGCTTCTTACAAAGTAGGCTGTCATACGTCTCCCCATCTTTTAAAGTTCAATGAACGCGCCCGCATTCAAGGCGAGATGGTCAGCGATGAGCTTTTACTAGAACATTTCGCAATCGTTGAGCAGGCAAGGGTTAGTCTTTCTGATGCACCAACGCTCACTTACTTTGAGTTCACTACCTTGGCCATCATGCATTTATTCTCAAAAGCAGGATTAGACGCCGTGATTTTGGAGGTGGGGCTTGGTGGGCGTCTTGATGCTGTCAATATCATTGATGCTGATTGTGCGATTGTGACTAGTATCGATTTAGATCACATGGAATATCTTGGAGACACCCGTGAGAAGATCGGTTTTGAAAAGGCAGGTATCTTTAGAAAAAACTGCCCAGCCGTTTGTGGGGACCCAGTCCCCCCTCAATCATTGATCGATCATGCCAATGAAATAGGCGCTGACCTTTGGTTGATGGGGCGTGACTACAACTTTCAGGGCGATAAACAGCAATGGGGTTGGGCTGGTCGCTCAAAGCGCTTCTCCGGACTAGGTTACCCAGCACTAAGAGGTGCCAATCAACTCCTCAATGCATCAGCAGTGATTGCCGCTTTGATGGCAATGCGAGATCGATTACCGGTAGGTGCTCAAGAAATCAGAAATGGTATGGCCTGGGTCGAATTACCAGGTAGATTCCAGGTATTACCAGGGCAACCCACCATCATCTTAGATGTAGCACATAACCCACATGCGAGCGCAGCTTTGGCTCAAAACCTTGAGAATATGGCTTATCACCCTTATACGATTGCCGTATTTGGTGCGATGGCCGATAAAGATATCGCCGGGGTCTTAAAGCCGATGATGGACAAGATTGATTTTTGGTATTTTTGTGACTTGCCAACTCCAAGAGCTGACTCTGCAGAAGGTCTTGCGAAAAAATTAAGAGCCTTAGGTTTCAAGGAGGGTAAGGATTCAGGTATAGAAACCTTTGAAAGCCCAGAAAAAGCTTATCAAGCAGCTCTTAAAAAGGCGGGTGAGGGTGATAGAATAACGGTGTTTGGTTCCTTCTACACTGTTGCTGGTGTGTTGGCCTATCGCAATACAAAAGCTCATTAAATATGACATCACTTTGACTTAGAAATTTAGCCAATGCGCCTACCTTTTTTTAACCGTCCAAGTCCTAAAAGCAACTCTCGAGCTGCAGATGAGCTCACTGAAGATCCAGAGCGTCAAAAAGCTCGCCATCGATTAATTGGAGCAATCTTTTTAGTCACAGTTGCTGTTGCGGGTTTACCGCTGTTGTTTGATTCTCAGCCAAAGCAATATACCAACGATATAGCTATCCAAATTATTCAGCCAGGCTCTAAAGATCTTAAAACTTCTGAAGCTAAATCAGTTGTTGCTGAGATAAAAAAAGAAGAAGCTAAAGACACCAAGCAAGCTAAAAAAGAAGAACTGAAGTCTGACAAGCCCGCTCCGTTAAATAAGACCTTAGATAAGGGTGAGGAAGTTGTTGCGATTCTTGAAAGTCGCCAAGACAAAAAACCTGAGACCTCGTTGGCTGCCAACACCACAGGATCTTCAAAATACATCATTCAAATTGGGGCATTCTCATCTGAAGAGCGTGTTAAGAATTGGCAGATCAAACTCAAAGAACAAAAGATCGATTCTTTTGTTGAGTTCAAAACAAGTAAAGAGGGGGTTAAGTTGCACCTCTTAAGATCAGGACCTTATCCAGATAAAGCTAGCGCTGAAGCTGCTGAAAAGAAAATTCGTTACGTGGGTTTGAGTCCTAAAGTCACTGAACAAAAACCTGAATAAATATTTAAAACACTCATACATGAATCTTCAATTCACTCTAGTCGACATGATTGTTTTTGCCATATTGGTAATTTCAGCGTTGATGGGTATTTGGCGTGGTTTTGTTCGAGAGGTTTTAGCTTTAGTTGGGTGGGTGGCCGCTTCATGGGTGGCATACCATTACGCTACTTGGCTAGCTTATGAATGGTTATCAGGTTTTCCTGGTGGCGAAATGGTGCACTTAGCACTTGGTTTTATATTTTTGTTCATTGTGGTCATGATTATTTGCGCTTTAATTGGGAAATCTTTAGCCAAGTTATTGCAACATGCTGGCTTAAGTCCAATGGATCGTTTTTTAGGTTTTGCATTTGGTTCTTTAAGGGGCGTACTCATTGTTGTGGTGCTCAGTAGCTTGGCAACATTAACAACCGTTTCTCAAACAACTGAATGGCGTAAGGCTTGGTCGCTTCCAGCAATCGAATTGTTGATTGGGATGACTCAAGCTTGGTTACCGGATGAATGGGCTGCTCGGGTGTCTGGGCAGTTGAAGAAGTAAGTTTTAAAGGATAGAGGTTTTTATGTGCGGTATTGTCGGTGCAGTAGGCAATAGTCCTGTTAACCAGTTACTCTATGACGCTTTGTTGTTATTGCAACATCGCGGTCAAGATGCAGCAGGCATTGCCACTATGAATGGAAGTTCATTTAGCATGCACAAAGCCAATGGCATGGTGCGTGATGTATTCCGCACTCGTAATATGCGCAGTTTGCCAGGTAATGCTGGTATTGGTCAGGTACGTTACCCCACTGCAGGATCTGCCAGCAGTGAAGAAGAGGCTCAACCGTTTTACGTTAATGCGCCATTCGGCATTATTTTGGCTCACAACGGTAACCTCACTAATGCTCCTGCACTTCGTGATGAAATGTTTTATCGCGACAGACGCCATATCAATACGAGTTCTGATACTGAAGTTTTATTGAACGTTTTAGCTGATGAAATTCAGAGAGCTACAGATAGTATCGCTTTGGATGCTGCAGCTGCTTTTACTGCTGTTACTAAAGTATTGAAGCGCTTAAAAGGTTCTTATTCAGTTGTTTCTTTAATTGCAGGATATGGATTATTAGCTTTCCGTGACCCATTCGGTATTCGTCCTTTGTGCCTTGGTCGTTTAGATACACCGGAAGGTCCTGAATGGATGATTGCATCCGAGTCTGTCACGCTCGAGGGTTTGGGATTTAAAGTAGTAAGAGATGTGGCTCCTGGAGAAGCTATTTTTATTGATAGCTCAGGACAATTTCATAGCAAGATATGTGCCGAAAATGCCACATTAAATCCATGTATTTTTGAATACGTTTATTTAGCAAGACCAGACTCATGTATCGATGGCGTCACTGTTTATGATGTGCGCTTATTGATGGGTAACTACTTGGCTCAAAAGATTGCACGCGAAATGGATGTGTCAGAAATTGATGTGGTGATGCCGATTCCTGATTCAAGTCGACCTGCCGCTATGCAAGTCGCCAAGCTATTGGGCGTGCCTTATCGCGAAGGTTTCTTTAAGAACCGTTATGTGGGCCGTACTTTCATCATGCCGGGTCAGGCCATGCGTAAAAAATCTGTTCGCCAAAAACTCAATGCGATGCGTCTTGAATTCAAAGATAAGAACGTATTGATTGTTGACGATTCAATTGTGCGCGGCACGACTTCTTACGAGATCGTGCAGATGGCGCGCGATGCAGGAGCCAAGAAAGTCATCTTTGCATCAGCTGCGCCGCCAGTTCGCTTTCCAAACGTTTACGGTATTGATATGCCAACGCGCAGTGAGCTGGTAGCTTATGGCCGTACTCTTGAGGAAATCACAAAGCTGATAGGTGCTGATAAGCTGATTTATCAAGACGTTGAAGATCTCAAGAAAGCAGTCAGAGATATTAATCCAGCGATTAAGAATTTTGATGCTTCTTGCTTTGATGGGCACTACGTGACTGGTGATATCACGGAGTCTTACTTAGATGCCTTGGAAGCCGCAAGAAACACGCCTACGGCATTAGCGGACCGTCAGCAGGGCGAAAATACAGATTTAGCTCGTTCACAATTACATTTACATTTAGCCTCTCAAGAGTAATATTCGGGTATGAGCGATAAAAAAAGAGCGCCTTTAGATATTAAAAACCTCCACACCGAGACTTTGGGTGTGCGTGCTGGAGTTCGTCGTACTGAATTTAATGAACACTCTGAAGCGATGTTCTTAACTTCCAGCTTTTGTTTTGATAGTGCAGCTGATGCAGCTTATGGCTTTGCTCATGCCGAAAAAGGTTTCATTTACTCTAGATTTACTAACCCCACAGTTGCCATGTTCCAAGATCGTTTGGCTGCTCTCGAGGGTGGTGAAGCTTGTATTGCCACATCATCAGGAATGTCAGCCATCATGACAGTGGCAATGGCTCATCTTCAAGCGGGTGATCATGTGGTGTGTTCACGTTCTGTTTTTGGCGCAACGATTCAATTATTCAATTCTGTCTTGAGTAAATTTGGGATTGAGACAACGTATGTTGATATGTCTGACCTTCAGTCGTGGCAATCAGCAGTTAAGCCGAACACAAGACTTTTCTACTTAGAGACGCCATCCAATCCATTGACTGAGGTGGCTGATATCGCTGCTATTTCAAAAATTGCTAAAGCAGCGAATGCGCTTTACGTGGTGGATAACTGTTTCTGTACGCCGGCTTTGCAAAAACCTCTTGAGTTAGGTGCTGATGTCATTATCCATTCAGCAACCAAATATCTAGATGGGCAAGGTCGTGTATTAGGTGGCGCAATTGTAGGAAGTGAAGAGTTCGTCATGGGTAAAGCTTTTCCTTACGTTAGAACAACAGGCCCAACACTATCAGCTTTTAATGCATGGGTGATTCTTAAAGGATTGGAGACGTTGAGCTTAAGGGTCGAGAAGCAAAGTGAATCCGCTTTAGAGTTGGCGCAATGGTTAGAGGCGCAACCAGCGGTTGAGCATGTTTATCACCCTGGTTTAAAGTCTCACCCGCAATATGAGCTGGCTCGTAAACAGCAAAAAATGGGTGGTCCAATTCTTTCATTTAATCTCAAGGGTGGTAAAGAAGCTGCTTGGAAAGTGATTGATGGCACCAAGCTCTTATCGATCACTGCTAATCTTGGTGATACCCGTACGACCATTACTCATCCAGCCACAACGACTCATGCTCGAGTCAGTTCTGAGGCAAGAGCTGCTGCTGGAATTACAGACAGCTTGGTACGTATTGCGGTTGGTTTGGAGCACATCGAAGATATCAAAAATGATTTGATTCCAGGATTAAAAGTTTAAGAAATAATTATTTAAACTTGGTTCAACAAAAAAGGAAGCTTAAAAAGCTTCCTTTTCTGCTTCTAAATAGGCAAGACTTGTGTACTTGCCAATATTACCTTCGAAGCCTTTGGTAGCTTTGGCATATTTCATGACATGAGTGTTTTTAAGAACTAGTGCCTTAGCCGCACTTGGATCAACACCATCCTTAATAGCTTGAACACAAGTGTCATAAATACCTCTCATGAACTCACCATATTCTTTAAGTAATGTTTTCTTAGCGTGGCCATGACCAGGTATCCATAACTGTTCGCCAGTAGCTTCAGAAAGAGCGGCATAAGTTTTAAACGTGCCTATATAAGAACCATCGTCTATATTTGCAATTCGGCCATCCATGGCAATATCACCAACATAAGTGACTTTATCTTGAACAACCTCTAAACAGACATCGCCTGGTGTGTGAGCAACGCCGTAATGGTGAACTTTAATTTGTAGGCCACCATAGTCGAATACATCACCATGTTTAATGGTGTGAGTGGGTGGAATGACCTTTGTTCCTACGGTAGCTTGATTGGTCCAGCGCTCCATTAAATTCTTCCAAGCATTGCCTTCAATATTTTTGATTTGGTCAAGACTGTAAGCATGGGCATAAATAGGAACCTGTTGACCATAGGCTTCAATAAATGCTTGGTTACCTAAAAAGTGATCACCATGGTAGTGAGAGTTGAATATGGCAATAACTGGAAGAGGGCTTACTTTCTTAATCATACGAATGGCCATCTCACCAATCTGTAGTGATGCGCCTGTATCTAAAATAACAATTCCTTTTTTTGTGATAACAAAAGTAATATTGGCCATCATCCCTTGGTTTTCAGGAGTTGGAAAACCATCTGGTGAATAGATCATCCACACATGTTTGCTAAGTTGTCTGGCAGGGTGATCTTTGACCTTGGGACCTTTAATAAAGTCTTCTGCCGCTTTTGCAAAATTAATGACTTGTGGAAAAGTGATTAAACCTACTGCCCCAAATGAAATTTTAAGAATATTGCGGCGCTGATTCATAAGAAAACCTCATTCATTATTTTTGTTTTAAATTGACTTATAAAAAACAATCAAACAGATAGCTCATTGTCAGATGCCAATCACTTTATATCAATTAGCTTTATTTTATAAGTGTAATTATTGGAGCAGATCTCAGTTAGTTAAAGCTTCTAAGTGATGAATAAATTTTATTAGTGATTTCCCTCATTCCTTCAAGAAAACACTGTTTTAACGTAATGAGGTATTCCAAAATATATAAAAAAGTAGATAATCATCCTATTAAATTTACGTGCTATTAAACAAGCACTTGAGGCACCAGATTTACTATTAGGAGTCCTTGTGACAGTAGAAAAGAAACCAAAAGTATTAGGGCGTTTACGTCGCGCACCTGAAAATTTTGTCTCTCAGCAATTCGCTGATGATGTTTACAAAAATGGATTAGATGAAAACCGCCGCGGTTTCTTACGCAATAGTTTTATGACTGCATTAGGTGCAGCTACAGCCGGTGGTGCAGTGAGCTCTGCATTTGCCAACGAGGGCGATAAAGCCATTTTAGAAAAGCAAACTTGGCAAACAACATTAGGTAATCCTGTTGCTGCAAAGGCATACGGTATGCCTTCACAGTGGGAAGCTCCTCTTCAGCGCCGCGAATCTCCTGGATTAACGCGTGTGTCTGCAGCATCAGTAGCTTTTTCTCCATTACAAGGCTTCTTCGGCATCATTACACCCAACGGTTTGCATTTTGAGCGTCATCATCAAGGTTGGTATGACATCGATCCTACCCAACATCGTTTAATGGTGAATGGTTTAGTTAAGCAACAAAAAGTATTCACAATGGACGACATGATGCGTTTGCCATCTGTGTCACGTATTCACTTTATTGAATGTGGTGCCAATACTGGTTTGGAATGGGGTAACGTCGCAGTACCAAGCGTTCAGTACACCCATGGCATGTTGTCTTGCTGCGAATTCACCGGCGTTCTACTTTCAACACTTTTAGATATGTGTGGTGCAGACCTCAAAAAAGGTAAATACGTTTTAGCCGAAGGTGGTGATGGTTCTGGTATGACTAGAACTATTCCAATGGACGCTGCATTGAAAGATGTGATGGTTGTTTGGGCCATGAATGGCGAGATGTTACGTCCAGAAAACGGTTATCCATTGCGCTTATTGGTGCCAGGCGTTCAAGGTGTTAGCTCGGTAAAGTGGTTACGTCGTATTGAGGTGGGTGATATGCCTTACGCTGCCAAAGACGAAGCTGTTCATTACATTGATTTGATGCCAAGTGGTTTGCATCGTCAATACACATCAATTCAGGAAGCCAAGTCAGTCATTACGACTCCTTCAGGTGGTCAGCAATTATTGGAAAAAGGTTTTTACAACATCAGCGGTATGGCATGGTCAGGTCGAGGCAAAATTAAGCACGTTGATGTGTCAGTCGATGGCGGTAACAACTGGCGCCGCGCTCGATTAGAAACGCCTGTTTTATCAAAAGCGATCACACGATTTAATATGGATTGGACATGGGATGGTTCACCGGGCATTTTGATGTCTCGTGCCACCGATGAGACAGGTTATGTTCAGCCGATGATTAAGCAATTAAGAGAAGTGCGTGGTACTCGCTCGATTTACCATAACAATTCAATCCAAGCATGGAAGCTTGATACGAACGGGGAGTTGAGTAATGTTCAAGTTGGCTAATCCTATGACAAATCAATTTACTACCAAACTAGCTCAGACATTGGTTTGCGCAGGTCTTTCAGTAGCATTCATCGGTACTGCAGTTGCTCAATCTAAATACTCTGGTATTGGTCGTGAGGCGACTAAAGCAGAGGTGGCAGCATGGGATATTGATGTTCGTCCTGACTTTAAAGGTTTACCAAAGGGTTCAGGCAATACCCTTCGCGGCCAAGAAGTTTGGGAAGGCAAGTGCGCATCTTGTCATGGAACTTTTGGTGAGTCTAATGAGGTATTCACACCGATTGTTGGTGGAACAACCAAAGAAGATATGAAGACGGGTCGTGTAGCTTCTTTGACCAGTGATAAGCAGCCACAAAGAACCACTTTCATGAAGGTGGCAACCATATCAACTTTGTGGGACTATATTCACCGTGCTATGCCTTGGAACGCACCGCGCACTTTAAGCGTTGATGATACTTACGCTGTTCTAGGTTACATGCTGTCTCTTGCTGAAATAGTCCCAGATGATTTTACTTTAAGTGACAAAAACATAGCTGAAGTTCAAAAAGTCATGCCTAACCGTAATGGTATGACCCAATCTCACGGCATGTGGATGCCTAATGGTAAACCTGACGTTAATTCAACTGCATGCGTAACCAATTGCACCAAACATGTCACTATTGGTTCATCTTTGCCTGATTACGCACGCAATGCCCATGAGAACTTAGCTCTTCAAAATAGAGCTTATGGTCCTTATCGTGGAGTTGACACCACAAAACCCCCAGTTTCTCAGTTGCCAGGCAAGGGCATGATGCCAGTCAGTATTGCTGTCGCCGAAGCGTTATCTCCAGATGCCTTGTTCAAGAAGCAAAACTGCGCTGCTTGTCATGCCCCAAACTCTAAGGCTGTAGGCCCGTCTATTGCCGATGTTGCCTCCAAGTACAAAGGTCAAGCGGATGCTGTCAAGAAAATGCATGACAAAGTGAAGGTGGGTGGCGCTGGTGTTTGGGGTGCAATACCCATGCCCCCGCATGCACACGTACCTGATGCCGAAATTGATGTGTTAGTAAAATGGATGCTATCTGGCAAATAAACAAGTAATATGTTGCCATTATGTAATTTTTGTTGATTTTTGATATTAAGTTTTTTTTGAAGGAGTTCATATGAACCTAAAGCGTCGTGAAACATTACGATTAACAGCTGTGATTGGCTTGATGGCAGCAACTGGTCTTATTTCTCAAGCAGAAGCTGCTGAGTGGAACAAGGCTGCATTTGATGGCAAGTCTTTGGATGACGTATTGAAGTCTTTGGGCGGTTCATCACCTAGCAAATCTCCTGGCATCACTATCAATGCTCCAGATATCGCTGAAAACGGTGCTGTTGTGCCAGTTGGCGTTACAACAACACTACCTAAGACAGAGCAGATTGCTATTTTAGTTGAGAAGAATCCAAGCGCCATGGCTGCTCAGTTCTTGTTAACTGCTGACTCAGAGCCGTTTGTTGCTTCACGTGTGAAGATGGGTCAAACATCTAACGTTCACGCATTGGTAAAGGCTGACGGTAAGTGGTTTGTTTCAACTAAAGAAGTTAAAGTGACTTTGGGTGGTTGCGGCGGTTAATTAACCCAGCACACAAAACACGAACTTAATCTATTTGTACTGAAAGGAAATAATATGGCAGATCCAATGCGCGTACGCGCCCAAGAAGCAGGCGGCGTAGTAGATGTAAAAGTTTTGATGAAGCACGACATGGAAACAGGTCAACGTAAAGATGCAGCTGGTAAAACAATTCCTGCGCATCACATCACGACTATCACTGCAACTTGCAAAGGTAAGCAGGTTTTTGAAGCTCAATTTGGTCCAGCTGTTTCTAAGGACCCATTCTTAAACTTCAAGTTTAAAGGTGGTGCTAAGGGCGATACAGTTAGCATTACTTGGATTGATAATAAAAATGATAAGCGTACAGACGAAGCGAAAATTAGCTAATTTGGACGACAAAAAGACCCCGACTAACTTAATAAATTAGCGGGGTTTTTTCTTAAGAGGAGCAGTGATATGAGAACAACAATAAAAACTACTTTATTAGTATCTTTGAGCATGGCCGCTGGTTTAGCCTTTGCTCAGACAGCTACTGATGATATTGCCAAGTACCGCGCAATGATTGCTGACGGTAATCCAGCAGAGCTTTATGAGGCTGCTGGTGAAGATCTTTGGTCTAAGCCCATGGGTCCAAAAAATGCATCATTAGAGAAGTGTGATTTAGGTAAGGGACCTGGCGTTGTTAAGGGAGCCTCTGCTGAGTTACCGCGTTACTTTAAGGACACTAATAAAGTACAAGATCTTGAATCTCGTTTGATTACTTGTATGGAAAAGCTACAAGGCTATAACGCTAAAGAGATCATTGATGCTGGCTTTGAAAAAGGTAAGCGCAAAGATTTAGAGGCTGTGGTTGCTTATGTAGTGACACATTCAAAAGGTATGAAGATCAATGTACCTAATAAACATCCAAAAGAAAAAGCAATGTACGCGATGGGAGAAAAAGCATTTTTCTTCCAAGGTGGTCCAATGGACTTCTCTTGCGCATCATGCCATGCTGAAGATGGCAAGCGTATTCGTTTACAAGATCTTCCAAACATCACAGAACAAAAGGGTGCTGCTTTAGGTTATGGATACTGGCCGGCATATCGTGTTTCTAGCGGTAATTTCTGGACAATGCAGCGTCGTTTGAACGATTGCTATCGTCAACAACGTTTCCCTGAGCCAATTTATACATCTGACATCACAGTGGCTTTGTCTGTTTACATGGGCGTAAAAGCTAATGGTGGCGAAATGAATACACCAGGATTGAAGCGCTAAGTCGCGGGAGATAAAAAATGAAAAAATTACAATTATTAGCATCTTCAGCTTTGTTCGTTGTGGCAACTTCTACTGCGATGGCTCAAAGCGCATTTGATAAGGCTCACACAGCCAGCTTTAAAGAAAACGGCATTGCTAAAATGGATCGTCTTGATAGAGATGAGACTCAGATATTTTGTTCAAGTCTTGAGGCTATCTCCGGTAAAGGTGATCCTAAAAAGCGTGAAGCGATTGAAAAAGCCAATATGGCCACTATCAAGCAACCTTCAGATGGTAAGTATTTAGGTGATTGGAAAGAGGGCGAGAAGATTGCTCAAAGCGGTCGCGGTGCCACTTGGTCTGATAAAGCTGGTGTGCCAAACGGCGGTGGTTGTTATAACTGTCACCAGATCAATAAGAAAGAAATTTCTCACGGTAACATCGGACCGTCTCTTTGGAACTACGCCAAACTACGTGGTAACTCAGATGCAATCGTTCAATACACCTGGGGTAAGATTTACAACTCCAAAGCCTATAACGCATGTAGCAATATGCCGCGTATGGGTCATTACAAGTTATTAACTGAACAACAAATGCGTGATGTGATGGCGCTTTTGATGGATCCTGAGTCGCCAGTTAATCAGTAATTGCAATTGTAGTAAGGCCGCTTTATCTCTTAGATGATGCGGCTTTTTTATTTATAAAAAAGGTTTTTTATGTCAATGAATCGCAGAGAGTTTTTACAAGTTTTGGCCGTTGCATCTGCTGGCGGAATGTCTTTAGCTTCTGATCAAGCAAGTGCTCAGGTAGCAGCTAATAAATTTTATGATTTGCCAAAATTTGGTAACGTTCACTTTCTACATTTCACTGACTGTCATGCGCAATTAAAACCTATTTACTTCCGTGAGCCCGATGTCAATTTAGGTTTTGGTACTCAATTTGGTAAAACGCCCCATTTAGTTGGAGAGCATCTATTAAAAGCGCATAACATTAAGCCAGGCACTCGTGAAGCGCATGCATTTACTTATTTAGATTTTGAAAAAGCTGCTGCTACTTACGGCAAAGTTGGTGGTTTTGCGCACTTGGCTACTTTAGTTAAAAAAATGAAAGCCAGTCGTCCCGGTTCTTTGTTATTAGATGGCGGTGACACATGGCAAGGTTCAGGCACGGCTTTATGGACCAATGGCCAGGACATGGTGGATGCCTGTCTTGCTCTTGAAGTTGACATCATGACGGCTCACTGGGAAATGACTTTAGGTGAAGACCGAGTAAAAGAGATTGTTGAAAAAGACTTTAAAAATAAAGTTTCATTCTTAGCGCAAAACATCAAGACTAATGACTTTGGTGATCAGGTATTTGATCCGTATGTGATTCGTGAAATGAATGGCGTTAAGGTCGCTGTGATTGGACAAGCTTTCCCATACACACCGATTGCTAACCCACGTTATATGGTTGCTAATTGGACCTTTGGTATCCAAGAAGACAATATGCAAAAGATGGTGAATGAAGTGCGTGCCAAGGGTGCTAAGGTCGTTGTGGTGCTCTCTCATAATGGTATGGATGTTGACTTGAAGATGGCTGGTCGTGTGACTGGTATTGATGCCATTATGGGTGGGCACACTCATGATGGCGTACCAACACCTGTCAAAGTCAAAAACCCTTCAGGTGTTACTTTGGTAACCAATGCGGGCTCAAACGGTAAATACTTGGGTGTGTTGGATTTCAAAGTGGATGCAGGCAAGATTTCTGATTTCCGCTACAAATTATTGCCTGTTTTCTCCGACATGATTCCAGCTGATGCAGCCATGAATAAGTTGATCGATAAGATTCGCGTTCCTTATGAAACCAAATTGGGTGAGAAATTAGCTGTCACAGAAGGTTTGTTATATCGTCGAGGTAATTTCAACGGTAGTTTTGACCAATTAATTTTGGATGGTTTGATGGCTGTCAAAAATGCTGAAATTGCTTTCTCGCCAGGTTTCCGTTGGGGTACATCTTTGTTACCGGGTCAAGCGATCACCATGGAACACGTGCTAGATCAAACCGCCATTACTTATCCATGGACCACAGTGACCATGATGAAGGGCGATATGATCAAAACAGTCTTAGAGGATATTGCTGATAATTTATTCAATCCGGACCCTTATTACCAACAAGGTGGCGATATGGTTCGTGTCGGTGGTTTGCAATATGACATCGATCCATTGGGCAAGCCAGAGAACCGTATCAGTAACATGATGCTCAACGGTAAAAAGATTGACCCGAATAAGACCTACAAGGTAGCTGGTTGGGCTCCTGTTGCTGAAGAGGCTAAAGCAGTTGGTGGTGAGCCGATTTGGGATTTGATGGCTAAATACTTGCGAGATATCAAAACAGTTAAGGAAAAGACACTCAATATGCCAAACATTAAAGGTATCAAAGGTAATCCAGGTTACGGCGCTTAAACAATTCTGCAGGTCAGAAATCGGGTATTAAGTCAAAAATGCCATAAAATAGGCGATTGATATGTTTACGAGCGCTTTTGAGCTCTTTTGACCGCCATGCCCGATATTGATTTAAATGCTATTTCACAAAATGTGCTCTGGGGCACGTTTCTGATAACTATCCTACTTGGGATTGTTTTGCAGAAAACACGTTTTTGTACGATGGGCGCATTCACTGACATCATGATCATGGGTGAGTGGACTCGAATGCGCCAATGGCTTCTAGCTATCGGCGTGGCCGTGCTTGGTGTTGCTTTGATGAGTTCTAGCGGCATCATCGATCCAGCGAAATCTATTTATACCGGTAGCCGTCTAACTTGGTTATCAACTATTGTTGGTAGCTTGATGTTTGGTTTTGGCATGGTTTTAGCATCAGGTTGCGGCAGCAAAACTCTCATTAGAATGGGTTCAGGAAGTCTCAAAGCCTTTGTTGTTTTTGTAGTTCTTGGCTTATCTTCTTACATGACACTCAAGGGTATCTTTGGTGTTTTAAGAGTCAATACAACTGATACTGTTTTTATTACTCTTAATTCATCTCAAGACTTACCAAGCATCTTGTCTGCATCTTTGGGTATGTCTAAAGCTTCCTTACAACTTGTCTTGGGTATTGCTTTAGGTGGTGCGCTAACTTTATTTGCCTTATCTAAAAAGAACTTCTGGACACTCAATAACTTACTAGCTGGCTTTGGAGTTGGATCTGCAATTCTTGGTATTTGGTGGGTTTCTGGAGTTCTTGGCTTCGTCGCTGAAGACCCTAACACTTTAGAAGAAGTTTTTATAGTTACTAATAGTGGTCGTATGGAGAGTTTGACCTATGTTGCTCCTTACGCCTACGTGATTGAGTGGTTAACTTTTTATAGTGACGCTAGTAGAAAGTTGACTTTAGGCATTGCATCAGTGGGAGGCTTAGTTTTAGGCTCTACGATTTATTCACTCGTGACTAAAACTTTTCATTGGGAAACTTTTAGAGATGCTGAGGATACCGGTAATCACATCATCGGGGCTATTTTGATGGGTGTGGGCGGTGTGACGGCGATGGGTTGCACCATTGGTCAAGGTTTAACTGGAATTTCAACTTTAGCAATTAGTTCATTTATTGCGTTTGTTGGATTTGGAGTTGGCGCCATGGTCGCGATGAAGTACTTGTCCTGGAGAATGTTGCCTCCACCATGTGAACCAGTTCTGGCATCAAATAACTCAAACTATTATTCAAACACCGGAGGATGTGGCATGCCACTACAAATCGCTTGTCATACGGATCAATTTGGTACGCTGGGTCAAATTACGCCTGCTGATGTTTCTGAGATAGCGCGTCAGGGTTACAAAAGCATTATCAACAATCGCCCGGATGGCGAAGGTGGACCCAGTCAGGCTCTTAATGCTGAAATCGAGTTTGCTGCAAAAGCTCTAGGTCTGCAGTATGCTTTTCTTCCTGTGGTCAGTGGTCAGATCACGCTTGAACAAGCTCAAGAAATGTCTCGTCTATTAGAGGAGATGCCAGCACCTGTTTTGGCATTCTGTCGCTCTGGTGCGAGGTCAACTAATTTATTCATGTTGGCTCAACAGGTTTAATCTCACTTGGGAGTCTCCATCACGAGTCTTCTAATGGGTTTATCGGCTTCTTTCATCATGTTATTTAATTTGCTAAGGTCTTTTTAAGGATTTTCAGAATTGAGTGAGCAGCCTAACGTCTCTGTTTTGTTGTTAAAGCGCAATTGCTCATTTACCCCGAAGCAGGTTGGACAATTCTATTTATCCATGGTTTTATTCTCGAGCGTTATTGCCAGCTATTTTTATTGGCAAGGCGCTTGGATGATCATTCCTTTTGCTTGTATTGAATTATTAGTGCTTGGGATTGCACTCTTGATCTATTCGCGACACGCTACTGATTATGAAAAAATTACTATCCAAGATGGCATGATGCTGATTGAAATTGTGAATGGTAGTAAGAAGATTGAAAAACAATGGCCGCTACTGTGGTTGAGGGTTAAAACCCCCCTTTTTTCAAAAGATACGAAGCTTTCAAAAGATCCTAAAAATAATCTTATAACGATTGAGCATGCTGATGAGAGTATTTATGTTGGATCGTACACATTACGTGAAAAAAGAAAAGAATTGGCAGATAAAATAAGGCGTGCAAGGGAGTTGGGCTTGCACTAAAATCAGAATATGCGTCCATATCAAACCGTTAAATCAGCCACTTACTTGCTATTCGCTATTTCTTTGCTCACCTTAGGTGCCTGTGGCAATGATGGTGCCAAGGAGATTACCCCTCGATTAGTCAAGGTGATTGTGATTGGCCAAGATGCCAATAACTTGCAAACTCAAGAGGGTCTTAATAAGAAAAATGCCAATAACCCGGCTGAGCTGAGTTTTGATGCCAGCGGTAAGGTGATTGAGGTTTTGGTTCAACAGGGCTCAACTGTTATTGCAGGTCAGTCAATTGGACGTTTGATGCCCAGCAGTATGTCTATGTCTGAATCTTCTGCTTTGACAAGTTATCGCGCAGCCCGTGCTGAAATTTCATCTGCTGAATCAGACTTCAAAAGATATACAGAGCTTCGCCAGAAGAACTTTATCTCCTCATCTGAGTTTGAAAAACGTATTTCTGCTGTAGAGCTGGCTCGTGCCAAGTTTGAGCAATCTATGGAGCAATTAGGCTTTGTAACTCTTAGAGCAATTGAACCGGGATCTGTTACCAAAATTAGTTTTCAGAATGGGCAACAATTATCTGCCCAGCAAGTCGTCGTCCATATTAAATTAGCAACTCAGACTCGAACTCAAACTCTTCAGGTAACCAAATCAGCAGCTTTCACCATACCTAGTGAATCGATTCATAGTGATGGTGTATCCGTATTCCGCGTGAAGTTGAATGAGGGCTCAAAAGAGTTGGGTGTTATTGAGCTGGTTAAGCTAACGATCAGTTCTGTTGACGAATCCAAAGCAGTTGTTACTGGAGGTCTTACTCAAGGCGATATTGTTGTTGCAGCTGGATGGCATGCATTAACAGCGGGTCAAAAAGTGAGAGTCGCGCTGATCACTAAGGCTCCCTAATGAGTTCTAATCAGCAGGATCGCTTCAACCTTTCTAAATGGGCCATTGAGAACCAAGCTATCACGCGCTATATGATGATTGCGTTGTTGGTTTTAGGTATTGGCTCTTACTTTCAGTTGGGCCAAGATGAGGATCCTCCTTTTACTTTCAGGGCAATGGTCATTAAAACCAACTGGCCTGGCGCAACTGCAGTTCAAGTAGCAGATCAAGTCACTAATAAAATAGAAAGAACCCTGCAAGAGGTTCCTAGTATTGACAAGATACGCAGCTTCTCGCATCCAGGCGAGTCTATGATTATTTTCTTTGTCAAAGACAGTACTCCCTCAAAAGATATTCCTAATCTTTTTTATACCGTCAGAAAAAAGGTAGCAGATTCAAAATCCTATTTACCGATTGGTATTAATGGACCTTATTTTGATGATGACTTTGGTGATACTTATGGTGTGATTTATGCCATGTCAGCTAAAGGTTACTCGGCATCTGAAGTCCGAGATTTCACGACCATGGTTAGACAGCGCTTGTTACAAGTGAAAGACGTAGGCAAGGTCAATATTTACGGTTTGCAAGAAGAGCAAGTGTATGTGGAGCTTTCTCGCAAAAAAATGGCGCAATACTATTTAACGCCGGCTACTATTGCACAGCAGCTTAATCAGCAGAATGCTATTGAAACAGGTGGTAATGTTGAAACCAAATCATTTTCAATGCCTATTCGAGTTGGTGGGCCTTTTGAAAATGTTGATGATATTAAAGCTATGCCTTTGAGATCGCCAACTGGTGCATCTGTTCGATTGGGAGATATTGCTGAGGTTCGAAGAGGTATTGTTGACCCTTCGTTTAGTAAAGTTAGATTCCAGGGTGAAGAGTTAGTGGCACTCGGTATATCTATGGCTCGAGGTGGGGATATTGTCCAATTGGGCCGTTCACTTGATCAAATTAGTGAAGCAATAGAGAAGGATTTGCCAGCAGGGGTCACTTTATCTCTTATTCAAGATCAACCCAAAGTGGTTGCTGGTTCTGTGAGAGAGTTCTTAACGACCCTATTTGAAGCTCTCATCATTGTGCTTGCTGTCAGTTTGTTAGCTTTGGGTTTGCATCGTCATCCATGGCGCATTGACCCAAGACCGGGTTTAGTTGTTGCCATCAGCATTCCTTTAGTCATGGCTGTTACATTTTTAGTGATGCATTTGTCGGGAGTTGGGTTACATAAGATCTCTCTAGGGTCTTTGATCATCGCACTAGGATTGTTAGTTGATGACGCCATCATCGTGGTTGAGATGATGGTTCGTAAGTTAGAGGAGGGCTATGACCGTGTCAGCGCTGTTACTGCTGCTTATCGTCTGACAGCGATGCCGATGTTAACGGGCACCTTAATTACAGCCGTAGGGTTCTTGCCGATTGGTATTGCTCAGTCTGCTGTGGGGGAGTACACCTTTGCTATTTTTGCTGTAACAGCAGCGGCATTAATTATTTCTTGGTTTGTATCTGTTTTATTTGTGCCGTATTTGGGTTTCTTATTGCTGAAAAAGCCAGCTCATGCCATTCCTGAGGGAGAAGAGCATGAGCACTATGACACGCCTTTTTATCAACGTTTTAAAAAGCTTGTTGCATGGTGTATTGATAACAACCGAAAAGCTATTGCTGCCACAGTAGCAAGTTTTGTTTTGGGCATATTAGGTATGGGTGTTGTACAGCAACAGTTCTTCCCTGATTCATCAAGACCAGAAATTTTGGTTGATGTTTTCCTAACTGAGGGAGCAAGCTTTGAAGCAACTGAGCGGGCAGCAAAAAAAATTGAAGCCAAAATTCTAGAGCAAAAGGGCGTTCAGTCAGTGACTACCTGGATTGGTAATGGCGCGCCTCGATTCTTCTTACCGCTAGATATTATTTTCCCAAGATCAAATGCTTCTCAAATTATCATCATTGCGGAAACGAAAGAACGTGATCGATTAAATCGAGAGTTGCCAAGATTGTTAGAGGATGTTGCTCCTGAAGCTAGGTTGCGTGTCAAGTTATTGCCCAATGGCCCACCTGTGACTTATCCAGTTGAGTTTCGCGTGACTGGTGATGATCCTGCTAAGTTAAGACTAGTGGCTGATAAGTTTTTAAATCAAATGCGCCAGTCAGATTTAGTTTATGGCGTAACTGATAACTGGAATCAGAATCAACCAGTAGCCAAGATAGAAGTTGATGCTGCTAAAGCTCGTGAGTTAGGTGTACCTCCTCAAGTAATTGCTCAAACCTTATCCAGTCATTTTGGTGGGGTCACAGTAGGGCAATATCGTGAGGGTGATTTACTGGCACCGATTATTTTGCGTTTACCAAAATCTGAGAGAGATCAAGTCAGTGATTTGAATGACACGATGCTGGCTACAATCAATGGTCAGGCCATTCCTCTAGGTCGCATCGCTCAAGTGAAAGTTGTTTGGGAGCCGGCTACTTTGTGGCGTGAAAACAGAGAGTACGCTTTAACTGTTCAGGCTGATGTGAAGCCAGGCATTCAAGGTCCTACAGCAACGGATGCTCTGATGAAAGAGTTTCAACCATTGATCAAAGAGCTGCCACCTGGTTATCGCGTTTCGATTGGTGGTTCAGTTGAAGAGAGTTCTCGTGGACAGGCTTCGATTAATGCCGGTATGCCTATCATGCTCTTTATTACATTTACATTATTGGTATTTCAGTTAAAGAGTAGCTCTCGAGCATTCTTAGTCATCTTGACGGCACCACTGGGTATCTCAGGAGTGGCTTTAACCTTATTATTATTTAATAAACCATTTGGCTTTGTTGCATTACTCGGCTTTATTGCATTATTGGGCATGATCATGCGTAACTCTGTTATTTTGATTGATCAAATTGAGCAGGGAAGAGCTGCGGGGCTTGCTGCGAGAGATGCCATCATTCATGCATGCGTAACTCGTTATCGACCGATCATTCTTACTGCAGCCGCAGCTGTTCTTGCGATGATCCCACTTTCGAGAAGTGTTTTCTGGGGACCCATGGCCATCGCTATTATGGGTGGCCTAATCGTAGCGACCGCCTTAACGCTTTTAGCACTACCAGCTATGTATGCTGCGTGGTTCAAGATTGATAAGGCAACCGTTTAAGATCTGACCAAAGATGACTAACTGGAATTAATCATGCGTATCCCTATCCCAGAAGAAAAGAAATTCGTTCATGAATCGATCATTCCAATACGTTGGGGTGACATGGATGCATTTGGGCATGTGAATAATGCGGTTTATTTCAGATATATTGAACAGGCTCGTATCAATTGGTTAGATAGCCTTGGGTTATCTTTTTCCCAAAAAGAACAGGGTCTTGTCGTCTCTAATGCTTTTTGTAATTTCATCAAGCAAATTGAATATCCAGCAGATTTGTTGATTAGAACCTATATTGCCAATCCAACTAGAGTTGCGCTGGATACTTTTAATGTCATGTCATTAACAAAAGATCCAGATACCATTTACGCCACATCTGGTGCCACGATTGTTTGGGTGGACGTCAAAGCACAAAAAGCTGCATCTTGGCCTGCAGAGATTAAGGCGATGTTGAAGATTTAATAAGGCCCCTTAAAAGACCTAAAAATTGGTTTATTCAGGCTTCTTAAGTAAGGAAGCGAGCAGGGGATTCAGCTTTTTCCCATTTTCAGGGCCGTTTTTGGCATTTCCCTTAGGTTTTGGGGATGAATTCTTAAGTTCAGCAGCAACTGCCAATCCCTTATTCTTGTATAGGTCTGTTTTCTTCATAAGACGATACTTTACATCATTGATTTAAATGCTATTTTTATTTATTCAACTTTTGTCAGGTTTTCAGGTGAAATTTACATTAATTTAGACGAATAGTCATTATCTAGCTTGCCAGTTTTTCAAGTCTTATATAAGATATAAGTCTTGAGGTACCAAACGATTTATTTGTCTTTAAAGAGAGGGAAAAGACCATGTTGAAAGCCTACCGTGATCATGTTGCCGAACGCGCTGCGCTGGGTATTCCACCGCTACCATTGTCTGCAAAGCAGACAAGTGAGTTAATCGAATTACTTAAAAACCCACCAAAGGGTGAAGAAGCAACTTTAGTTGAATTAATCACTTACCGTGTTCCTGCCGGTGTTGATGATGCCGCCAAAGTAAAAGCTTCTTACCTTGCAGCCGTATCTTTGGGTAAAGAGAAAACCCCATTAATTAGCCGTGAAACAGCGACTCAACTACTAGGCACGATGCTGGGTGGTTACAACATTTCACCTTTAATCGATTTATTGGGTGATGCGACTGTTGGTGGCATTGCAGCTGAAGGTCTTAAAAAGACATTGTTGATGTTTGACCAATTCCATGACGTTAAAGAATTGGCTGACAAGGGCAATGCTAACGCCAAAGCCGTCATGCAGAGTTGGGCAGATGCCGAATGGTTTACAAGCCGCCCAGAAGTTCCTAAGAGTCTCACATTGACGGTATTCAAAGTAACCGGTGAAACGAATACGGATGACCTTTCTCCAGCACCAGATGCATGGAGTCGCCCAGATATTCCATTGCATGCATTAGCCATGCTTAAAAATCCGCGCGAAGGCATTGAGCCTCAAGAAGTTGGAAAAATTGGGCCAATCAAGCAGTTGGCTACCTTGCAAGCAAAAGGTAACTTGGTCGCTTATGTTGGTGACGTCGTTGGTACGGGTTCATCACGTAAGTCTGCAACTAACTCTGTTCTTTGGTTTACTGGTCAAGACATTCCATATGTTCCAAACAAGCGCTTTGGTGGTGTTTGTTTAGGAAGCAAGATTGCTCCGATTTTCTACAACACGATGGAAGATGCTGGTGCCTTACCGATTGAGCTTGATGTGAATAGTATGAACATGGGTGACGTGATTGAATTGCGTCCTTATGAAGGTCAAGCATTAAAAGATGGCAAAGTCATTGCAGAATTCAAGGTAAAGTCTGAAGTCTTGTTCGATGAAGTTCGTGCCGGCGGCCGTATTCCGTTGATCATTGGCCGTGGTTTAACAACCAAAGCACGTGAAGCCCTAGGTTTGCCTGTTTCAACCTTATTCCGCTTGCCAACTAATCCGGTTAATTCCGGTAAAGGTTTCTCATTGGCACAGAAGATGGTTGGTCGTGCCTGTGGTTTGCCTGAAGGTCAGGGTGTTCGCCCTGGCACTTATTGTGAGCCAAAGATGACGACTGTTGGTTCTCAAGATACAACAGGTCCTATGACTCGTGATGAGTTAAAAGATTTAGCATGTTTAGGTTTCTCATCAGATATGGTGATGCAATCATTCTGTCATACAGCTGCTTATCCAAAACCAGTGGATGTGAAGATGCACCATGAGTTGCCTGACTTTATTAGTACTCGAGGTGGTGTTTCATTGCGTCCTGGTGATGGTGTGATTCACTCATGGTTAAACCGTTTATTGTTGCCTGATACGGTTGGTACAGGTGGTGATTCTCATACACGTTTCCCGATTGGTATTTCATTCCCTGCAGGTTCCGGTTTGGTAGCTTTTGCTGCTGCTACTGGGGTGATGCCTTTAGATATGCCTGAGTCTGTATTAGTTAGATTCAAGGGAAAGTTACAGCCCGGCGTCACTTTGCGTGACTTGGTCAATGCCATTCCTTTGTACGCTATCAAGCAAGGTTTATTGACTGTTGAGAAGAAGGGCAAGAAAAATATTTTCTCTGGCCGAATCCTTGAGATTGAAGGTTTACCTGAGCTAAAAGTAGAGCAAGCTTTTGAGTTGTCAGATGCCTCTGCAGAGCGCTCAGCAGCAGGTTGTACTGTTCACTTAAACAAAGAGCCAATTATTGAATACATGACCAGTAATATCACTCTCATGAAGTGGATGATTGCTAATGGTTACTCAGATGCACGTACTTTAGTTCGTCGCATACAGGCCATGGAAGCATGGTTAGCAAAACCTGAACTATTAAAAGGTGATGCCGATGCCGAGTATGCCGCAGTGATTGATATTGACCTAGCTGATGTTCATGAACCAATTGTTGCTTGTCCTAACGATCCAGATGATGTGAAGACAATGTCTGAAGTTTCTGGTGTGAAGATTGATGAAGTCTTTATTGGTTCTTGTATGACTAATATTGGCCACTTCCGCGCAGCTTCCAAGCTTTTAGAAGGTAAGCGTGATATCCCCGTTAAGTTATGGGTAGCCCCTCCAACTAAGATGGATGCTAAGCAGTTGACTGAAGAGGGTCACTATGGCGTTCTAGGTAGTGCTGGTGCTCGTATGGAGATGCCTGGTTGCTCACTCTGTATGGGTAACCAAGCTCAAGTTCGTGAGGGCGCTACTGTCATGTCAACATCAACTCGAAACTTCCCGAACCGCTTAGGTAAAAATAGTTTTGTTTATCTTGGTTCAGCGGAGTTGGCAGCTATTTGTTCTAAGTTAGGAAAAATCCCAACAAAAGAAGAGTACATGGCTGACATTGGAGTTCTCAATACGAGCAGTGCTGAGATCTACAAATATATGAACTTTGACCAAATCAAAGATTTCAGTGACGTAGCTGATACTGTTAAAGCTTAAATTGATTCAAATTTAAGTTTATGCATCAAGAATAAAGGCTTCCCTGAGGAAGCCTTTATTCTTTTTAGCTCTATAAAAAGCTCGCTGAAAAAATATACCGAAGCGGTTATCCTTAGCTATGTTTCAATTTTCTGATCTCTCGATACCCATTATTCAAGCGCCTATGGCAGGTGGCATTAATTTACCTGCGCTGGTAGCCGGAGTGTCTAACGCCGGTGGGCTTGGCAGCTTTGGATTTGCCTACTCCACTCCTGAAAAGATTCAGGCGGATCTTCTAGCAGCAAAGGCCTTGATGAAGGCTGTACCTAAATCTAGAATGCACGCCAATTTTTTTATATTCGAAGCTCCTGTTTTGCCAACATCAGCTGATTGCAATGCAGCTCTTAAAGATCTGAATGAGGTTTTAAGCCCATTGGGTATTTCTGCTGAATTACCAAAACAACCTTTTATTCCGAACATAGATGCTATGTTGGAACCAATTTGGATTGAGCGCCCAGATGTGCTGAGCTTTCATTTTGGCTTGCCTAGTCATGGTGTGATTGAAAAGGCACATTCTTTGGGTATTGCCGTTGGTGTAACAGCTACATCTTTAGATGAAGCGTTGAAAATCGAAGGCATTGGCGCTGACTTCATTGTGGTGCAGGGGATAGAAGCAGGAGGACATCGCGGCACTTTTAAAATGGATCAGATCAACCCAATTGATCAAAAGAAATCATTAAAAGATTTATTGATTGAATTGAAAAAGCATATCTCTTTACCTATGATTGCAGCGGGCGGGATTATGAATGGTCAAGAAGTTAATCAAGTCATGCAATGGGGCGCAGTTGCCGCTCAAATGGGTACTGCTTTTCTGGTGGCCAATGAGTCAGGTGCTAGCCCAGCTCATAAACGTCTCATTCTCAATCACCACGAGGGAAAAGCAGTATTTACAAAAGCTTTTTCAGGACGTTGGGCGCAAGGTTTGAATAATCATTTTATTGAACAGATGAAAGATCAAACGGTTTTACCTTTCCCCATCCAAAATACGATGACTGCCTCGATGAGGCGTTGGGCAGTCGAGAGGGATCAGTCTGACTATCAAAGCTTATGGGTAGGTCAAGCTTTTGCAAAGTCTCGAGCTATGCCTGTCAAAGATTTAATGCGCCTACTTCATCAAGAATATTTGGATAGCTCGATCCAATTAAATCAGAGGGCTTCATGATGCAATTGGAGATATACACAGATCTGCTACAAGCTTGGTTAAGGGGTCAGCAAGATAGCTCTGAGCTCATTGAAAATTTCAGATCACTTTGCAAAGAATGGCAATTGCCACAAAAGTATCAAGATGCCCTAGAGCAAGTTTTATCAAGGATTGAGTCATCCTCTTTATTCACAGAAGAGAGCTGTTCTTTTAGTAAAAAAGATTTAGCTCAGGCATTGGTTGTTTGGCTTGAGAAAGCTCATCAGTACTCAAATAAAGAAAACAAATGAAAACCATTTTATCCGTCAGCCTACTTTTGCTGGCTTTGATCAACCCAGCTTACGCTCTAGATTTCTCAGATATAGCCAATGAAGGTCAAATCAAATTCTTAAAAGAGCGCCCTGATCCCGGTGCTTATAACTATTCATCACGAGTCATGATTACGGAAGCGAGTTTAAATACAGGAGTAGTCACCATTGCTACCTGCCATTACCAGCTCGACCCAATTCGTAAGGTAGTGATTGTGTTCAATGAAAACAGAATTAGAAAAATATCGATTAAGAGTCTTGAAATGATGTCAGCTGCAGAAGTCAAAGATAACCGTGTCACATTGGTTGACGTGGAGCGTGGAGCTTCTATCTGTATCGATATTGAATCTAAAGCTTTAGATCGTTTGTCGAATAATCAATTTAAGCTGAATGCCGGTCCACTGATGAGGCAATACTTTGATGGCTATTTACCAATGACCGCAAAACTGCGAGTAGATTGGCCTAAAGATCTGATGGTTGTTGAGAAAACTAATCCAGTACAGCAAGATGGTGTCAATATTTACAATGGTAATGATGGGGTTCAGCTAGAGATGACCTTTGCGGGTAAGTTAACTGCACAAATCTACCTTAATAAACCTTAAGCTTTAGTTTTGAATACCTGAAATATCTCTGGCAATTTGATCTCGGGCATTACTAAGCTTTGTCCAATGTAGTATTGAGAATACAAACATAGGTAAGACTGCAATAAAAAATACCCCGGGTATAAATGATGCGGCCCAGCAGCTACCCATAGCAATTCCGTAGTGATACCCCGAATCAATCGGCTTGGATAATAAATTCTTTTGAAACATCGCATCAAAGCCTTGTCGAATAGCTTGAAGCAAAAAGAAAAACCAAATCACATTAAAAATAGGAATGAGTAGCAGCCATGCCATCACTGGCCTTTGTGTTCGGCAAGAAGGGTCAATGGCAGCTAATGTTTTCTTGATGGCGTAAATATAAAAGCTAAATGCAACTAAAGGTATGATGATTAAAAATGCAAGCATCAAAATAATTACTCCTATATTTGGTATTTAGACGAAAATAACATACATCATCATTTAAGAGAATATAAGCTATGTCCATCCTCCTTTCAGCAGAAGATACCCAATTAGTTTTAATTGATTATCAAGCTAAGTTAATGCCTGTCATTCATCAAGGTGAGCAGGCTTTAGCCAACGCTATTCGTTTGGCAAAAGTAGCTAAGATATTCAATCTGCCAATATTTGGAACAGAGCAAAATCCTGAAAAACTAGGATCTAACGACTCTACTCTGAAAGCTTATTGTCAGAACACACTCTCAAAAATGCATTTTAGTGCTTGCGATGATGGTTTGATTGAGATGCTCAGAGCGCCAGCTAAGCCTATGGGGAACGCGCGTAGCTTGCCAAAGCACATTCAGCGCAAGCAAGAGGGCCAAGAAGATCGCAATACAGTATTAATTGCTGGTTGTGAGGCGCATGTTTGCCTCTTACAAACAGCCTTGGACTTACTAGAGGAAGAGTTTGATGTTTGGGTGGTCACCGATGCGTGTAGCTCTCGAACCGAGGCTAGTCGTGATGCCGCTTTTGATCGCTTAGCGGGTAATGGTGCTGAATTAGTCACAACTGAGATGGCTATTTTTGAATTAATCAGAACTTGTGAGCATCCAGACTTCAAAGCCGCACTTGAATTAGTGAAGTAAACGCACCAGTTTTTTAACTATCAATACTTTTACCCAGTTGAGTAATATCCTCTGAGTAAAGCCAGCGCCATTCACCTTCGGCTAAGTCAGTAGGCATGACATATTGGCCAATGGTGGTGCGATGCAAAGCTACTACATGATTACCAACAGCTGCCATCATGCGTTTCACTTGGTGGTAGCGACCTTCAACAATCATCATCGCTAAAATACGATCATCAAGCTTTTCACAGGTTTTCGCAAAGCAGGGGGCTGGATCATCATCCAACACAACGCCACTTAAAAGATGTTCAATTTGTTGTGAGCTGAGGTCTTCAGCGCATTTAATTTGATAGATTTTCCCAATGTTCTTCTTTGGGGTGGTCATTTTATGTATAAATTGACCATCATCTGACATCAGGATCAAGCCGGTTGTGTCGTAATCGAGTCGACCGACACATTGGATGCCACGCTCTACTAGAGGCTGGGGCAATAAACCATAAATACTAGGGTGATGGCTGGTTTTATGGGAGCATTCGTAGCCAGATGGCTTGTTGAAGGCAATATAGGCCTTTTCATGAAATTCCCAATCTTTGCCGTCAACACTTAAAACAAGACTTTCAGGAGCTATTTTCTGTTGTGGATCCTCTACCAAGACACCATTGACTTTAACTAACTCAGCATAGACCAGGTCACTGCAGTAGCGGCGGGTGCCAAAGCCTTGGCTGAACAAGATTTTCTCTAAAGTAATGGGTTTTGCCATGCTGGTCAGGTATACATATAATGGGTAAAGATAACAATAATTAAAGATTTTACAGGCTCTTGGATAGATTCATAAAAGCTTGTTGGACTTTGGTTGCCCATGGAGAAAAAGATGCCGATCATCACCAATATTGAAGACTTAAAAATCTTGCATAAAAAACGTACACCTAAGATGTTTTACGACTATGCTGATTCTGGCTCTTGGACTGAATCGACTTATCGCTCCAATGAAACCGATTTCCAAAAAATTAAGCTACGTCAAAAAGTAGCAGTCAATATGGAAAACCGAACCACTAAAACTAAAATGGTGGGGCAGGAAGTATTTATGCCAGTTGGATTAGCGCCAACTGGTTTAACAGGTATGCAACATGCTGATGGTGAAATTTTGGCTGCGAAAGCTGCTGAAAAATTTGGTGTGCCATTCTGCCTGTCGACCATGAGTATTTGTTCAATTGAAGATGTGGCAGAAAACACCACTGCACCATTCTGGTTTCAGTTGTATGTCATGAAAGATCGTGGCTTTATAGAGCGTTTAATTCAACGTGCCAAAGCTGCTAAATGTTCAGCTTTGATATTAACTCTAGATCTGCAAATCTTAGGTCAGCGTCATAAAGATATTAAAAATGGTTTGACAGCTCCCCCGAAGCTAACTATTCCGAACATTATTAACATGATGACGAAGCCAAGTTGGTGCTTGGGCATGTTAGGGACGCAGCGAAGAACTTTTAGAAATATTGTGGGTCATGCCTCAGGTGTTGGTGATATGTCTTCACTATCTTCTTGGACTGCCGAACAATTTGATCCGGCTTTGAGCTGGGATGACGTTCAGTGGATCAAAGACTTATGGGGTGGCAAGCTCATCATCAAAGGCATCATGGATGAGGGCGATGCAAGACTAGCGGTTAAATCAGGTGCTGATGCATTGATTGTTTCTAATCATGGCGGTCGTCAATTAGATGGTGCGGTATCTAGTATTCATGCATTGCCAGGCATTGTTGATGCTGTTGGCAGTGATATTGAGGTGTGGATGGATGGTGGTATTCGTTCAGGCCAAGATGTTCTAAAAGCCTGGGCTCTTGGTGCTAAAGGGACATTGATTGGTCGTCCTTTCTTGCATGGCTTAGGAGCTATGGGAGAAGCGGGTGTTACCAAGTGTCTTGAAATCATCCATAAAGAATTAGATATCACGATGGCATTGACAGGTCATCGTGATATTCAAAATGTTACAAAAGATATCTTATATCCGGGAACATTCTAAGTTATTGATGAAGCGCTTTAATAAAAACTACAAAGCTTTAGTAATTGGCGCAACTGGATCTATTGGGGCTGGTTTCGTTAAAGATTTAGAGAGTGATGATCAATGCGAAAAGGTTGTTCAATTATCTCGCAGTGAGCCCAATGAATTTGGTTTGACGATTGATCTGAAGGATGAGTCATCGATAGCATTCGCCGCAATGACTTTGCAATTGGAAGGTCCTTTTGATTTGATCTTAGTGTCTACTGGAATCTTGCACGGCGAAAACTTAATGCCAGAGAAGCGTTTGGCAGATATTGATATGAATGTTCTACAAGAGACATTTGCTATTAATACCTTGGGACCGGCTTTATTACTTAAGTACTTTTTACCATTGTTAACAGCTAATGGATTGATGGGTTTTATTTCAGCGAAGGTTGGAAGTATTGGTGACAATCGTTTGGGGGGCTGGTACTCATACAGAGCCTCAAAAGCAGCGCTGAATATGTTGATCAAAACAGCTGCTATTGAACTAAAGCGTCAAAAGCCAGATGCAATGATTGTGTCAATCCATCCTGGAACAGTCATTTCTGCATTATCAAAACCCTTTGCTGGCGGTGCAGGATCTAAAGCAAGAGATGCCAGTATTGCCAGTCAAGAAATCTTAGAAACCCTAGATAAACTTAGCGCCGAACAATCAGGTGGATTTTTTGCATTTGATGGCGAAGAGTTGCCTTGGTAGATATCAATAACATCCATAAAAATAAAGCATATTCATGATGAATCCAAGTACATTAGGCGACAGTATCCAATTAGCCGTAGCCCCTGTTTTTCTATTAACAGCAGTTGCTGGCATGATTGGTGCATTGACTCAGCGTTTGGCGCGAGTCATCGATCGTGCTCGTGTCATTCATAAAGAGATGTCACACGATTCCTTAACAGATTCAGCCAAACAGGCTTATCAAGAAGAATTAAAGAACATCATGACCAGAGGTCGTTTTATTAATGTCTCGATGATCTTCTTAGTTCTTTGTGCCATCATGATTGGTTTGACTATCTTAGAGCTATTCTTTGCAGAAACGTCATCAGGTAAATTACTGGTATCTAGTTTTGTTCTCTATACCTTTGTGAGTGGCATTGCTTCATTTATATTTGCACTGATTGCACTGCTATTCGAAGTTCTTATTGCGTCTTACTCCATTCGTTGGAAACCTCACGCCTAATATAAATCTCTCTACTTAAAAATAGAAATCCACTCGAGGAATTTAAGATGACCATTTACCAATACAAAGACAAAGTGCCGCAAATCCATGAGTCTGCCTTTGTTGCTAAAGAAGCAATTATTATTGGAGATGTAATTTTGGGTGAGGACGTCAGTGTTTGGCCTGGTGTTGTGATTCGGGGTGATAACGAGCCCATCACTCTTGGTAAAGGTAGTAATGTTCAAGAGGGTACTGTGATGCACACAGATATGGGTTGTCCATTGACTGTTGCAGACAATGTCACAATTGGTCATCAAGCGATGCTTCACGGTTGTACCATTGGGGAAGGCTCTTTGATCGGTATTCAGGCAATCATTCTCAATCGAGCGGTGATTGGTAAAAACTGTTTGGTGGGAGCCGGTTCAGTGGTAACAGAAGGAAAAGTATTTCCGGATAATTCTTTAATCTTAGGTTCTCCTGCTAAGGTAGTTCGAGAGTTGACTCCAGAAGCCCTAGCAGGGATGAAGGCTAATGCTGCTAGTTATGTTGCTAAGATAAATTTATTTAAGCAACACTTGGTCGAGATACCTCAGAAAAATTAAAAAGAAGTTTGATCAATTAAGATCAACTAAGGGCGAGCAATGATCCCAGGATTAGTTCAAATACTTTTGTGGCAGGGAATTGGGGAGTTAATTTCTTACTTCTTCTTACCTATCTTGCCGGGTCCTGTTTTAGGACTAATTCTCTTATTGGTTTTCTTAATCATCAAAGGCCAAGTTAATGCGCCATTAGCGATGGTGTCTGATGCGTTTAGTCAACACCTAGGCGTTCTATTTGTTCCTGCTGCAGTTGGCGTGATTCTTTTCTTGCCGCAATTACAAGCAAATGCATTTGCAGTTATCACAGCACTCTTGGTCAGTGTCGTTTTAACTATTACAACGACTGCTCTGATCGTGCGTCTTTTTGCGAAGAAGGATTCAAGTGAATCCTAATAACTTACAGATTGCAGAGATCTGGGTCTACCTCTCAGGTAGCCCCTTATTTGCACTCATCTTGACTTTAACGGCCTACCAAATTGGTAGCTTCCTCTATCAAAAGACTGATAAGTATCCTTTAGCGAACCCTGTAGCTATTGCTGTGATTTTAGTGGCAGTGGTTTTGTATTTAGTCGATATGCCTTATCAAAAGTATTTTGAGGGTGCACAGTTTGTGCATTTCTTATTAGGTACTGCGACAGTCTCTTTGGCAGTACCTATCTATCGTGGTATTGCGGTCCTTAAAACCAGACTCATTCCACTCATGATTGCTTTACTGTGTGGCGGTGTTGTTTCGATTGTTAGTGCAGTTGGAATTGCTACATTGATGGGTGCGGATAGCGCCATCATTGGCGCTTTCTATCCTAAATCAGTGACTGCACCAATTGCTATGGGTGTAGCTGAGCGTTTGGGTGTGTCGCCTACATTAACCGCAGTGTTTGCAGTTGTTACCGGCATACTTGGTGCCATGTTGGGTAGTGGCATCTTGAACCTACTGGGTATGAAAGCATGGTGGCAACGTGGTTTCGCTATGGGCGTTGCTGCTCACGGTATTGGTACCTCAAGAGCATTTGCTGTCCACCCCGAAGCGGGTACTTATGCCAGCCTAGCAATGGGTTTACACGGAATCGCTGGAGCTCTTTTAATTCCATTCCTCAAGAACTACATTTAATTAGTTTGACTTAAGTATTTGATTGACCCTGTAGACCTATCAAGCAATTACTTATAAAATATATAAGTAATATAATCCTCCTTCCAAAAGAAAGGAGATGCTTATTAATTACCTAGATTACATATTGCTTAAGTTAAACAGGGATCAAGTGGATGCTTATTCCAGATATGCACATGGAATTTCATTGGCTGCAATTATTGGATTAGCAGGGCTTCCTTTTTCAGATGAAAATCTTACATTTCTGATTCTTAAGTGCGGTTTCTTGTTATTCACAATAATAATATTTTTTTTAGTTGGATCATTACTTTTAGGTGAGATAAATGACCATAGATAGAAGTGCTGTGCAATTATTTTTGTTTATCTTGTTAGCTATATTTAGCGCTTGCTTATTAAGGTCAGCTATCAGAGTTGAAAGAATAAGAGAGAAAGAAAGATCTGATAGAAAAAATCAAGTAACTGAAATAAAAATAGATGCTTCTTAAGTAGTCATGGTGACTATTGTCACCATGACTTAAAGTTTTTATATTCTTCTATTTCATCATAAATTTATGAGAGGGTGCGCCATGCAATTTGGTCAAATCATTCAATTAACAGTATTAGCAACGCTGGTAATTATTGGAATTTTTTTATTAATTTCAGTTAAAAGAATAAATAAGAGATAGTCGGGCTTAAATTCTTCGATTAGCCAACAATTATCTTAATAAAAATTGAATTATTTCTTAAAGCTAGGTTTTGAGCGAGGGCTGACTCGTGCAGATGGGGATCTAGCAGTCGTTGAAGTTCCAGGAGAACTTTGATTACTTCTGGGACCTTGAGCTGCCTTAATGGCTTGAATGCCATTACGCATAGGTCGTCCGCCAGGAGTTGAGGGCTTTGTTCCGGCTCGAGGAGGCAGGCCTGTGTGTTGCGTCAGAATTTGTCCACGGACAGGCTTTTGTGGCACTGAAAAATCGCGTGGGTTGTTAGCTTCCACGGCTTGGGATGATTTTCCGAGGTAAGAGTTTTTACGGCGTGGACTTTGATAAGTCCCATCCGTATTAGGTTGATAGTTTGGAATCAAATGGTGCTTACCGTTACCGATCAAATCAGCACGACCCATTTTTTTCAGAGCTTCGCGAAGGAGTGGCCAGTTATTAGCATCGTGATATCGTAAAAAAGCTTTGTGTAAGCGTCGACGTTTTTCACCACGAACAATATCTACTGTTTCACTATCGCGTGTTACTTTACGTAATGGATTCTTATTCGTGTGATACATCGCAGTGGCAGTTGCCATTGGTGAAGGATAGAAAGTTTGAACTTGATCCGCTCTAAAACTATTTTTCTTTAACCAAATTGCTAAATGCATCATATCTTCATCACTGGTGCCTGGGTGGGCAGCGATAAAGTAAGGGACCAAAAATTGTTCTTTGCCAGCCTCTTTAGAATACTTATCAAAGAGTTCTTTGAACTTATCGTAAGCGCCCATACCAGGCTTCATCATCTTTGATAAAGGACCTTGCTCGGTATGTTCTGGAGCAATTTTTAAATAGCCACCAACGTGATGTGACACTAACTCTTTAATATAGGCTGGTGCTTTAACCGCTAAATCGTAACGAACACCTGAGCCAATCAAAATTTTCTTGATACCAGGTAGCGCTCTTGCGCGACGGTACAACTGTATCAGTGGTGTGTGATCGGTATTGAGGTTAGGGCAGACATCAGGATAAACGCAGGATGGTTTACGGCAATGCGCTTCAATCTCTCTTGATTTACATGCAATACGGTACATATTGGCAGTTGGACCGCCTAAATCAGAAATAACGCCTGTAAAGCCAGGGACTTTATCTCTGATATCTTCAATTTCTTTAATGATCGAATTCGATGAGCGGTTCTGAATGATGCGACCTTCATGCTCAGTAATGGAGCAGAAAGTACATCCACCAAAACAACCACGCATGATATTGACTGAAAAACGAATCATGTCCCAAGCAGGGATCTTCGCATCACCATATGAGGGATGAGGAGCTCTGGCATAAGGTAAATCAAATACAGAGTCCATCTCTTCGGTTGTCAGTGGAACTGCTGGTTGATTTAACCAAACATCTCTGATCGATGCACCTTCACCATGTTGCTGAACTAAGGCACGTGCATTACCTGGGTTGGTTTCAAGATGAAGAACACGACTGGCGTGGGCATACAACACAGGATCTCGTTTAACAGCTTCATAGCTCGGCAAACGAATCACAGTCGTGTCAAGCTCTAAGCGCTTCTTGGCGCTCGGTACTAGTGTGATAGCTTGAACCGCAGGTGCTTGCGCTTTAGCAGGTTCTTCTAGCGTACCATCAGTTTTTTTACAAGTAGTACCTTGCTCTACTGCTTGCTCATCAGGTGTTAGGTAAGGATTGATGGGAGCTTCTACGATACCCGGCTCATCTACCGTGCTGGAATCAATCTCAGTAAATCCAGGTGCTGAGTGTCGTCTAACAAAAGCAGTACCTCGGATATCAATGATGTCGCCAATTGCTTCGCCCTTAGAAAGACGGTGAGCAATTTCTACAACGGCACGTTCGGCATTTCCGTAAAGCAAGATATCAGCTTTTGCATCGATCAAAATAGATCGTCGTACTTTATCTTGCCAGTAGTCATAGTGAGCAATACGTCTTAGTGAGGCTTCGATACCACCCATCACAATAGGTACCTCAGGGTAAGCTTCACGACAACGCTGTGCATAAACTAAAGAACAGCGATCAGGGCGATTGCCACCCATGCCACCAGCAGTGTAAGCATCGTCGCTACGAACTTTGCGATCAGCCGTGTAACGGTTAATCATCGAGTCCATATTTCCGGCAGCTACACCATAAAATAAGTTCGGTTGACCTAAAGTTTTAAATGGATCAGCAGATTGCCAATCAGGTTGAGCAATAATGCCTACTCTAAAACCTTGAGCTTCAAGCAAGCGGCCAATGATCGCCATACCAAAACTAGGATGATCAACATAAGCATCACCCGTCACAATAATGATGTCACAACTATCCCAACCCAATTGATCCATTTCTTCTCGGCTCATTGGCAAGAAGGGGGCTGTTCCGAAACACTCTGCCCAATACTTAGGGTATGAGTCTAATCGGGGAGAGCTTGGAATCAGGATGGGATTAAAAGGTGCGTTCACGGTGCGTATTTTAGGCTTTTTAAGCATTTTGTGCTTGCTGACGCTGGCTGCTCTTAAACAGACCCACTTCTTAAGTAGAAATGAGCTAACTCAATTTGGACCAAAGTAGGTCCAAACTGAGGGAGATTAAATGTATTTAGAGTTGAACTGCGGGATTTAAGCTGTAAACACCCACCACACTCGTTTTTGCCAAAACATGTCCTGACATGGCTTCGAGAGCTTCCGCGCCTGTAAATGGACCTGAGAGTGGTAATTTTTCGATTGATAGGGCATAAACCATGAACACATACTCATGTTTAATTTCATCATTCCATGGAGGGCAGGGACCGTCATAGCCAAAGTAATGGCCAGCCATCTCTGGATCACCTTTGAACCAGGCTGTGTAGTCATTGATGCCCGCTAGACCTACAGGGCTATGACTAGCAGTTTTTCCTCTGGGTGTGACTGATGAAGAGTGTGAGCCAGCCGCAATATGAGTGGTAGTGGCCGGGATGTTCACCAATACCCAGTGATAAAAATCAACGCGAGCTAAGCTCGCTGGGACTGTTTGACCTTCTTTATTGACCTGATCACCTTGACTTGGAACATGTGGATCATGACAAATAATCGCAAAAGATTTGGTTTCGCTTGGAGCACCGCTCCAAGAAATTTCAGGATTTTTATTCGAAGATAGGGTGATATGGGTCTTGGGATCAGTGACTGCAAAAGCAAATTCACCAGGAATAACACCTTTATCTTTAAAACTTGCACTTGTGGCTTGCATGTTCAACTCCTAATTCAGTTTAGATTTTCATCTTATTGGCCCTATTAACGCCAACCAATTTAATCAATGCTTGCTTCATCGCTTCAACTTCCTCTTCGGGAAGCATACCCATAATCTTACCTAAGTAAGCCACATGTCGTCGGATTCCACCGTGCGTTCTCACTTTAGGGGTTTGTAGTAGAGCGTCCAGTAAACGCTCGGGGATAGGCATCTGCTTCCATTTATCGGGTGTCATCTGGCTCATTTCTTCAGCAAGATGATGGCGGGCCTCTAATCGGCGCTTTATTTCCGATTTACTGGGCTTTTCGTAGACTTGTTCTTCTTCAGGCGTATTTGATTGCTTCATAATGCTATTTTCGCAGACTCTTGCACATTCATCAGAAAAGTAGAACTCTTCATGGCTAGTAAAGCAACTATTTTTAAAGTTAACCTCTCGGTAGCTGACATTGACCATTCATACTATGCTGACCATAGTCTAACTCTAGCAAGGCATCCAAGCGAGACGGATGAGCGCATGATGATGCGTTTATTAGCGCTTTCATTCAACGCACACTTGCTCAACGATTTATGTGATGGCGATGGTCAATTATTGTTTGGAGCAGGTTTATCAGATCCTGATGAACCGGATGTTTGGTTGAAAGACTTCACTGGACAAACCCGATTATGGATAGAGGTAGGTCAACCAGAAGAAAAACCCATCAGTCGTGCTTGTTCTAAATCTGACAAAGTTGTTATTTATGCTTATCACCACGCCGCTGAAGTCTGGTGGAAGGGTATTCAGAACAAACTGACTCGGATGGATAAATTATCAGTTTTTCGTGTGCCTTCAGAGCTATCTCAAGAACTGGCTAAATGGGCCGAGCGCAGTATGCAGATTCAGGCAACAGTTCAGGATGGCCAGCTCATGCTCAGTCACAGCAAGGGCAGTATTGAAGTGATATGTGAGCGTTGGAAGTAAATAAACTAAATAAGCAAACTAGTAATGAGGCGGTAGCTCATCTCTTGGATTGTTACCGTCGGCTGATGAGTTACTCGCCATCTGTAATTTAAGGGTTCGCACTTCATTGATGAGCATATCAATTTGCTGTTGCTGCTTATAAATGGTTTGGCTGAGTTCTTCCACTAAGTCTTCAGTGAAGCTCAATTTAACTTCAATATTGGTCGTGCGTTCATCGCTTGTCATGAGGATCTCTCAAAAGGTAAGTCCAAAGCATAATCGAAGTTTGAGCCAAGGTCATGCTAGGATGCGCAACTTTCTATAAATTAAAAAAATTATAAAAAGCCAATAACAATTCAAATAAAGCCAATACACCAGCAATGACTCAACTCAACCTACGCACAATCCTTTATTTGATACTGCCAACTATATTGTGGGCAGGTAATGCCGTAGTCGGTCGTCTTGCTGTGGGAGAAGTCTCCCCCTTATTGCTCAACACGATTCGCTGGGTTTTGGCAGCCTTGATTCTGCTGCCTTTAGGTTGGCAGGTATTTAAACCAACAGCTCGTGTTTGGAAATACAAATTACGTTTTGTATTGCTTGGCTTATTGGGTATGGGTTCGTATAACGCACTTTTATACCTTGCCTTACAAACTTCGTCACCCATCAACCTCACTTTAATTGGCGCCAGCATGCCGATCTGGATGTTGGTTATTGGCGGAATTTTTTATGCACAAACACCACAAAAACGCCAACTGCTAGGAGCAGTGATTTCATTATTAGGGGTGGTATTGGTTTTATCGCGGGGCGATTTAACAATGTTGCTCAATTTAGAATTATTCCTCGGCGATTTACTAATGGTGATTGCCACTATTTTTTGGGCTTTTTACAGCTGGATGCTCAGTCATCCGGGTGATAGTCAAGAGTTACAGTGGCCATGGGCGGAGTTCTTACTGGCCCAAGTGGTAACAGGACTCATCTGGTCACTTCTCTTTGCTGTTGGTGAAGTAGTCACCCACACGATTCATTTTGAACTGAGCACATCAACGGTTTTAATTCTAATCTTCATCGCGATTGGTCCTTCACTCATTGCTTATCGCTGTTGGGGTCTTGGCGTGAGTGCTGTTGGCCCATCGATTGCCGCTTTTTTTGCTAACCTAATTCCTTTATTCACTGCATTGATGTCTGCAGCCATGTTGGGTGAGCCTCCAGAACTTTTCCATGGTTTAGCTTTTTTATTGATTGTGGCGGGTATCTTTGTTTCTTCGAAGTTAAGCTTTAAAACAACTTAAAGCAATTTAGACAAGAATAAAGCGCCCATCTTCCATCTCTGCTTGAGGGCGCACCCAATAATCGTTCGTTTGATGAGATAGATAGACGTAAGCCATTTCTAAAGTGGCCTCGATCTTAGCTAAACCGATGACCTTATAAAATCCACCCGTTTTTTTATGCTGCAATCGACTTCCGATTGGAAATAAGCCGTCGTTTGTTTTTTCCATAGATATCATCTCTAACTTCCTTAAAAACTTAAATAAATAACCCATACCAATTAACTAATCAAAGAATATTACTTGACTGTGTGAGCTACAAGATTAATTGCGAGATAATAGACTCAAGAGAAAATTATGACCCTAGAACTAAGATCGCAAGCCTTGCAATGTTTAAATCTGAATGATCCTGATGCCAAGTGTCAGGCGGTCAAGATTTTGCGTGAGCAATATTTACAGGGTCAAGTTAGTCTCAAAACTTCAGAGAAGATGTCAGCTGAAGGTATTCAAATACCGGGTCGTCCGGAGCAACCACTTTTGGTTAATCCAGGCTTAGTGAAGCGTCGTTCGATGGTCACTGAAGAAGGGCGAGCTATATTGATGCACGCCTTAGCTCATATTGAATTTAATGCGATTAATCTGGCCTTAGATGCCATCTGGCGGTTTGATGGTTTGCCAAAAGACTATTACGAAGATTGGTTAAAAGTAGCATCTGAAGAGGCTTATCACTTTCAAATGCTCAATGGTTATTTAAAAGGTCAAGGTTTTAGCTATGGTGTTTTCCCAGCACATAACAGCTTATGGGAAATGGTTAGTAAAACAACTGATTCAATTCTAGCTAGAATGGCTTTAGTCCCAAGAACCATGGAGTCTAGAGGGCTTGATGCTTTGCCGCCGATTCAGGAGAAGCTAGAGCAAGCCCATGATCATGAGGCTGTCAGAATTTTGCAAATCATTCTGAATGATGAAATAGGGCATGTTGAAATTGGTAACCGTTGGTTTAACCACGAGTGTCAACGTCAGCAATTAGATCCTATTCAGGCTTATGCCGATCTTGCCAAAAAATATGAAGCTCCTAAACTTAGGGGGCCTTTTAATTACTCTGCCAGAAAAGCGGCAGGTTTCACGGATGCTGAGTTAGAAGCTTTAGATATCAAGCAAACCACTTAAGCTAATCACTTAAAAAATACTCAAATACTGCTGATAAAGCCACCATCTACACGTACGACAGATCCCGTGACATAACTAGCTGGTTGACTGGCTAAAAATGTTACAACAGCAGCAAATTCTTTTGGTTCACCAATGCGCCCGATAGGAATATTTTTAAGGCTCTCTTGAGCAACTTCTTCGACTGTTTTATTTTGACGTTGAGCAAGCCCTTGATCTAAGGATTTAATTCTGTCGGTGGCGATACGACCGGGAACAACGATATTCGCAGTAATGCCATCTGCCGCCACTTCACTTGAGAGTGTTTTGGACCACGCGTGTAGTGATGCTCTTAAAGTATTAGAAATAGCAAGGTTACGAAGTGGACTGATCGCACCTGACGAGGTTGTTGTGATGATACGGCCCCATTTTTTTTGCTTCATAGCAGGTAGCGCGCGATCAGTAATCATAATGACTGATAAGACCATTCCTTGAAACTTCTCTAGCCATAAGCTTGAAGCTTGTCCTTGAGCAAGCGTCGTTGGTGGCCCGCCTGTGTTGTTAATCAGAATATCAACGCTACCCCAAGTGGATTCAATTAAAGAGAAGTTCTGATCAATCACACTAGCTTCTGCTAAATCCCAAGGAATAACTAAAGATTCACCACCAAGACTTTTAATTTGTTCAGCTGTTGAATGGAGCTTATCAGCAGTACGACCTGCTAGGACAACACGAACACCTTCGGCTGCTAAAGCCAAAGCAATGGCTTGACCTAAGCCACTTCCGGCTCCAAAGACCAATGCTATTTTTTGCTTAATTTGCAAATCCATTTTTTGAACCTAATTCTCGATGATTCAGTCATCCGTATGACAATCGACTTCATTATGCCTAATGAGCAAGTAGGTAAGTATGTGGCCAAATGCAGTGAGCCAATCTAATTGAATGGACTTGAAGGATATAGATAGTGATATTTGTATGGCTTTTAGGTTAAAAACCTACATCCATTGATGGTGCCCCAGGAGAGACTCGAACTCTCACGCCTCTCGGCACCGGCTTCTAAGACCGGCGTGTCTACCATTCCACCACCAGGGCATAACTGAAAAAGCGAATACATTCAGTTAAGAGCAGAATTGTACTAGAAAATATTCAGCCTTTTAGGTTTCCTCCAATTGGCTCTTATGAAGCCACTTAAACAGCCACAAAATACTCATAAGCTACTGTAAAAATCGAGTATTTTTAGCGGATGATGGGATCACTTTTGGTAGATTTAATAACGTTACGGGTATTTCCCCTGCCAAACTATTGCTCAATCTAGAAAGCTACGGGGGCAGTTAGAGATCATAATGCGGCCCCTGAAGGAACCAGTGGGATTGCCACTTTCCAACTTCAGACAAATCTCTGCGCCATGATAGGGTTCGAAGTCAAGCAACTGAATAAAGGACGAGTTACCAATCCCTGAGAGAGCGGCATCATTTGGAAAGTAAATTGCCAACTTCTGACTAATTCTATTGCTTTGGACAGAGTATTCCTTCTCTAGTCAGCAGCAGTTAAATGTACAAACCTAGGCGCCCCATTTAAAAACGGGCCAATCATGCCGAGCATCCCTGTTTCAACGCGCCAAGCGAGGTACTTCTCCTGAGCGGTACGATCCGCCCACTTTTCCCACAAAATAATCAGGTCTGGGTTATCTTGATCGAAGAAGGTCTCTACAGATAAGCAACCTGCATAAGCTCGGGTATCGACTAACGCAGCGAAGAGCAATGAAAGAAATTCTTTTCCTTTTCCTTGGGCACAAGGAAATTCAACGATTACTGTATGAGTCATAGGGTTCCCAAAAAAATGCTTATTTGATATTGGCTATATCAGTGCTGCGAAGGTTTCGCTTCCTGCTACAGGTATGACATCACCTTACAGTCTCATTACAGAAAAATCAACCAGCGGCAGACTTATATTCGTGTAATAACCCTGAAATTAATAAACCCCTTTAAAAACAACGTTTTGATTCGTCGTTTTTAAAAGGGTTTTGGCTCCTCGACCTGGGCTCGAACCAGGGACCTACGGATTAACAGTCCGGCGCTCTACCAACTGAGCTATCGAGGAATAGTCGAAGAGTATAACTTGGTTTCCCAAAGATGCCAAATTCGCCCAAACTTTGTTCTAATGCCTAATAGACTACCGAGACATCGATGATTATTACTACTAACTGGGCCGAATCTCAAAATCTCATCAAGCCCATTCGTTATCAAGTATTTATAGTGGAGCAGCAAATTTCAGAGGAGGAAGAGTGGGATGACGATGATTTTGTCGCCATTCATGCGCTCGCATTTAAAAATAGGCTTCCAATTGGCACTGGAAGACTCATCATTAATGAAACCGATCAAGTCAATGCCAAAATAGGGCGTATGGCTGTCTTAGAAAACTACCGATCACAGGGATATGGACGAGCTATTCTAAAAAAACTGATTGATGTAGGTAAAGAAAAAGGTGTTCAAGAATTCATCTTGCACGCTCAGGTACACGCATTAGACTTTTACCTCCGAGAGGGCTTTAAACCAGAAGGAGATGTTTTTGATGAGGTTGATATGCCTCATCAAAAAATGATTCTAAGGATTTAAACCCACTAAAAATCAAATGTCGCACTGGCTCTAAAAATTCGAGGTGCCCCCGGATAAAGAGTATTTGAGCCATAAGTCTGACTCACATCGCGCCAGTAGAATTTATCAAATAGATTCTCAATATTGAGGCGGTAAGTCACTTGACTAGTGCCTAATTGATCGATGTACTTAAGACCTGCGTCAAACTTATGATAGCCAGGAGCTGTGATGCTGCTATCTAAAGTAACACCTTTACTAGAGATATAAGTCCAGCCACCTTGCACACTTAAATTCTCAACTTGAGGCAATAAGTAATCTGCAAAAAGTACAGCTTTCCAATGAGGGATACCAACCGCTTGCTTGCCATTTTGTGAACTCAATGAAGCACCTGATTGTTTGGCTTCTAAGTACATGGCGCTCGACAACAAATTCAATCGATTGGTAGCTTTAAAAGCCAAAGTAGCCTCGGCACCAGTATTGGTGACTTTCCCTTCTTGAACTAAGGTTGATCTGCTATACATAACTGCCGGATCATAAGCATAGCCAGTGGCATATTCATTCGGGCGTTCAGATTGGAAAATAGCAAAGCTCAATAAAGAATCAGTATTAATCGCATACTTGCTTCCCATCTCAACCTGCTCAGTTCTTCGTGGCGCCATCACTTGAGAATTTCTGAAACTATCGGGTAATGCAATCGTGCCTGGCTCTACACCTTTGCTATAGCTGACATAGTTGGTGAGTTGGCTTGTCAACGCATGACTCGCACCAATTTGCGGTAAGTGCCATGTTTTATTGAGCGTTGAGTATTGATTACCTGCATACACGTCATAAGCAGACTGTTTCATCTCAAGAACTCGATGCCCTAAAAATAATTTAGTTTTTTCTGACAGTTGTATTTGATCGTGGACAAAGAAGCTGCTTTGACTATGATCTAAGATCTTATGAACAGCACCTGTTGGACTAGTGCTCGGACTAATATTGGCATTAAGGCTATAAATATTATCCTGATCTCTAAACTCATAAACAGAAGCACCTTTATAAACAGATCTCTTTAGCTCTGAAACACCTAGAGTCCATTGATGATGGATCGTCCCAGTTTTAGCCTTACCAGTTAAACCTGTTTGAAAGTGATCGTTGCGTCGTACTTCACCATCACTTCTAAAGTCATAAACATCGAATTCCCCCCCAGAACAAAATGTTCCACTAAGACCTGAAGCATCTACGCTGCAACCATAGGGGTAAGCCAATCGATCATTGATCTTTACTTCGCTTCGATTGGCATTCGCGAAAAGCTTCAATGAATCATTGATCTCATGATCAAGACGCAGACCTATATTCTTTGACTTAATTTCAGTTGGTAAAACCCAAGAGTAATGCGATAAATTAATATCTGATTTAACAGAAGGAAGGGTTGTACCACCTAAAAGCATTAAACCAGGTACTGACTTTTGACTTTTATCTTGGTACTCAAAATCAAACTTTATTAAAGTCTTCGAGCTAATTTTTGCATCAGCGGCCAAGCTAAAAAACTGCCGTTCACCTTTAGCATCTTTGACATATGGGCGAATATTTTCATGAGCAGCATTGATACGGATGCCCAGGGATTTTGTCTCACCTAGAAATTTGCCATAGTCTGCTGCCACATATTGAGTCCCTCGTTCACCAGTGCCCACTGTAAAAGATTGAACATCTTTAGGTCTCTTGGTCACATAGTTAATGATGCCGCCTGGAGATGCGGCACCTGCCTGCATGGCACCGACACCCTTAAGGATTTCTAAACGTTCTTTATTTTCAAAAGCAATATTTTGCTCGCCAGTGACAGACATACCATTAATGCGGTAGCTCGTCGCCGCGTCTAATGGGAAACCTCTGATATAAAGACTTTCGTAATAACCCATCGCTGCGTAGTAGTCACCAATAGAAGCATCTAATCTTGCTGCTTCTGACATCACTCTGGCTTGACGATCATCTAAGAGATCTTTTGAAATGACTGTCACCGAAGCTGGGATATCTTTTAGCAATACTTCCTCAGTGCCTCCAGGACCACCAATCATGGCTGACTTTGCAACATAGCCAGTACCTTTTTCACCGGTGATTACCACTGGCGATAACTCTGTTTCAGATTGGGCATAGCTCTGTGAGCTAATGAGCAGCAGCCAAGCGCAGGCATTTGCTAAATGTTTCTTTTTTGGCGTATAAGCCATCGTATTACTCCTTAAAAGGAACGATGGCGAGTTGGGGATGCGGTTTTGACACTTCCCTGCGCTCGCATTATCGAGATCAGGTTCAACGGGTATTTCTCACCCACATCAAAACAACTGAATGCAGGACCCCGAGCTAATATCTAAAACTTCTAGATACGGTAATTATAGGTATTTTTTAGATTTGGTGTTGCTTGATCAAATTGCTGACATATTCTTGGGCTTGAAGAGCCCGTTGCTCAAATGAGCCAGAGATCATTTGATAGGGTATTTCCAACTCTTTTAGCCTCATCTGAAGCATTTCATGAACGGCTGTTTGGGTTTTGGGACCGTCTCTTTGAACGCCATCCCTAACCCAAGGTAAATCTATCTGAGTGAGGAGGGTGAGGTCATAGTCATGTTGTTCAGCAATCTGATCAACCAGCGAATCAGCTTTACCAAAAATAACTCGACTGTAAATACTGGTTAATAGCGGCGTGGTGTCACAAAATAACAGGGCATAGTCAGAATCTTTAGAAGAGTTCTGTAATGATTGTTCTAAACGAGCTTCAAGTGCTTTTTGCTCTCGAGCAATTAAGATTTGTTCAAAAGCTAAAGGCGTTCTTTGAGATTCTTCAACAAAAAACCTTAAATACTCAGGAACCCAGTTACAAGAGTGATACTCAGAGAAATAATCTGCTAATCCTTTAGCTAAAATGGACTTGCCTGTGCACTCGGCACCAACGATAGCTATTTTTAGAAGGCGTTTCATACTGAGACTTTGATACTCTGCTGTGCTTGTTCTACGATCTTCTTGGACCATTGCTGCCAACCCCAAAAACACAAAAGAACAAATAGCCCATACAGTCCGGCAGTCAAATAAAGATCAGTATAGATATACAAGCCGATATAAATGGGGTTGACCGCCATCCATATCAACCAGTTCTCAATCCATTTTTGAGCGCTCATAAAAGTTGCAATGACGCTACCTGCAGTTAAAAAGGCATCTGCATTAGGAACGACAGAGCTGGTGTAGTTCGTCAAAGCAAATTTAATGGCAATAAATAATAAAAACCAAGCTAGTAAACAAACCACCAACATCTTCTTGGGTATGTGACCGAACTGCTTAGCCAATTGAGGTGATCCATCAAGGGTGATCAGATCAACTTTGCGAGTCCAGCACCACCAAGCGTAAATGGCCAAGCTGATAAAGATAAGTTGAAGGGCGGCATCGCCAAATAAGCCGCTACCGTAAAAGACCCAAGCATAAGTTGCTGAGCTGGCAATGGAAAAAGGCCAAGTTAAAACATGGCCTTTGGCATTTAAGCTCACGCAAATTAATGCCAGGAAAAAAGCAACTATTTCCATGAACGTAATTTTTAGGCTTTTCTTAGGAGGAACTCAGCCGTCACAGCAGCTGCATCCGGGGTTAAAGCACCTTCTAGGATGAGATTGGCAGCCTGAATAAATGGCACTTTAATAAATTCTGAAACTTCACCATCCATATTCTTAGGCTCAAAGTCCTCAGGTAATAACAAATCATAGGTATAAAGACTCTCATCATGAAGACCCTTGGGCTCAACAATGCGTCGCACATGGATATGCCCCTCAGGATTGACTAGTCTTGAAATCTCCAGAGGTACGCCAGCTTCTTCCCATAATTCTCTAATCACCGATTGCTGTAGAGTTTCATCGGCACTGATACCGCCAGCAGCTAGGTTATCCAGCATATTGGGGTCAGTTGCCTTGATATTGCTACGAAGTCCTAGGTAGATCTCTTGCTGAGAGTTGTAACCATTGATGTGACAAGCCCGACTATGGAAACCCAAAGAGCGGAATACGGCTCTTTCCATCCTAAAGCGCTCATGACCCATATCGTCTAACCAAGAAAAATGCTCATTGCGCCAACCGGGAGCCGAATCATTGATTTTTAAGAACTCTGCCAAATCTTGTAATAACTGACTTAATAGAAACGGGGATAGGTTCTCAAGCTGTAAATGATCACCAAAGTGAACCAAGGCAGGTGTCTCTGCTTGCTCCATATAAGATTCAACCGTTGGAACGTAGTCAGGTTGGATATGGCCAATAATTTCACTGCCATAGCGTATTTTTAACCAGTTATCTGGTGCAGGGCGAAGGGCAGTTTCTAAAAGCTCTTCTAAGGCTGCTCTGGTTGTAGCTGAAATAAGTGACATATTTGTATTGTTTTTTAATATTATTAGATTATCTTCTAAACAGTCTCATATAACTTTATTTCATAAAAGAGTTCCCATCATGACTTCTGATAGCCAAAATACAGATTTAGATGAGTTTGAGCCATTAATTCAGGCAGGTCATGCGATCTGTTCATCAGCCATAGTTGAGGATCTTGGTGATGGTTTCCGCTTTATGGTCAGAAGTTCAGATATTGCCTCTCGAGTAGGGGGTATTGACCACCGTGTGGATGAAACGCTTCCTGCATTTGTCATTCGTCATGATGGTCAAGTTAGAGCTTATCTTAATCGTTGCGCTCACGTGGCGATGGAACTTGATTGGCAGCCTGGAAAATTTTTTACTCAAGATAAAACGGCTATCATTTGCGCTTCTCATGATGCACAATATTTACCAGAAACAGGTGAGTGTATTTCTGGTCCTTGTCCCCAAGGAGCGATGTTAACGAAACTAGATGTACAAGAAAAAGATGGGCAGATTTTTCTCTGTCAAGCGCTTTAAGATATTTATTTTGAAATTTTTAATAATAAAAAATAGTTCATTAAAATATATTTTGTACCTGCCTAATTTTTAAGCAGGCCAGCTCAAGCATTAAAGTACATGGGATTTTGAATTTTTCACTCAAAGTAGTCCACATATTCTGTGGATAAGTTTTTTAAATAATTTACAAATTAATTATTTTTTCCTATTGACAAGGCTTAATTAAATTTTTTATGACATCTGACCTATTTTTTAATTTACCTCTAGAAACCGTACTAGGTTACTTTGCTGCATCACTGACCACGCTCTCTTTTTTACCTCAGGTTATTCAAGTTTATCGAACCAAAAATACAGATGCGATTTCTTTTTGGATGTATTTAATTTTTAGTGCGGGCGTATTTTTTTGGTTCATCTACGGCATCATGATTCAAGCTTGGCCGGTGGTAATTGCCAATGCGATTACACTAGTGTTATCTCTTTCAATTCTATGGATGAAAGTCAATGAAAAATCTCATTAAATTACTCAGTACTTTGACCCTCTCTTTGATGGTCGTTGCTTGTGCAACGACGCCTCTCACCACTGCTGATGGCGAAACTTTCCAGGATATTCAGACCAAACTGCTAGGTGACATGCCTATTCCAGGTGGGGCGACAATTATTCATGATAAATCCCTGATTTTGGGTTCAGGTGACACCTGGGCTGGGCGAGTTGCAATTGGTACAGTACAAAACTCTACCGAGACTTTCACCTTCTTTAGAGAGCAGTTCCAAAAAGCTGGCTGGACCTTGGTTTCTTCAACTAAAACCAAAAATAGCATTTTAGTTTTTATCAAAAAAGACCGAACAGCCACCATTGAGATTGAAGATGGCTCTATGATAGGTAGGACAGGTGTGATGCTGACAGTAGCTCCACGGAGTACGGTGACTCCTCCGGTTGGTAAATAACCAGAACATACTGTTTTATGGGCCTTTAAAAGGAATTATCTAAAAGAGGCTTAATCTAGTTAGGAAACCACCTTCGGGTGGTTTTTTTATTTACATTCTTTGCCACGGACAACTCTAATCTCGGTTTTATTCATCTTACCTAGTTGCTCTAAGGCAATATGAGGGGGTAGGGTGACTATGAGCGTGGTGTTATCTTTAAAGTCGCCAAAAATACTTAAATCCGCTTCATACAAATTGCTTCTTTCGCTGAAGTAGCCGCCATAACTAAAAAATTGACCTGCTGTATTTCCGTAGCGATCACGGATATATCCAATCATGGGAGAGGGCTCTCCTAAGTAAGAGCCTGTTAGTCCTTCATAACGAAAGCATTGCTCAAAAAGTGGGCCACCGACTTCATCTTTAATGATTAACTTGATAAGTGGCTGGGATAGAATCAGATTTTCTTGAATGAGCTGTAGCTTGATCTTATCTCTAAAAGAGGCTGTGGACATAAACCAATCAGCTTTGTTTTTAAAACGAATCACGGCCGCCCAATCGGGCCCCCGGTAGTTGTTACCCGATTGACCTTGCCTGACCCTCAATAAAACTTCATTCAGGCTAGTAATATAAGCATCATTCCAGGAAATGTTGATGGGTATTCGTATTTGTATATTTCGAGATGGCATCGTGACTTCAGACTTGCCAGCTTTAATATCAAATGATTTCGCAGGAAAGTCATTTAAAATCAACTCTAACAAACGGTCCCCAGCTTGCATTTTCTTCAGGTTTAACTGATATTGTGCTGAAGACTTTTCACCTTCAATAGTGCCCTCTGCTTTGCTTACATTCAATAACCTGTCAGCAATTTTACTTTCCGTGACCCAAACATTCATGACGACCCTTGTCATTGAGCCAATTTGATTTTCACTTAGGATTTTGAAGTCTTGTATGTAGCCAGATGAGTATTGAACAATCTCATTACGAACTAATTCTTGATTTTTGATTTCACTCTCTGAAACAACTAATGTTCCTACGGCCTGACTGACAGCTAATTTAAAGCCTTCTGCTCTAGCTTGAGCTGGGGTTGTGGCGGTAGACTCTATTTGGACGTAATAGACTTTTTCAGAATCTACCAATAGCCATTTACCAAGCGTTAAGGCAATGGCCAAAGGATTTGGCTCCAACATGGCGCCAATGTTTTGTGCTTTAGTCAGGCTCGCGCAAGTGATGCAAACCAACAAGGCAGCTAGCGTTCTGAAACGCATAATTACTGTTATTTACCTTGCATCCTATTGCGTATAAATTCAGATGTGGCTTGATCCTTTTCACTCCATACATAGACGGCTACGTAGGTTTTGCCATCGTTGCGCTGAAAGTCACGAATTTTTCGAACGCCAACAAGGCGACCTTTTGAGGTCATATTGGTGACAGTCGTTACCACCATTTGATTAATTGTGTTAGCACTTCGGGCGGCAGTATTTTCTTGAGAACTTTGTTTGTTTTGATCAGCTATCGGGTCTGATTCGATCTGTTTGGATGTAACATTTATAGTACCGTCTTGGCTTTTATATTTATCTAGCTTGTTATCTCTCGCATCTTCAATGGACTTACCAATAACCTTTACACGACGATCAGTACTTATGGTTTGACCATTAACAAATTTAGTCAATTTTGCCATCGCATCTGCCTCAGCAACTGCCTCTACATTGCCTCGCCATGCCTCAGCTTGACCATATACTTCAATAGACTCTAGTTTTCCGCTAAAGGTGTAGGTAATTTTTATTCCTTCATCAGTAAAGTCAGTCGCAATAGACTGATCTTTAATATTGGTGCTGACTGAAGGTTTGTTTGGGGAACTAGAGCATGCCCCGAGCGAAATTGCTACGATAAGGAAAGAAATAAGTTTTTTCATGAGGGCACTCCATTAGTTAATTCAATAATAGCAACATTCAGCGCAATGTTAATCTTTCTAAATCTCAAAATATTAATTAATTATTTGGTCCCGCCAACAGACTTTGTTCCCGTAAATGGCAACCTATGACCTATATAGAATATAGCTCTACGGAGAGGTGATTTTTTAGAGTATACAGACGATTACCAATTAAGTGTACAGAAGTTACCTGGCTAATTCTTAGTAACTCTGCAGAACTTAAGTCACATAGAGTCGTTCAACAAGCCACGACTTAAGATTTTCATGATGTACTACTTTTGATCAATAGCATTCGGTAAAGTGGGAGATTGAAAATCCTTGTGTCGTTAGCTCGATTGCGCCCTGGGCCAGAAAATACCAAACATAGATAGACACTTAATTCACATATGAAATTTACTTCATATTGATTAAATTCATAAATTCAAACATTCTATTTGCTGAATTAACAAATCCTTAAGGGCAAATAATTATGAAATCTATTTTGGTGGGACTTATGGCGCTAACTCTTTCTGTTGCTCAAGCTCAAAATAAACCTAAAGTAGAAGCTATCTATGGCACTGGATCGAACGAATTTAGTTTGGCAACTGGAAGCCCAGGTGAACTTGAATTATTAAAAAAACTAGGTGAGGAGTTTGGCAAAAAAGAAAATGCCAAAATGATTTGGATTAAAGCTGGTAGTGGAGCCTCCCTTAATTTACTCAAGACTAAGCAAGTAGACATGATCATGGTTCATGCCCCAGTAGCCGTCAATCAGGCATTGACTGAAGGCTGGGCTTCAAATAGAACATTAATAGGTTCCAACGAGTTTTACATTGTTGGGCCAAAATCAGATCCTGCAAAAATCAAATCCGCAACCAGCGGAGCCGATGCTTATAAAAAAATCGCAGCTGCCCAATCAAATTTCATTACTAGAGGTGATAAATCTGGCACGCATGTGAAAGAGATGGATATTTGGAAAGCTGCTGGCGTTGCTCCAGCCGGAGCATGGTATATCTCCACCAATGACTTTATGACTGCATCGTTAAAGCGAGCGAATCAGGAAAAAGCCTACTTCATGACAGACAGTAGCACTTGGGTTGCCGAGAAATCAGTTGCTCCTGATTTAGAAATCCTATACAGAGGCGATAAGTTCTTAGTCAATACTTATGACGCATTGGTTACCCCGAAAGATGCAACTCCAGGGCGTGAAACTGCTCTCAAATTTATAAATTTCGTATCTTCTGATGTAGGCCAAAAAATTATCAGAGATTTTGGTAAGGACAAATATAAAGAGGCACTTTACAACGATGCAGTTTATGCAAAACAGTTTGTTTATTGAATAGAAAGAAATTATGAAATTAAATATCTCTCTTAGTGCACGTAATACCCTCAAGGGTAAAGTGATCGATATCAAAAAAGGACAAACAACGAGCCATATAAAAATTGATATTGGAAATAGTCAAATATTGACTGCATCCATTACCAATGAGGCCGTCGATGAGTTGGAGCTAAAAATCGGTGATGATGCATGGGGCATCATCAAGGCATCTGATGTGATTGTTGGAAAATAAGCATTTAAATGAGATTCCTATTCTTAGTACTGGCTGTTTTTGTTGTTAGGCCGGCGTTTTCTCAAGAATGTCCGGTAGACAGTGCTATTGTTTATGCTAAGAATGATGTGGTTGCCTTGCGATTATTTGCCATTAAGCCAACTCTTTTTACTCTCAATTCCTTCGAACAGTTACCTCAAACTAAAATCACCAGTGAAAGACGCAATCAAGTTTCTGGTTCTGTAAATACAACTGAGTCTCAGGGAACGGTATGGTCTGGAGTTTTATTGAAAGATTTTTTGCTTAAAAATGGCCTAGAGAATGTTTCATCACGTGCCTTGAGAAACACTCGGATAGAAATTGTTGCCAAAGATGGTTATAAGGCTACTTTTAGTTGGGGTGAAATTTTTAATAATCCAACAGGTTCACAAGTCTTACTAATTACAAAGCAAGATGATAAATATCTTGATGTCCAAGAAGGACCTATTGCAATTAGAGCTTTAGGAGATATTCGTCCAGGCGCAAGACATGTCAGAAATATCTGTGCAATTAGCATCTTAAGTTAAAAATTCTGCTGTAAAAGCTCTTTTTAGTGAATTTCGACTTGGGAAGCCTATTTCTATTGATTTTATTGGTCTTTAGAGTGATGATTGGTGGTCCCGCCAACAGGAATCGAACCTGTGTCTACCGCTTAGGAGGCAGTTGTACTATCCACTGTACTATGGCGAGCTATTTAAATCTTAGCTCTTTGAGCAGGGCGTAAGCTTAACACTTAGCTCCCCCAACTAGTATTTCAAATAACGCCTTTGTCTCGCAAAGCTTTTATCTCTGCTGCACCCATTCCCAAGCGCTCTTTTAAAAGCTCTTCGGTATGTTCACCCAATAAAGGGGGTGGTCGATTCTCAACCACAGGTGTGGCACTCATTCTCATCGGACTTCTAACCAGTGGAACTTTTCCAGCAGTTGGGTGAGACATCTCCATCTTGAGATCTCTGGCAATCACTTGCTCGTTTTCAAATACTTCTTTGAAGTTATTGATCGGACCACAAGGAACGCCTGCATGATCCAAAGCATCGATCCATGCTTTCTTGGTCTTTTTCAAGGTCATCTTTTGTAAAAGAGGTATCAGTTCATCGCGATGACGAATCCGTTCTGGATTCGTTGCAAACTTTGGATCATCGGCTAATTCTGGACAAGCACCAGCATCAACAAAATGTCTAAATTGACCATCATTACCAGCGGCTACGATGATCCAACCATCAGAAGCTCTAAATGTTTGGTAGGGAACGATATTAGGGCTAGCATTGCCCCAGGCATGAGGAGCAACTCCACTGGTCAGGTAATTGCTGGCCACGTTCGCCATGGTGGCAATTTGAACATCTAAGAGAGCTAAATCAATATATTGACCAACACCCGTGCGATCTCGATGAATGACCGCTGCAAGAATCGCCGAGGTGGCATACATCCCAGTAAAAAGATCAGCAATCGCCACACCAGCTTTTTGAGGCCCACCGCCCGGAAGATCCTCTTTCTCACCAGTAACGCTCATAAAACCACCCATACCTTGCACCACAAAGTCATAACCAGCGCGATGAGCATAAGGGCCTGTTTGGCCAAAACCAGTGATGGAGCAGTAAATTAAATCCGGCTTAATAACGCTAAGACTTTGATAATCAAGGGAATATTTCTTTAATTGGCCAACTTTGTAGTTTTCAATGACGATATCGCAGTCTAAAACCAGTTTTTTGATGATTTCTTGACCTTCTTTAGTCGAAATATCCAAAGTCATGGACCTTTTATTGCGATTAATCGCTAAATAAAAGGCAGATTCTGAAGTTTCTTCACCCTCCAAATCCTTCAAAAAAGGAGGGCCCCACTGACGGGTATCGTCTCCGGTAATTGGCCTCTCAACCTTGATTACATCGGCTCCTAGGTCCGCTAGGTTCTGCGCAGACCAGGGTCCGGCGAGGACTCGACTGAGGTCTAAAACGCGAAGATGATTAAGTGCTCCCATGGAACTCATTTTCGCATGTGGATACAATTCTCCGCCATGGCTACAAAAAAATCAGATCAATACAGCGAATCGTCTATCAAAGTCCTAAAAGGACTTGAGCCGGTCAAACAACGTCCAGGAATGTATACCCGGACCGATAACCCCTTGCATATGATTCAAGAAGTTATCGATAACGCTTCCGATGAAGCCCTAGGTGGCTACGGTAAGCACATCATCCTCACAATGCATACAGACGGCAGCGTGAGCGTTGAAGATGACGGCCGAGGCATCCCTGTGGGCATGCACCCAGAAGAGAAAAGACCCGTGGTTGAGCTGGTGTTTACCCAGTTACACGCTGGCGGTAAGTTCGAAAAAGGCTCCGGCAGCGCTTATGCTTTCTCAGGTGGCTTGCACGGTGTCGGTGTTTCAGTCACCAACGCGCTTTCTAAGCGTATGGAAGTGACTGTTTGGCGCGATAAACAAATATCAACCTTGGCATTTGAAGCAGGCTTTGTGTTCGAGCCGCTTAAAACCAAGATTGCACCGATGGGTGATCGTCCTAACGGTACCCGAGTGAGAGCTTGGCCAGATAGCAAATATTTTGATAGTGGCAACATCCCACTTCCCGAACTACAAAGACTATTGCGCTCCAAGGCAGTTCTACTGCCTGGCGTTAAAGTCACATTGATTCAAGAAAAAGGTGGCGAGCCGCAAACTTGGTTGTACGCCCGTGGATTAAAAGGCTATCTTGATGAAGCGATGGCACAAGGTGGTCATAGCCAAGTTGTTATTCCAGCTTTTGATGGTGAACACTTTGCCGATCCTAATCGTCCTGGTGAAGACTCCTTTGCTGAAGGTGAAGGTGCTAGCTGGGTCGTTGCTTGGACTGAAGAGGGTGCACCAGTTCGCGAGAGTTATGTGAACTTGATTCCGACTCCAGCGGGCGGTACTCATGAGAGCGGCTTGCGTGATGGTTTGTTTAATGCCGTTAAATCATTTATTGATATTCATGCATTACAACCAAAGGGTGTGAAGCTCATGCCCGAAGACGTCTTTGCAAGAGCTTCTTTTGTTTTATCAGCTAAGGTATTAGATCCACAATTCCAAGGTCAGATTAAAGAGCGTTTGAATTCTCGTGATGCAGTGCGCTTGGTCTCAGGCTTTGTGAAGTCTGCTCTTGAACTATGGCTCAATCAGCATGTGGATTACGGTCGCAAATTAGCTGAGTTAGTGATTAAGCAAGCTCAGGCACGAACACGTGCTGGTCAAAAAGTTGAAAAGAAAAAATCATCAGGCGTTGCCGTATTACCAGGTAAGTTGACTGATTGCGAAAGCGAAGACATCGCCATGAATGAAATCTTCCTCGTTGAGGGTGATTCTGCAGGTGGTTCTGCGAAGATGGGGCGTAATAAAGAGTACCAAGCTATCTTGCCTTTGCGCGGTAAAGTTTTGAATACTTGGGAAGCTGAGCGTGATCGCTTATTTGCCAATAATGAAGTTCATGATATTGCTGTAGCGATTGGGGTAGATCCTCATGGTTCTAGTGATAATCCTGATTTATCTAACTTGCGTTACGGCAAAGTTTGTATCTTGTCTGATGCGGACGTTGACGGTGCGCATATTCAGGTTCTTTTACTCACTCTGTTCTACAAACACTTCCCGAAATTGATGGAGCGCGGTCACGTTTACATCGCACGTCCTCCTTTATTCCGTGTTGATGCTCCTGCTCGTGGCAAAAAACCAGCTCAGAAACTTTATGCACTTGATGAAGGCGAATTGCGCTCGATTGAAGACAAACTTCGTAAAGAAGGTTTGCGTGAGGGTAGCTGGCAGATCAGCCGCTTTAAAGGTTTGGGTGAGATGAATGCCGAACAACTTTGGGACACCACACTCAACCCAGACACACGTCGTTTATTACCGGTTACTGAAGGCAGCTTTGGAGAATCGGAGACGATTAAAACCATGGATATGTTGATGGGTAAATCAGAATCAGGAGCGCGTAAGACTTGGTTAGAAGAGCGCGGCAACGAAGTTGAAGCAGATATTTAAAGTAAAAAATAATGACAAAAAAGAAAAATAATCCGAATCAAGAACCAGATTTGTTTGCCAACATGGATGATTCTGACGAGATTGAAGCTCAGCCAGAAGCGCAAGCTGCGCCTCGTCGCATTGTGCCCAACACACCAGATGTGGATTCTTTAACTTTAGCAACTTATGCAGAGCGTGCTTATTTAGATTACGCCATTAGCGTGGTTAAAGGCCGCGCTCTACCTGAAGTCGCTGATGGTCAGAAACCTGTTCAGCGCCGCATTCTATTTTCTATGAATGAAATGAACTTACGTTCTGACGCCAAGCCAGTAAAGAGTGCTCGTGTGGTCGGTGATGTATTAGGTAAGTTCCATCCCCACGGTGACCAATCTGCTTACGATGCTTTAGTTCGCTTAGCTCAAGATTTCTCATTACGTTACCCATTGATTGATGGTCAAGGTAATTTTGGATCGCGTGACGGTGATGGTGCTGCAGCGATGCGATATACCGAAGCACGCCTCACTAAAATTGCTGGCTTATTACTCGATGAGATTGATCAAGGTACCGTTGATTTCATACCCAACTATGATGGATCGATGCAAGAGCCAAGACTCTTGCCAGCCCGTTTGCCGTTTGTTCTATTAAATGGTGCCTCAGGTATTGCAGTCGGTATGGCGACAGAAGTGCCATCTCATAATTTAAAAGAAATTGCAGGCGCCACCATTGCGCTGATGAAAAATCCAAAGCTCAGTCATGATGAACTGATGAGCTATGTGCCAGGTCCTGATTTTCCGGGTGGTGCTCAGATCATTTCATCACCGGCCGAAATATCTCAAATTTACCAAGCCGGTCGCGGTAGTTTAAAAGTCCGCGCACGTTGGACTATTGAAGACATGGCACGCGGCCAGTGGAAGTTGGTTGTGAATGAAATGCCACCAGGTACTTCAACGCAAAAAGTCCTTCAAGAAATCGAAGAACTCACCAATCCTAAGATCAAGATTGGTAAAAAAGCACTAACACCTGATCAAAACAACTTAAAGCAAACCATCTTATCTTTACTAGATTCTGTTCGTGATGAGTCGAGCAAAGATGCGGCGGTGCGTTTGGTGTTCGAGCCTAAGAGTAAAAACATTGATGTGAATGACTTCGTCACCACTTTGTTAGCACATACCTCTTTGGAGTCGAATGCAGCGATCAACCTAGTGATGATTGGCAATGATGGTCGACCACGCCAAAAAGGCTTGGGTGAGATTCTGCGTGAGTGGATTGAGTTCCGTGTTGCAACCGTGACACGTAGAACTGAGCATCGCTTATCTAAAGTCAATGACCGTATGCACATTTTGGAAGGCCGTCAAATCATCCTTCTCAATATCGACAAAGTGATCAAGATCATTCGTGGTGCTGATGAGCCTAAGGCTGATTTGATGGTGGCATTTAAATTATCTGAGCGCCAAGCAGATGACATTCTTGAAATTCGTTTGCGCCAGTTAGCTCGACTTGAAGCTATCAAAATTGAGCAAGAGCTTAAAGAGTTAAAAACTGAGAAAGATGATTTAGAAAGTCTTTTAGGTAGCGACACACAAATGCGTAAGCGCATCGTCAAAGAAATCGAAACCGATATGAAAACTTTCGGTGATGAGCGTCGTACGATTATTCAGGAAGAGAAAAAAGCAATTGCTGAAGCTAAAGTCATTGATGAGCCAGTGACTGTGATTATTTCTCAAAGAGGTTGGGCTAGAGCGCGTCAGGGTCATGAGCATGACCCACAGCAATTCAGTTTCAAAGCCGGCGATGGCATGTACGGCACTTTTGAGTGCCGAACGACAGACGTCGTTCTCGGTTTTGGTAGCAATGGTCGCGTTTACACAGTTCCTGTTGCAGATTTGCCGGGAGCTAGGGGCGATGGTTCGCCATTAACGGGCTATGTGAACTTGGCTGCTGGTACTCAAATGGTTGCTTATTACGCAGGCCACAATGATGACTTGCTTTTGTTATCGATGAGATCTGGTAATGGTTTCTTGGCCAATGTGACTGACATGACGACTCGAAACAAGGCTGGTAAATCATTCGTGGGTGTGGATGCTAAATTTGCGCCAGGTGATGCGCCGTTGCCTCCAGCCAAAGTATCTCAAGGGATGAAGCAGGTGGCTTGTTTGTCTGAGAACGGTCGCTTATTAGTTTTTGCCTTAGATGATTTAAAACGCTTACCAACTGGTGGTAAGGGTGTGATCTTGATGGATCTAGAAAAAGGCGAGAAGCTTCAATCAGCGATTGCCGTTGGTAGTGGTGGCGCCACCATTTCTGGCCTAGGGCGCACTGGCAAACCAACGGAAGCATCTTTGGATACGAAGACACTGAAATCATTTGTGGTGAGCCGTGCTCGTAAGGGGCACGCCCTTGAGCCAAAAATGAAAGATGCCAAGCTCACTCCGGTGACTTGATATTGAACTTAATTATTTATAAAGCGAGTCATCATGAGTGAAGTAAGCGAGTTTGACTTTATCTTTGGTTTTCTTGATTCCGTTACGCAAGGAACCAATTTGCTTGAGTGGGCGTTTGCATTTTTGATTTTTAATACGATTGCCATGTTACCTAAAGGAGAGGCCAGTAAAAACCTTTCTGAAATGGCAGACTTTAGTATCAAAGAAAAGATTTCAAAGTTGGAGTATCTCAAATGCATCCCAACTAACTTTATGAGAACACTTCTTCTTGGAATTATTCTTTTTGTAATTATTTTTATTTCTGGAGTATTGCTGTATCTGCCTCTATTACTGATTCAATTTGCGTCAGGTGAAAACGTTATCAGCAACGGATTTAGTAAGGTTGCATTAGTCCTTGGATTAGCAATTTCAATGGCGCTCGTTGCAAAGAAATAAATAAGACTTACTCAACCTCAGCAATTAACTCAATTTCTACACAAGCTCCAAGAGGAATCTGCGCCACTCCAAAAGCACTGCGCGCATGTTTGCCAACTTCGCCAAATACTTCAAACAATAATTCTGAGCATCCGTTGGTTACTAAATGATGCTCGGTATATTCTTGTGTGGAGTTAACTAAGCTCATCACTTTGACGATGCGCTTGACGCGATCTAGATTCCCAAGATGAGCTTGCATCGTGGCCATCAAATCAATAGCGATACTTCTTGCAGCAGCCTTACCTTCCTCTGTAGTCATATTCAGGCCCAACTTACCTACGAGAGGTTTGCCATCTTTTTTAGCAATATGTCCCGATAGAAAAAGGGTATTACCTGTTTGGGCAGACATCACATAGGCCGCAGCAGGTGCACCAGCAGATGGCAAGGTGATGTTCAATTCTTTTAAACGTTGTTCGATGTTTGACATTTTTTTCTCCAAGAATGTTGTCATTGTAAGACTAAGCTTTTGAGCTATGGTTTCAGTAACAACAAGTCTCATACTAAACACCTGATCAGTTAGAAGTTTGTTGCTTGTAGAGCCTTTTAAACTCGTAAAAATATATAAAAAGTGCCTTTTCTAAGTCATTTCTTCTTAGCATCCGCTATAATTCGGTCAATATTTTTGGATCTATCTCATTACTTAGACACTATGAAAAAACTACTAATTGTTGCTGTATCGCTCGGAATGATGGGTTCAGTTCAAGCCCAAACTCTCAAAGGTGACGCTAAGGCCGCTGAATCTAAAGTGGGTATGTGTATTGGTTGCCACGCTATCCCTGGGTACCGTTCAAGCTTTCCTGAGATTTACACAGTACCTCTTTTAGGTGGTCAAAATGCCGCTTACATTGCAGCATCACTTCAAGCCTACAAAAAAGGCGAGCGCAAACATCCAACGATGCGCAGTATTGCTGCCTCATTGAGTGATCAAGATATGGCTAATATTGCTGAGTACTATGCGACTCAAACATCAGCCACAACAATCAATAAATTGAAGTAAGTAGGAGCCCCATATGAAACGTATTCTGATGGCTGCTGTAACAGCATCTTTTGTATTCTCAGCCAATGCAGCTGATCTAAAAAAAGGTCAAGAACTCATATCAAAGGGTGCTTGTATCGGTTGTCATGGTGAAAACCTCAATAAACCTGTGGTTGCTGAGTACCCAAAACTAGCAGGTCAACCTGCTGACTATCTTTACCACGCTCTTAAATCATACAAAGTAACTAACAATCCTAATCTTGGTCGTAGTAATGCCATCATGGTGGGTCAGATGGCTCAATATTCTGATAGAGATCTAAAAGATATGGCTGCTTATATTTCTAGCTTGCCAGGTACGTTGGTGATGAAGAAGTAATTCTCTTCTAACCAATCAAAAAGCCGCTGAATTGAAAGATTGAGCGGCTTTTTTTAATGCCTACTTAGCGGCTAATTGCCCCTGCAAGAGGTGCTCTTTCATGAGCTTTTCGGCTAAATCAGCATCACGAGCTAGTAGGGCAGAGAGTATTTTGCGATGCTCTATCAGGGAGCTTTCCAGGCGACCACGCTTACTCAGTGAATCGCGTCTTTGAAGTTTTAATACTTTTCTTAAATCATGGATTACTCGTTGCATCCAAGGATTTGCGCAAATCTCTTGAATTTTGTCGTGAAACTGCTGATTAATGGCAAAAAACAGATCTAAATCTCGATCAGCAGCCGAGCGCTCTAACTTTAAATGAAGACTATCTAAGTCCTCAAGCTCTCTTTCCGTGGCTATTTTGGTGACTTCTCGACAAGCTTGTCCCTCTAAAAGAGCCAAAACCGTGAAGATTTGGCTTAAATCAGACTTTGAGACCTCGGTGACGTAAGCCCCGCGCCGCATTTTCATGGTGATTAAGCCTTCGGCAGCTAGGACCTTGATCGCCTCACGCATGGGCGTGCGGCTAATGCCGTACTGGATCGCCAATGCTTGCTCATCAACCCAGTCTCCAGGGGCGAATTCATGCGAAAAGATGCTGGTTCGCAGTCTTTCAGCTACTTCTTCATAGAGAGGTCTTGGGTTAAGCGTCATTTTGAATTATGAATTATGAATTCAGAAAATTAAAAATGCAAGGTAATTGTAAAGAATTATCTGTTAAATTACGCTTATTAGTTAATGTGCAGTGGAGATGAGATGAGTTCAAGTAATAACAAATGGCCGACATTCAGTACCCCAGGCATTGAATCCTGGGAAAAAGCCGCTACTAAATCAGCTCCCAATGGCGATATTGATGCCTTGGGATGGAAAACACCTGATGGCATTAAGCTCAAAGCTCTCTACACGGCAGCCGATACAGAGGGATTGCCTTTCTCAAACACCTTGCCAGGATTTGAGCCATTCGTGCGCGGCCCTCAAGCGACCATGTACTCAGTTCGTCCTTGGACCATTCGCCAATACGCTGGTTTCTCAACTGCTGAAGAATCTAATGCTTTTTATCGCCAAGCTCTTTCAGCTGGTGGACAAGGTGTGTCGGTCGCTTTTGACTTAGCTACTCACCGTGGCTATGACTCTGATCATCCTCGCGTGACGGGTGATGTGGGTAAAGCTGGAGTTGCCATTGACTCAGTAGAAGATATGAAGATCTTGTTCAATGAGATTCCATTGGACAAGGTTTCTGTTTCCATGACCATGAACGGCGCGGTATTACCGATCTTGGCAGCTTATGTTGTCGCTGCTGAAGAGCAGGGTGTGAAGCAAGATCAGTTATCGGGCACGATTCAGAATGACATTCTGAAAGAGTTCATGGTGCGTAACACTTACATCTACCCGCCCGAGCCATCGATGCGCATCATTGGTGACATCATTGAGTACAGTTCTAAAAACATGCCGAAGTTCAACTCGATTTCTATTTCGGGTTACCACATGCAAGAGGCGGGAGCTAACCAAGCTTTGGAATTGGCTTTCACGATTGCTGACGGTAAAGAATATGTCAAAACTGCAATAGCTAAAGGTTTGGATGTTGATGACTTTGCTGATCGATTGTCATTCTTCTTTGCCATTGGTATGAACTTCTACTTAGAAGTAGCCAAGCTACGAGCTGCTCGCTTGTTGTGGTGGAAGGTTATGAAAGAGTTCAATCCTAAGAACCCTAAATCATTGATGTTGCGCACACATTGCCAAACATCTGGTTGGTCTTTAACAGAGCAAGATCCCCATAACAACGTAGTTCGTACGACTGTAGAAGCTATGGCAGCTATTTTTGGCGGTACACAGTCTTTGCACACTAATTCATTTGATGAAGCGATTGCTTTGCCAACTAACTTCTCATCACGTATTGCTCGCAATACGCAGTTGATCCTTCAAGAAGAAACTCACATCACTAATGTGATTGATCCTTGGGCTGGCTCTTACATGATGGAAAAGCTCACTCATGACATGGCTGATAAAGCTTTAGAAATCATCGCAGAAGTTGAAGCTATGGGTGGCATGACCAAAGCTGTTGAAAATGGCTGGGCTAAATTAAAGATTGAAGCTGCCGCTGCCGAAAAGCAAGCGTGTATTGATTCTGGTAGAGATGTGATTGTTGGTGTTAACAAATATAAGTTAGCCAAAGAAGACAACATCGACATCATGGCCATTGATAACAACAAAGTTCGTGATTTACAAATCGTTCGTTTGAAAGAACTAAGAGCCAAGCGCAATAGCGCGAAGGTTCAGGCCGCATTGGATGCACTCACGCACGCTGCAGAAACTAATACAGGTAACTTATTAGCTTTAGCTATCGATGCGTCTCGCCTAAGAGCAACAGTAGGTGAAGTATCTGATGCATTAGAGAAAGTTTTTGGGCGCCATCGCGCCGATACTCAAAAGGTGACTGGTGTGTATGCAGCTGCTTATGACTCAGCAGAAGGCTGGGATAAATTAAAAACAGAAATTGCTGACTTTGCTAAAGAAGAAGGTCGTCATCCACGCGTGATGATCGCTAAGTTGGGTCAAGATGGCCATGATCGTGGCGCAAAGGTGGTTGCTACAGCATTTGCGGACTTGGGATTTGATGTGGACATGGGGCCGTTGTTCCAAACCCCTGAAGAGTGTGCTCGCCAAGCTATTGAGAATGACGTTCACGCTTTAGGTGTTTCAACTTTGGCTGCGGGTCATAAAACTTTAGTACCGGCCATCATTGCTGAACTTAAAAAACAAGGTGCCGATGACATCATCGTTTTCGTGGGTGGTGTGATTCCTCGTCAAGACTATGAAGAATTGTATGAGGCTGGTGTGAAGGGTATTTATGGTCCTGGTACACCGATACCAGCTTCAGCAAAAGATGTACTTGAGCAAATTCGTTTATCGCTCAAGAAGAAGTAACAATTTATTTTGATAAATAAATAAAACTGAATGAATAAAGAAGATCAAGCCCTCGTTGATGCCATTTGTGGACCAGCTGCAAAGCCTGGCCCTGATCAACGTCGATCAATGGCAAAGGCGATTACTTTGCTGGAGTCAACTAGGCCCGATCACCGTCTAAGAGCCGATGAGTTACTGAATGCCATTTTGCCTAAGAGTGGTAACTCTTTTAGATTGGGTATTTCTGGCGTTCCTGGTGTTGGCAAATCAACATTCATCGAAGTTTTAGGTCTTTACCTCATAGAAAAAGGGCATCGTGTTGCTGTGTTGGCGATTGATCCTTCTTCCACCATCAATGGTGGCTCTATATTGGGTGACAAAACTCGTATGGAGTTTTTATCAGTTCATGAAAAAGCTTTTATCCGCCCAAGCCCATCCTCTGGCAACTTAGGTGGAGTTGCTGAAAAAACGCGTGAAGCGATGCTGGTCGCTGAAGCAGCGGGGCATGATGTGGTAATTGTTGAGACCGTGGGTGTGGGTCAAAGCGAAATTGCTGTAGCCAATATGACTGATATGTTTGTTTTATTGCAACTGCCCAATGCCGGTGATGATCTACAAGCGATTAAAAAAGGCGTGATGGAATTAGCTGATCTCGTCATCATTAATAAAGTTGACTTAGATCCTGATGCCGCTATGCGCGCCCAAGCTCAAATCTTGAGTTCTTTGCGCTTATTTAGTATGCATGGCAATCCTGATCATGCTCACCATGATGAAGCACTTTGGCATCCTCGCGTGATGAAGATGAGTGCTTTGAAATCGGAAGGCATTACAGAATTTTGGGATTTCGTGAATCAATTCCAAGATATCCAAACAAAGTATGGTCATCTTAAGAGCCGTCGTCAAAATCAATCTCAGGCTTGGATGTGGGAGCGCATTGAAGCAGGACTCAAGCAAAGTTTTGAAAATAATCAAGCAGTTCAGAAATTATTACCAGACTTAACGCGTGCTGTTAATGCTGGCGAGATCGCCGCCTCTGTTGCCGCCAGAAAATTATTAGATTTAATGAAGTGAAATAAGTAAAAAGAAATAAGGGAACACATTCTATGAACGACATCATTAAACAATTAGAAGCCAAGAGAGAGCAGGCTCGCCTAGGTGGTGGTCAAAAGCGTATCAATGCCCAACATGGCAAAGGTAAGTTGACTGCACGTGAGCGCATTGAACTCTTACTCGATGAAGGTTCATTTGAAGAGTGGGATATGTTCGTTGAACATCGCTGTACTGATTTTGGTATGGCTGACGAGTCTGTGCCAGGTGATGGTGTTGTCACCGGTTACGGCATGATCAATGGTCGCTTGGTATTTGTGTTCTCACAAGACTTCACCGTGTTTGGCGGTTCATTGTCTGAAGCACATGCAGAGAAGATTTGTAAGGTGATGGATCAAGCCATGAAGGTGGGCGCACCTGTGATTGGTTTAAATGACTCCGGTGGTGCACGTATTCAGGAAGGTGTGGCATCTTTGGGTGGTTATGCTGAGATTTTCCAGCGCAACGTATCTGCTTCTGGTGTGATTCCTCAGATATCTCTCATCATGGGGCCTTCTGCTGGCGGTGCAGTGTATTCGCCAGCTTTAACAGATTTTATATTCATGGTTAAAGACAGTTCCTACATGTTTGTGACAGGACCTGAAGTTGTTAAGACTGTGACGCATGAAGAGGTAACGGCTGAAGAATTGGGTGGTGCCCTCACGCATTCAACCAAGTCAGGAGTATGTGACCGTTCTTTTGATAATGATGTTGAAGCCATCATGATGTTGCGTCGTTTCTTTAACTACCTACCGCTATCCAATAAAGAAAAGCCACCAGTTAGAAAAGCTGCTGATACGGCAGAGCATTTAGATTATTCATTAGACACACTGGTACCGGATAACGCGAACAAGCCTTATGACATGCATGAACTCATCACCAAGACGGTTGATGATGGTGATTTCTTTGAATTACAGCCTGATTACGCTAAAAATATCATTATTGGTTTTGCGCGTATTGAAGGGCAAACAGTTGGTATTGTGGCCAATCAGCCATTAGTTCTTGCCGGTTGTTTAGATATCAAATCTTCGATTAAAGCTGCTCGCTTTGTGCGTTTCTGTGATGCTTTTAATATTCCGGTGGTGACATTTGTAGATGTGCCAGGATTCATGCCCGGCACTGCTCAAGAATACGGCGGCATCATCAAGCATGGCGCCAAATTACTTTACGCCTACGCAGAATGCACCGTTCCTAAAATTACCGTGATCACTCGCAAGGCCTATGGTGGTGCGTATGACGTGATGGCTTCTAAACACTTAAGAGGTGACGTGAACTTTGCATGGCCATCTGCTGAAATTGCAGTGATGGGTCCTAAGGGTGCGGTTGAAATTATCTTCCGCGAAGAAAAGGGCAATCCTGTGAAGTTGGCCGAGCGTGAAGCTGAGTACAAATCTAAATTTGCTAATCCATTCGTGGCAGGTCGTCGTGGTTATATTGATGATGTGATCATGCCTCACGAAACAAGGAAGCGTGTAGCGCGATCTTTAGCGATGCTTAAAGATAAGAAAATAGAAAATCCATGGCGCAAACACGGCAACATTCCCCTTTAATCGATTAGGAAAAGAACATGTTTAAAAAGATTCTGATTGCTAACCGTGGTGAAATTGCTTGCCGCGTCATTAAAACAGCCCGCAAGATGGGTATTAAAACTGTTGCCGTTTATTCTGAAGCAGATAAAGATGCCCGCCACGTTGAGATGGCTGATGAGGCGGTTTGTATTGGCCCAGCACCGTCACGTGAGTCTTATCTTAAGATGGATAACATCATCAAGGCCTGTAAAGATACTGGCGCTGAAGCGGTTCATCCGGGTTATGGTTTCTTATCTGAGAATGAAGCTTTTGCTAAGCGCTTAGAAGAAGAAGGCATTATTTTCATTGGACCCAAGCATTATTCAATAGCTTCGATGGGCGACAAGATTGCATCTAAGAAGTTAGCCAATGAGGCTAAAGTTAATACGATTCCTGGTTACAACGAAGCGATTGACACACCTGAGTCTGCAGTGAAAATTGCGCAGGGTATTGGTTACCCAGTCATGATTAAAGCTTCAGCTGGTGGCGGCGGCAAAGGCTTGCGTGTTGCATTTAACGACAAAGAAGCTTTCGAAGGATTCTCAGCATGTAAAAATGAAGCTTTAAGTAGCTTTGGCGATGATCGCGTCTTTATTGAAAAGTTTGTTGAAGAGCCACGTCATATTGAGATTCAGGTTTTAGGTGATGCTCATGGCAACACAGTTTATTTGTGGGAGCGTGAGTGTTCCATTCAGCGTCGTCATCAAAAAGTTATTGAAGAGGCACCTTCACCATTCATCAGTGAAGCAACTCGTAAGGCGATGGGTGAGCAAGCTGTTGCTCTAGCTAAAGCAGTTAAATACCAATCAGCTGGCACAGTTGAGTTCGTTGTGGGCAAAGACCAGTCTTTCTATTTCTTAGAAATGAACACGCGTTTGCAAGTTGAACATCCTGTCACAGAATCGATTACCGGCCTAGACTTGGTAGAGCAAATGATTCGTGTGGCTTCTGGCGAAAAACTATCATTTGGTCAAGGCGATATTCCACGCAATGGCTGGTCGATGGAATGCCGTATCAATGCGGATGATCCCTATCGCAGTTTCTTACCTTCCATTGGTCGCTTAGTGAGATACCAACCACCAGCAGAAGTTGATGGTGTGCGTGTAGATACTGGCGTGTATGAGGGGGGTGAGATTCCTATGCACTACGACTCCATGATTGCTAAATTGATTGTGCATGGTAAAGATCGTATGGATGCCATTATGAAAATGCGCGCCGCATTGAATAAATTTGTCATCCGTGGCATACATTCAAACATTCCATTCCAAGCAGCCTTGATGCAGCATCCACGTTTTATTTCTGGGGACTTTAATACAGGTTTCATTGCTGAAGAGTTTCCACATGGTTTTAGAGCCAGTGATGTCAAGCCTGCAGACTTAGGTTTGATGGATGCTTTAGCAACGGCAGTTCATCGCCGCTACTTAGAGCGAGCCACAGGTATCTATGGTCAGTTAGAAGGCCATGAGATGAAGATTCCAGAGAGCTTCGTTGTAGCCTCTGGCGAAGCTGGCAAGATGGATTATGTGACAAGCAACATTGAACCGACAGCTTCGGGTTACAAAGTGATTGTTAAAAATAAGACTTATGATATTCAGACTGAATGGAATCCAGGTCAGATTATTTATAGCGCAGTGATTAACGGTCAAGAAATTGCTGCTCAAGTAGAGCGTACTAATCTGTTCTACCGTATTCAGTTTGATGGTGTGCGTGTTGATAGCTTGGTCTTGACACCCAACGGTGCTGAGATGCAAAAGTTAATGCCTTTCAAAGAGCCACCGGATATGTCTAAGTTCCTCTTGTCACCCATGCCGGGTTTGTTGGTGGATGTGGCTGTTACAGTGGGTCAAAAAGTAGAAGCTGGTCAGCGCTTAGCTGCGATTGAAGCGATGAAGATGGAGAACGTCTTATTAGCCACCCAAGACGGTGTGATTGCCGAAGTGATGGCTGCTAAAGGTGAGAGCCTTGCCGTTGACCAACAAATTCTGAGATTTGAATAAGGCTGATATGAGCAATTCATCGACAAGCAACTCAATAACAGCTAAGCCATTTAAAATTTTAGGTATTCAGCAAGTAGCTATTGGTGGGCCTGATAAGACCAAACTACAGAAGTTATGGGTAGAAATGTTAGGTCTTGAAGTGACGGGCACTTTCCAATCAGAGCGTGAGAACGTTGATGAAGACATTTGCTCCATGGGGAAAGGTCCTTACAAAGTTGAAGTAGATTTGATGCAGCCCATCGACCCTGAGAAAAAACCAGCGGTTCACACCACACCTTTAAACCACATTGGATTATGGGTGGATCATTTACCGGAAGCGGTGGAGTGGTTGACTGCGCATGGTGTACGTTTTGCACCAGGTGGCATTCGCAAGGGTGCGGCAGGCTATGACATCACTTTTTTACACCCTAAATCTAGTGAAGAGTTTCCGATTGGTGGAGAAGGTGTTTTGATTGAATTGGTTCAAGCGCCACCAGAAGTGATTGCCGCTTTGAGCTAAAGCTTCATCAAAAACTTCAGCTTAAAAAACAAATGCCACATCTAAGATGTGGCATTTTTCTAATTTAGACCCTACTCAGTAAGAGTAGGAGATTTTTTTAAGCATAAGCTGACATATAGGTCAGTCCTTTGCGCCATTCTGAGAAGGCTGCCAGCTTTGGCGGTAGCTCACGAATAGCTCCAATAAGGAGTAAACCTTTGTTTTTATTCAATTCTTTACACAAAGCAACAAAATCGTCATCAGATAAATGGTTAAAACCGTATCTCACCGAAGGCTCCTTTTAAAGTGTCCTTGAACCTTAAACGCAGCTTCCATGGGTTTCGTTGACAGATTTGACATTAATTTGTCAGAAATTCTTGAAAGTGGGCTCTAGCTAGAGGGGACTTTTTCTTCTCCAAAAGGCATAATGTCACTTTTGCTTCAAACGCTTTACGTACTTATAACCATAACTATTTGTTTTACAGGAGTTTTTTATGTCGAATTTGCCTCAAGGCATGGCCATCAGCGCCGAAATTACACCAGATTACGCAACTATTTTGACACCTGAGGCACTAGCCTTAGTGGCTAAGTTACATCGTGCTTTTGAGCCACGCCGTCAAGAATTGTTAAAAGCGCGTGTCGAGCGTACAAAACGCTTAGATGCTGGCGAAAGACCTGATTTCCTCCCTGAAACAAAAGCTATTCGTGAAGGTGATTGGAAAGTTGCTCCGATTCCAGCGGCTTTGCATTGTCGTCGCGTAGAGATTACTGGTCCTGTAGAAGCCAAAATGGTGATCAACGCTTTCAACTCAGGCGCTGACTCTTACATGACAGACTTTGAAGATTCCAACAGCCCAAGCTGGACGAATCAGATCCAAGGTCAAATCAATATGAAAAAAGCGATTCGTCGCGAATTGTCTTTGGAGCAAAACGGTAAGGTTTATAAATTAAACGACAAGATTGCCACATTACAAGTTCGCCCACGCGGTTGGCATTTGGATGAGAAACATGTAACGGTTGATGGTCAACGCGTTTCTGGCGGTATTTTTGACTTTGCTTTGTTCTTCTTCCATAACGCCAAAGAGCAATTAGCTCGTGGCGCAGGTCCTTATTTCTATTTACCAAAAATGGAAAGCCATTTAGAAGCTCGTTTGTGGAATGAAGTTTTCTGCATGACTCAAGACGAATTAGGTTTTCCACGCGGCACGATCAAAGCAACTGTCTTGATCGAAACCATCTTGGCCGCATTTGAGATGGAAGAAATTCTTTATGAGTTGCGTGAGCACAGTGCTGGCTTGAACGCTGGTCGTTGGGATTACATCTTCTCTTGTATCAAGAAATTCAAATTAGATAAAAACTTCTGCTTGGCTGATCGCGCTAAGGTCACCATGACTGCACCATTTATGCGTGCTTATGCTCTCTTGCTATTGAAGACATGTCACAAGCGTGGCGCACCTGCAATGGGCGGTATGAGTGCATTGATTCCGATCAAGAACGATCCTGAGAAAAATGCCATTGCGATGCAAGGCATCATCAATGATAAAAAGCGTGATGCAACCGATGGTTACGATGGTGGTTGGGTGGCTCATCCAGGTCTCGTAGAGCCATCGATGGCTGAGTTCAAAGCGGTATTGGGTGATCGTCCTAACCAATTTGATAAACAAAAACCTGAAGTCAATGTAACAGCCGCTGATTTATTGAATTTCCAACCGGAGACGCCGATTACTGAAGCTGGATTACGTATGAACATCAATGTGGGTATTCATTACTTAGGTGCTTGGTTAGCTGGTAACGGTTGCGTCCCGATTCATAACTTGATGGAAGATGCTGCAACAGCAGAGATCAGCCGTTCACAAGTATGGCAGTGGATTCGTTCTCCTAAAGGTGTTTTAGATGATGGTAGAAAAGTGACTGAAGCATTAGTTCGTCAACTCATTGCCGAAGAATTACCAAAAGTAAAAGCAAGTGGGGCAACTGGTCTCTGGGATCGTGCCGCAGAGATTTTTGACACAATGAGCACCAGTGAGAAGTTTGAAGAATTCTTAACTTTGCCTTTGTACGAGGAAATCTAATTGACTATCTTGGCCATCGACACCTCGACACAGTGGTGTTCTGTGGCCTTGGTCAATCGCCAAGGGGGTCGGGATATGTCTCGAGCTCCTTTTTCTTTAGTGCGTCATGAGAACCTGGGACCAGAGTCCAGTCAATATGCTTTAGATTGGGTAGAAGCTTTACTCGGTGAAGCTAATATCTTCTTTAAAGACCTCGAAGCTATTGCCGTTGGCATTGGTCCTGGTGCTTTTACGGGGATTAGGATTGGGGTCGGGATTGGACAAGGTATGGCACTGGGTGGCGATCTGCCTTGCTTGCCGATTGTCTGCTTAGATGCGATTGCTTTAGAAGGTATTGATTCACTCGAGCTTAAAGAGGGTGATCAAGTTTTAGTGGCTGTGGATGCGCGCATGAGCGAAGTCTATTGGGCGCAGTATCAAGTGGAAGTTAATGGATTACCCAATCGTTTGGGCGATATTCATTTATCAGCGCCAGATTGTGTTGACCTGCCAGAGAAAGATTTTCACTTAGTAGGTAATGCAGCCACAGCCTATCCAGAAAAAATGCAGGCATATATTGCCGGTGCTAAAAAAATAGATGTAGATGCTGTGCCACACGCCAGATCAATTGCTCGTTTGGGTTTTGATGCCTTAGAAAAAGGTTTGCAAGTCAGCGCTGAAGATCTTCAGCCGATTTACATCAGAGATAAAGTGGCGCAAACGATTGTTGAGCGCACACAGGCTAAAACTTAATCATAGAAAAAATGTCAGAGTTAAGACTATTACCGTTGGCTATAAGAGACCTCGATGAGGTTCTTGCCATAGAGCAGCGAGTCCACATTGCACCTTGGACACAAGTACAATTTATGGACTCTTTGAATGCTGGTCATTGGGCTTACACATTAAGAGTATTGGGTGCTGAAGATGCTCCTGACACTTTAGTTGGGTACTGTGTAATGATGACCGGCGTTGATGAAATCAGCCTACTCAATATTGCCATTGATCCAATTCATCAGCGTCAAGGTTGGGCTAAAAAAATGCTACTAGTGATGGAAGACCAAGCGTTGGCTAAAAACTTCCAAAAAATATTTTTAGAGGTAAGAACCAGCAATACACCTGCTATTAGACTTTATCAGCGAATGAATTATCAGCAAGTAGGTATCAGAAAAGCTTATTATCCAATGCATGAAGGGCAACGCGATGATGCTCTCGTAATGATGAAAGAATTACTTAGATCATGAGTCAAACAGATTATTTAAACGCTATGGGTATCAGCACTTGGGTTTTGCAAGACGCTGAGGAACCTACTGAAACACCAGTTGCAAACACGTCAGCAGCTCCAGCACCTTTAAATGCTGCGCCGAAAGTTATACCCAACGTAACGCCAAAAGCAGCGCCAGTCGAGCCCTTAGCGATGGACCCTGCTTATGCACAAGCTTGGACATTTGTGATGGATCAATTAAATGGCGATGCCAGTTTATTGTTTGACAAAATCCTAGCCTCTTTGATGTTGTCTCGAGATCAAATTCAGATACTCACCAGCAGTGAAGTATTGGCTGGCAAAGCCACGGGTCAAGTGATCATGGCGATGGGTTCTGACATGGGTAAGAAATTACTACAGATGACTGAGCCATTTGAAGAGCTCAGAGCTACGGTACATTCTTTAGAGGCTGCTGAGATGGAGTGGCCGATTGTTTTGACTTACCACCCAGAGCACCTTTTAAAGCGCTCTTTAGATAAGTCAAAAACCTGGCAAGATTTGATCTTAGCTAGATCACTGATCTAAACGATCAAGAACTTAGATTACTTTTCTTAGTTCTGGCGCGAATATTAAGAAACTCAACAAACAGTGAGAAGGCCATAGCGAAGTAAACATAACCCTTAGGAATATGGATATCCATACTTTCGGCTATCAATACCATACCAACGATGGTTAAGAAGGACAAAGCTAAAACTTTGATAGACGGATGTCTGTGAACAAAGTCACCAATAGATTTAGCAGCAAATAACATCACAACAACAGAAACTAAAACTGCTGCAACCATAATAGAAATCTCATCTACTAAACCAACAGCGGTGATCACGCTGTCTAATGAGAAAACAATATCTAAGATACCGATTTGAACGACAGCTCCCCAAAACACTTTGGCTTTGGCTTTGTTCATTTCTTTTTGCATTTCTTTCTGCTCGATCGGAGCTTCTTCTGCTTCAGCTTCAACTTCCAAATAGATTTCTTTGGAGGCTTTCCAAAGTAAGAATAGGCCACCACCAAACAGTATCAAATCGCGACCGCTGATCTCTTGACCGAATGCGTTGAAGAGGGGTTCTGTTAAACCCATCACCCATGTCAAACTGAGAAGTAACAGGATGCGTGTTATTAAGGCAAACATCAAGCCAAAGCGACGCACTTGATCACGCATCTCGGCCGGAAGACGATTAGCAATGACGCTGATAAAAATAATATTGTCGATACCTAAAACGATCTCTAAAGCTGCTAATGTCAGGAAGGCAATAATAGTGTTGGGATCTAACAGGAACTCGAGCATTTATTTAATACCTCATTAATTAAAAATAGTTATGAAAAGATTAATTAGTTGAATAGTTAAGAATTTTGCTGGGCCGTCTAGTGTTTGTGCTCACCAATGAGATGTAGAGAATCATATTCGGCTTGATTTCTATCGTGCCAGCGCATGATGAAAACCATGATCAAACAAACAAAACTTCCAAATAACAAAATCACGATAGAAATTGGCACATCCAGCCAGATCAAGAGGGCGTACAAACACAACATGGCTAGAACGGAGAGGTTCTCGTTAAAGTTTTGTACTGCGATCGAGTGACCGGCTGATAATAAAACGTGACCACGGTGCTGTAAAAGAGCGTTCATAGGCACCACGAAGTAACCAGACATCCAACCAATGGTTATTAAGAAAATATAAGTGATGAAGAGGTAAAGAGGTATTTGGAATAAACCTAGATATACTGAAACATCAGGAAGAAGATCTTTGCGGTAAATGGCCATGATCATGACCAATGCGCCCATCATCACACCGTACTTAAGGACACCTAAGGCTTTTTTGAGCGGGATGCGAGCAGCAGCATAAATAGCGCCGCCTGCCACGCCGAACGCAACTACTGCTTGCAAGATAGCGCCTTGCGACAAAGACATGCCTAAAGCAGATTCTGCCCATTTAAGTACGATAAATTGAAGCGTTGCCCCTGCACCCCAGAAAAGAGTGGTGACAGCCAAAGAGATTTGACCCAAGCGGTCTTTCCAAAGAGTGTTGTAACAGTGCTTAAAGTCTCTAATAAGTTGTATCGGGTTACTTTCTTGCTTAGGGTAGACCGCACCGGTATCAGGGATTTTTAAATTAAAGCCAGCTGCAATCAAATAAATGACGGCAATGACGCAAATGGCAGCCTCAGGAGAGGTATCAATGCCGGTTTCAATCAATGGCAAATCAAAACCTAAAAGAACCGTTGAAAGCTGCTTGGAGATCAGTACGCCACCTAAAACAGTGCCTAAAATAATAGAACCGACTGTTAATCCCTCAATCCAACCATTGGCAGCAACCAATTTCTCTGGTGGAAGTAATTCAGTCAAAATGCCATATTTGGCTGGTGAGTAAGCTGCTGCACCTAAACCAACAATGGCGTAAGCCATGAGGGGATGGGTACTGAACAACATGGCCATACAACCCACTATTTTGATTGCATTGGTCATGAACATGACTTTGCCCTTGGGGCGAGAATCAGCAAAGGCGCCCACAAAGGCGGCTAGTAACACATATGACAAAACGAAGAAAAGTTTTAGGAGCGGAGTCATCCAAGCCGGCGCTTGGAGTTGGTATAGCAGAGCAATTGCTGCGATTAACAGCGCGTTATCTGCAAGCGACGAAAAAAATTGCGCCGCCATAATGGTGTAAAAACCTGGTTTCATTCGTACAATTCAGTTATCAACTTCTATTAAAGCACGAAAGTGAGTCTTTTCTGTCCAGACCTATAGTAGCCCATCTCGATTCAGACGCCATTCGCCATAACTTAGCGCGTGTTCGCCACCTCGTGCCCAATGCCAAGGTTTGGGCAGTTGTAAAAGCCAATTCCTACGGTCATGGCATGGTTAAAGCCCTTGAGGGCTTATCGGATACAGATGGGTTTGCTTTGTTAGATCTTCAAGACGCCAAGGTGTTGAGAGAAAACGGATGGCAGGGACCTATCCTAATTTTAGAAGGGTTATTTACTCAGGATGACGTTTTTGAAGCACTTGAATTGCGCTGTGATTGTGTGGTGCATGAGCTCAATCAAGTGGATTGGTTAGAGAGCGCTATGGATGCTCGTCAAGTGCCTCAATCTGCCCATGCTGCATCCATGAGGGTGTTCTTAAAAATGAATACTGGAATGAACCGCTTAGGTCTGAAGCCAGATATTTATCGTGAAGCATTCCATCGTTTGCACTCCATTGGTTTCAATGTAGCTCATATGACCCACTTTGCTAATGCTGACTACGTGGATCGAACACCAACGGTTGATCAACAATTAGAACTTTTCCAAGCGACGATCAAGGGATTGCCTGGTGAAACCTCTTTATCCAACTCTGCCTCGATACTTTGGCATCACAACAATGTTCAATGTGACTGGGTCAGACCTGGGATCATGCTCTATGGTGCCTCACCATCTGGTAAGTATGAAGACATTGAACACGCTCAGTTACAAGCAGCCATGTCCTTACGAACTAAAATTATCGGTATCCAGCATTTAGAAGCAGGTGACTCGATTGGGTATGGATCACGTTACCGCACTGATGTGCCTATTCGTATTGCGGTGATTGCTTGCGGCTATGCTGATGGTTACCCAAGACACGCTCCTGATGGCACACCTGTTTGGGTCGCGGGTAAGGGCGGTCTGGCCGACGGAAAAACTTGCCCAATGGCTGGCCAAGTTTCAATGGACATGATCACTGTGGATGTGACAGATATGCCAAGTGCTGACATTGGTACGGAAGTAGAACTGTGGGGGCAGCATTTGCCAGTTGATCGGGTAGCGCAAGCATCTTGCACGATTGGCTATGAACTTCTTTGCGCTATTGCACCAAGAGTCAAGAGGATCTAATCAAGTTACTGTGATCAAACTGAAAACAGACAAGAAAAAATAAGTCATTCATCAGATGTAAAAAAGGAAGGATTAAATCCTTCCTTTTTTATTGAGCTAAATATCAATTGAACTGCCCATCAAATCTTTCTTCAGACGAGATTACTTGCGCCAGATCTGCCACCATGATGGTGTTTTATCTTCAGCTGTACTTCTGATTCCGGTTTCAACAATCTTACTATTCGGGTAGTTCAGCTTTAAAACACGTAAGGCATCGCTACTTAAATCTTTCATGCCCAGCGCTTCGTAAGATTTGTACAAAATGTAGAGGGCTTCCTCAATAGCTGGAGCACGGTCGTAGTCGGTCATGGCAGTTTGAGCACGATTAATCGCTGCCAAAAATGCCCCGCGACGGTAATAGAACCTAGCAGTATTGACATCACTATCAGCCAGTGAGTTCACGATGTAGCGCATACGATCTAATGCATCAGGCGTGTATTTGCTATCTGGGAAGCGGGTTGTCAATATCTTGAATGCCTCATATGCTTCACGTGCTGCCTTAGGGTCGCGCTCACTCAAATCTTGTCCTGTGAGTTTGCCTAAGAATCCCATATTGTCATTAAAAGTAATTAAACCTTTTAGGTAATAGGCGTAATCCACCATGGCATGACCTGGGTGAAGTTGAATGAACCGATCAACAGAAGCAGTAGCTAGAGGTAGATCTTGACTTTTCCAGTAACAGAAAGCAACGTTGATCTGAGCTTGTTGTGCGTAAGGACCAAAAGGATAGCGTGACTCAAGCTTCTCAAAATACTTCACGCATTTTTCGTAATCTGCACCGTCCATGGCATCTTTAGCTTCAACATAGAGCTTGTTCTGAGACCACTTCGCTGTTTCATCATCAGGTCCACCAGCGCAACCTGTTAGTAAGGCTGAGAGGACAAAAACAGAGGACGCAGCAAAAGACCCGAACCTGCGCGAGCAAATGCGACTTAAACTACCGCTACTTATAGATCGAAAGGCACCCAATTTTGGCATTACCAGATTCTCCTGAAAACAATACGTCCGATTATATCGATGAGGACGACATTATTGCTGTATTTGTGCCAGATCACCTCGCGGGCGAGCGTTTAGATAAGGTTTTAGCTCAATTAGTACCTCAACATTCTCGTAATCGCCTCAAAACTTGGATTGAGAATGGTTTTGTCACGATTGCTGGTCAAGTGCCAAAAATCAGATATGCCGCTCAAGCAGGGGACCATATTTTGGTCACTCCTCAAGCGAGTGATGAAGAGCAGGCTTTCGTGCCCGAGGATATCGATTTAGATATTGTTTATGAGGACTCTGAAATACTTGTTATTCATAAACCAGCAGGAATGGTCGTTCACCCAGCAAACGGTAACTGGTCTGGAACTCTTCTGAATGGTTTGCTCTATCGCTATCCCAGTATTGCGAACGTCCCAAGGGCGGGTATTGTTCACCGCCTCGACAAAGACACATCAGGTCTACTGATGGTAGCTAAAACATTAGAGGCTCAAACGGATCTGGTTAGACAGTTGCAGTCTCGCCAAGTCATTCGCCGCTATCTTGCATTGGCCTGGGGGCAAGTGAGATCTCAAACAGTTCACTCGCCAATTGGCAGAGACCCCAGAGATCGACTCAGAATGGCATTGATTACCGGCTCTGCTGGTAAGCCTGCAGTCACCCACGTCGAGCTTTTAGAAATGGGTGCCTTTAATAAAGCGAAAGTTTCATTAGTGGCTTGTCGATTAGAGACGGGACGCACTCACCAAATCCGTGTCCACCTTGAGTCATTGGGTAATGGCTTGGTAGGAGATCCGGTTTATAAAAAGAAGAACCCAGCGGATGCTTCTATTTTAGAATTTAGTCGCGGTGGTCAAGCTTTACATGCTGCCGTGTTGGGGATTAAGCACCCTAAAACTAGAGAAGAGCTTCTCTGGCAAGCGCCGATGCCCGAGGATATGAAAGAACTGGCGTTAAGGCTGAATGTTCCTGAGGGCGCATTGTGGCCTGATTGGGAGAGCTTGGATGTTTAAAAAACCATGGATACAACCTGAGTGGCCAGGAACGGGTCAAGTTCAGATTTTGATGACCCATCGTGAAGGGGGCGTCAGCCAGCCACCTTATGATTGCCTCAATTTGGGTGAGCATGTTGGCGATGACCTTGGCTCAGTAGCGGCGAACCGCCTGATCCTTGGCACGTTCATACCCTCCGATCCTATTTGGCTGAATCAGACCCATGGCACAACCGTCTTTGATGCGGATAAGTGGGTTCCTTATGGTCCATCAGGTTATACGGAGACACCACAGGCGGATGCAGCCATTACGACCTTGCCTAACTATGTGCTTGGCATCCTGACAGCTGATTGTTTACCTGTTTTTCTGGCTTCTAAAGATGGCCAAGTGATTGGCGCTGCTCATGCTGGTTGGAGAGGTCTTAATTTAGGAGTCATTGAAGCAACAGTGGCTGCCATGAGACAAAAAGTAAAAAAAGATGATTTAGAGATTCAGGCATATTTCGGACCAGCGATAGGTCCTGAAGCTTTTGAGGTGGGCGAGGATGTTAGAGCGGTTTTTATAGAGCATGATCAGAACTCAGCCATAGTCTTCAAGCCCTGTGCTGAGTCAGGTAAATACATGGCAGACATCTATCAATTAGCTAGATTAAGACTCCAAGCCCTTGGCATCTCATCGATTGAGGGTGGGCAAGACTGTACTTTCCAAGATCAGCGCTTCTTCTCTTACAGGCGAGATGGTAATACCGGTCGTATGGCCAACTTGATCTGGAAAACAGGTAATTAAGGACAACGTAGAGGGGGATGACACCTTTGCTAAACCATTTGCGGTGTAAGCTTGGAACAAGTTATAGATAGGGTTAGTTCTTATAACTAATTTAACGATTAAACGCCAAAATAGAGCTATTAGACATACAGTTAGATCTATCTATTAAGGAAGTTTATGGTCAAGTCGCAAGGCTTAGGTAAAGGCCCCAGTCTCGCTCCGCAACACATGGCACTCATACCTCCTGATAGGTTAGTCGAGATAGAGCAGCAATATGCCAAAGACTTGGCAGCCTTGTGGGCGAACCCAACCGGTTCAGAGATCAAAGATCGTCGATTTTTAGGTGATGCTTGGCAAAATCCGTGGAGCCAAGCAACGGTTAACTTCTACTTATTAAATTCAAAACATTTATTAACTTTGGCAGATGCAGTTGATGCGGAAGCGAAAGCTCGTCAGCGGATACGTTTTAGCATTGAGCAAATGATCGATGCGATGTCGCCCTCTAATTTCTTGGCGACCAATCCCGAAGCTCATCAACGCTTGATCGATACCAAGGGTGAGTCACTCCGTACGGGCATCCTCAATGCATTGCAAGATTTAGGTAAAGGCAAAGTCTCTCAAACTGATGAGACTGCTTTTGAAGTTGGTGTGAACATGGCCACCACCGAGGGCGCCGTTGTTTACCAAACCAAACTATTCCAATTAATTCAGTACAAGCCCCTGACTGAACAGGTATACGAGCGGCCATACTTGATGATTCCGCCATGTATTAATAAATACTACATTCTTGATTTGCAGCCAGCCAGTTCCATCGTTAGATATTTGGTCGAGCAAGGTCATACCGTTTATTTGGTTTCATGGAAAAATCCTGATCCAAGTATGGCTAACACCACTTGGGACGATTACATTGGTGGCGCTATTAATGCTATTGAAACTGTTCAAGCAATCAGTAGTCAAAAACAAATCAATATCTTGGGTTTCTGTGTGGGTGGAACTATCACCAGTACCGCTCTTGCTGTTCTTGCGGCACGCGACATCCACCCAGCATCTAGTCTGACATTGTTGACAACGTTGTTAGATTTCTCAGACACAGGTATTTTGGATGTCTTTATTGATGAGCAATCAGTTAAGCTTCGAGAAAATTCAATTGGTGGGATGAATGGCGGACAGTGTGGCATGTTGCGTGGCGTTGAACTAGGCAATACTTTCTCATTCTTGCGCCCCAATGATTTGGTTTGGAACTATGTTGTAGATAGTTACCTTAAAGGTAATTCTCCGCCACCGTTTGACTTGCTGTATTGGAATGGTGACTCCACGAACTTACCTGGTGCTATGTATGTTTGGTATTTGCGTCATTTATATCTACAGAATGATTTGAAAGTTCCCGATAAATTAACTATCTGCGGTGAAAAAGTGGATCTTGGGAAAATTAAATGTCCCGTTTATTTGTACGCATCAAGAGAAGATCATATCGTGCCGTGGTGGTCTGCTTATGAATCAACCAAGCTACTTAAATCTGCCAAAGTGCATTTCGTATTGGGTGCCTCGGGGCACATTGCAGGTGTGATTAACCCACCTGCCAAAAATAAACGTAACTATTGGTCCAATCCAAAGCTAGCGGCTAAAGCTGATACTTGGTTTGAAGGTGCTAAAGAAATACCAGGTAGCTGGTGGCCGGACTGGGCTCAATGGTTAGCACCGTTGGGTGGCAAGTTAAAAGTAGCCCCCAAAAAATACGGTAATGCTAAATACAAAATGATTGAAAAAGCACCTGGCTCTTATGTCAAAGAAAAAGCCACAGATTAAGTAACAAATTGATTATTGAATTTAAGAGCAACTAGCTCAACAAGGAGAAGCAACATGAGTCAAAAGCTTGCATATGTAACAGGTGGTATGGGTGGCATTGGTACCGCTATTTGTCAGCGTTTAGCCAAAGATGGTTTTAAAGTGATCGCAGGTTGCGGTCCTAATTCACCACGTAAGGATCGTTGGCTAGGTGAGCAGAAAGCCCTTGGTTTTGATTTCATCGCTTCCGAAGGTAATGTGGGTGATTGGGAGAGTACGGTAGCTGCCTTTAATAAAGTTAAAGCAGAACATGGCAAGGTTGATATTTTAGTCAACAACGCCGGTATCACACGAGATACAGTATTTCGCAAGATGACACCAGAAGACTGGCGTGCAGTGATTGATACCAACTTGAATTCTTTGTTCAATGTGACCAAGCAAGTGATTGATGGCATGGTTGATGGTGGTTGGGGTCGGGTGATTAATATTTCATCGGTGAATGGTCAAAAAGGTCAGTTTGGTCAATCGAACTATGCAACAGCGAAAGCGGGTATTCATGGTTTTACGATGTCATTAGCTCAAGAAACAGCCTCTAAAGGCGTGACGGTGAACACGGTTTCACCAGGCTATATTGGTACAGACATGGTGACATCTATTCGTGAAGATGTTCTAGAAAAGATCATTGCAACGATTCCAGTGAAACGCTTGGGAACGCCTGACGAGATCGCTTCTATGGTTTCTTGGTTGGCCTCAGATCAAGGCGGATTCTCAACGGGTGCTGACTTCTCTGTCAATGGTGGCTTACACATGGGTTAAGAAGGCTAGCGGGCTCTTTGAGTTGGGCGCTGAAGGTCGAATTTGCGCTAACCAAAAGAGCCCATTGCTGCCAAGCAATAAATGATTTGATTTGCACTTACAATAGAGTCACTCAAGTTCTTAAGAATAATCATGGTCACAAAAAAACAATCTGCAAAATCTGCTGGCATACGAACGATTAAGAAATACCCTAATCGTCGTCTCTACGATACTCAAACGAGTAGCTATGTCACTTTGGCGGATGTCAAAGTATTGGTACTCGGACATGAGGAGTTCAAAGTCGTTGACGCTAAAACAGATGACGATTTGACTAGGGCTATTTTGCTTCAAATCATTTTGGAAGAAGAGGCAGGTGGTGTGCCGTTGTTCACAACACCGATGTTGTCACAAATGATTCGTTTCTATGGTCACTCTATGCAAGGTATGGTGGGTGGCTTACTAGAGAAAAATATGCAATCGTTCATCGATATGCAAAGCCAATTTGCAGAGCAATCCCAGCAAGGTGGGGCTAAGGCAACACCAGAAGCTTGGGCACAGTTTATGAATGTTCAAACCCCAGTCATGCCTGATGTGATGAGCAACTATATTGAGCAAAGCAAAGCTTTGTTCACGCAAATGCAAGAGAGCATGAAAGACCCGAGCAAGGCTTTTACGGGCTTCCCATTTACAACACCGACTAAGAGCGATAAATAAGTGGGTGGCAAGATTGGTTTTGTTTCCTTGGGTTGCCCTAAGGCACTGGTCGACGCTGAACGTATCGTTACTCAATTGCGTTCTGAAGGTTACGAGATCGCCAAAGATTATGCAGGCTCAGATTTAGTCGTAGTCAATACTTGTGGCTTCATTGACTCTGCCGTTCAAGAGAGTTTAGATGCGATCGGTGAGGCATTAGCTGAGAACGGCAAGGTCATTGTTACCGGTTGTTTGGGGGCTAAAAAGAACGCTGATGGATCAGGCGTTGTTACATCTGTGCATCCCAAAGTTTTAGCTGTGACAGGCCCTCATGCAGCCGATGAAGTGCTAGCCGTTGTCCATCAACATCTCCCCAAAGAGCATGACCCCTTTATGGATTTGGTACCTAAAGCAGGTATCAAGTTAACGCCTAAGCATTATGCGTATTTGAAGATTTCTGAAGGTTGTAACCATCGTTGTACTTTTTGCATTATTCCTAGTTTGCGCGGTGACTTAGTATCTCGCCCCATCGGTGATGTATTACTAGAAGCGCAACATCTATTTGAAGCCGGTGTTAAAGAGTTATTAGTAGTTTCTCAAGATACTAGTGCCTATGGTGTTGATGTTCAATACAGAACCGGTTTTTGGGATGGCCGTCCAATCAAAGCAAAGCTTTTTGACATGGTGGAAGCTCTCGGTAAGTTAGCCAGACAACATGATGCATGGGTGCGTTTGCACTATGTTTACCCATATCCTCACGTCGATGAGATATTACCTTTGATGGCGCAATTTGCTAATGAGAGTAGTGGGGTATTGCCATATTTAGATATTCCCATGCAGCATGCCCACCCAGACGTTCTCAAAAGAATGAAACGGCCAGCCAGTGGCGAAAAAAATCTTGATCGCATCCAGGCATGGCGAGCAGCATGTCCTGATTTAACGATTCGTAGTACTTTCATTGCGGGCTTTCCTGGAGAAACAGAAGAAGAGTTCAATTACTTATTAGATTTCATGCGTGAAGCCAAGATTGATCGTGCTGGATGCTTTGCTTACTCTCCAGTTGAAGGTGCCAAAGCCAATGAATTAGATGGTGCTTTACCAGACGAGCTCAGAAATGAGCGCCAAGCACAGTTCATGGCAGTGGCAGAAGAGATATCAGCTAAGCTCTTAAAAGCTAAAATTGGCAAACGCATTCGAGTGATTGTAGATTCTGTCGATGGTCCTCGTGGCGTTGGTCGAAGCCAATCAGACGCTCCTGAAATCGATGGCTTGGTGTATTTACTGCCTACCGATAAAATCTCTAAAAAGTACAGAGCTGGCGAATTTGTTAAAGCAACAGTGGTGGGTACTCAAGGCCATGATTTGATCGCTCAGCTTTAATCTCAAACTTTCAAGCAATCACTCACAACCCATGAGTGATTACCCTTAATCTTTTTCAATTGCGTCTTAATGACAGTTAGTCGTAAGATTAGCCCCACAGACTAGTTATTTTATTAATAAGATCCTACAGGGAGTTCCAAATGGCTCGAGAAGTTGTTGTACTTAGTGCAGTGCGTTCTGCAATTGGTGGTTTTGGAGGTTCTCTTAGCAGCTTAGAGCCAGCTGAATTAGCTGGTATGGTCATGAAAGAAGCGGTTAGCCGTTCTGGTGTTGACCCACAACAAATTAATTATGTAACTGTTGGTAACTGTATTCCGACAGAATCAAGATTCCCCTATGTTGCTCGTGTAGCCGCTATTCAAGCAGGCTTGCCGATGGAATCAGTAGCGATGTCAGTGAACCGTTTATGTAGTTCTGGTTTACAAGGCATTGTGACCACATCTCAAGCCATCATGTTAGGTGATTGCGAGTACGGTGTTGGTGGTGGTGTTGAAGTGATGTCACGTGGCATTTACGGCGCTCCCACTATGCGAACTGGTGCTCGTATGGGCGATACAAAAATGATCGACCTCATGGTTTCTACTTTGACAGATCCATTTGGTGCTGGCCACATGGGTATCACTGCTGAAAACTTAGCCACGAAGTGGAACATCACTCGTGAGGAGCAAGATGCACTAGCAGTTGAATCGCATCGTCGTGCTACTGCAGCGATTGCTGAAGGCCGTTTCAAATCTCAAATTACACCCATCACGATGCAAACTCGTAAGGGTGATGTTGTCTTTGATACGGATGAACACGTTAAGGCAAGCACCACGATGGAAAGCTTAGGCAAGATGAAGCCAGCCTTTAAAAAGGATGGTTCTGTGACGGCTGGTAACGCTTCTGGCATTAACGACGGTGCGGCATTCTTTGTCTTGGCTTCAGCAGATGCAGCGGCTAAAGCAGGTCAGAAGCCAATGGCACGTCTAGTGTCTTATGCGCTAGCAGGTGTTCCGAATGACATCATGGGTGAGGGTCCTATACCCGCTTCTAAGATTGCCTTGAAACGTGCTGGTTTAACCATCGATAAGATGGATGTGATTGAATCTAACGAAGCATTTGCTGCGCAAGCGATTGCTGTGTCTAAAGGTCTAGGTCTTGATATGGCTAAGACCAATCCTAACGGTGGTGCAATTGCATTGGGTCACCCTGTTGGTTGCTCTGGTGCATTCATCGCTACCAAGGCGATCTATGAATTACATCGCACGGGCGGCAAATACGCTCTAGTGACCATGTGTATCGGTGGCGGTCAAGGTATTGCTGTGATTTTTGAACGCCTCTGATCAGAAATTTAGCCAAATAAAAAGTCGCTTGTATGAGCGGCTTTTTTTATATTCTGAGTGATTTACAAGAGATCTAACCAAGCATCTAAGCCGACATGATCAAAAGCGATATCTGCGCTTTCTTTCACAATCGGTTTGGCACGATAACCAATCGATAGTCCTGCACCTTGCATCATGAGCAAATCATTCGAGCCATCACCCATCGTCACTGCAGCATGTTTATTACTTCCAAGACTTAAGCAACACGCTTCAACGTATGCGGCTTTGGCTGCGTCATCGACGATGTTGCCCAGCACATGACCGGTTAAAACACCATCAATGATTTCTAACTGGTTAGCGTGAGTCTCAGAAAGATTCAATTCTGCTTGCAGCTTGTGTGTGAAGTAAGTAAAGCCCCCGGAAACCAACAAAGTATGGATACCTTTTGCGTGAGCACCAACAATTAGTTCTTTCGCACCAAGGTTGAGACGTAAGCGACCTTTAAAAACACCTTCTAGAGCACTTTCAGGCACACCCTTCAGAAGAGCGACACGACGAATCAAACTTTCACTGAAATCTTTGATCTCACCGCGCATCGCTGCCTCTGTGATTTCTGATACCTCTTTCTTTTTACCTATTGCATCCGCAATCTCATCAATACACTCAATATTGATAAGAGTGGAATCCATATCCATTGCTAATACTTTGATTTGGCTTGGATCAAAATGCTTTGGTAAAAAACCAATATCTGTCGCATACAAATTACAAAGATTGCGTAAGTGTGTTCTTTGCTCAAGACTTAAGTTCTCGGTTAATTCAAGAACCGTTGTTTTCACTGTTTTAGGAATAAATGATTGAATAGTGTGAGTTGCCCCAATCTTTATGATCAATTGAGGATCAATCGCGCTAGCGTGGAATAGGGCTATTTGCATAATTAACTTTTATTTTGTCTCTTTGACTACAGTATCGCCTAAGTGCTTGAACAGTTGGCGAATAGCTTCCAAACGCTGTGCAAAACTAATAAAAGCCTCTTTATCAGCTGGTATTATTTTGAGTTTATCTTGACCATTGAGTTGCACGCGCTTATTAGTTTGAATCAATTGAATGATCTTGATAGGATCAATCGGTGGATTAGGAATAAATTGAATAGTGATCTGAACAGGATTAGCATCAATCTTCTTAATACCCAAACGAGCCATATTCAATCGCAGGCGATGAGTTTCAAATAAAGACAAAGCTTGCTCTGGTAATTCACCAAAACGATCGACCAATTCTTCACGGATATCAATCAGCTTCTCATGAGTCTCAACACTGGCTAAACGTTTATACAAAGATAAACGCTCATGAACATCGGGGCAGTAATTATTGGTGAGTAGGGCAGGAACTCCCAATGTAATATCGGTGATGATTTCCATTGGCGCCATCAAGTCTGGCTCTTTGCCACTCTTGAGAGATTTAACAGCTTTGTTCAACATCTCGGTATACAACTGGAAGCCAATCTCAGAAATATCACCTGATTGCTTATCGCCTAACACTTCACCCGCACCACGGATCTCTAAGTCATGCATGGCTAAATAGAAACCAGAGCCCAACTCTTCCATGGCTTGGATGGCATCGAGTCTTAATTTAGCCTGTTTCGTCAAAGCCTCTGGGTCAGGAACTGTTAAATAAGCATAGGCTTGATGGTGAGAGCGACCAACGCGACCACGTAACTGATGTAGCTGTGCCAAACCAAACTTATCCGCTCGGTGCATGATGATCGTATTAGCCGTTGGCACGTCGATACCTGTTTCAATAATGGTGGTACATAACAAAAGATTGGAGCGCTGCGTTACAAAGTCACGCATCACACGTTCTAGATCTCGCTCATGCATTTGTCCATGAGCAACAGCTATTCGGGCTTCTGGCAAGAGCTTTTCTAAAGACTGTCTGCGATTCTCAATCGTATCGACTTCATTGTGCAAGAAGTAAACCTGACCACCTCGTTTGATTTCTCGAAGTACCGCTTCTCGAATAATCCCATCGCTCTCACGTCTAACAAAAGTCTTAATCGCTAATCGCTTTTGAGGTGCAGTGGCAATTACAGAGAAGTCTCTCAAACCCTCTAAGGCCATACCCAAGGTTCGTGGAATCGGCGTAGCAGTGAGCATCAGAATATCCACCTCAGCACGCAGTGTTTTCAGCGCTTCTTTTTGGCGAACACCGAAGCGATGCTCCTCATCGATGATCACCAAACCTAATCTTGGGAACTTCACATCTGCCGAAAATAACTTATGTGTGCCAATGACAATATCAGCGTCACCTTTAGCCATCGCATCAAGAGCAGCTTTGACTTCTTTGGCAGTTTTAAAGCGTGATAGTTCTACAATTTTTACAGGCCAGTCAGCAAAGCGATCTTTCCAAGTCTCGGCATGTTGTTCGGCAAGCAGGGTGGTAGGAGCCAATATGGCTACTTGCTTACCGCCCATCACAGCTAAAAAGCTTGCTCGCAAAGCGACTTCTGTTTTACCAAAGCCCACATCACCACATATGAGGCGATCCATTGGTTTATCGCTGGTCATATCTTGAATCACAGCAGCAATTGCTGCTGTTTGGTCAGAAGTTTCTTCAAAGCCAAAGCCATCAGCAAATGCTTCATAGTCATGCGCTGAAAACTCAAACGCGTGACCTTTACTAAGTGCTCTCGCTGCATAAAGATTGAGTAATTCAGCAGCGGTATCTCTAATTTGTTGAGCTGCCTTGCGTTTGGCTTTTTCCCATTGACCCGAACCCAGTTGGTGCAATGGTGCTGTATCAGGATCTGATCCAGCGTATCTAGAAATTAACTGTAATTGTTGTACAGGTACGTATAGTGCTGCAGCATGGGCATAAAGCAAATGTAGATATTCTTCTTCGCCTTGCCCCACATCTAACAAAATCAAACCCTGATAGCGACCGATTCCATGCTCTGCATGAACGACGGGGTCACCAACTTTTAATTCAGAAAGATCTCGAACGAGTGTGTCAACGTTACTCGCTTCTTTATCTTTACCCTTGCGTCTTACTCTGGCGCTTGCAGCAAATAATTCAGTTTCAGTAATGATGATGAGTTGGGCTGCTGTTGAAACGAAGCCATCATGGATCGTGCTGTGAGTAATCCCAAGTGGACTATCTGATATCAGAAACTCTGCCAAGCTATCGGTTTGCTGAACTCGTAAGTCATTCTCTACTAATAGCTGGCGAACGGTTTCGCGTCGACCTGCGCTATCGGTACTGATCAATATTCTTGAATTTGTTGTTGATGCCAAATGTTTTAATTTAGCAATCGGATCGGCCTCTTTGCGGTTAACCGCAATATTGGGCAAAGGTAAAAAAGCAATATCAGTGACAAGTTCTTCTGATGACGTTTCATTTGCAACATCATTTTTATCTGAGCCAACTTGTTGCAATTGCAATCTTGCAAAAGGTTTCAATAAGCTAAACAACTCATCGTTTTGCAAATAGAGTTGTTTAGGATCTAAAACAGGTCGTGCTGAATCATGCTTTAAGAAGTTATAGCGTTGCTGCGTATCTTGCCAAAATCCTCTGACATTGATTTCTAGATCGCCATGGATACCCAACCAAACAGGACCTTTACCCAAAGGTAAATAATCAAAGACAGTGGCACTGCCCTCAAAAAAGAGTGGTAAGTAAGATTCGATACCGGCACTTGGGATACCTAAGCCGATATCCTTATAAATACTGCAGCGTGTTGGATCACCATCAAAGACCTCACGCCAGCGCCCACGGAATGCTGTTCTAGAGTCCTCATCCAACGGAAATTCATGACCTGGCAAAAGTCGTACTTCTTGGACCGGGAACAAACTTCTTTGAGTATCAGGATCAAAGGATCTGATCTGATCAATCTCATCACCAAATAAGTCGATACGGTAGGGAAGAGCAGATCCCATTGGGAACAAATCAATCAAGCCGCCGCGAAGACTGTATTCGCCAGGGCGAACGACAGCACTGACTGGGTCATAGCCAGCTTGTTGTAATTGAAGTCGCAAAGCTTTCTCATCTAGCTTGTCCCCTTTTTTAAAGAAAAAGGTGTGGGCGGCTAAAAAGCTTGGTGGTCCCAGTTTTTGAATCGCCGTAGTCACCGGCATTAAAACAATATCGCAGGCACCAATTAATAGTTCATGCAGTGTTGCTAAACGCTCAGAGACTAAATCTTGATGAGGTGAGAAAGCATCATAGGGGAGGATTTCCCAATCGGGAAGTAAGCGCACGGTTAAGTGGGGTGCAAATACCGGAATCTCTTCTTGAAGGCGTGCTGCATCTAAGGCATTGGCACAAAGCACGATCATCACAGAGAAAGAAGATCGGTGCGCCATGGCTTGCTGAGCAATCACAGCGGCATCAGAAGAGCCAATCAGCTTTGAAACGGTTAAGCGCTGCCCACCCCGTGGTCCAGGGAGGGGGGGTGACCATGTCACCTGATTCTTAGTGGCTTCTAAATCAGCCGATAACTTCTGCATAAGCGAAGCATTATAGAATTGAGGCATGAATCCTGCTCAAATACCTTCAGATAAGATAATCGTTTTACATGTGCTCATACCTTGTGCGGGCACAGGTACACGCATGGGGCAGCTAACTCAGCAAGTCCCAAAGCAATTCCAACTGCTAGCGGGCAAGCCAATGGTGATGCATTCTGTGCAAACATTCCTGGATATGCCAGAAATAAATAGTCTTTGGGTAGGGGTGTCACCAGATCTTAATAATGCAAAAGAATTTGTTTCATCCAATGATCCACGTCTTAAGATCAGTCCAACTGGCGGTGATAGTCGTCATGAGACCGTTCTTCAAACTTTAAAAGCCATGTTAGATTCAGGCATATCTGGTGATGATTGGGTCTTGGTGCATGATGCTGCTAGACCTGGTTTAACGATTGAAGCAGTTATACGATTAGTTGAAGGGGTGACTGAGCAGGGATTTGTATCGGGTGGCATCTTAGCAATGCCGATGGCCGACACACTGAAGCTAATTTCTCAATCCAACCCGCAATGTATTGGTAAAACATTACCACGTGATGGCCTATGGTTAGCTCAAACTCCACAAATGTTCCGTCTTCAGGCCCTCAGTGAGGCTTTGCAAGAAGCTCTAAATACCAAAACTGAAGTAACTGATGAAGCCAGTGCGATGGAGCGAGCAGGTTGTGAGCCATTATTAGTTCCTGGTGAATGGCGCAATTTAAAAGTGACATATTCACAAGATTGGTCTTTAATGAATGATCTACTCAGTTTGAAAAATACTTTGAAAAAAACATCATGAGCACTTCTTCATTTCCATACCGTATTGGCCAAGGCTACGATCTTCACGCTCTAGTTTTGGATCGTGACTTAATTTTGGGTGGCGTTAAAGTTCCTCATACGCATGGTCTATTAGGACATTCAGATGCAGATGCTTTATTACATGCCATCACAGATGCTTTATTAGGGGCAGCTGCTTTGGGTGATATTGGTCGTCATTTTCCAGATACAGATGCCAAGTACAAAGGTGCTGACAGCCGCGTATTACTAAAAGCAACCGCAACACTCATTCAAGTTGCCGGTTATCAAGTCGGTAATGTGGATGCGACGATTATTTGTCAGGCACCGAAAATGGCGCCTCACATCCCAGCGATGGTCATGAACATTGCAACAGACTTAGGCATTGATCCTAGTCAAGTGAACGTCAAAGCTAAAACCAATGAAGGCTTGGGCTATTTAGGGCGCGGTGAGGGCATAGCTGTTCAAGCGATGGCGATGCTCTACAGGATCTAAATTCTTTTCCTGAGATAAGCGATCAAATAAAAAAGCGCTCTAATTCAGAGCGCTTTTCAATGACTAACTAAGTTAAATAAACCAGCAGTCATTAAACAGCCAATAGCTCAACTTCAAATAGAAGTGTGGCATTTGGTGGAATCACGCCACCTGCACCAGAAGCACCATAGCCTAATTCTGAAGGGATGACCAAGCGGCGTGTGCCACCAATTTTCATACCCTCAACGCCTTCGTCCCAACCACGAATAACCATGCCGCCACCCAAAGGAAACTCAAATGGATCATTGCGATCTTTGCTGGAGTCAAACTTTTGACCCTGTTGTTCGTTCTCATAGAGCCAGCCTGTGTAGTGCACTGAAACGTAATTGCCTTTTTTGGCTTCTTCGCCAGAACCAATCACTGTATCTTCGTATTGCAAACCTGATGGGGTCGTAATCATGTGTTTTCCTTATTTTTTAAGACTATCTCTAATTTCTCTGAGCAACTGAATATCTTCTGGAGTTGGTGGAACTTCAGTAGCTGCTTCAGCTTCATCCTGAAGTTTAATGCGATTAATGATTTTGACCATGTGAAAAATAATGAAGGCCAAAATAACAAAGTTCAAAGTGATCGTTAAAAAGTTGCCATAGGCGAATAATGGGACGCCAGCCTTTCTGAGAGCGTCGATGGTGTGGGGAACATTGTCAGGAACAGTGCCAAGGACAATAAACAAGTTAGAAAAGTCTAATTTGCCACCAATTAACCAAGCAACAAAGGGCATAAATACGTCGCCTACAACCGAATCCACGATTTTGCCAAAAGCCCCACCAATGATGACACCGACGGCTAGGTCAATCACATTGCCACGAACGGCGAATGCGCGGAATTCTTGGATCATTTTCATGGGGTAACCTTTGAGCTCAAATATTGGAAAAACAATATTTTGACATCATAAAGCCCCGTAGATGAGTAGCTCTTGGGTTAATTGGCTTTAGTGAACATGATATTCATGACATTTTCATGAAGGCGCAACGGTTCTAAGTCATTGATTTATCTGGAATAGGGCAAACGGTCATGCCTCTAATTGTCTTCTCTCATGTAGAATAGTGAACTTTTGTGAAGTACTACTCAAGGTGGCAGGCCAAAATTTGGTTTTGCCCCTATTTTAATTAGCTTAAACGGGATACCAGCATGTCTGTAACGATTGAAAACCTCGGCAATTTAGACCGCAAAATTACTATCAGCTTCTCAAAAGCTGATACGGCACCAGCTCGCACTGCGCGCTTACAAAAATTATCTAAGACAGTCAAAATGCCTGGCTTCCGTCCAGGCAAAGTACCTATGAAAATGGTTGAAGCACAGTACGGTATGCAAGTTGATTTTGAAGCGCAATTTGATCATGCAACGAATCTCTTTTACGACATCGTTAAAAAACAAGAAATAAAGATTGCTGGTCAACCAAGTCTTGAGCCAAAGAGCGATATGACTGCTGATCCGGTTCTATATGACGCAAAATTTGAAGTTTTCCCAGAAGTAAAAATGGGCGACTTAACAAAAGCAGAAATCACTCGTTATTCAACAGAAGTGAATGAAACTGAAATTGATAAAACATTAGACGTGCTTCGTAAGCAACGTGTGCATTTCCATGCCCGTGGCGAAGAGGGTGAACACGGCAATGGTGGTGCTAATACAGCAGCTCAAACGGGTGACCAAGTCACAGTGGACTTTGTAGGCAAGATCGACGGCGTTGAATTCTCTGGCGGTAAAGCTGAGAACTTCACTTTTGTGTTGGGCGAAGGTCGCATGTTGCCTGAGTTTGAAACAGCCTCAATAGGTCTCAAAGCTGGCGAATCTAAAGTATTCCCATTAGCTTTCCCGGCGGATTACCACGGTAAAGAAGTTGCTGGTAAGACTGCAGATTTCACAGTAACAGTAAAAAAAGTGGAATGGCCACATTTGCCAGAAATTAACGATGAGTTCGCTAAGTCATTAGGCGTTGCTGATGGCGTTGCCAAAATGCGTGAAGAAGTTCGTACGAACTTAACGCGTGAAGTGAAGCGTCGCACACAAACTCTTTTAAAGAGCCAAGTGATGGAGTCTTTAACCAAGGTTTGCGAATTAGATGTGCCAAAAGGTTTAGCAGCACAAGAACAAGAGCGTTTGATTGCTAATGCCCGTCAAGATTTGGCTGCTCGTGGTATTCCTAATGCTAAAGATGCGCCGATTCCTGCGGAATTGTTTACAGCGCAAGCTGAGCAACGTGTGAAATTAGGCTTGATCTTGAATGACTTGGTGAAGAAAGAGAAATTAGAAGCTAAACCTGATCAGATCAAGGCTGAGATTGAAGAGCAATCTTCTAGCTATGAAGATCCAAAAGAAGTGATGCGCTGGTATTACAGTGATCCAAAGCGTTTGGCTGATGTCGAGGCGATTGTTCTTGAGAACAACGTCGTAGCTTATGTGAGTGGTTTAGCCAAGGTGACTGAAAAAGCAGTAAGCTTTGAGGAATTGAGTCAGATTAAATAAGTACTGAATCAAACAAAAAATTACTGGAGATGACAAAGATATGAACAACACTAATAACAACGCGCTAGATACTCAGGCATTGGGCATGATTCCAATGGTTGTAGAAACATCTGGTCGTGGTGAGCGTGCTTATGATATTTATTCACGCTTATTAAAGGAACGTGTTGTTTTCTTAGTAGGCGAAGTCAATGATCAAACCGCCAACGTGGTGATTGCTCAATTACTTTTCTTAGAAAGTGAAAATCCAGAGAAAGACATTTCTTTGTACATTAATTCTCCTGGCGGTTCTGTTTCCGCTGGCTTAGCAATTTATGACACCATGCAATTCATTAAACCTGATGTGAGCACTTTGTGTATGGGTATGGCAGCCAGCATGGGTGCATTCTTATTAGCAGCAGGCGCTAAGGATAAGCGTTTCTCATTACCTAATTCACGTGTGATGATTCACCAGCCTTTAGGCGGTGCACGTGGTCAAGCCTCTGATATCGAAATTCAAGCACGTGAGATTCTTTACTTGCGTGAGCGCTTGAATAAGATATTGTCAGAGCGCACTGGTCAAACTATTGAAACGATTGCTAAAGATACTGATCGTGATAACTTTATGTCAGCTGAGATGGCCAAAGAATATGGTTTGATTGATCTGGTGATTGAAAAGCGTTAATCAGAAGTAATCATAAAAAAATATCAACAATAAAAATAAACAGACATGAGCGAAATAACTACTGCAACTGACAAGCCACTTTTTTGCTCTTTCTGTGGCAAAAATCAGCACGAAGTTAAAAAGCTCATTGCTGGACCTAATGTTTTTATTTGTGACGAATGTATTGATCTTTGTACAGACATCATTACGGAAGAAGCTGGTAAGGCTGTCAAAGAGGGTGTGCGTGAAGGCTTGCCAACACCTCATGAGATTCGTGCCAGCTTAGATCAGTATGTGATTGGTCAAGATCATGCCAAGAAACAACTTGCTGTGGCCGTTTACAACCACTACAAACGCCTCAAGCATATTGAAACTACTGGCGCTGGCAAGAACAAGAAAACTGTTCACAACGGTATTGAATTAGCTAAAAGTAATATTCTTTTAATCGGTCCAACAGGATCTGGTAAAACTTTGTTAGCGCAAACATTGGCAAGATTATTAGATGTGCCATTTGTGATTGCAGATGCCACCACTTTGACTGAGGCTGGTTATGTCGGTGAAGACGTTGAAGCGATCATTCAGAAGTTGTTGCAAGCTTGTGACTACGATAAAGAAAAAGCGCAACGCGGTATTGTTTATATCGATGAGATCGACAAGATCTCTCGCAAGTCAGACAACCCATCGATTACGCGTGACGTATCAGGTGAAGGTGTTCAGCAAGCTCTACTAAAGCTAGTTGAAGGCACGATGGCGTCTGTACCTCCACAAGGTGGTCGTAAACATCCTAATCAAGACTTCTTACAAGTTGATACGACCAACATTCTATTTATTTGCGGTGGCGCTTTTGATGGTTTAGAAAAAGTCATTCAGCAGCGTACGGTTACTGCCGGTATCGGTTTTGGTGCTCAGGTGCGTGGTAAGGATGACCGTTCTATCTCAGAGTTATTAAAAGAAGTTCAAACAGAAGACTTGATCAAGTTTGGTTTAATTCCAGAATTGATTGGTCGCTTGCCAGTGATTGCGACATTGACTCAATTGGATGAAGCAGCTTTGATCCAAATCTTGACTGAACCTAACAATGCTCTAGTTAAGCAATATCAAGCTTTACTCGATATGGAAGGTGTTGAGCTTGAGATTCGTGAAAATGCGCTTGGTGCTATCGCTAAAAAAGCGATTGCTCGTAAAACAGGTGCCCGTGGTCTACGTTCTATCATTGAACATGCTTTGATGGATGTGATGTATGACCTTCCAAGTCTTGAGAATGTGAAGCGCGTTGTTATTGATGAGAACACCATCAACGGCGACGGTAAACCTTTGATGCTTTATCAAGAAGCTTCAGAGAAGCTAGCTTCTTAATAGGCTCAAACATTGCAATATTGACTAAGAAATCTCCAAAAATCATTAAAAAAACTCCTAAATCAGGAGTTTTTTAGTTTCTGAGTCGCGGTTATTGAGTAATGAATCTTTATAAATTCACTAAAAATGGCATTTTTTAGTAAATTTCTTCACTTTTACCCTTGTTTTTGGTCAAAACAGACCCAAATTAGATGTATTCTTACCTTGTAGGAAAATACAAACACAATTTGGAGATCAACCATGCCTGGTGACTTGTTACTTCCTTCTGAACCCATCCAACTGCCATTGTTGCCGTTGAGAGATGTGGTGGTATTCCCACACATGGTCATTCCATTGTTCGTGGGTAGACCAAAATCTATCAAAGCTCTTGAAGCTGCCATGGAAAGTGGCAAAAGCGTTCTATTGGTCGCTCAAAAAACAGCTGCTAAGGATGAGCCTGAAGTAGAAGATTTGTATACGGTTGGTTGTATTGCAAAGATTCTGCAAATGCTCAAACTACCAGACGGTACTGTGAAGGTCCTTGTTGAAGGTACCCAGCGTGCTGATGTGAGCCATGTTGAAGACGGTTTAGAGTATTTCATGTGCGAAGCTATGCCACATGAATCAGTATCAACAGATGTTCCTGAGATTGAGGCCTTGCGTCGTGCAGTGGTTTCTCAATTTGACCAATACGTCAAACTCAATAAAAAAATTCCTCAAGAAGTCTTAGCGACTTTGCAAGGCATTGATGCTGCTGCTCGTTTAGCGGACACCATCTGTTCACACTTACCGATCAAGCTTGATCAAAAGCAACGCTTATTGGAATTAGCAACTGTCGTTGAACGCTTAGAAGCGATCTTGGCGCATCTTGAGAGCGAAATCGACATTCTGCAAGTTGAAAAACGCATTCGTGGTCGCGTGAAGCGTCAGATGGAAAAGAGTCAGCGTGAGTACTATTTGAATGAGCAAGTTAAAGCCATTCAAAAAGAACTAGGTGAAGGTGAAGATGGTGCGGATATCGAAGAACTCGAGAAACGTATCAAAGCTGCCAAGATGCCAAAAGAAGCCCAAAAGAAAGCTGATGGCGAAATGAAGAAGTTGAAGTTGATGTCACCGATGTCAGCAGAAGCTTCTGTCGTTCGTAATTACGTTGAAACATTAACGAACTTGCCTTGGAGAAAAAAGAGCAAAGTTAATAATGATTTGACTCATGCTGAAAAAGTTCTTAATGAAGATCACTATGGTCTTGATAAAGTTAAAGAGCGTATCTTGGAATATCTCGCAGTTCAACAACGCGTTGATAAAGTTAAAGCCCCGATCCTTTGCTTAGTGGGTCCTCCAGGTGTTGGTAAGACATCTCTAGGTCAATCCATTGCACGTGCCACCAATCGTAAGTTTGTTCGTATGGCTTTAGGTGGTGTACGTGATGAATCTGAGATTCGTGGTCACCGCCGTACTTACATTGGTTCGATGCCTGGTAAGATTTTGACTAGCTTGACCAAGGTAGGCGTACGCAATCCATTGTTCTTGTTAGATGAGATCGATAAGATGGGTACGGACTTCCGCGGCGATCCGGCAAGTGCGATGCTTGAGGTATTAGATCCAGAACAAAACCATACTTTCCAAGATCACTATGTTGAGGTGGATTACGACCTATCAGATGTGATGTTTGTGGCAACTTCTAACTCATTAAATATTCCGGGTCCGTTATTGGATCGTATGGAAGTGATTCGTTTGGCGGGTTATACCGAGGATGAAAAAACACATATTGCGATGAGTTACTTGATGCCTAAACAAATCAAAGGTAATGGTTTGAAAGCTGGCGAAATCGTTATCGAAGAATCCGCTATTCGCGACATCATTCGTTACTACACCCGCGAGGCTGGTGTGCGTTCTTTAGAAAGAGAAATCAGCAAGATCTGCCGCAAGGTCGTCAAGCTATTGCTCTTGAAAAAAGAAGCTGCACCGATCAAAGTGGATGGCTCTAATCTTGATAAGTTCTTATCTGTGCGCCGTTACGATTTCGGTTTGGCAGCTAAAGAAAATCAAGTAGGGCAGGTGACTGGTTTAGCTTGGACAGAAGTCGGTGGCGATCTATTAACGATTGAAGCTGCTGTGATGCCTGGTAAAGGCAACACCATCCGTACTGGTTCTTTAGGCGATGTGATGAAAGAATCTGTGGAAGCTGCTCGCTCAGTAGTTCGTGCACGTGGCCGTAAATTGGGTATCTCTGAAGAAGCGTTTGAGAAGAAAGATCTTCATATCCACTTCCCTGAAGGTGCAACTCCTAAAGACGGTCCATCTGCTGGTATCGCGATCACAACCGCTTTGGTTTCTGTGATTACGGGTATTCCGGTTCGTGCTGATGTAGCCATGACTGGTGAAATCACACTGCGCGGTGAAGTTCTTCCCATCGGTGGATTAAAAGAAAAGCTTCTTGCAGCCCATCGCGGTGGCATCAAGTTGGTTTTAATTCCTGAAGAGAACGTTAAAGATCTGACTGATATTCCAGATAATGTTAAAAACGGAATTGAAATCAGACCCGTGCGCTGGATTGATCAAGTATTGGAATTGGCATTAGAAAAAATGCCATTGCCATTACCTGAATTGACAGCTGAAGATATTGCTAAAGCTGCTGAAGCTAGTAAAGCTGCTGCAATATCTAGCGGTGAGATTCTGAAGCATTAAGGCATTAAAGAAGTATCAAGACCTCATGGTTATGAACAATATAACCATGAGGAATGTTATTAACCGAGAGTTTGAATAAATTTGCAGCAGTGGTGAAGGTACTGTATACTTTCGTCTTCTCTGTGGGTGCTTAGCTCAGTTGGTAGAGCGTCGCCCTTACAAGGCGAATGTCGGCGGTTCGACCCCGTCAGCACCCACCACAGATTTCTTCTGACCTTTCTTCGTCAAATCAATAAAAACTCATGCTTGAATCAATTCGTAAGTACCAAAAAATACTGATGGGCATTTTGTTGCTCCTCATCCTCCCATCTTTTGTATTTTTGGGAGTTGAGAGTTACATGGGTGATATCGGCAAAGACACGACATTAATTAAAATTGACGGTCCTAATATCACACGTCAAGAGTTAGATAACGCTGTAAAACTAAAAGCTGAAAGACTCCAGCAACAAGGTAGAAAGTTAGATTCTGCGATGTTGAACAGCGTGCCATTTAAGCAAACTGTATTAAGTGAGATCGTTCAGCAACGCTTACTTGCCTATGAGATCAAATCACTCAAGTTAATAGTCACTCCAGAGGCACTTGCTAAAGATTTGACACAAATTCCGGAAATACGCACCCTATATAAAGATGGCCAATTTGATTCAACCCGTTACAAACAAATATTAGCTAGCAATCAAATGACGGTTGAGCAATTTGAAAACGGTCGTCGTTATGAACTTTTAAGTCGCCAAGTTATAACCTCAGTACTGTCTACCAGTATTTCTTCTAGAAAAGTAGCTGAAAAGATTTCTCAAGCATTTGAAGTAGAGCGTGAAGTACAGGTATTGCGCTTCTCACCATCTGATTTCATCTCCAAAGTCAAACCAACACCAGAAGAATTAGATGCTTTTTATCAAGCGAACATTGCTGCATTCCAATCACCAGAAATGATTGATGTTGAATTTGTTCTTTTAGTTGCTAATGCTAAAGATGATCCAAAAGACTTTGCTGAAAAAGCAGACCTATTTGCCAACCTGGCTTATGAGCAGCCAGATAGTTTAAAACCTGTTTCAGAGCGCTTGAAGTTAAATATTCAAAGCGTGAAGGGCATTACTCGTGCCGGAGCTAAAGGCTTGCCAGCAGATCACCCTTTGAATAATCCTAAGTTGCTCGCTGGTGTTTTTAATAGCGAAGCTATTAAGAGCCGTCGCAATATTGAAGCTCAAGAAATTTCACCTGGCAAGATCGTTGTAGCACGTGTTGCCAATCATCAAGCTCAGGCAGCACTTCCTCTGAATGCTGTTCAAGCAGAAGTTAATAAGCAAGTAAGTATTCGTTTAGCTGGTGAGTTAGCCAACAAATCAGCTCAAGAAAAATTAGAATCTGCCAAAAAGTCTCCTCAAGATACCTCTGGATTTGCAGCCGCCAAGTGGATTTCTCGTAACAAGCCGACTGATTTAAATGCTCCAGCTGTCGATGCCATCATGTCAGTTGATATTGCTCAGTTACCGGCAGTAGTGAGTGCGCCGATTAATGGTGGTGGTATGGCGATCTATCGAGTCACTAAAATTCAACAGCCCCTTAAAGCTGAACCTAAGGTGCGCGCTGAGCAAGCTCAACAAATTGCCCAGCTCTCAGCCCAAGCTGAAGGTGCAGTTTATTTTGACGCTGTAAGAGTTAACTCTGGTTTAAAGCAAGTTAATCAAGTTAAATAAAACTACTTCAATCTTGAACCCTTCAAAGACTAAGGTCTGAGTAGAGGTAACAGCTTTGGTAAAACATTGCCCAGCAAAACAGGCTGGGCTTTTTCATTGGGGTGGATGCGATCTGCTTGGAAGAAATCCATTTTTGTAGCAACCCCATCTAAGAAAAATGGTACATGTGCCACATTTTCAGATTGAGCCAACTTTCCAAACAAGTTAAAAAATTCCGTGGTGTACTCCTGTCCATAATTAGGTGGAATACGCATGCCTAATACCAGTACTTTTGCACCAATATTCTTTGATGCTTGGATCATTGCTTGGAGATTTTTCTCCGTTGTTTTGAGCTGTAAACCTCGCAATGCATCGTTAGCACCTAATTCAATCACCACGACTTTGGGTTGGTGAACTTTTAATAATTGGGCCAAACGTGTTTGACCGCCTGCGGTTGTTTCACCGCTGATGCTGGCGTTCACAACTTTCCAGGAGGATTGATCACTTTGGAGCTTCTTCTCTAAGAGAGCTACCCAACCAGTGCCTCTCGCAAGACCATACTCAGCAGATAAGCTATCACCCAAGATGAGTATGTTGGAGGTAGAGGGAGCGGCTGTCTTTTGTGCAAAGACTGACGCAGACATCAAAGCACTGGCGATAACAGTTAAGCAAGTAAGGCTAAAGACCATTACTATGTATGATGTTATTGAATTTCTTGAAGCCAACTGATTCAAAATATACTCACCAATCTATTTAAACGACTTTTTAACTATATATCTAATGCCCACTGATTCAACACGATCTGTTCTGACTGTTTCTCATTTAGCTAAATCGGTTCAGACAGTTGATGGACCTTTGACTATTTTGCACGATATCAGCTTCTCTGTTTCTGAAGGTGAGAGTTTGGCTATTGTTGGCGCGAGTGGTTCAGGTAAAAGTACGCTGTTAGGATTATTAGCAGGCCTTGATACGCCGACTTCGGGTCAAGTCTATTTAATGGACAAGGATATTTCAGCGGCCAATGAAGATCAGCGTGCCCAAATCCGATCTCAGCATGTGGGTTTTGTATTTCAGTCTTTTCAGTTGATTGATCACTTAAGTGCCCTAGAAAATGTTCAATTACCTCTAGAACTCAAAGGCATGCCTAGGCATGAGGCCTTGGCAAAAGCAAAAGTTTGGCTAGAGAAAGTAGGCTTGGGTGAACGTTTGAACCATCGACCTAAAACTTTGTCTGGTGGAGAGCAACAACGCGTTGCCTTAGCTAGAGCCTTTGTTACTCAGCCTGATGTCTTATTTGCAGATGAGCCAACCGGTAGCTTAGATGAAGTGACTGGTAAGACAATTATTGATCTACTTTTCAGTCTTAATCAAGACTCCGGTTCTACCTTGATATTGGTAACCCATGATTTAGCCCTAGCCCAGCGCTGTCAAAGGCAAATGGTCATTAATGCTGGGAATATCGTCACCGGTTAAGCCAGACTAGATTAACTTTTACTCCTTTTTTGCTAAAAATACGCTCAAAAATAAGAGCTTAAATCCCATTCGTTTTATAATCTTGGGATGCCTGTCAACCACTGTTTTTTAAGCCTTCCTGGGTCTAAATCCCTTTCCCAATTCCGCCAACAGCGCCTATTAAGCTCATTAGCTGAGTTGGGTGTTGAGTTGACCCAGATTCAGGCGCAGTATGTGCACTTTATCTGGTCCAAAGCCCCCATTACCAACGACTCATTAACGATTCTCAAAGGCTTACTCAATTATGGTGAGCCTTTTGCTCTTGAAGAAGCCAAAGGTCTCTTTGCAGGCAAACAAGATCAGGCGGTTGTAGTCCCTCGTTTAGGTACGATTTCTCCATGGGCTAGCAAGGCTACGGATATTGCTCATCACTGTGGTTTAGATGTTTTAAGAATTGAACGTGGTCTTCAGGTTTACTGGACCAGTAAAAAAGCTTTGAATGACGCTCAAAAGCAAATTGTTCTTGCGGCCATTCATGACCGCATGACAGAAATTACTCTCCCGAATGTTGAGGCAGCAGGTGAGCTTTATCAAATATTGAGTGATAAACATTTTTCTCGTATCGATATTCTTGAGGGTGGCAAAGCCGCCTTGGAATTAGCTAATACCACTATGGGTTTGGCTTTATCCGAAGATGAAGTGGAATACTTGGTAGACAACTTCAAAAAGCTCCAGCGTAATCCAAGTGATGTGGAGCTTATGATGTTCGCGCAAGCCAACAGCGAGCATTGTCGTCACAAGATCTTCAATGCCACATGGACAATTGATGGTCAAGAGCAAGACAAATCATTATTTGCGATGATTCGTAATACGCATCAATTGCAACCAAACGGCACCATCGTTGCTTACTCCGATAACTCGGCCATCATGGCTGGTTGCATCGCAGAGGTATGGGCTCCCAATGAACAACAAGAGTATGTGAAGAGCACTCGCTTGACTCACACGCTCATGAAAGTAGAAACTCACAATCACCCCACAGCCATTGCTCCATACCCAGGCGCATCGACTGGTTCAGGCGGAGAGATCCGTGATGAAGGTGCTACGGGTATTGGTGGCAAACCTAAAGCAGGCTTAAGTGGTTTCTCAGTATCTAACTTGAACTTACCGGGTAGCCAATTGCCTTGGGAGCAAAAGCTCTATGGCAAACCAGAGCGCATTGCCTCTGCTTTACAAATCATGATTGAAGGTCCTTTGGGTGGCGCTGCATTCAATAATGAATTCGGTCGCCCTAACTTAGGTGGTTACTTCCGAGTGTTTGAGCAAACCATTGATGGTGAGCGTCGTGGTTATCACAAGCCCATCATGATTGCCGGTGGTATTGGCGCGATTGATGATGGCCATACTCATAAAAAAGAAATTAAAGCGGGCAATCTACTGGTTCAATTAGGTGGCCCTGGTATGCGCATTGGTATGGGCGGTGGTGCTGCTAGCTCCATGGCTACAGGCGCTAACACTGCTGATCTAGATTTTGATTCTGTGCAGCGTGGCAATCCTGAGATTGAGCGCCGTGCGCAAGAAGTCATCAACGCTTGTCGTGCAATGGGTGATAAAAATCCGATTGTGTCGATTCATGACGTCGGCGCTGGTGGCTTATCCAATGCTTTCCCAGAATTAGCCGATGGCGCTGGTTTGGGTGCGATCTTTGATATGAGAAAAGTGCCACTAGAAGAAAGTGGCATGAGCCCTGCGGAGATTTGGTGTAACGAATCTCAAGAACGTTATGTATTAGCGATTGCCAAAGAAAGCTTACCGATCATAGAAGCCATGTGCGCGCGTGAGCGTTGCCCCATTGCAGTTGTTGGTGAAACAACCCAAGAGCGTCAGTTACTTTTGGTAGATACCAAAGAAGCTGAAGGTAAAAATGAACGTTTACCTATTGATATGCCGATGGAAGTATTGTTGGGCAAACCACCGCGTATGCATCGTGATGTCAAACGGATTGACAAGCAACTGCCTGAGGTTGATCTGACCGATGTGCAATTGGATATCGCAGCCAGCTTGGTGTTACAACATCCAACGGTCGCTAGTAAATCTTTCTTAATCACCATTGGCGATAGAACTGTTGGAGGCCTCAACGCCCGTGACCAGTTTGTCGGCCCTTGGCAAGTGCCAGTAGCGGATGCTGCTGTCACTCTAATGGATTACAAAGGTTATCGTGGTGAAGCCATGTCAATGGGTGAGCGCACGCCATTGGCTGTGATGAACGCACCTGCGGCTGCTCGAATGGCTGTTGCCGAATCGATCACTAATATTCTTTCTGCTGATATCGACACAATTGAAGATATCAAGTTATCTGCTAACTGGATGGCTGCTTGCGGCAATCCAGGTGAAGATGCCAAACTATTTGATTCGGTTAAAGCAATAGGTATGGAGTTATGTCCTGCATTAGGTATTTCGATTCCGGTAGGTAAAGATTCTTTATCGATGCGCACGCAGTGGGCTGATGAAACAACATCAGAAAAGAAAGCAGTGACATCACCGGTTTCGTTGATCATCTCTGCTTTTGCACCAGTGGTCGATACTCGTCAAACCACCACACCTTTACTCCAAACCAAAGATGAACAAGGTCAGGCACTTGATACAGAAATCATTTTGATTGATTTAGGTAGAGCTAAGAACCGTATGGCGGGTAGTATCTTGACTCAAGTGATTGATCAAGCGGGTCAATCAACCCCTGATCTCGATGATCCTCAAGATTTGAAAAACTTCGCTGCAGCGATTATTAAAATGCGTCGAGAAGGTATGTTGCTCGCCTACCACGACCGTTCCGATGGTGGTTTATTTGCAGCAGCCGCAGAGATGGCTTTCACATCTCATGTGGGCGTATCACTGAACGTTGATATGTTGGTCTTAGATAAAGATCATGAATCAGACTATGGGGACGCTAAGAACTGGGCACAACAAGTATCTGGTAGACGTAATGACATGACTATCAGAGCACTCTTTAATGAAGAGCTTGGCGCCTTGATACAAGTAAAACGTGAGCACCGCGACGCTGTCTTTTACATCCTCAAGCAGCACAATCTCTATGCTTGCAGCCATGTCATCGCTAAGCCTAATACCAATGGCCAAATTGAAGTGTGGCGCGATGCCAAGAAAATCTTCGGTGTACCTCGCAACGTATTACACAAGTTATGGCAAAGCACGAGCTGGCAGATTGCGCGTTTGCGTGACAACCCAGATTGTGCTGATAGCGAAAACAACCTTGTCGATAACTTATCTGATCTAGGTATGCAGCCCAAACTCACGTTTGATCCTAGTGAGAACGTGGCAGCTCCATTTATTGCTAAAGGTATCAAACCTAAAGTGGCGATCCTCAGAGAGCAGGGCGTTAATTCTCATCTAGAGATGGCTTATGCCATGGACTGGGCTGGATTCTCAAGTTATGACGTTCACATGAGCGACCTGATTGCCGGTAGAGTTAATCTCAAAGACTTCCAAGGACTAGTGGCTTGTGGTGGTTTTAGTTATGGTGACGTTTTAGGTGCTGGAGAAGGTTGGGCGAAGTCCATCCTATTCAATGCTGCCATCAAAGATCAGTTCCAAACTTACTTCAATCGCCAAGACACCTTTGGTTTAGGTATCTGTAACGGTTGCCAAATGATGTCTAACTTGGCCAGCATCATTCCGGGTGCTGATACTTGGTCCAAGTTCACGCGCAATCAATCGGAACAATATGAAGCCCGCTTGGTCATGGTTGAAGTAACAAAATCACCATCCATCTTCTTACAAGGCATGGCGGGTAGCCAATTGCCAATCGCTGTTGCTCACGGTGAAGGTTTTGCTAACTTTACTCAGCAGGGTCATCAAGCAGAAACTCAAGCTAAGGGCTTAGTAGCTTTAAGATTTGTAGACAACCAAGGTCAGCCAACTCAAACTTATCCGCTGAACCCTAACGGTTCACCGGATGGAATTACTGGCTTAACAACACCTGATGGTCGTTTCACAGTTCTAATGCCTCATCCAGAGCGAGTCTTCAGAACCGCGCAAATGAGTTGGGCTCCTAAGCAATGGAACGATATCCAAGACGGCGCTAGTCCATGGATGCGGATGTTCCGTAGCGCTAGAGCTTGGACTAAATAAGTCTTTACCTTTTAATTGATGCAAGAACTATTCCCTAAGGCTCAACAAGCGCTGAGCCTTATTCTTTTATCGGAGGCTACTATGGCTAATAAACTATCCATCCCAAAAGCAAAACCAAAATCAGCTAGTCAATCAATTAAAAAAGATAGAGCGCCGCATTTTGCTCCGGTGACTTTCTCGGAAGAGCATGGCGTGAGGTTTCTACACTTTGGAACATGGTGGGTGCAGGGCGCTATGCGTATTAGTAAGCCTGACTTCATCGAATTGGAATACGCCCAACAAATGATGGCAGGCTTATTATTTTTAGATCCGCATGACCGGCGATTGAATCAGTCAAAATTATCTAAGTCATCCAAACCAACTAAGCCATTCCATATGGTTCAACTGGGTTTAGGAACGGGTGCTTTAACCAAGTTTGCGCACAAGCATTTTCCTGAAGCTAAAGTCACGGCAGTTGATTTAAATCCTGCTGTGATTGTGGCTGCTAGAGTTATGTTTAAGCTGCCAGCCCCTAATGAACATCTACACCTACTAGAAACAGACGCTCTTCAATATGTCACCGCTAAAAAACATCAAGAGTCGATTGATTTATTACAAGTTGATTTATATGATGCAACCGCGCGTGGACCAGCATTGAGTTCAAAAGAGTTTTATCAGGGATGTTATGACAGTCTTAAATCACCGGGGGTGATGACCGTTAATCTATTTGGTAATCATAAAAGCTTTAAAACTAATATTAATAATATATGTAATGCCTTTGATAATCGTGTGATGGTCTTTCAACAGGTCCATGATTGCAATGTGGTGGTTATTGCATTTAAAGGACCATCCTTAGATGTGGACTGGAAAGATGTGAAAGTTAGAGCAGAGTTCCTTGAGAGGAAATATGGTTTACCAACCAAATCGTGGGTACCAGGACTAAGATCAGAGAACGCCAGACAAAATAGTTACATGTCGATTTAGCTTAAGCACTTTCTTGTCTAGAACAATCAACTTATTAATCTACAGTTGATCTATTGCTGTCGTTTATGACATTATCGTGAAGTAAAAAGTAGTTTTTCACCGAGTATTCCCTACAGGGCTAATTGTTCAAGCCTCTTTAGAGGCATAAATTAGCTTTCTCATGTTGTTGTCCGAAAGGTAACTATTTTGGCATTATTAGGCAAAAGCAAAAAAATGATTCAGGATATTCCTAATGAGTCATTTGGAAGTTTAATTGGGTCAGGTACCCAAATTTTCGGTCGCCTTGTGGTCAATCATAGCGTCAGAATTGATGGCGAGATTCAGGGATCTATTGAAGCTCAGCCCAATACTGAAGTAACAATTCATATTGCTCATGAAGGAACTTTAACGGGCGATTTGTATGCTCACCGCGTTTTGGTTAGCGGCAGGATTGATGGCAATATTTACGCTAAAGAACGATGTGATCTATTTGAGACATCCAAAGTAAGGGGAGATATTCACTACGGCATCATTGGTATTGAGCATGGTGCTGAGTTTTACGGTGAAATGTTGAAAAAAACGATCTCAACGACGACTGAGACTGAATTACCAACGGACTTCTCACTGTCATCCAGTGCACTATAAAGAATTTTTCACAACACTTAGCTTTTCGGCTAACTGTTACCCTTCCTAAGCATATAATTAATATAAGTATTTTTTCTACTAAAAATAGTAAAATACCAACAATTGACCTTTCAGGCCATGTGGAACTGTTTTACCGTTTTTATATAAGAAAATTTGCTCTAACCAATAGGAAATCCTTGTGATTTTTGGCCGTAAAAAAAGAACACCCATGTTAATGCCTAGTTTTGAGTCATTTGACTCTATGTTAGGTCCTGGTTCTGAAATTCATGGTCGCGTTGTTGCTAATAAAAGTATTCGTATTGATGGCATCGTTTACGGTAATATTGAAACGCCACCTGGTATTCCTGATATAACTATCGCTTTAGGTGAATCAGCTAAAATTTACGGCGACATTACAGCGCCTAGAATTTTAATTGGTGGTTATGTTGAGGGTAACGTCTACGGGGCTGAACGCGTAGAGCTTCATGCAAAAGCAGTCGTTAATGGTGATGTTAGCTATGCAGAGCTTGGTATTGAACCAGGCGCTGAAATTGTTGGTTTGATGGTGAAAAAGGTTACTAAAAAGACAAATATATAGTCTTTAATATCGAAATTATCTAAATAAACTGGAGTTTTTATGTCTGATCAAAATCAAAATGGTTGTTTAACAATTGGTGAAGGTGTTTCCTTATCAGGTAACTTTATTGTTCCCGATATCGCTTTTATCTCAGGAACGGTTAACGGTGAATTAACTGCAAGAGAGATTTTAATTGGTGCAACTGGTGTGGTTAAAGGCAAGGTTTCTGCTGACATCATCGATGTAAGAGGCGAGATTCATCAAGAAGTTACATCTAAAAAATCATTATTGATTCGTTCAACAGGACGTGTGAGTGGCAATATTACTTATGTTGAGTTAGAAATTGAAAAAGGTGGCGATATCCAAGGCACCATGGTTAAAACTGATGCGCCATCAGGCAGCAACTACTAATAAGGACTGAGTCATGTTTAGTAGAAAAAGTGATGATGAGTCAAACTTACAGTCCGAAGAAGATATGAATAATGAGATTGCTCAATCTGATGCTTCCGAATCAATCGATCAAGATGCATCTGAAACTCGTAATTTAAAACCTTCCATGATTAGCGAAGGCTTTGAGTTCAATGGCGACATTAAATCCAATGGTTCATTAACGGTCGATGGCTCAATTACAGGACAGGTCACTGTTGATAACCTGATTGTTGGCGTAACTGGTTCTGTATCAGGCACGATTACGGCAAAATCTATTAACGTCAAAGGCAAGTTAGCTGGTGATGTTAGTTGTTCCGATATTATTGTTGGCGGTAGATCTATTGTGGATGGTAATTTAACTTACTCATCGATCACTATTCAGCGTGGTGGCGTTATTAAAGGTGATTTGAAAAAAGTAAACTAAGTATTACTTTAACCAAATTAGTGATATCAAAGAAGTCGCATTTGTTTAAAAACGATGCGACTTTTTTAATTCATCTAACAAGATCTAAGTTGGCTTGAATTTAGTTTCAAGCTCCTGACGAATCTTATAGGCGTGAGTGCTGGTATCAACCGCTACATCATCCCAGCATAGCGATTGACCTTTTTTGACAGGTCTAATGACTTTGATGTCATGCGCCAAACCCAAAGGGAGGCCGCCCATAGCCACCGATTTAGCCGCAGGAAGTAGTTTTCCCCAAACGGTATAACCACCTTCGCCATCTAGTATTTCACCTGGTTTCAGGTCTCTTTTTGCCGTTGCTACTACATCGGCATTCCAGCAATGCGCCACCCCTGTGGCTTCTTTACGAAGTGCGACACTAGCCACCGACATACCCACTTCAAGGCCAATTAGATGCCAGCGCTTATAAAGCGTGAAATAGCGACCGCTTGGGTCTGTGTGAGCGTTATATTCTTCAAAACAGTTTTTGATGTAATCGGTTTCTGCTTCAACCGTGACCCAAACACCCATCCGGATGTCATAAGGAATCTTACGTCCATTAGCTTCTAAGGAAGAGATCACTTCTACCATCCCTTTTTTTTCTAAAACGCCACCCTCAGAGATAGGTCTTGTAACAAAAGGGATGTCCTCAACACTAGCAGGAGGGTAAAGCAGGCCATTGCTAGGTACTGATAAACCAGTGGCATTAGCAACTGCCGTACTTTCAATCGAGGGTTTAGAGCCATCTAAAAAGCTATTAAACATTTTAGGATTTAGACCACCTCTAGTTGCTTGCTCAGGAGTTAGACCATAGTTACCCCATACTGTTTCAGGTGTTGATTCAGAAAAGTGGGGAAGCCACTTATGGCCGCGTCCTGCTGCAACGACTGGAAAACCACAAGTTCTGGCCCAGTCCACTAAATCACAAATGAGAGCTGGTTGATCACCAAACGCTAATGAATAAACTACCCCAGCCTCAGATGCTTTTTGAGCCAGCAAGGGTCCACAAAAAGCATCTGCCTCAACTGTGACATTGACAACATGTTTACCATTATTAAAAGCTAGCAAACAATGATCTACTGCTGCAATGGGGTTGCCGGTACATTCAACAATCACATCGATAGCTGGATGGCTCACTAATGCCTGCCAATCTTCAGTGATGAAAGTTTGACCTGTTTTGATGGCGTTTTCTATTGATTGAGCTTCTGTTTGCTCTGGTTTCCATCCAACCCTCGCCAAGTTACTCTTAACTTGTTGAGGTGATAAGTCAGCAATACCTACGAGATGAACCCCTGGCGTTGTTGGTATCTGAGAGAGATACATTGATCCAAATTTACCCGCGCCGATCAATCCTACTTTAATACTTTTTTGATTGGTAGCTAATTCTTGAAGCTGGCGATGTAAGCTCATAAAAACTCCGTGGTTAACACTGGTTGTTTATAAAAAAGGCCACCCTTGGGTGACCTTTATGATATTTCATAGTTCTTATTATTGAACTTTAGCTTTCGCTTTCAGTTTATCAATCATTTCATTGAACTTGGCACGCTGCCAGTTTTGATCTTGATTCATCATCTCAATTAGCTGGGGTTTAAGTTCAGCCATGGTTGGTGCCTTGATTTCACGAACATCATCTAACTGAATGATATGAAAGCCATATTGAGTCTTAACAGGTTTGTCAGTCAAGCCACCCTTAGAAAGGGCAACCATGGCTTTAGAAAATTCAGGAACCAAAGACTGTGGACTCATCCAATCTAAATCACCACCTTTAACAGCAGAGCCAGGATCTTTAGAGTTAGCTTTAGCTAGCTCATCAAACTTCTCGCCAGCCTTTATTTTAGTAATAAGAGACTTTGCCTCAGACTCTTTTTCAACCAATATGTGACGAACTTTATATTCTTTACCTTCAAATTGACCTTTGATTTGGTCAAAAGCTATTTTTAATTCAGCCTCGCTAACACCATCACGCTTGATGTAGTTATCGAATAGAGCGCCAACCAGAACATTTAAGCGCGCATCTTCCAATTGTTCTTGAACAATTGGGTTAGCAATCACGCCACTCTTTAGGGCCTCTTGATTGATCAACTCACGAGTGATGAGCATGTCACGAGCGCGTTCACGAAGCTCGGGAGTACTTGGCTGACCTGAGCTCTCAAGCATTTTGTCGAGTTTAGCTTTAGGAATGGATTTTCCGTTAACAACTGCTGCATTTTGGGCCAATGCGGGTCCAGAAATGGTCATTAATAAGGCAACTGAGAGTGCAATTTTTGATAGTTTCATAATCGTTATTTAGTTAGTAATAATCGCTAATGCGTGGATCTCATGGGGTATCCAAGAAGATAGAGCATCATACACTAGGCGGTGCTGTTGTACTTTGCTTAAACCCTTAAAAGCAGGGGACTGAATGTGGACCCGAAAATGTCCGGCGCCACCTTGCGCCCCAGCATGACCTGCATGAAGATGACTTTCATCTTCGATATGTAAAACATCAATCTGTAGGGCTTGATTTAAAGCCTCTTCAAATTTGACAATTCTGCTAGCGTTAATTGAATTCATTAGTTTTGCTCTTGATCCATAAACTGATTGAGCCAAACGCCTTGGGCAATGATGAAAGCAAACAAAATGCCCATGCCACCAAATAATTTGAAGTTGACCCAAGTCGCTTCATCATATTGATAGGCCACATAGAGATTGAGAAAGCCCATGCTTACAAAGAAAAGAGCCCAAGCATTATTAAGCTTAGTCCAAAGCTGATTGCTTACACCTGGCTTTAATTTGACTTGCTTACCCATAGCGGTCTGAATTAAATTCTTTTTCCAGATAAGGGCGCTAGCCATTAAGCCAACTGCAAACAACCAATAAAGGATAGTTGGCTTCCATTGAATGAAAGTCTTATCTTGAAGGCCAATTGTTAAACCACCAAAAACAACAATAAGACCCAAACTAACCCACTGCATGGTCTCCACTTTTTTATATTTAATAGCCACATAAATAATCTGAGCAATAGTGGCAGCAATTGCTACCGCAGTAGCCACATAAATATCCGCCATCTTGAAAGCAACAAAAAACAAGATAACGGGGAGTAAATCAAATAGAAATTTCATTAGGGTCTTTAAAAGTAATAAGCGGGTTATGCAGCGTTCTAATTTTAGTCTGACTTGAATTTTAACGAAGCGGAATTGATGCAGTAACGTAAACCCGTTGGGGCAGGACCATCCTCAAAAACATGGCCTAAATGAGCCTCACATTGAGAGCAGCGAACTTCCGTACGTACCATCCCATGGGTTACATCACGATGCTCATCAATATTCTTGGTCTCTAAGGGCTGAAAATAGCTGGGCCAACCGCAACCGGCATCAAATTTACTGTCGGATTGGAATAAAGGGGTATTGCAACAGATACAGTTATATTGCCCTTTTTGCCAATGATCCCAATATTCTCCAGTAAAAGGTCGCTCAGTTGCCGCCTGGCGAGTGACTCGGTAAGCAATCTCACTGAGTTCTTGTTGGTATTCTTGATCAGTTTTTTTCATGATGTTTATTTTAGAGTCAATTAAGTTTATGAAGAGCAGCTAATAGCAATATGTGCCATTTCTGGAGGGGGTGGGTTAGCATAATCCTCAGAGACAGTTTGCGACTCATAAGGAGTCTCTAGAACTTTGAGTAATTTTGCTACTTCTGAAAAGTCTTTTTTCTGAGCTGATTCAATCGCTCTTTGAGCCAAGTGATTGCGCAAGATGTATTTAGGATTAGTCGCTTGCATGGCCTCAAGTCTCTGATCAAGAGATGTTTTCTCTAATATCAAACGCTCCTGATAAAGCTCATGCCATTCGCTCATGACCGAAGGGCAGTTTTGCCCCTCAGAAAGGTTCCTGAAAAATAGGGTGAAGTCTATTTTTTGATGATGCAGTGATTGCATCAGCTGCTCCAGCAACTGAATATCTTCTGGTATTTCATTGCTTAAACCAATTTTCTGACGGAAAAGACTTTGCCATTTCTTTGCATACTGTTCGCTGTAAACATCCAATGTTTCTTTGATCTTCTGAATTGCATCTTCTTTATTTAAATGCATTTCCTTAGCCAGCTCTTTTTGTAAGGGTTGCAACATGGCGTTGGCCATACAGTAGATGTTCCAATGCATGATTTCACCTTGGCGATGATAGGCATACCGCCCAGCGTGATCAGAATGATTGCAAATATGAGTGTTATCAAATGTATCTAAAAATCCAAATGGGCCATAGTCTAGAGTCAAGCCAAGCAAACTAATATTGTCGGTATTTAAAACACCATGACAGAAACCAACCGATTGCCATTGCGCTGTCGTATGAGCGATTCTTGTGGCGATAGATTTAAGAAGTTCTAAATAGGGAGTAGGGGACATTTGGCACTCTTTGTAGTGATTTTCAATCAAGAAATCCAAAGTTTGCTCTAACTCTTGTTCCATTTCATTATGGCCATAGTGCTCTAAGTGACCAATCCTTAAAAAACTAGGCGCTACTCGTGCGCAGATAGCGGCAGTTTCTGCACTCTCTCTAATTACAGGTAAATCCGAACCCACAACCGATAGAGCTCTAGAGCTGGGGATGCCTAGAGCGCTCATCGCTTCACTCGCTAAAAATTCTCGAATAGAAGATCTAAGAACGGCACGACCATCACCGCGTCTTGAGTAAGCAGTAGGACCTGCGCCTTTGAGTTGAATTTCATAACCATGGATATCGCCCAGATAAATGGCTCTGCCATCACCTAATTGGCCGGCCCATTGGCCAAATTGATGGCCGCTATAGGCAGTCGCAAATGGTTTAAAAGATAAACCAGTCATGTTTGTTTGGTTACCAGCTAGCAGTTGAAGATATTCTGGGTTAATCGGTAACTGACTATCTTGCTCGATACCTAAGAGACTTCCAACTTTTGTTGAATAGCCGACCCAATAGGGATTTGGCACAGGGTGCGGTAGAACACTGTGCGCTTGGGATAAATCGAGAATATTAGGTAGATGAAATGGCATAATTTTTTAGAAGTGCTTCATTCTAGGGTCGTTGACCAATGTTTGCAGAAAAGCATCAATAATGACTATAACTACGATTAAGATAGGGTTATGGATAAAAAACAATTAAAAGAGCTCGGTGTTGAATTAGACGTCCCATTTCTTAAATTATTAGGCGTGCGTTGTTTGCGTGCAGATTTAGGCGAGGGCGAAGTACTACTTTCTTTAAAACCTGAACATAATAATAGCTGGCAAGTTGCTCACGGCGGAGTTTTACTAACTTTGATGGATGTGGGTATGGCCATTGCTGCAAGAGCTGGCGACGCTGCAGGGCGCGGGGTTGTGACCATCGAACTTAAAACCAATTTTATGCAAGCAGCAAAAGGGGTTATAAGAGTTGCTGCCAAGACAGTTCATGTCACGCCAACTTTAGCATTTGTTGAAGCCAAACTCTATGACGAACGCGATGCTGTTTGTTGTATGGGTAGCGCTACCTTTAAATACTTTAAAGAGCTACCAGCTAAGAAAAAAGTCGCTAGTTAACTTTGAGTTGAACGAAAGTTTTCTAGCTGCCCTTCAAACACTTGGGTATTCAACTCTTGCTCCGCATCGAAACACTTTTCAATGACTTCGTATTGACCATTGTGTTTCACTCGAATTAATGTGATGGAACGAGTGCCATAGTGCTCTGTTTTGATAAAAGTAGAAGAGAGTGCTTTTTCCCATTCATAAGAAACACCTGTCTGCGGTAAGTAATCATCAGGCGCTTGAGTCAGATCCTGCATGATCCGAATGTACTGTTCTGATTTTTTAAAGTCACCGGTATCCATCGCTAACATCTGAGCAAATGCTCCTACTCTGTGCTGAACTTTTGGCCATGGGGTATCCAACATGGCATTCGAAAGACCGTAAACGCCAGGCTTAAGGCGTTGTGGATTCATGACTTTGCGAGGGCGCAGCTTGTCACCCATGAGAACGCGATTGGATAACCAGTGAAGTGCTGGTTTCTCTAGAGATAAATTAGCACTTAGAAAGTTAAATCCGTTGTAGCGCTGAAATTTTTTCTGAGAGTCGTTCATGAACTCTTCCGGGGTTTGGCGCCCTTTAAGAAATTCCGCAGCGATTTCGCCACGCGTTCGAGACTCTGGGTTCTTCTCAGATGGCGCCCGAACATTAGTGAGAGCTGCAAATTTTCCGGTCTTGGTAAAACCCATCCAAGTTCCAGAGCTACCATTCACATCGGCTCGATCTCTACCAGCAAGAACATGAGGGTGTTCATCCCACCAATGCATCGGATCAGTGGGTCTTTCGTAAAACTCATCTCGATTAGCTAAAACTACTAATGGATATTGAGGATGAGATTGCCAAGAGGTGAGTATTAGGCACATAGGTTTAATGAAGCTGGTTAAATCTCAATTAAAGGATAAGGAAGTGGTTTGAAGCTTAATTTAGGTCCACTTATTGAACCGAGATGGATCGCGCCGCTCGATAGCGCTTCTAACTTGCACTCTACTTGTAAATCTAATTGATCGGGATTTGCGGGATTCTGCGCTGCGAGAACGACCATGCCGCAGGGTTGTTCAGGATCAGCATCATGGAAAATTTCTATGCTTGGCTCAGTTAGGGTTGAAGCTTGAATGCTGGCTATTTGAAGTCGACGTTTGATCGTTCCGCGATATTGGCTACGAGCAACAACCTCTTGTCCTGGGTAACAACCTTTTTGAAAGTCGATACCTTTTAAAGATTCCATATTGATCATTTGCGGAACAAATTGTTCACTGGTATTGAGCGTTATTCTTGGAATAGCACTCATGACCTCCAACCAATTCCAAATCGGAGTAGTGTTCAGTAACTGTTGTTCTTTAGCCAAGGCTTGGATCTGAGTTTCTTGATCTAGAGGAATAGCCACTATAAAGCGCTGTACAAACCTTGACTCAATTAGAGCCGGAGGAATCTCAACAACTCTAGAGCCAGTAACTTGAGAGATGTCCATGGGCAAGCTAGTTGTTGCTAGTGAACCTAGGTCATAACTTAAACCATAGATCAGCACCTGATCGGATTGATCAAGAACTTTGACCTTGGATCTCAGCACAAACATACTGAGGCGCTTTGCAATCAATCCTGCAATATCTTTAGAAATGAATAATTGAAATTGAGGTGTCAACTCACCACCCTCAGTTAGAGCTTCTGTGCGGTGTATCCAGAAAGAGCCCATCAGGCGACCTTTGGCAGAGCAATAACCTGCAAAATGATTCCCGGGTTCCAAAACAACCTCATCCAAAGTGTGAACTTTTAAAGACTTCACACTATTGGTGATCTGGTTTTGAAGAAATTCAGCGGCATCAGGCCCAGTCACAGTGATCATGGACCACTGTGGAAGTTGATCTAATTGCTTAATAGTTGTTGGAAGCATGGGGTATCAGTTTTTAAGTCAGTTCTCTAATAAGCTTTTATCATAGTGCCATGAATCGTATTTTGCCCCGACATTTTTTTAAGGTCATTGCCTTATTGGTCACTTTGACTTTTATAACACTTGCTTATTGGGCTTTTGGCGCAAGCGCTATTCCTTCTGGCATAAAGCCGGTAACCACAGAAGGTCAATTGAGAGTCAAAATTGCACCCGGATCGAACGTCAATAGCGTTGCTAGACAATTAATCGCCCAAGGTATTGATACATCAGTTCTTAAAGTTCAATTGGTGGCTCGTGGCCTATTTCAGGGAAGCAAGCTCAAGGCTGGTGTTTATGACTTTGCACCCGGTTCCAGCTTAGCAACAATTATTTTGAAAATGGGGCGGGGTGACAGTGTTCGAATGAGTATTACCTTGGTAGAGGGTTCTACTTTTAAACAATTCAAGTCAATGATTGACGCCCAACCTGAGCTTAAAAAAGAAGCTCAAAAATGGACCTCTCAGCAAATTCTGACTTCCATAGGTGCTAAAGAAAGCCATCCTGAAGGCCTATTCTTCCCGGACACTTATTTATATGAGCCCGGCGACACGGATCTTGTCATTTATCAGAGAGCCTACAAGGCCATGCGTAAGAGATTAGATGACTATTGGTCTAAGCGTCCAACTGATTTACCCATCAAAACACCTTATGACCTTTTGAAGCTAGCTTCAATTATTGAAAAAGAAACGGGACATCAAGAAGACCGCGCCTTGGTATCTGCGGTATTTAATAATCGTCTCAAAATAGGTATGAAGCTCCAGACTGATCCAACCGTCATTTACGGTTTGGGAGATCGTTTTGATGGCAACCTTCGTAAAAAAGACCTTCTTACTGATGGTCCCTACAACACATACACCCGTTATGGCCTACCTCCTACGCCGATTGCCATGCCAGGTAAAGAAGCTTTAGCCGCAGCTATTGCCCCAGCTAAATCTAGAGCAGTCTACTTTGTTGCAAAAGGGGATGGTCGAAGTAGCTTCTCTGAAACCTTGGTAGAGCATAATCGAGCTGTTCGCCAGTACCAACTAGGAAAGTAAACTCGATTTCTATGTCTTTATTGACCCAATCCGCTAATCAACCAGGCTATTTCATTACCTTTGAAGGGATTGATGGGGCTGGTAAAAGTACTCACATTCAGGCATTTGCTGATGAATTAGGGAAGCGCTTCCCTAAAAAGACAGTGGTTCTGACCCGTGAACCAGGTGGCACCGAATTAGGTGAAAAACTTCGAGACATTCTTTTACACCACCCCATGCATCTTGAGACTGAGGCTTTATTGATGTTTGCTGCTCGTCGTGAGCATTTGGCAACCGTGATTGAGCCAGCGCTTAAAGCTGGGAAGATTGTCATATCAGACCGTTTTACTGATGCCAGCTTTGCATACCAAGGCGGTGGTCGGGGTTTGGATCTGGCCAAACTCTATGAATTGGAGGTTTGGGTTCAAATGCGCTTTAAATCAAGTGGGGTAGAGCAGCGTTACCTGCTTCAACCGGATCTGACTTTCCTATTTGATTTACCCAGCACTACTGCTGAAGCCAGAAGAAGTGCTGCTAGAGAACCTGATAAGTTTGAAGTCCTAAATACTGAGTTTTTTGAAAATGTTCGTAATGAATACCTTCGCCGTGCAACAGATGATCCTGCTCGATTTAAAGTCATTGACGCCAATGATAGCAAAGAGGCAATCTGGAAAAAGCTTCAAGAAATCATTGTATCCATATGATTTACATTAGTATTTTTATCATTAATTTTAACTATAACGGCTCTAATAATTAATGACTATCGATCAAGGACTCTATCCCTGGTTCCAACAAGCTTGGTCTGAGATCAATCTTGGCAACATGCCACACGCAACCATCATCCATGGGCAAACTGGTATTGGTAAGTTCGACTTTGCCCTACATTTAGCCAAAGCACTTTTGTGCGAAAGCCCACCATCTAATCAAGAGATCAAGAAACCGTGTTGCCAATGCGAAGCCTGCCATTGGTTTGATACGGGCAATCATCCTGACTTTCTGGGAATCGTTCCGGAGGATCAAGCCACATTATTGCCGCATTTGGCAATGGAGGGGGCTGATGGTTCTGAGGATAAGCCCAGAAAAAGTAAGAAAAAAGCGGATGATGAGACTGATAAAGCTGATAAAAAGCTGAGCTCTTTCATCAAAGTCGATCAAGTCAGAGAAGCTCTAGAGGGTATTAATACAGCCCCTCATCGAGGTGGACAGCGGGTTGTCCTCTTAAATCCTATTGAAACACTGCAAGCTGTTTCAGCGAACACCTTACTGAAAACTCTTGAAGAGCCCCCAGAAAGTACATTATTCATCTTGGTCAGCGATCGCTTGGATCGGGTTATACCCACCATTCGATCTCGTTGTAGGTTGTTGGCATTACCTCGACCTCAAACAGACGAAGCTCTCAATTGGTTAAAGCAAGAGCTCATAACTGCTGGTGTCAAAGTGGATGCACCAACCATTGAGCAAAAGCTCAGTCAGTCTGGTGGCGCTGTACTTGATACCAGAGATGAGTTAATGGGAATCGGTGAGGAGGGTAGCGCTGTTGCATTGGAATTACTCCTCCAATCCCTATCGAATGGTCATCAGATTAATTGGTTAGGCACTGCAGAATCTACATTTAAAGTGCCAATGCCAGATCTATTGGTAACATTTGAGCGTTGGGTAGCAGACTTACTGAGTATTCAGCAAACGGGTCAAATACGCTTTTATCCCACTAAGAAGAATGACCTTGAGCGTTGCGCTAAAACAGCGCGCCCTAATAAGTTAGCTGACTTCTGGAGAGTTCTTTTGGATGCCCGTCGAGTTGAGCTTCATGCTTTAGCTGCCCGCGTTCAGATTGAATCCCTGTTAATACGGTATCAAGAGATCTACAAAGACTAACTCATTAGGAAATAGAACCCATGTTTGTTGACTCTCACTGTCATCTTGATTTCCCTGAATACGCAGGTCAAATACCAGATATCCTAGCTCGCATGAAAGAAGCTCAGGTTAGCCATGCAATGTGCATCTCGGTTGATATGCCAGACTTCCCAAATGTACTGGCCCTAGCTGAATCTCATCCTAATTTATTTGCAACCGTTGGTACACATCCTGACTACGAAGACACGCCCGAGCCAACTGAAGATCAATTGGTTGAATTATCCCAGCACCCTAAGATCTTAGCTATTGGTGAAACTGGCTTAGATTACTACCGAACGGGCGACAAAACTTATGAGGAAATGGAATGGCAACGGGATAGATTTAGAACCCACATCAGAGCTGCTATCAGAGTTCAAAAACCACTGATCATCCACACTCGCTCGGCTTCTGAAGATACCATCCGAATCATGAAAGAAGAGGGAGCCAACCAAGTAGCAGGGGTCATGCATTGTTTTACAGAGAGCTTAGAAGTTGCAAAAGCAGCTATGGAGCAGGGGTTTTATATCTCTTTCTCAGGGATTGTGACCTTTAAGAGCGCCAAAGACCTTCAAGAAACCTGTAAGCAGATACCCCTTGAAAGAATGCTGATTGAGACAGATTCTCCATACTTGGCGCCTATACCTAATCGGGGCAAGACCAATGAACCCTCATGGGTTGCTCATGTGGCTCAATTTATCGCTGATCTCAAAGGGATTTCCGTTGAGGAAGTGGCAAAACATACGACTAATAACTTTAAAACTCTATTTAAAGCCCCTATTTAATAACTAGAAATCAATGCAAATAAACCATCCAAGATACTGTTTTTTATTAATATTTTCATTATTAATTAGCCTTCCTCTCATTTCTCAGGCTGTTTTAGCTCAAATAACTAATGCTCAACAAAATAAGATGGATGACTTCATTAAAGACGTCAAGTTCAATGATGTTAAAGCTGTTAAAAAGGCTCTTGAGTCTGGCATGAGTCCCAATACATCTGATAAATTTGGAAATACCGTCTTATCGATCGCGATTGTAGAAAAATCCACGGATTCAGCTAAATTACTCATTAATTCGCCATCAATTGACCTAGAAAGACCCAATTTAGCCGGTGAAACGCCCTTAATGATGGCCGCTTTTCATGGTTCATTAGAACTAGTTAAATATTTGATTAACCAACGGTCTGTTGAAATCAATCATCCTGGTTGGTCGGCTCTACATTACGCATCAACAAATGGCCACTCAGATATTGTTGAGTTTTTATTAGATAAGGGTGCATATGTGGATCCAGAAAGCCCCAATGGAACTACAGCACTCATGATGGCAGCACGTGGCGGCCACATTACCATTGTTAGACTGTTATTAGATCGCGGGGCAGATCTTTCCATTCATAACAAATTGTATTTAACTGCTATTGATTTTGCTGAAGACAACAATCAAGCTGAAATAGGCAAAGGGCTCAGATCTAGGTGGTTAAAGCTCTATAACAAACCATACCCACCCAAGCGATAAATACGCATAATCATTATTATGTTAAATAAAGTATATTTGGAGTTTAGAGATATCTATCAAAACGCCCAATATGTAGTTTTGAGCTCTCCTTCTATCGAATTAGAATAATTAAAGGATAAAACCATGCAACTATTACATACGATGCTTCGAGTAGGCAATTTAGAGCAATCCATCAAGTTCTATACCGAAGTGATGGGTATGAATCTGTTAAGAACAACAGAGCGCCCTGGTCAAGGCTATTCGCTGGCATTTGTGGGGTACGAACAAGGCAATATCTCGGGGCAAGCTGAAATTGAACTCACCTACAACCATGGGGTTGAGAAATACGACATTGGGACTGCTTATGGTCATATCGCGATTGGCGTCAAAGACATTTACAAAGTCTGTGAAGATATCCGTGTTGCTGGTGGAACAATTACTAGAGATGCTGGACCAGTTAAAGGCGGTAACACCCTCATTGCTTTTGTTCAAGATCCTGACGGTTACAAGATCGAACTCATTCAAAAGTAATTAGCAAACTGCCCTCTTAATTTCTTTCTCTTTATCCTTACGAGTTTTTTCTTCTTCTACTGTCTCTTGAAGAAGATCTGTAAAAACTTCTTCCATACGAATATTATCTTTAGGACAAATGGGTGCGCCCATCGATGCCCATTTCTTCAATAGGCTAACTTCATAACCACATTGACCACATTTGGCTTTAGCACGCTGCGTATTATTAGCTCTTGGTGGTGGGAAAATTATTGCTTTATGCGGATACTGCCCTAACCTCTCAGAAATCATCATCAAACGTACCTTGAGCTCTTCAGTAGCATGAGCGCTACGTGCAGGACCTTCTAATCCAACGCACTGAGCGATATCTTTAAAGTCCTCACCGTGGCCACTATGACAATCATCAATCGCATGACATAGCTCATGCACCAAAGTATCTAGGACCTCAACAGGGTCGTCTAATTTAGGGGATACAAAAATCTCATTAACCATATCACCCGAACGCTCACGCGGCCAGCATTGCCCTAAAGTGGTTCGGGGAGCGCTTGATGCGGGCCAACCACAAGAAACCTTCACTGGAGGAATCGCAAAGCCAGCCTTTGAAAAAGTAGGCTCTAAAGAATGAACGGCTGCCTGTAACCAAGATTCACGCGTTGTATGAGATTGAGCTATATTCGTAGTCATGTTTTTTAAAAAATTACCTTTATTAATACTTTTGCCGTTTATCTTATTGGGCTGCGACAGAAATGATTACGTCACATGGCATTGTAAAGTTGACCCAAGTAATGCTGATGAAAAACCACTGCGGATGATTTTAGAAGGCTCCATCATGAGTATTGATAAGGCTCAATATAACTTTTGCGGAAGTTTAGGTCCGACTAGTTATTTTGACTTAAACTGCTCAGGTACTGCGGAACAATCCGCTATATCTTTTTCATCTAAAACTGGCGCCTGGACAAAAGGTTCCCAAACTCTAACTTGCGTATCTTTATGACAAACCCCAACAACACTAATGCAACATCTCAAACACCTTTAGTCATTAATGAAGAGAATGCTGACTCACCTTGTGTTGGCGTGTGCTCTACTTTATTTGATGATGTTTGCAAAGGATGCGGTAGAACAGCGTTAGAGGTTTGTAACTGGGTTTTTATGACTCATGAGGAGAAGCACGTTGTTTGGACGCGCATTACCCATGAGGCCACTGCTATGCGTTTTACAAGAAAGAATTAACCTTCTATCGACTGACTCACCAAGTACTCTTCGTAGCTACCTTCGAAATCTGTCACTGTTCCATCATTGCGAACTTCTAAAATTCTAGTTGCTAAGCCTGTAATAAATTCACGGTCATGAGAAACAAAAATTACAGTACCGTCGTATCGTTCTAGTGACGTTTGCAAACTCTCAATAGATTCCATATCCATGTGGTTAGTTGGCTCATCCATCGCAAGGATGTTGTGCTTTTGAAGCATCAACTTACCCCAAATCATTCGACCTTTTTCACCACCAGAAATGACACGAACTGATTTACCAATATCGTTACCAGAAAACAGTAGGCGTCCTAAGGTACCGCGAATAACTTGATCATCATCACCTGGTTTACCCCACTGCCCCATCCACTCTAGCAATGTTGTATCAACTGGAAAAGATTCGCTAGTATCTTGAGGCATGTAGCCAACATCGGCATTTTCAGACCACTTCACCGTACCAGAGTTGGCGGCAATACCGCTAAAGCGTTCACTCAAAATTGACTTAAGAAGAGTCGTTTTACCAGCACCGTTCTCACCAATGATGGCTACTTTTTCGCCAGGACGAATCATCAATTTAAAGTTTTTAAAGATATCGCGGTCATAAGTTTTCGTTAAAGCATCACACTCCACCACAATATTGTGTAACTTCTTATCGTACTCAAAACGAATAAATGGGTTTTGACGTGATGAGGGCTTAATTTCAACGACTTCAATCTTTTCTAATTGACGCTGTCTTGAGGTAGCTTGACTGGCTTTAGAAGCATTCGCGGAGAATCGTCTCACGAAGGCCTGTAATTCTTCTATTTTCTCTTTGGCTTTTGTATTGTTAGCTAATTGCTGAGTGCGAGCTTGCATAGAAGCCAACATATACGAATCATAGTTGCCTGGGTAAACAGTCAATGTTCCAAAGTCCATGTCTGCCATATGAGTGCAAACGGCATTTAAAAAGTGGCGATCATGGGAAATAATAATCATCGTGCTATTGCGAGCATTCAGAATATCTTCTAACCAATGAATTGAGTGAATATCTAAGTTGTTAGTTGGCTCATCAAGTAGTAGAACATCTGGATCTGAGAATAGTGCTTGGGCTAATAAAACACGTAACTTCCAACCAGGAGCTACTTCACTCATTAAGCCATTATGTTGCTCAGTTGGAATACCAATACCCAATAACAACTCACCTGCTCTAGCACCAGCTGTATAGCCACCGTATTCTGCAAATTTTGTTTCTAATTCTGCAGCGCGCATGTAATCTTCATCGGTCGCATCTGGATTTGCATACAAAGCATCACGCTCTGCTGCAGCATTCCACATATCTTCATGACCCATCATCACCACATCTAAAACACGCTTGTCTTCATAAGCAAACTGATCTTGGCGCAATTTACCCAAGCGAATATTCGGCTCTAATGAAACGTTGCCAGCCGTTGGCTCTAGATCAGCACCTAAGATTTTCATGAAGGTTGACTTACCGCAACCATTGGCGCCAATCAAACCATAGCGATTACCGCCACCGAATTTAACGGAGATATTTTCGAATAAGGGCTTAGCCCCGAATTGCATGGTGATATTTGCAGCTGAAAGCACGTTATTTGCCTGTAAAAGTGTGAGACAACCAAAGCCTTCCATTTTAACCAAACCAATTGGTTAATACCTAGAAAGCTAAAAAATTACCAGTTAGATTTAAGAATGTAGCCTGTTTGACTGGCAGAAAGGCTCGCAAAGCGGCCGATAGGCAGGGTTAACTTATCTGCACAATGCCCAAATGGTAGATCCGTTAAAACAGGAATTTGCCCATTCAGTCGTCGCCTGATAGCACCGAGAGCTTGATCTAAATCGTATCCACGATCAGTCTCGCTCAATTTATAGGCAGAAATATCACCCATCAGGATAGCTCTTTGCTCAGCTAAATACCCAGCATCTATCAGTTGATGAAGCATGCGCTCTACTCGATAGGGATGCTCGTTAACATCCTCGAGGAACAAAATACCGCCCTTCACTTGCTCATGACTTGGGATGTAATCAGTACCCAAAAGACTCGTCAACATGGTGAGGTTGCCACCCCATAAAACTGCCTGATCATCCAAATCTATACCAAGTGGTTTTTCAATCTTTTGTGGAGATAGAACTTCTATCTCAAGTTGGTTATGCTCAATTGCTTGATTAAAGTGCTTCCAAGTAAATGGCGAAACATCCCCACAAAAATCATAACTAAGCATAGGACCTGAAAAACTTGGCGCACCAGTTTTAGCGAATAAGCCTAGATTAAACCCTGTGAAATCACTATGGCCCACAATCTGCAGACCTTTATGAACTTGATTACCAATAGCCTGCCATTGGATGTCACTCATCAACCGACTTAAACCATAACCACCACGCAGTGACATCACCACAGTATTGGAAAGGTGAGCTATCTCATTGATATCCTCTAATCGCTCAATATCAGTACCTGCAAATCGTTGAAATTGTCGTTGAGTGCATGAAACATTTTGAACATTCACGCCCTTACCTTTCAGCCAAGCAATACCCTGATCAACAACCGTTGGATCGGGTAAACATCCTGATGGGGCTATGAGGTGTATGTTCATGAATTTTGAGTACGTCGTTCTTTAAAGAAATCTTTTAATACCTGGGCGCAAGATTCTTCTAATACGTCACCTTCAACCATTGTATGGTGATTTAATTGCTGATGGTCAAACAGATTTAGGACGCTATGAACACACCCTGTTTTAGGATCTTTAGCACCATAAACTAAGCGTGAGACACGTGCCTGCATGATGGCTCCTGAACACATCATGCAAGGCTCTAAAGTCACATAAAGCGTTGTATCAGGTAAGCGATAGTTACTGAGCTTCTGCCCTGCTGATCTGAGTACAACCATCTCTGCGTGACTACTTGGATCATTCTGACTGATTGGCTGATTATGTCCTGCAGCGATCACTTCATCATTGAACACCAAGACAGCGCCTACTGGAACTTCACCAGCTGCACGAGCCAGTTCAGCTTGAGCTAATGCTAATTGCATGAACTCAGCATCTCGAGGATGAATGGAGTTAGGCATAAACATCAGCCCAACAGTTAGGCGTCTCATAAATACGCAAGCGGCTTAAATTTAAACGACCATGAAAGCGCTCTTTAAAAACTGGCTCCAAAATCTTAAAAGCAGTTTGCGTCAAATTCTCAACCGTTGGAATGCAATCCAAAACAATTGTTTTATGACCGGGAATGGTTGCTAAGAAATTAACTACCACCTCATCTTCTTTGGCAACAAGGAATCCATGATCCCACTGCTCAACAATTAATTCATTGGTTATTTTTTTAATATCACCGAAATCGAGCACCATGCCATCATCACCATGACCCTGATGATTCAAAACGTCGCCTAATACAGTGACTTCAATCACATAACGATGTCCATGAATATGTCTACAGTGCCCGCCATGATGGGGAATACGATGACCTGCATCAAATTCTAAGCGGCGAGTAATTTCAGTTTTTTTATTCATAAAGCCTATCTAATACCCAATAACTTATGGGTCTGTGTACTCAAGCGCCATAAAGGCCGTTTCTGACATATATTAATCGCTAAGACTCTGTTGGCATCTAGATTAGGACCATCTAAGGCTTGCAAGTAATGATGCTTAAAAGACATTTTTTCAAAACGTATGAGTATCTGTTGCAAGTTATTTTGATGACCTAACTGTGGAATGACCAACTTGATTTCATCACCTTGCACTTGAACTAACTCTGAGCCGAACTTAGGACTCACACAAATCCAATCAATGCCCCGAGGCGCTCTGATGGTGCCATTGGTCTCAATCCCAATTTCAAAACCTTGTAATTTGAGCGCTTTAATTAAAGCATCATCTAATTGTAATAATGGTTCGCCACCGGTAAACACCACATATTTATGATGCGGATCACCATCTCCCCAATAAGAATTGATTGTTTCGGCTAGCGATTCAGAGGTTTCAAACTTACCACCACCATCACCGTCAGTACCGACAAAATCTGTGTCGCAAAATTGACAAATGGCAGTTGCACGATCTTCTTCACGACCTGACCACAGATTGCAGCCAGAAAAACGGCAGAATACCGCCGCACGGCCTGCATGCGCACCTTCACCCTGAAGGGTTAGAAAGAGTTCTTTAACGCTGTAGGTCATGTCATTCCGTGATCAATATGGATAAGCATCATTGTAACTTCAGTGCTTTAGCTATGGCCTGACGAGAAATCGTGGTTTTTGGAGTTTTTTGACCTGGTAGATCAAACCAAGTTTTCACATCTTGATCTATGGCAATACCGTGCATGTAGTTATAAATAGCTTTTTTAAGGCCATGCCCCAAACTATCGTGATCTGTGCCCGTAGGGTCGATGAAAGCAATATCATTTTTAGCAAATGTAACTGGCGGTAATGGCACTAGTTCAATTCCATAAGCTTTGGGGTCTTTGCCAACAGGTGAGTGAACGGTGCAAGTGAACCTATGGAAGAAACCACTTTGTATGCAGCCATTTTCAAATAACTGTCGTACATATTCGAGAGAATCGACTGTTTCTTGAACTGTTTGGGTTGGGAAACCATACATCAAATAAGCATGAACCAAGATGTCAACATCAGAGAAGCTCTTGGTAACATGCGCAACCTGCTCAACTGAAACACCCTTTTGCATCAAATTCAGTAACCGATCTGAGGCTACTTCCAAGCCACCCGACATAGCAATACAACCACTTTGCGCTAATAACTCTGCTAACTCGGGTGTAAATGTTTTTTCAAAACGAATATTACCCCACCAAGAAATAGTTACCTCTCGACGAATCAATTCTTCTGCCAGGGCTTTCAGTATTTTTGGTGGTGCTGCCTCATCCACAAAATGAAAGCCAGTCTGTCCTGTCTCAGCAACGATTTGCTCGATTCTATCTACTAGCAAGCTTGCTGATGCAGTTTCGTAACGAGAGATGTAGTCCAAACTCACATCACAGAAGCTACATTTTTTCCAATAGCATCCATGCGCAACTGTTAACTTATTCCAACGACCATCGCTCCACAAGCGATGCATCGGATTCAACATATCAAGCAATGATAAATAAGAATCCAAAGGTAGGCCATCCCAAGTTGCAGTGCCCACCTCTTCAAATGGCACATCCGGCTCAGGCCAATTGATGTACTCCACAATACCTTTAGCATTTCTAATAAATGTTCTAATTAATCTGCTAGAGGATCTCTTATCGTTCAGATGATCTAGTAGAGCCAATAACGGCGCCTCACCAGAATCAAGCGTTACAAAGTCAACAAAATCAAATACTCTTGGATCGCATAATTCACGCAATTCTGTATTAACGAAACCACCACCCAAACCAATTTTGATCAAAGGATTTGATTGCTTAATAGTCTGTGCAATCCTTAAAGCAGCATATACGGCTCCAGGGAATGGCACTGATAAAAGAACTAAGTTAGGTTGATGCTTAGCGACTGTTGCTAAAGTCAGATGGCGTAGATGTTCATCCATCAAGGTTGGCTTTGCTGCCAAGGCATCAGCCAATGGATCAAACGATGCTTGACTCCCTGCTAAAGACTCTGCGTAACGAACAAATTCAAAACGATCATCAACCGCATCCCGAAGAACATCAGATAAATCATTCAAATATAGAGTTGCTAGATGACGTGCTTTATCGTCAGAACCCAAAGCACCAAAAGCCCAAGCTAATGGATCTTCTATTTCATCATCACCATAGGTATCCAGAACAGCAAAGCGAGGACCTTCAGGTAAAAAACCACGGCTATTAATTCGATGGCTGAGTGTTTTATCCTTACCCTGCAAGTAACGAATGGTGGGCGCGATCGTAGCTCGGTAATCTTCAAAGTAATCTAAGAAGTAATTGAGAGAGGCACTTCGATACTCCTCTGGAACTTCTAATACTTTGGTATGAATTTCAGAGAGACCTTCAGGCGTAAAAAAGCTAAGAACTAAAGATAAGGCTAAGTCATCTTGAACAGCTTCAAAGCCTCTAGAGCGTAAAAATCCTGTTAAGTAAGCCGTCGATGGATACGGCGTATTTAACTGTGTCATCGGCGGGATGAGACTGAGGATCCTCATGCCAATGTGCGGGTATGTAAACTTATAAAACGATGAGTTTTGTCGATTAATTTCATTTATATGACTTTTGTGTAACTCGCTTGGAAATATGGCATGTAGAAGAAAAAATTTAGACTCTATATAACTAAAGATTGTACGCAGGTTTGGTTACACGCTATAAGACCAAACTAACCGAAATATATAGAAGTTTATTATCGAGTGATTATGGGAAGACTATGACCTATAGACGCTAATGGCGTATTCATGGAGAACATTGCTAAGCATTCAAATATCTAACGATTAAAAGCAGCAATCTCCACCATTTCTGATGAGGGTTTGTATTATTGGGCCTAGGTAAGTCCATTTCCAGCACTCAAAGCTGCCTTTGCTAAAAAAGCACGGCCAGCCCTTGATCCATTTGGTCGATTGAGAATATTAGAGATATAGTCACCACTTCGCGCTACCAATTCAAAATCTATCCCCGTTTCAATCCCAAGTCCAGCAAGTAGATAAAGAACATCTTCAGTTGCAACATTACCAGTCGCCCCTTGCGCATAGGGGCAGCCACCCAAGCCAGCTACTGATGAATGAAAGATACTTACACCCATTTCCATGGCCGCATAGATATTTGCCAGAGACTGGCCATAAGTGTCATGAAAGTGTCCAGAATAAGTACTCATTGGCAATATCTGGCCAATATGCTCAAAAACTACTTTAATTTTATTTGGAGTTCCAATGCCGATCGTATCGGCGATATCAATTTCCACGCACCCTAGGTCTGCCATCAGCCGGACCACTTCCCCTACTTTCGCAGGATCAATATCGCCCTCAAAAGGACAGCCCATGGCACAAGAAATACTTCCACGTACTCGGATATTATGATCCAAAGCTGCTTTTGTAACAGGTGCAAAACGCTCAATAGATTCTGCAATACTACAGTTAATGTTCTTTTGAGAAAAGGTCTCCGATGCAGCTCCAAAAATGACAATCTCATTGGCGCGAGAAGCTAGCGCCTTTTCAAATCCTTGAAGATTGGGAACTAATACTGAGTAAATTGTGCCTGGCATCCGATCAATACCAGCCATCACAATTTCACTACTCGCCATTTGCGGAATCCATTTTGGCGATACAAAAGCAGCTGCCTCAATATTGGAAAATCCAGCCGATGATAATTGGTTAATCAGGGAAATCTTTACCTCATTTGCTACGAATGTTTTCTCATTCTGCAAACCATCGCGAGGCCCTACCTCGACAATCTTAACTTTTTTAGGTAAGTATGGAGAACTAATCATAATGAGCTATTTTAATTAAGTAGGGCTTGCAAAAGTAATTAATTGATCGCCTTCACCCACCTGATCCCCTTCGGCATAATGAATTTCAGCGATGATCCCATCCACAGGTGCAGTAATGGTGTGCTCCATTTTCATTGATTCAACAACTATGAGTTCATCTCCAACAATAACTTGATGTCCCACCTCAACCCGAATGGCTACAACTTTACCAGGCATTGGTGCAGTCAACTTTCCAATTGCACTCTCATCAACATGAGTCATCGCTAGAGGATTTTGGTAGTGCCATTTTTGATATCTGCCATCGCGAAATAAATGAAGGGTATTTGGGTGACTAGACTCTGAAATCACGCGTGCATTCAATTGCTTTCCGTTTAATCCGATTCGCAGTACACCACCATCTTCGCAATGGGTTAAGTGACGCACCTCACCTTCATATAAGAGTGTATTTTGGGAATAATTTAGCCGCACTACATGAGCTTGATGAGAATCGTCTAACGTCCACGTAAAGGTTCTTTCGGTGAATCCATTCATCCGCCACCCATCTAATTTTTGCCACGGTGATTGGACTTCAGAGTTATACGCTCTAGATTGATACAGCTCCACTGACAATTGTCCTGCAACCAAAAAGGCTAGGCTTTCAAAATCAACCTTTAAGTCCTTTTGTAGCAACTCATTTTCATGCCGGAGTATTAATCCAGTATCTAAATTGGGTTTAACAAAAGAATCATTTTTAACTAAGCGGGATAAAAAGGCTACATTGGTGGACAGACCTACAATATTGACTTGAGCTAACGCCACTTCCATTCTAGATAACGCTGTTGGTCGATCTTCGCCCCATACAATTAATTTAGCAATCATGGGGTCATAGAAAGGGCTGATAACGTCACCTTCCTGAACACCAGCATCCACCCTCACCACTCCCAACTCTTCTTTAGGCATCAACATAGTCAATAATTTACCAGTGGAGGGAAGAAACTGATTCTCAGGATTTTCAGCATAAATACGTGCCTCAAGAGCATGTCCGCACTCTTTGAGTTCATTCTGCAATAGTGGGAGCGGTTCTGAGTTAGCAACCCTGAGCTGCCATTCCACCAAATCTTGCCCTGTAATCATTTCGGTTACTGGATGCTCAACTTGAAGACGAGTATTCATTTCCATAAAATAAAAATGACCAGCCTGACCCTCATCATCGGCTTCAGCAATAAACTCTACCGTTCCAGCACCTTCGTAATTGACTGCTTTTGCAGCATTAACAGCTGCTTGACCCATTTGAGCCTTTAGCTCATCACTCATGCAAGGTGACGGCGCCTCCTCTAGAACCTTTTGATGGCGCCTTTGGACGGAGCAATCGCGATCAAAAAGATAAACGCAATTACCCTGCTTATCTGCAAATACTTGAACTTCAATATGTCTAGGGCGACTTAAGTACCTCTCTACCAATACCTTATCGTCCCCAAAGCTACTCATCGCCTCACGCTTACACGAAGCTAATGCTTGCTCAAAGGAATTACCATCCTCAATGATTCGCATTCCTTTACCACCACCGCCAGCCGAAGCCTTTAGAAGAACTGGATACCCAATCTGATCGGCCTGCTTACGTAAGAAAGCACAATCCTGCAATTCGCCGTGATAGCCTGGCACCAAAGGAACCCCAGCCTGCTCCATAAGTGACTTCGCGGCTGATTTAGAACCCATTGCCCTGATTGCTGCCTCGGGTGGCCCGATAAATACAAGGCCAGCGATAGCGCAATCACGAGCAAAATCTGCATTCTCAGAGAGAAAGCCATAACCAGGATGGATCGCCTGAGCACCATAAGCCAAGGCCTGTTTAATAATTATGTTACCTAGAAGATAGCTTTCCTTGGGTGATGAGCCGCCAATGTAGACGGCCTCATCACATACTTGAACATGCAGCGCATCTTTATCAGCATCCGAATAAACGGCAACCGTTTTAACCCCTAATTTTCGGCAGGTTTTAGCAATTCGGCAGGCAATTTCACCGCGATTAGCGATGAGAATTTTAGTAAACAATTATTTTTTCTCCAGAAATAATCTCATGCGAACTTGTGCCTCATCAGTTCCGCGAATATCAGCAATTCGCTTTACTGTATCTTCAATCAACTTCGCATCAATTACCTGACTAGAAAAGTCCTGAACCAGTTTTTTGCACTTTGTCACCGCTTGAGTACCATTCTGGAGTATGGCGAGACAAATTTTATCTACCTGCTGATCCAAGTCATCGGGTTGACAAAGTATATGTACAAATCCTAAGCGATGAGCCTCAGCAGCCGAAAACCTTTCTGAAGTAATAAAATAGCGGCGAGATGCCTGCTCCCCTAGCGCTCTAATCACATAGGGGCTGATGGTTGCTGGCAATAAACCTAATCGTGCTTCAGATAAACAAAAGTGGGCATTATCACTTGCGACAACAATATCGCATACCGCTGCAAGCCCTATGCCACCTCCATATGTATCACCTTGAATACGTGCAATAACTGGGATTGGGCAGCAATATATACGATGAAGCATTTGAGCCAACCGGCGAGCATCCGCCAAGTTCTCTTCATGACTATAGGAAGCCATAGACTTCATCCAAGTTAGATCTGCACCGGCACAAAAGCTGACGCCACTAGCTGCCAAAATAATAACTCTGACCTCATTACCATTAGTTAAGTCTTCAAAAATCTCAGTCAACTCTGCAATGAGGACCTCATTAAAAGAATTTCGTAATGTTGGCCGATTTAAAGTTACTGTAGCAATTGACTTATTGATATCTAAAATAAGTGAAGTGTATTTTGATGGTGGATTCATTTTTAGCCTTATACCCATTTACATTCTGAATAAACCGAACTTCGTTTCGGGAATGGGGGCATTTAAGCTAGCTGAGATTGCTAAACTTAAAACTTTTCTAGTGTCTTTTGGATCAATGATGCCATCATCCCAAAGCCTAGCGCTAGCATAATAAGGGTGGCCTTGAGTTTCGAACTGTTGCCTCAGGGGAGCTTTAAATGCAGCCTCCTCTTCAGAACTCCATTGCTCACCCCTTGCTTCTATTCCGTCGCGACGCACCGTAGCTAATAGGCTGGCAGCCTGTTCGCCACCCATTACAGAAATTCTGGCATTTGGCCACATCCATAACATTCTTGGGCTATATGCTCTTCCACACATTCCATAATTACCGGCGCCAAACGAACCGCCAATAATCACTGTAAATTTTGGGACTTGAGCCGTAGCAACTGCAGTTACCATCTTGGCGCCATTTCTAGCAATACCTTCATTCTCATACTTACGACCAACCATAAAACCCGTAATATTTTGCAAAAATATCAAAGGAATTTTTCTTTGGCAGCACAACTCAATAAAGTGAGCCCCTTTTAGGGCGCTTTCCGAAAATAAGATTCCATTATTGGCGATAATTCCAACTGGATATCCGTCAATATGAGCAAATCCGGTTACCAGAGTAATACCAAATCTCGCCTTAAATTCATCAAACTCAGATCCATCAACAACACGAGCTATTACCTCCCTAACATCATATGGCTTACGGGTATCAACAGGAATCACACCATATAACTCATCTGCGCTATACAGCGGTTGTGTTACATCTCGTCGCTTTAAAGGCTCCGGTTTCTTACGGTTCAGATTACTCACTATATTGCGGGCAATACTCAGTGCATGTGCATCATTTTGTGCATAATGATCGGCAACTCCCGATAGCCTAGTATGCACATCAGCACCACCTAATTCTTCAGCACTAACAATTTCACCAGTAGCCGCCTTAACCAATGGTGGGCCAGCCAAAAAAATGGTTCCTTGATCTTTTACGATGATGCTCTCATCACTCATCGCAGGAACATAAGCGCCACCAGCGGTGCATGAGCCCATAACGACGGCAATTTGCGGAATGCCTTTTGCTGACATATTCGCCTGGTTAAAGAAAATGCGACCAAAATGATCTCTATCAGCAAATACCTCATCTTGATTTGGAAGATTAGCGCCGCCTGAATCTACTAAGTAGATACAGGGTAAATTATTTTGATCTGCTATCTCTTGGGCGCGTAAATGCTTCTTTACAGTCATTGGGAAATAAGTTCCCCCTTTAACAGTAGCGTCATTGCAAATAATTACGCATTCTTGCCCAGCAATCGAACCAATACCAGTTATGAGTCCAGCACTCGGTGCTGCATCAGACCCCAATTTTTCAGGGTACATGCCATAAGCAGCTAGCTGAGAAAATTCTAAGAAAGGAGTTCCTGGATCTATTAATAACCCCACCCTATCTCTAGGCAGTAATTTAGATCGATCAATATGTTTTTTTCTGGCGCTTTCACCACCACCTAATTCAATCTGTCTGATCTTAAGCACTAAATCATCCACAACAGACTGCATTAATTGCTTATTAGCAATAAATTCAGAATTTCGGATATTTAATTTAGATTCAAGCTTAGGCATATCTCAGCATCTCTCCATTAAATAGTTTCGGTAAATAATTCACTGCCAATGAGCATTCTGCGAATTTCAGAGGTTCCTGCACCAATTTCATATAACTTGGCATCACGCCATAAGCGACCAACGGGATAATCATTGACGTAACCATTACCTCCGAAAATTTGAATGGCTTCACCCGCCATCCAAGTAGCTTTTTCGGCCGTATAAAGGATCACCCCAGCTGCATCTTTTCGAACCTGCCGCACATGCTCCGAACCCAATTCATCCAAATGCCTTCCAACTGCATAACAATAGGCTCGACATGCCTGAAGCGTGGTGTACATATCTGCCACCTTCCCTTGGATTAGTTGAAATTCTCCAATGGATTGTCCAAACTGTTTACGATCATGAATATAAGGCACTACTACATCCATGCAGGCTTGCATAATTCCAAGCGGGCCCGCTGCCAAGACGGCTCGTTCATAGTCCAATCCACTCATTAGAACCTTCGTACCACCATTGAGTTTGCCCAATATATTTTCAGCCGGCACCTTGACATTCTCAAACACTAGCTCGCCCGTGTGTGATCCGCGCATTCCTAGTTTGTCTAACTTCTGAGCTACAGAAAACCCTGGCATACCCTTTTCAACGATGAAGGCAGTAATGCCTTTTGAACCTAGTTGAGGTTCGGTTTTCGCATAAACTACCAATACATCGCAATCAGGTCCATTGGTAATCCACATCTTGGTGCCATTCAATATGTAATTGCCATCTTTTTCAACCGCCTGTAGTTTCATACTCACTACATCAGAGCCAGCATTTGACTCACTCATAGCTAGGGCGCCAATGTAATCACCAGATACTAGTTTTGGTAAATATTTTTTCTTATGTGCCAAAGTACCATTTCGGTGAATTTGATTGACGCATAAATTTGAGTGCGCTCCATAAGAAAGGCCAACTGAAGCAGAAGCTCGTGATATTTCCTCCATCGCGACCATGTGTGCTAAGTAGCCCATATTCGCACCACCATATTCCTCTGAAACCGTGACCCCCAGCACCCCAAGATCACCCATTTTTTTCCATTGCTCCATTGGAAATTGATCTTTCCTATCAATAAGCTCTGCTTGTGGTGCAATTTCAGACTGGGCATAGGTGCAAATGGTATCGCGCAAGGCATCAATGTCCTCACCTAAATAGAAATTCACTCCAGGAATATTTCTCATAAAACCCCTTATCTACGAACTTTATTCTGAACAATACCCTTCTGAACAAACCCTCAGACTATCTGTAAAAATACTAATTTTTTGCTTAAAAGTGTAGTAAATGTAAATTTACTTTACGTTTACGTTAACGTCAAGTAAATAAAAAGGAAGAATTCAACTATTTTAGGAAGTAAAGAGGATTTGAATAGATCAGCTTTTCCCGGAGAGGATCTTTTTGCATTGCAATTCATAAGCAGCAATCTCACCCACTTGATCTTTCAAGTCCTCCATTTGCTGCTCAAGTGCGCTACGATGTTTTTCAAGTGTTTTAATGAATCGTTTTAGCTGAAGGATGCTCCCATCTGGCTTGTTGTATAGGTTAATATCTAAAATTTCCTTAATTTCCGCCAAAGAAAACCCTAGTCGCTTACCCCGTAGTATCAATCTAAGACGAGTCCGATCTGCTCCCGAATACATTCTTATCTGGGAGTTCTTTCCAATTCGCTCAGGGGACAGCAAGCCTTGATCTTCATAAAATCGAATTGCCCGATGAGTAACATCAAACTCAACCGCTAACTGAGCAATAGTAAATTGATAGTTATTTCTAGATGGCTTTTTACTAAGGCTCATAAATCTCTTTTAATAAAATCAAGGCCAAGTTGCCTCATAAAAACTTTTATCATACCTTCTGATTAATCTAATCCCCGATAATCAGGCTTTCGTTTTTCAATAAATGCTGAAAGTGCCTCTTTGAAGGAGGTGCTTTTTAATCTCTCTATCAATACCCTACCCTCGGAATTTATTTGACTGATAACATCAGCTTGGATCTGACTACCCTTTAGAAGGCTTTTTGTTTTAACAAGCGCCTCCTGTGAAAGTGCCGTCAATCGTAAAGCTTGTTGAAAAGCATAATCAAGCGTGGAATGATCTGAGATTACTTTATTTACAAAACCAGATTGATAGGCTTGCTCAGCTGATAAAGCCTCACCAAAAAATAAAATTTCTGATGACCTTTGATGGCCAATCAGGCGAGGCATCAACAAGCTTATAGCTGCTTCAGGCACTAGGCCTAAGGATACAAATGGAAATATAAATTTCGCCTCTTTTTGTGCATACACCAAATCACAGTGAAACAACATAGTGGCGCCAATACCTACCGCAGAACCATTTACTGCTGCAATTAATGGTTTTTTAAGCAAAGCAATCGTTCTTAACAACTGCAAAGCGGGAGCATCTTCACTCAGAATGGGAGAGCTTAAAAAGTCCTGTAAATCATTTCCCGCAGAAAAGGTATCACCTGCTCCGTGCAATAAAATTACTTTAACTTCAGAATTAAGATCGCCAGCTATAAGAGTATCTTTAAGATCGCGGTACATCTTTACCGTAAATGCATTTCTCTTTTCTGGTCGAGAAAACTCAATTTTTAAAATCCCATCTTTTTCTTCGCATTTAATCATTTTATTAAACTCTTTCAAAAATAGCTGCTGCACCCATGCCGGTTCCAATGCACATACTAACCATTCCGTATTTCAATTTCTTTCGACGAAGGCCATGTAACAGAGTGGCCGTTCGAATTGCCCCTGTAGCCCCCAAAGGATGCCCTAAAGCAATCGCGCTTCCCAATGGGTTAACTTTAGCTGGGTCTAGCTTCAAATTACCCATAACAGCAAGCGCTTGAGCAGCAAAAGCTTCGTTTAATTCAATCCAATCAATCTGTTCTTGATGGAGATTAGCAAGATCTAGAGCAGCGGGAATAGCCTCTACTGGACCAATTCCCATAACTTCAGGAAGAACACCTCTAACTGCAAAACTTACAAAACGCGCTAAAGGAGTTAGACCAAATGCCTTAATTGCTTTCTCGCTGGCAAGAATAACTACGCCAGCTCCATCGGACATTTGGGAGCTATTACCAGCAGTTACACTTCCCCCGCTTGCAAAAACTGGTCTTAATCTTGTAAGCGCCTCTAATGAAATATCAGGACGAGCACCCTCATCCTTTAAGAGAATCCCACTCTTAATTTCCACCTCACCAGTCTCTAGATTCGGAGTGCGCATTTCATATTCAATGGGTGTTATTTCTTTGTCAAATTCGCCTACAATTTGTGCAGCAATCGCCTTTCGGTGCGAATTTAATGCAAATTCATCTTGCTGATCGCGTGATACTTTCCATTGCCTAGCGACCATTTCGGCCGTAAGTCCCATTCCATATGCAATACCCAGATTCTCATCTCCAGCAAATATTTTCGGCGAAAGAGATTGAACATTGCCCATCATTGGAATAAAACTCATAGATTCAACGCCACCACCAATCATGACATCTGCCTCTCCCAGTCGAATACGGTCGGCAGCTATTGCAATCGCACTTAAGCCAGAAGCACAAAATCGATTTACGGTAATTCCACCAACAGAGTTAGGTATACCAGCCAATAAAAGACTGATGCGTGAAATATTTAGACCCTGCGCGCCCTCTGGCATAGCACAGCCGACAATAATATCCTGTATCAATGATGGGTTTAGTAGTGGGACTTGTTTTAAAGCGCTAGCTAGCATCACTGCCAATAAATCATCAGGCCTCACATTTCTAAGATTACCTTTAAAAGCCTTCCCCACCGGAGAGCGGGTCGCAGAAACCACATATGCATCTTGTATTTTTTTCATATTTCCTTATGAGACTAATTACGCAATGGTTTGTGCGTTGTTAACATATGCGCTATGCGTTCCTGTGTTTTGGGCGCAGTAAATAACTTTATGAATGCCTGTCTTTCCAGTTTAAATAGCCACTCCTCTGAAACAAGTGCACCATCATCTACATCACCCCCAGAAATAACATGAGCAATCTGATCACCAATAAAGAAATCATGCTCAGAAATAAACCCGCCATCCTTCATATTGATCAAGATCCCTTTCAAAGTTGCCTTAAGGGATCTGCCCCCAACTTTAAAGTCATCCTTCATTGGAGCTCTATATCCTGACTGTGCCATAGTCTGCGCCTGCAATAGTGATTGATATAAGAGCTCATGAATATTGGGGACAATAACGTCAGACTCCTGAAGATAGCCCATCTTTATTGCCTCTTGAGCCGAACTTGAAACCTTAGCTAACGATACATTTAGAAATCTTGGCTTAACGTAGTCTAGAAAAATAGAATTTCTTGCCTCCATGACTTCCTTTGAGCAGCCGATTGCCAGTTCCTTTAAGCCTCCCCCAGCAGGCAATAAACCAACGCCGGACTCAACTAAACCGAGATAGCTTTCAGCTGCAACTACTCTTCTGGCGGAATGCATAATTAACTCACAACCACCTCCTAGAGCAAGCCCAGCGACCGCTGATATGACTGGCACATTTGAGTATTTTACTGAGGATACTGTTTCTTGAAATTTCTTAACATACCACTCAATACCTTCAAGTCCCTGATCCTTATAAAGCCCTACAGCTTCTGATAAATCAGCACCAGCACTGAACAATACCGCTCCACCAATTTGAAGGGAAGTCGGCTGCCAAATAACGAGTGCATCATAATTTTTTTCTGCGAGCTGTACAGCCCTAGCAATAAGATCCATTACTTCCCTGTTAATCGTGTTCGCCTTTGACTTAAATGACAAGATAAGCACTTTTTCAAAGCGCTTATCAAGCCAGAGCCTTCCACAAGGCACTTCTAATATCGTAGTACCTGAACTGTTGGAATCAACCGTACCATCACCTAACAATTGCGCTTTGAAAATTTGTTTTTTATAAACAGGTAAAGAGCTACGCAAAATAAAATCATCCGAAAGTGGTGACCAAGAGCCTTTATTACTATGAACACCCCCTGCTGTAATTACCTTTTTACTAAATACCCAATCTGGAAGTTTTTCTCCCGAGAGGGTTTTGCCATTATCTATATCCTCCTGGACCCAGAGTGCAATTTTCTCCCAACCTGCACTTTGCCAAGTTTCAAATGGCCCAAGATTCCAACCGTAACCCCAGCGCATGGCAAAATCTACTTCAGCAGCAGAGTTTGCAATAGACTCTAAATGGACAGCAATAAAGTGAAAAAGATTTCGATATATTTCCCATATGAAATAACCTTGCGGGTCTTTACAAGATCTAAACAGGGCAATTTGCTGATTGCTTGGTTTCTTAAGGATTTCTAAGACCTCCGTACTAATCTGATTCGCAGCAGAATCATATGCACTGGTTTGCTGATTAAAAATCAGATTTTCTTTGCCAACACGCTTATAGAAACCGGCTCCAGTCTTTTGTCCTAGATGTCCAATTTCCACTAATTTTTCAAGTACAACAGGTAGTTGATAAGACTTGAAGAATGGATCGCCTCGAAGAGTGCTCTGCATCGTTGTAATTACATTGGACAATGTATCAATACCAACGACATCGCAAGTTCTGAATGTGGCAGACTTTGGCCGCCCTAGCTTATCACCGGTTAAAGCGTCAACCAAATCGAAACTCAAATTTAGCTTTTCGGCAGATGCTATCGTACTTAGTATTGAAAATACACCAACCCGATTCGCAATAAAGTTAGGGGTATCCTTTGCCCTAACAACACTTTTCCCCCAAACAGAGGTAGCAAATGTTTCTAATGAATCTAGAATTACTTCAGCAGTTCTTTTGGAGGGAATTAACTCCAATAAATGCATATATCGAGGTGGGTTAAAGAAATGAATACCACAGAACCGCTCTTTCAATCCCTCTGGAATGCCTTCACAGAGTTTTTCAATTGAAATGCCTGAAGTGTTGCTTGCAAAAATAGCATTTTGACTGACGTTTGGAGATATTAATTTATATAAATCGTGCTTCCACTCTAAATTTTCAGCAATGGCTTCAATCACCAAATCACACTCACTCAATAATCCAAGATGCTCATCGTAATTTGCCGATTGGATCAATCTCGAATTATCAGAAAACATGAGAGGAGACGGCTTTAATTTATTTAAACCTTCGATACCTTTTTTGGCAATAGCACTTTTATTAATTGGCTTATCATCTATTGTTTGAGAAGCCAAATCAAATAGAATCACAGGGATATTAGAATTTATGCAATGCGCAGCAATTTGGGAGCCCATCACACCCGATCCCAAAACGGCAACTTTTTTGACAATCAAATTCATTTAATATTCCTTTTATTACTTCTATAGTTAATGCTTCATTTCTTATGGACAATGAGCTGCAATTATCTTTTTAATATATTTTTTAGCTGTTTGAATACTTTCTTTATCTCTTAAAAATCGAGCATCATGTTGAAGGCATAAAATTGCCCCGTAAAATGCAAAAAGTAATTCGCGGGGATTGACATCCTTTTTAAGATGGCCCTCTGTGACAGCCATTTTTATGGCCTTGATAATGGCATTTCTCCAGTCTTGTACTATTTTTGCTAATTCATCCCTAACAGGGCCAGGTCTATCATCTAGTTCCATTGCACCTGAAATGTAAATACAACCCGTATTGATTTCAGAAATGGTGATTTTGATCCACAGATCAAGAAGCATTTTTAATCGTGGCATGCCTCTAGGCATTGTCATTGCTGGATCAAATATAGACTCTTTAAACCTTCTGTGATACTCGTTGATAACTTCAAGCTGCAAATTTTCTTTGGAATCAAAATGGGCATACACACCACTTTTACTCATCTGCATTCGATCTGCAATCAAGCCAATAGTTAACCCTTCAAATCCATCACGTCCCGCAAGATATAGAGCTGAATCGAGAATAAGCGTCTTAGTAAGCTCGCCCTTAGTCTGCAGTTGATCTATCCTAAGATCTTCTATCTCATAATCCTTAGTAATCAGTTTTAACTTACTTGTATTCATATAGATATGCCTTCTTAACTATTTCTGCATGCTTATTGTGAATGGCCATTATTTGTAAAAAATTACTAAATTGATCGTACTTTTAAATTTAAACTCTATGTATACTACATGAATAAAAAATACGATCGTACTTTTAATTAAGGGTATACCCGATCCATTATTTAGAGCCAAAGAAATAAATTACTAGGAGTAGTGATGCCATATGTAGCCCCAGTCAAAGACATGTTATTTGTGATGAATGAGTTAGCTAACATCAATCAATTAACTAAAATCTCAGGCCTAGAGGATTATGGCTACGAAACTGCTACTGCAGTTCTAACAGAATCGGCTAAATTTTGTGAGAACGAATTGGCCCCTTTGAACTGGACGGGAGACCAGAAACCCAGCGCGCTTAAAGATGGCGAAGTTATAACCTCACCAGGATTTAAAGAAGCATTTAAAAGTTATACCGAAGCAGGATGGCAAGGCGTGATTCACCCAGTTGAATTTGGCGGTCAAGGCTTACCAAAACTCATTTCCACGGCCTGTTTGGAGATGGTGAACGCAGCCAACCTCTCTTTTGCCTTATGCCCACTTTTAACGGATGGCGCTATTGAGGCGTTGCTAACTGCTGCAAGCCCAGAATTACAAGCGCGTTATGTTCCCAAGATGATTTCAGGTGAGTGGACTGGTACGATGAATTTGACCGAACCCCAAGCGGGTTCCGATCTTTCAATGGTGCGTACTCGGGCGACTCCACAAGTAGACGGTTCATATAAAATTTTTGGCACGAAGATCTACATCACTTATGGTGATCACGATATGACGCAGAATATCATTCATTTGGTACTTGCTCGTTTACCAGATGCCCCAGAAGGTATCAAGGGAATATCACTTTTTGTAGCTCCTAAGTTTATGGTTAACGCGGATGGGTCTTTGGGGGAACGCAATGATATTGATTGCGTCTCTTTAGAACATAAGCTTGGTATTAAAGCCAGTCCAACAGCCGTATTACAGTTTGGCGATCATGGTGGCGCAACTGCTTATTTGGTTGGACAAGAAAACCGTGGTCTTGAATATATGTTTGTCATGATGAATGCTGCCCGTTTTGCTGTAGGTATTCAGGGCATTGCTGTGGCAGATAGGTCTTATCAAAAGGCAGTACGCTATGCAAAAGATAGAGTGCAAAGCCGTGATCTCGATGGCTCAGATGGACCAGTAGCGATTATTCATCAGCCAGACGTAAAGCGGATGTTGATGACTATGCGAGCTTATATAGAAGGTGCGAGAGCAATTGCTTATGTTGCTGCCTTATCATCAGATTTATCTCACCATCATCCCGATTCTGAATCTAAAGAAAATTACAGGGCACTCTACGAATTTTTAGTGCCCATCATTAAAGGCTTCTCAACTGAGATGTCGATTGAGGTAGCAAGCCTAGGCTTACAAGTGCATGGTGGTATGGGCTTTATTGAGGAAACTGGCGCAGCGCAATATTACCGTGACGTTCGCATCTTAACGATTTACGAAGGCACTACTGCGATTCAGGCTAACGACTTGATTGGTCGAAAAACGGTGCGTGATAATGGAAAAGTTGCAAAAGCTTTAGCGCGAAAAATTGAGGAAGCAGAAAATGAATTAGCAAAAAGTGATAGCGCTGCTGCCAGCTCAATTCGTCAAAACTTAATATCTGCACGACTTGCTTTTGAAAATGTCGTTGAATATATCGTAGATAACTATAAAAAAGATACAAAAGAAGTCTATGCGGGAAGCGTTACCTATTTACGTCTAGCTGGATTATTAACCTGTGGATGGCAAATGGCATTAGCCTTTCTTGTGGCAGAAAATAAAATGAAAGAAGATCCGGATTTCTACTCCGCAAAAATAGTAACTAGCCAGTTTTATGCAGAGCACTTATTAACTCAAGTAGCAGGCTTAGCTCAAATCATAATTGAAGGTGGTAGCTCTTGCATAGCATTGGAAATTAAACAGTTTTAGCAAGGGGAAAACCTCGCCAATAGTAAGGATGAAAAATCATGACATCAAATATTGATTCACAAAATCCGTTAATGGGCCAGATGATGTATCAGCCATTGATGATTTCAAGTATCTTAGTGCATGCTAAAAATCAGCACGGCGATACTGAGATTGTTTCAAGGCGCACCGAGGGAGATATCCATCGCTATACCTATGCTGACTGTGAATTAAGAGCGAGAAAAGTTGCTCAAGCAATTGCAAGACTAGGGCTAAAACCAGGAGAACGTGTCGGGACCATTGCCTGGAATGGATATCGCCATTTAGAGTTGTATTACGGAATTTCTGGCAGTGGTTTGGTTTGCCACACCATCAACCCTAGATTATTTGAAGAACAAATTTCATACATTATTAACCATGCTCAAGATCGGGCCATCTTTTTTGACATCACATTCTTGTCAATAGTTCGTAAAATTTATAATGAGTGCCAAAGCGTTAAACACTGGATATGCATGATTAACGCCGATAAATTACCTGAAAGCAGTTCACCAAAAATATTGTGCTATGAAGATCTACTTGATGTAGAAAATGGTGACTTTGACTGGCCAAATTTCGATGAAAATACTGCGTCTGCACTATGCTACACATCTGGCACTACTGGAAAACCAAAGGGCGTTCTTTATAGCCATCGTTCTACGCTCTTGCATACTTATGCCTCTGCTCTTCCAGACTCCTTAAACATCGCTTCAGCAGATACAGTCATGCCAGTTGTACCAATGTTTCATGTAAATGCATGGGGAATTCCTTATAGTTGCCCAATCACAGGAGCCAAAATAGTATTTCCAGGCGAAAAATTGGATGGGGCCTCCTTATATGAACTCATCGAGTCTGAAGGTGTCACGATGTCAGCAGGAGTGCCTACTGTTTGGCTGGGGTTATTAGAATATATCCACTCTCAGAAATTGAAATTCACAACCTTTAATAAAGCCATTGTTGGCGGATCGGTATGCCCACCTGCGATGATGGATGACTTTAATACGTTAGGGGTGAAGATTACACATGCTTGGGGCATGACTGAGTTATCTCCATTAGGTACGGCGGCTAGTCTAAAAGCATCAGACCTTAAAAAATCCGAAGCCCAGAAAAAATTAATCCTGCAAAAGCAAGGTCGATCAATCTATGGGATTGAAATGAAAATTATTGACGCTAATGGAGAAACATTACCTCGAGATGGGAAATCCTACGGCGACCTTTTGGTTAAAGGTCACTGGGTCATTAGTAATTACTACCAATCTGATCTGTCGCCTCTAGATAAAGGATGGTTTCCAACGGGCGATGTTGCTACCATTGATCAAGATGGAAATATGCAAATTACTGATAGAAGTAAAGATGTTATTAAGTCTGGTGGCGAATGGATTTCTTCCATAGAAATCGAAAGCATTGCTAGCGCATTCCCTGACATCTCTATCTGCGCCTGCATATCAATCCCACATCCAAAATGGGGCGAACGTCCTCTATTGATTGTAGTCAAAAAATTATCAGTCACGAAAAATGATGATCTACTAAAAAAAGAAATTTTAAGTTTTTTTGATGGAAAAATACCAAAGTGGAGCATTCCAGATGATGTTGTGTTCATTGACAAAATGCCATTAACTGCAACTGGAAAGTTATATAAGATGAAAATAAGGGAGCTATTTAATAGCTATCAATTTAAAAGTAACTATTCATGATTAGCTCAACACTAGAATCCAACTCAGATCTGCCGTTGCCCACGAGTAGAAAACATTCCCATACACGTTCAATTACATTCTCTGGATATGAAAGGACAGACGGATTATGGGATATTGATGGCCACCTTCAAGACTCAAAACCCAACCTCTTAAAGGTACAGGGGAGGACTTGGCAGGCAGGCGATTTTATTCATGATATGTGGATTCGTTTAACTTTGAATAATGATTTATTTATCATAGATATAGCCACGACGATGATTAACCATCCATTAATGGACTGTAAAGAGGCAATCCCACCCATGAGATCTCTCATTGGAATTCAGATTGGTAAGGGCTGGAGAAATAAAGTAAATGAGCACATTGGTGGAAGTAATGGCTGTACTCATTTAAGGGAACTATTACAAGGAATAGCTACTGCCGCATATCAGACTATACCAAGCGCAATGCATTTCAACGAAAGTTTGAATGAACAACGCCCCCACTTTATCGGAACCTGCAAAGCATGGGACGAGAGTGGATCAGCTGTTCTGACTTATTATCCGAGTTTTTATAAACCTAAAAAAGTCTAACGTGACAATTTAATTAGTCAGATTCTGCTCTCTAGCGACTTTAATTGCCTGCGATCTATTGCTTATGTTCAGCTCGCTAAATATGTTTTTCAAGTGAAACTTAACAGTATTTTCTGAAATAAACATGCATGCTGCGATTTCTTTATTTGATTTTCCATCCACCAATAGTTTAATAATTTCTAACTGGCGATTAGAAAAGTGAAGGTCAAGTTTTTTTACAGAAGACTGACTAAAGCTGGAGTCATTGACATCGGTCCCCGCATCAACCAGCAATCTCCTTAAAAACTTATGGTATTCAATATTTACAGAATCACTCTCAGAGGAGGCTACCTTTGCAGAATCATATATTTCAGCTATTAAGCTGATAATTTCAGGACCTTCATCAAGAAAGGAACGTACGTATCCACCCGTACAAGCCATCTGAAGAGCCTGACTTAAAATTCTTTTCGCTTCTCTAGGGTTTAGCTTAGCATTCTCTAATAGCGAATTTAATATCTGCAATTTAATGATGAGATAAGTTCTGCCTTGAAAATTTGAAATCTCGCTTGTAATAATCTTCTTCGCGGAAACAAAATCGCGGGATTGAATTAATAATTTAATTGAAATGTAAATCTCGCTACAGATGAATTCGGATAAAGGAAAATACTCATCTACAAAATTCCTTTTCTTAATTCGTGACAGCATAATTTGATACTTTGCGAGAGAGGGGTTGCTTAAAAATGAAATCCTAATTCGCTCTAAATTAACCAAATCAACGATTCGTCCCCACTGGCTTGAATGGCCTATGCGCTCAAGTGAATCTAAAATAGCACCTGCCTTACCTAACTCCCCTCTCAAATAATAAGCACGAGAGGCAAATATATGTCCAATAGCCATGAAGTCAGGAACCAAAGCGCTTGTGATCTCCTCCTCATAACTGGACCATATACTGCAAGCCGCGCTAATTTGATTTGATTCATATAAAGCCCAAATTTGACATACTGCTAACGCCGCTGGAGTTTTGATCTCTATATTATTAAAATTTTGGTTCCTAAAGATAGCTTCTGACGAGCCGAAAATACTAGTTACCTCCTTTAGCCTGCCTTGAATAATTAGAGAAATACATTCAACAGCCAAGGTATACCCATTACTAAAGGATGATCTAATTTGATTAGCACAATTCTTTGCCAATAAAAGTGATATTCGAACCCCCTCAAAATCTCCTTTTAATAGCTTTCCGAATGCGTATAAATTAGCCGCTGCTGCTAGTTCAAACGCTGCAAAACCCTGTGGTAACGGTAATTCTAGGATCTTTGATTGCTCCAAAATGACCATAGATGCAGGCAAATCATCATCAAATAGCTTGGCCATTGCTAAAAATAAATTTTGCCGAATAGGTTGATTGCATTCAAGAGGAATTTGTAGTCTAGTTGTTTTCAATAAATCAACTAACTGAATTACTTTATCTCGACGCCGTAAAAAAAGAAGAGCATAAGCAGATTTTATTGCTAAGTCCATTCGAGTTTGAATTTGCTCAAATGGAATACGATCATACCAGCGCTCCATCGTGACTAAATTTATATCAATAACCAAATCTGAGCCCCAATCATTTAAGATCTCTGCTGCGAATGCATTCTCTCCTGCAGCCAAAGCATGATGAAGCGCATCTTCATGCATGTTATGCTCAAAAAACCATTTTGCCGCTTGATTATGAATTTTAGGAATCTGGGTTGCATAAGATTCCTCTAAGATGCTTTTTAAGAATGATGAAAATAAGCTATGGTACTTAAACCAATAGTTATCGCAGCCCATTGATGAAATAAACAACCCACCCTTTTCTAAAAGATCTAATATTTTTTGAGAATTTTCTATTCCAGTGACAAAGTCACATAAGTCGCCAGACATCTTTCTAAGGACTGAAGTTTTAATGAGAAATTCTTGTATATTTTTTGGTTGGCCGCTGAGGACATTGTCAGCCAAGTACTCTGTTAAGGTTCTAGGAGTATTTAAATCTAGCTTAGAAAGCGACGACCGCACATCAGGATTTTTTAATGCTAAACGAAATAGTTGAAGTGCTGCAGGCCAACCCTGAGCATGGGAATTAATGGCTTCAACCTCTTCTTTACTCATTTCTAAATTATTTGAACGTAAAAAGAAATCCTGGACTTCCTCATCCGAAAACTTGAGATAGTCTGACTGAAACAATATCACCACTTGGTGCGCCAAAAGAGTGGAAAGCCCAATATCTGGCTCAGTTCGCGTACCTATGAAAATTAAAACATGCTTTGGTAATCTAGGTAGGATAAATTTAAAGAAGTTTTTTACTGACTCGTTATGAATAGCTTGAAACTCATCAAATAATAAAATAGTAGGTGTTTTCGTATTTAAAAAACCATGCAAAATAGACTCTGCAAGTCTTAGTAATGAAGTGTCGTTGGCATTTTCTGTGCCGCTGAAAATATTGTTAGGGGAAAGTAAAGCTTGTACGTGAAGCTGAAATCTCTGGGGGTCATTATCACCCTCGTCACACGATAACCATCCCGAGTTCCATCCTCTAGTCTTAAAAGCTTCCATGGCTTGCTGAAGACTTGTGGTCTTACCGAATCCAGCGGGAGCCTGGAAAATAACCCCCCTAGTACCTTCAGGGCGATTAATAATGTCATCTAATAGTCGCTTCCTTAAAATTACCCCTCCATAGCTTACTGGTGGAAATAACTTATGCGACAGAATTTCATTGGTATTTCCTAATTCCAGCTTCATCAAATTAACCTAATTATTAAATTTATCTCACTAGAATACATGAGTAATTAAACTACTATCAGGTCAATTAATCTGCCATTAAAGTTGCTCTAATTTCTTTTTTTAGAACCTTTCCAACTTTAGATTTAGGCAAATCTGGCCATACCTCAATTTGCTTTGGGGCCTTCACGCTGCCAATAAGATCCTTGACAAATTGCTTAAAGCTATCGGGGTGATCTTTACAATCTGGATTTAGTTGCAGTACAGCTACAACTCTTTCCCCCCACTTCTCGTCTGGCATACCAATAACTGCACAATCAAGGACCCCAGGGTGCTGCATTAAGGCCTGCTCTACCTCCACAGAGTAGACATTAAATCCACCCGTGATAATCATATCTTTTGCCCTATCCACTATGTAGAGATATCCCTCATCATCTATATATCCTATATCTCCAGTGTGATGCCATCCGAATATGGAAGATTCTGCTGTAGCCTTTTCATTTTTGTAATATCCAGGCATCACCAATGACCCCCGAACTACGATTTCGCCTCTCTCGCCGATATCGAGCAACTTGCCATCATTACTCATAGCGGCCACCTGAACAAGCGGGCTTGGTCTACCGGCAGAGGATAAGCGATGCCTAGCGATGCTACCATCCTCATTAAAGTGATCTTTTGGTGACATCATTGAAATCATCATTGGCGCCTCGGTTTGACCAAAAAACTGACCCATGATTGGCCCCAAACGCACGATTGCCTCCTCTAATCTGGCTGGCGAAATTGGAGCAGCTCCATACCAAAGACATTGCAGACTAGATGTATCTGTTTTAGATAAATACGGACTCTGTAACAGCATGTAGATCAAAGTGGGTGGCAAAAAAGAATGGGTAATTTTGAACTGCTCAATCAGTTGCAAATACTCTCCCAAGTCTGGCTTACTTGTCATTACAATTCGCCCACCGAGCAGCATAATTGGAAAACATAAAACACCTGCGGCATGAGTTAATGGCGTCATTGCCAAATATGAAGGACGACCTTCATATGGAAACCCTACTAAAGTAAGAGCAGACATTGTTTCAATGTTTCTACCAGTCAACATAACGCCCTTAGGTTGACCTGTAGTTCCACCAGTTCCGGCGATCATTGCTAAATCATCAATAGGTTTAATGAAGATTGGCTCATCGCTAACTGTATCCATATATTCAGCTAAGGATGTTGCCATAGATAATTTTTTATCTAGGCAAATTAGTGTCTTCATATTTGGTAAATCAGGAAGCATTTTTTCAACAAGCGCCTCAAAGGAGGATTGAAAAATTAAGCACTCGCAATCAAAGGCATTTAAAACAAAACTATTTTCATTAGCTTCACTACGGGGGTTTATGGGACACCAAACAGCACCAGCTCTTGAAATACCAAAAACACAAGAAAAGGCAATAGGATCATTTGATGACAATATTGCCACTTTGGAACTTGGCTTAACTCTTAGCAACTGAAGAACGCGGGCAATTTTATAGCTTAATTTTTGTGTTTGCAGATAAGTTAATGTCTGGTCAAGCATGGTCAAGCAGGGCCGATCTTCGCCCAGCATTGCACCCTTGTCTAAATAATCTGTCAACCGCATTGTGAATTACTCCTTTGCAAACTTCATCAATCTTGTATCGTCACGGCTGGATTTATCACTAATCCAAAATTTTTTAAAGTACCTAATAAATTTCTATGCCCAAATGCTTAGCAAGCAGACTGCTTGTAGCTAAACCAATCCCACTAACCCCACTAGTTACCAATGCAACTTTTCAACTTAAATTGAACATCAAAGTTTTTTACAAAAGGAGTAATTAGAAGCAATTAGAAGCCATTTTTAATTTTATACCTAGAAAATACTACCCCCCTATCCAAAAGGGTAGTTTTATTTACGGGTATTTACCAATCATTTTTTTATCGTATTTTTTTAGCAAAACAATATATGCTTAGACTAATTTATTGGTATGAATTTAAGACTGTAATTCAATTATTATTTGAAAAAAACGACTAAGATAGGCTCAATACTTAAGGGTTAAAAACATGAGTAGCAATGTATATGTAATTGGGGTTGGTATTACCCCATTCCTAAAACCTGGTAACAGTGCTCACTACCCTGATATGGCTAGCCAAGCAATAAAAACCGCTATCGCAGATGCTTCAATTGATTTTAAAGATATAGGACAGGCCTATGCTGGTTATGTTTATGCCGATTCCACTGCGGGACAGAGAGCCCTATACAACGTTGGAATGACTGGGATACCAATTATTAACGTTAATAATAATTGTGCAACAGGTTCCACAGCACTATATTTGGCTCGACAGGCGATTGAGGGTGGTCTGACTGACTGTGCTTTAGCATTTGGATTTGAAGAAATGGTTCCAGGCGCATTGGGACTTCAATTTAATGACCGACCTACCCCTTTTGACCTATTTGATGAGGTGACACAGAAACTAGTCAATCAAGATAATTTACCGCTTACCATTCGCTACTTTGGTGGCGCTGGCTTGGCCCACATGCATGAATTCGGCACTAAGTTAGAAACATTCGCTAAAGTAAGGGCGAAGGCCAGTCGTCATGGGTCCAATAATCCTATAGCCCTTTTAAAAAAAGTTTTTACCGTCGAAGAAGTCATGGAATCTCAGGCAATTTGGCCGGGTGTTTTAACTAAACTTATGGCCTGCCCTCCAACTTGTGGAGCAGCTGCCGCAATCCTCTGCTCCGAGGCATTTTTAAAACGCCACAACATTTCTCCAATTGTTCGAATTAAATCACAAGCAATGTCTACCGATAAGCCCATTGCGCTAGACGGAAAGGATATGCGTGAGGTTGTTGGATTTAATATGACAGAGACCGCCGTCCAGGAGGCTTACAACAAGGCTGGCGTTTCTCCAGAGGATATCGATGTCATCGAGTTACATGACTGCTTTGCGCAGAATGAGCTGATCTCATATGAGGCACTAGGGCTCTGCCCCAGAGGTGGGGCTGAAAAATTTATTGAAGATGGCGATAACACCTATGGTGGTAAATTTGTCACCAACCCGTCTGGAGGACTGCTATCTAAAGGACATCCATTAGGTGCCACCGGTCTAGCACAATGTACGGAATTAATTCAACAGTTAAGAGGTACGGCAGAACAACGCCAAGTACCAGGAGCAAGATTGGCGCTACAGCATAATCTTGGGTTGGGTGGCGCGTGTGTAGTAACGATTTATGAAAAAGTTTGAGTCCTTGGCCTGATAAGATCTTAAGGGTCTACAAATAAATCAATCATTGGCTCAATTCCTGGCGTGACTAAGTAGGCGCTAAAGTCACTCACACCTCTTTCTCGTAAAATTTCTTCATCTAAGTAAAATCGACCAGTTATATTACCTCTTGTTGAAGTAATAATTTCATAAGCTGCATCAGCCATTATTTCTGGCGTCCGCGCCAATTCATCGAAACCAGGTTTGGCAATCTTTAGTGCTGATGTGGCGATGATTGTTCTGGGCCATAAAGCATTTGCCGAAATTCCAACCTCCTTGAGCTCCTCTGCTAAGCCCATTATCAGCATACTCATCGCGAATTTGGACATGGTGTAGGGTGCATGCTCAGCAAACCACTTTGCCTGTAAATCTAAAGGCGGAGAAAGTGACAGAATGTGTGGGTTTTGAGATTTTTTTAAATGCGGAATGCAGATTTTTGAGCATAAGTAACTCCCCCTTACATTGATATCAAACATTAAATCAAATCTTTTACTTGGGGTATTTTCAGTTTTAGTAAGACTAATTGCGCTGGCGTTATTAATAAGAATATCTAAACCACCAAACTCATCTATTGTTTTATTCACTGCTTCTTCAATGCTCTGCTCATTGCGGACATCTACTATGATTGGCAAAGCTTTCCCACCCATTGCCTCGACTTCTTTGGCCACCGTATAAACCGTGCCCGGCAATGCGGGATGTGGCTCTGCTGTCTTTGCAGCTATGACTACATTGGCTCCATCCATAGCCGCCCTTAAGGCAATTGATCTACCAATTCCTCTACTAGCGCCAGAAATAAAGATGGTTTTATTCTTTAATAATTTATTCATTTTTACCTTTATGCAACGATATATCTAAAAATATTCATAAAAATTTATTTGGATAAATTAATTAAATATTACGAACTGATTACGTGGCTAATACCATCTGAATGAGTAGTTTTTTATAAGTGATTACTCTTAGTGAAACTTATTAAAATTTACAAATCAATTGAATTCGAAAACTACTGAGACAACCTTTTTATTATGATGCAATCTTACGTAGCATGTTCAAACTATCGAGGACAATTTCTGGCTCGCATGAACTGGGAATGGCAACATAAAGAAAATGGCTTTTGTAATGATCTGCCCCACATGGATTATCCCAAAATTCCTGATCCAACTCTAACGCATGAATTGGTCCATTAAGACTTATTTTGGACACTATAAAATCAACTAAAGGTAGTTCGGTACGGTCGACAATTTCTGAAAATTGGATTCCAAAGCGCCATCGATATTGATTAGCCAAATTCATAATAGTTTGGTAGCAAGGCATAAATTCTTCTGCATGCTCTTTTGTCAATTTGCCATCCTCAAGTAATAGTAAATCAACATTTGCGCCTGAAAAAATACGTAAAAAATCCGCAGTATAGAGCGCCCCATAATCAACCTCATCCTCACCAATATCTGGCTGAGAAGAATTAGGGAAGGCTTTTAAATAAGTGGCTTTAACCCATCTGCCAGGTGCTGGGCATACAAGCGCTAACATTAAATCTGGAAATGTGGCCCTTGCAGCCATAACCAATTCTGAAATATGAGCACGTAGCGGAGGATAGGAAAGTAATTCCTTTAAAGGAGCAATAGACCTGTCCTTACCTCGCATTAAGTCAAGCAAGGCAGCATCGGATTCAATGAACTGTGTGCAAATGTAACTGATGTCAATATTTAAAATATCAGACTTTAGAAGCCCCTGAGCCTTGCGATACCAGTTAAGACTTTCAGCGATATCTAACCATTGAATATTGCCGCCTGCAAGTAATTTACCTGCATAATCAAGGTAGTTAATCCACAGAATCCTTCTGCCATCTGCTACATCCAAGTTAACATGCGCCATGTTCACCACCTATGGCCTAAATGTTCTTTACCAACGATTCCCCTACAGTGGCATCTATATCGTTTACCAAAACTGATGCTCCGGCTTGAGATAAGGTATCTACTACTTTAGCGCCAATATCACCTTTTCCATCCAGGAAGAAAGCTTTTCGATAATCCATGGTCTTAACTTTCGTATTAATTAGATTTGGCAGATTTCTCAAGTTCTTTAATTTTTGCCTGTAATTGTGAAATCTTAACATCCTTCGGATTGAGCATGAACATCCCTTGCAACTTGTCACCATCCATGACAATGCGCTGCCCCATATGAGTTCCGTAGATCAACTTTGGATCGCCCCAACTTCCAAAATATGGCAAGTCAACTGGTGGCTCAGGCGCAACCCATTCAGCGCAGAATTGATCAAAAGGCTTGCCACGCGCAATACGCTCTTTCCGGTAGCTTGCTCTCAGATTCGAGGTTGCAAGCTCATCTACAACTAAATTCGTCTCATCGTAAACAACCTTATAAATATCTTTCGCATTTTCATGCGACATAAGGTCTTCAGACAAGTCTTTCATGACCAGCTTAGGATCACGCTCGAGAACGTCGCCGTACCCGCCACCAGAACCCTGGCAAATCATGTAAATTTCACCTTCGTTACACAATTCAAATGTCATACCCATATCATTACTAGAGTAAGTTGCATTTTGGATCGGTTGCTCGTTCATTAACTTAACAATGTCAAATACTTCAACCACATTTGGGTTCTTTTCTAACTCCTTAAAGATATTGATGTCTTTAATTTTCAACAGTTGATAGGCTGGGCATGAATATCCTCCAAAAAGACCTTGTGCTGAAGGAAATTTAGATCCCTCACAACCAGTCATGAAACCCCAAAGTCCAGACCCACGCGCCGTAGCAATCTGTTCATATCCCATGCCAGCGCGATACTTACCCCAGCCAATTCGATCCTTGGCAAGGCGCTGTGCTCCAAGGCGAATAATTGGAGTATCCTCCTCGCTAATTTCATGCTCACCAGTGTCAGCCATGAATCCAAACACTGGAGAAATCGAATGTTCGCCATCAGCATCACTCCTTGCGCCCTGACCATTACCATTAATATCCGCGCAAAAGTTTCCTGTTACATCTCCGTGCTGTGTTAGTCCACCATAAATAAATGTAGCCGCCTGATCGTATTGTGATGCAATTACAGCTGAATATCTTCTGGGTAAACTGTAATTAAACTTATTCATTGGAATAGTCCAAACTACACATCCCTTAAATAAAGGCATCAAACTCATCGCTTGAGGCATTTCACCTTCGGCGTCTATGATCGAGTTCCTGTCAGTAATAATTTCAATGGGTGACAGTACAGCCATAGTATGCGGTAAATCAGGCCAAATATTTTGCAAGAGTCCCGTACACAGAGCAGCTTTAAATGAGGCAATATTTGCATTAACTGATCTGTTTAAGAACTGAGGGGCAGATCCACGGAAATCCATGATCATTCGATCACCCTTCACAGTAATTGCGCACGAAATCTTTTGAAGAGCGCTCTCTCGTAGCGATGAATCCATAAACTGCACAACACGAGTTGTACCATCAGGCATTTCACTAATTCGGCGACGCATTTCAACTTCTACCGATTCAAGGTGATGGCGTAATGTCCCTACTAAAGCATCTCTACCAAATTGATCTAGAATGGCAAGGACCCTCTCCCTCAAACGCAAAACAGCATGCAGCTTCACTTTCATATCCTCTAACTGCAGACGAGGATCTCTTACTGAATTTTGAAGAAAGGTAACTAGGTCACGTTTTAATTCGAAATTTTCCACCACCTTAAATGGAGACATCTTAATGCCTTCATCATATTTACTTTCAGCTGAAGCTGGCAATCCGCCAGGTTCACAAGCGCCATTTTCGCCCTCATGAATAGTTGTACTTAACCAACAAATTAATTCCCCTTTGTAAAATAAAGGAATCATCATTGACTGGTCTGTATTGTGGATACCGCCATACCGAGCATCATTGTGAATGAAGCCATCACCCTCTTTAACACCTACCGTAGGATCTTTCACCCAATTTTTCATAATGAAGCGAATTGGATAAAAGCAGCATGCCGCAAAAGCAATAATCCCATTTGGCGCAATCATTGATAAATCGCCTTGAGCTGTATAAATGCCAGTTACCAAATCCCCCCACTTAGCACCTGGGGCTGCGCCCATCTGATTAACCATGGTGAACGATTCACCTAGCGCTGAATTTAATAGGCCACGAATATGGTGGACTTGGTGAGGATCCATATCTTTTTGAAGAATCTCTTCTTCCATTGCAGATCTAGGCGTCAACTGATGATTACGCATAATTTCTGGATCAGGGCCAAGAAATAGCGTGTTGTCCGCCAAAAACTTATTCATTAAACCTTGGTCTTCTTTACTCGTTACTTCTTGCATATAATTTTCCTAATCTTTCAAGGTTAATGGGCACGCATAAACCAGACAGCACCTTGTGCTACTGCGTGATATACCCATCCTGGTTCTACTAAATAAGTAGTTGCACGGGTCGTAATAATTGCAGGGCCGTGAATCATTACCCCGGCCTTCTTGGCATCCTCACCATAAATAGGAGTATTGATGGGCTCTGGATGGCCTACGAAATGACATTCTCTGTGAGAGATTGGTTCTGGCGCAGGTAATGGGACCTCGTTGGGTTGTAAATTTGTAAATTGAACGGCTGCTTGCTCTACATAAGAGCAGACGCGTATGGTGTTAATTCTCACACCAGTTTCGGGCGATTGGCTACCCTCACCAAAGCGCTCTCCATACCTCTTATGAAATTGATCCATAAGAGAAAGAACATCTTTTAAATTTTTAAGGCGTGAAAGATCACTAATAACTGCAGTCTGAACTCGCTGATTACCATAACGCATATCCAGCTCAAGCCTAAATTTTATTACTGCAGGATCCATGCCTTGGCGCAATAAATCATCTTTTCCACGACGCTCTAAGATTTCTACGTTGTTATTAAAGTTATCAAAATCAGAAAAGAATTGTTTTGTATTCGAATTAAATAGTATTGCCCATGTACTCATTTCATGAATGTGCATTTGACTTACACTACCAGCACCACATGCTGCAAAAGTAGATGAAAAAGGTGGCGCAAGAATCTTACTAATTCCTAATGCATTAGCAATACCACAAGCATGTAATGGCCCATTTCCACCATAAGCTAAGATCGTAAAATCTTTAGGTTCATAACCACGCGTACGTAACTCTGTAGAAATTCCATTTGCCATGCTGATGTCAACCTGACGCTTAATCAGTTTTACTGACTCAATGACATCCAAACCTAAGTTTTCACATAGGTGCTCTTGAACAGCTTGACGCGATCGCCGTGGGTTTAATGGAATACGACCGTCAGCATAGTTTTTTGCATCCAAATAACCAAGTAACAAATCTGCGTCCGTTACAGTTGGCTTCATGCCACCACGGTCATAACAAGCTGGTCCAGGGTCAGATCCAGCAGATTGCGGTCCGATCTCCAACGTCTTATACATTTGTTCATATCGAGCAATGGATCCACCACCAGCGCCTAGCGATACCAAATGAACCATTGGAATACTTACCAACCAACGATCAATCACTGGATTGAAGTCGTAATATTTCAATCCACCTTGAACAACAATTCCAATATCAAAGCTAGTGCCACCCATATCAGTAGCAACTACGTTGCCTAAATTTGCCTGATAGGCCAAACTTTCGCTAGCAGCAATACCTGATACTGGGCCTGAATGTACAGTTTGTAATGCGTCAGTAGAATTTAACTGCGCCATACCACCCGAATTATGATTCACCTGCATTGGCTTGCTATAACCCTGTGCGCGTAAATTTAACTCCAGAGTCCCCAAACCGTGATACATGGTTTGATGTAAAAATGCATCAATAATAGTCGAGGAAGCTCGTGCATACTCGCCTTTTCTTCCTGCGACTTGATGGGATAACAACATTGGAATAGCGCCAAGAAGGTGAGCTGGGTAGTCTTCTAAAAATATTTCTCTTACTCTTAGCTCATTCTTTGGATTTACAACACTATTAACGAACATTACAACGATTGCCTCAGCTCCAATATCTACCAACTCTCGTATTCTTAAGCGGACATCATCCTCATCCAGCTTCCAGAATATATCTCCAAGATAGTCAGTACGTTCACGCACTTCACGAATCATTGGAATAGGAACGATTGGGCTTGGGCGACGAGCATTTGGTATATCCATCTGCTCCGCCTCAGATAATCCTTCCCCGTATCCGCGAGCTCGAGACAATGGGACCGTATGCTTGAATCCGGTGGTGACAAGCAAACCTACTCTAGGTCCCTTACGCTCGATGAGTGCATTTGTACCTAAAGTTGTTGCATAACGCACTGAATCCACTTCTGACAAAAGAGTATGCGTATCGATTCCCAGTTGCTTACATGCATCAATCAGAGAATCATTAAAACCTAAAGATAAATTTTGATGTGTAGTAAGTGATTTACCTTCAACATATTGATCGCCCCATGCTACAAAGGTATCGGTAAATGTTCCACCAATGTCAACTGAAACCCTTTTCATAATGTTTTCCCATTTTTGTGGTCGTGCTCGCCATCATGACTATGGTTATGAGATTTCGAATGAATCTCTCGCTGGAGCTTGACTTTTTGAAGTGCTAAATCAGGTGCTGAAACCAGCTCCTTGACCTCTTCCCGATCTTTCCACTGCAATTTTAATGAATCAATATCAAGTTCTATATCACGGACTGGTGGATGACCTGGTGGAAGATATTCAGCCTCCACCATTACTCCGCAACTTGGGCAGTAATATTCAAGAATTCGGCACCATGTGGGATCAGGCGCATAAGTTCTATCGTACTTCTTGGTATCTAACAAAGGCTTATGTATTTCAGATGGATCACGATCGTAAACTAAAAGTCCACGCTTATAGTTGTCTCGCGCACTACCATGAACATGGCCACAACAGCGACACTCCCACTTTTCAGTATCTAAGTTGATACGTAAATATTCTGTAATTAGCACATTCATTTTAATTTTCTCCAACTTTGGTCAGTAAAATATCACCAGAGTTATTGATGAAAAAACTCCAACCCTTATCTACACGACATGTGAAAAAGGACTCTTCCAAAATTGCAGGTCCCATCGCTTTAACAGCTCCAACTTGTTGCTCAACCAAATAAAGAGGAAGGTCCTGATGGGAGCCATCAATCAAAACTTTTCTAGTAGAGGTTGATACTGCCGAGGCTGATTTTTCCTTAAAGGAACCTTTCAGAACAGGGTGTGGAACAGCCTTAGTTGATTTGAGATATAAAGCGGCAGTTTCCCCTGCGGTTAGCTTTTTAGGAATATCAGAGCTGCTAAGGGCATAACTTTTAATCACATCATTTGTACAGATTTCTATCCATTCCTCTAATTTGCAATTCTCAATAGTGGTACCTTCAGAAAACATTCCTCTTGAAGCAATTTCTTTTATTTTTACTCTAGCTAAATTAATGCTGGCCTGGTCAATATCTTCCAATTTTTGCAAAAAAGTATGTCCGATATCAGAAAAACCAATTCCAAATGCAGAAAAGACGGCGGCTAAACTTGGTATGATTATTTCATTGATATTAATTGCCTCTGCCACTTTACAAGCTACAAGAGGCCCGCCACCACCAAATGCGGCTAATGTCATGTCTTCCTTGACATCAGCAAACCGAGTAATACTTTCGGCGATTTTATGAACCCATGCCTTCTCCATCTCATGGATTGCACTTTGTAAATCTACTCCCAAAGGAACTGCAATAGCTTCATTTATTGCAGTCTTGGCCCGATCGATATCTAGCTTTAGATCACCACCAAAAAATGAGCTTGGATCTAACAACCCCATTAGCAAAAAAGCATCAGTAATAGTTGCTAATTTTCCGCCTAACCCAAAACAGGCAGGCCCTGGGGTGCTACCCACACTTTCCGGACCTACTTTAATTTGACCATCGACTACCTTAATGATTGAACTACCACCCACACCAGAACTAACAACATCACATAGAGGAAAGGAAGTTTCAACATTTTCTACGCGACCCCGAAGAGTTGAGCGGATGACATCATCTTCAATTATCCCAATATCAGTGGTAGTACCACCAACATCCATCGAAAGTAATTTTTTAAATTGATAATGCCTAGCTAGTGCTTTAGCTCCCTCCATACCACCACGTGGTCCAGAGCTATATGTTTTTAGAGCGATAGTTCGCGACACTCTTCCAGCGTTTCCATCATTCCTAAAGATTAGTAAAGGGCTTTGCGTGTGCTCTTCACGTAACTTGTGCTCAGCGTTATACAAGAACTTCTCCATCGCGGGATGTAAGAAAGAATTGCAAACTGCTGTCCAGGTTCGGCGTAAATCACTACTATCCTCAGCTATCTCACTCGCATACAACAATGGTAATGCCCCTAATAGGTGGGGCGGAAAAGCATGCAATAAATGACGTTTAATATTAGCTTCATTTGCAATCCTATTACTGCCAGAAAAGGATATGACAATTCGATTTGCTCCAGCTGCCGCAAGGGCATTAACCGCTTTAATCGCTTCGCTAGCGATGCCTTCTGAGGGGATAGCATTATCCAACTCAACGTATCTATTCCCTACGATTGCTTGAAATAAATCCTTGGCTGACTCATCACCCTGCAATGATTTAGCGCTTAGGCCGCCTCCAAGTAACAGCCCAATCCTCGGACCTTTACGCTCAACTAGGGCATTCGTTCCTTGTGTAGTTGAGTATCGAATTGCCTCTGTCGATAATAGAAGAGACTGTAGGTCAACTTCGCCATAAATCAATGCAGAAGCTTTTTTTAGACCATCAAAAATACACTGAGATAAGTCATGGGGGGTTGTTATTGTTTTTGTCCGGTAAATCTTCTCACCATCAATAATGCAGAGATCGGTTAAGGTTCCGCCATTATCAATATTGATTAATTTTTGAACCTTAAAATCTTTTTGGCTTTTTTCGACTATTGTTTTCACATTCAACCCATTTCCTAAAAAACCGTCTTTTAACGGCTATCGCAAACCCTATGGAAATGGTAATGAAGAGACCCCCTTCTAAAACTATCCTAATGGGTAGTTTTAAATACGGGTTTGCACTAGATGGGTAGTTAATGTGTTTCAGCGGTTAATTAAAAAACTAAAAACCCAAGAAAACTACTGATTGATAGACTTCTAATTAATGAAACAGGCCAGGTAATTTTGTTGACGTATAAGACAATCTTTTACATTGTTCGTCGATAAACAAGAGAGAATAAGACGACATAAATCAAATCTACAGAAACTAATGCAGCCAAGGGCCATGAAATACTTCCTGTGATCCAGTGCCACATAATCACAACCACAAAAATTGATTTTGCTAATATCCCGAGTAGGATAAATGGCCGGTATTGAACTGGATCACCTGCTATCTTGAAATAAACCCATCCAAAAAGAGCAACGATAAGCATTGTAATTTGATAAAACAATAATGCAGCAGATGAATTCAGGTCGAGAGAAAGGATTTGAGAAGCGAGTCCAACAAATAAAAGAGATGGAAGGGCAACAATCACGTTAAAGCAAGCTGCTGAAAAAAATAATTTATGTATATATGATTTATTCACACTACCCCCGATTCCTACAGAATATTGAATTGATCAATTTATTATATGTTTTATAACCCCTGTCAACCTAGTCTTTTTTAATAATTAAGTCTGATTCTCTATTCCCACTCGATTGTTGCAGGCGGTTTGCCACTGATATCGTAGACAACACGATTGATGCCGCGTACTTCATTGATGATTCGATTCGATACGCGACCCAATAACTCATGAGGTAAATGAGCCCAGTGAGCTGTCATGAAGTCTTGCGTTTGAACTGCTCGCAAAGCAACTACATATTCATATGTTCGACCATCCCCCATCACGCCGACCGATTTAACCGGCAGAAATACTGCGAAAGCTTGGCTTGTTAATTCATACCAAGACTTGCCGCTGGCTTCATCGATAGTTGAGCGAAGCTCTTCGATAAAAATAGCATCTGCTCTGCGCAGTAAATCAGCAAATTCTTTTTTGACCTCACCCAAAATACGAACGCCAAGTCCAGGGCCTGGGAACGGATGACGATAAACCATCTCATGAGGCAAACCTAATTCCACACCCAATGCACGAACTTCATCTTTAAATAATTCACGCAAAGGCTCTAACAGCTTAAGCTTCATATCATCTGGAAGGCCTCCAACGTTATGATGGCTCTTAATGGTATGAGCGCCTTTTTTACCTTTGCCAGCAGATTCAATTACATCAGGATAAATGGTGCCTTGCGCTAGCCATTTGGCATTTTCAATCTTGGCAGATTCACGTTGAAATACGTCAACAAACTCTTTACCAATAATTTTACGTTTGGCTTCTGGATCTGAAATACCGGTTAAAGCACCCATGAACTCAGTCGTCGCATCAACATGAATGACCTTCACGCCCAAGTTCTTACCAAACATTTCCATCACCATTTTGCTTTCGTCTAAACGAAGCAAACCATGGTCAACAAAAACACAAGTTAATTGTTTACCAATCGCTTTATGGATCAAAGCAGCAGCAACACTGGAATCAACACCACCAGACAAACCTAAGATCACTTCATCAGTACCTACCTGCTGGCGAATCGAGGCAACTGCTTCAGCAATATAGTCACCCATCACCCAATCCATGCCACACGCACAGATCTCATGAACAAAACGCTCAAGAATCGCTGTACCTAAAACTGTATGCGTTACTTCAGGATGGAATTGAACTGCATAGAAATGTCTGACTTCATCGGCCATGCCAGCTATCGGACATGAGTCAGTAGATGCCATTAACTTAAAGCCAGTTGGCATAGCCGTCACTGAATCACCGTGACTCATCCATACTTTCAGGATGCCATGACCCTCTGGTGTTACAAAGTCTTGAATACTTTCAAACAACTTAGTATGACCACGTGCACGAACTTCAGCGTAACCAAACTCACGTGATTTACCTAAAGACTCAGCAGTTGCAACCTGGCCACCTAACTGCGCAGCCATGGTTTGCATACCGTAACAAATACCTAAAACAGGAACACCTAATTTAAAAACAATATCCGGAGCTCTAGGAGTATCACCCTCGGTCACAGAGCTAGGACCGCCAGAGAGAATGATGCCTTTACAACCACCTTTTTTGACGAGCTTCTCAATCAAGCTACCGTCAACATCATAGGGATGAATTTCTGAATAAACGCGTGCATCTCGCACACGTCTGGCAATGAGCTGGGTCACTTGTGACCCAAAATCCAAAATTAAAATCTTATCGTGCACAGCAGTCCTAAATAAATTGACTAATTAGTCGATGTGATAGTTGGGTGCTTCTTTAGTTATTTGCACATCATGCACATGAGACTCACGCATACCGGCAGCTGTAATTTGAACAAAATCTGCTTTTTCGTGTAACTCAGAAATTGTTTGGCAACCGCAATACCCCATCGATGAACGGATACCACCTGTTAACTGATGAACGATTGCAAGAACACTGCCTTTATAGGGAACACGACCTTCGATACCCTCAGGAACCAACTTATCAACGTTAGCACTGTTATCTTCTTGGAAGTAACGATCAGCAGCACCATCTTTCATGGCGCCTACTGAACCCATACCCCGGTAACTCTTATAAGAACGACCTTGATACAAGAAAACTTCACCTGGAGCTTCTTCGGTTCCAGCAAACATACCACCCATCATCACGCAATGAGCACCCGCTGCGAGAGCTTTTGAAATATCACCTGAGTATCGAATGCCGCCATCTGCTATCAATGGAACACCAGTGCCCTTTAAGACTGCTGAAACATTCACAACTGCTGTAATCTGAGGTACACCTACACCAGCAACAATACGAGTAGTACAAATAGAGCCTGGACCAATACCCACCTTGACACCATCGGCACCGTGAGCCACTAAAGCCTTTGCGGCTTCAGCAGTAGCAATATTGCCGCCAATCACTTGGATTTGTGGGTAGTTTTTCTTAACCCATTTAACGCGATCTAATACGCCTTGGCTATGACCATGAGCGGTATCAACCACAATCACATCAACACCTGCTCTAGCTAATAATTCAATTCGCTCGTCATTATCTGGGCCAACACCAACGGCGGCACCAGCAATCAACTGACCACGAACGTCTTTACTAGCTAATGGATGTTCTTTGGCCTTAAGAATATCTTTAACGGTCACCAAACCACGTAGTTCAAACGCATCATTCACAACCAAGACACGTTCCAAGCGATGCTTGTTCATCAAGCGCTTGGCTTCTTCGATGTTGGTACCATCTTTGATCGTAATCAAACGATCTTTAGGTGTCATCTTGTCACGAACCTTAGCGTCTAAATCTTCTTCAAATCGAAGATCGCGGTTCGTAATGATGCCAACCACTGTCTTACCATCTAAAACTGGGAAACCTGAAAAACCATATTCTCTAGATAGCTCAATGACATCACGGACTGTCATATCAGGAGAAATCGTGATAGGGTCACGAAGGACACCTGATTCATAACGTTTTACTTTAGCCACTTCACGAGCTTGTTCTGCCGGCGTTAAATTTTTATGAATAATGCCAATACCACCCTCTTGAGCCATCACAATGGCCAAGCGACCCTCGGTGACGGTGTCCATTGCTGCAGACACCAAAGGAATGTTAATTGAAATATCGCGAGTTAATTGAGTGCCCAGTTGAGTATCACGGGGCAAGACCGCAGAATAGGCGGGAACTAGGAGCACATCGTCAAATGTCAGTGCTTTTTGAATGAGTCTCATGCAAAACCTCTATGCGCAAAAGCGAATTATAGAGGTTTTATAGTTATTTGCCTGAAAAACGCCCTTTTTTGACCGCTGCCTTGGCCTGAAGCCTTGCGTCATGGTCTTTATTGGCCTTCTTTCGACGACCAACCATGGGGTCAATTAACAGTTCACTGTAAAGCTCTAAGCGATCACCATCATAGATCGGGGCGTCCCAGTCCTTGCGCTTACCAAACACGCCGTAGCAGCCTTTTCTGGCAACTCGAGGATCACTGGCAGAGTCTGCAATCCCAAGGACCTTCAGCGCATTTCCAACTGTTGCCTCTACCCCAGCAAGCTCCCATGTGAAATCCCTCATCACAGGCTCACCTTGGCGTGCATCACAAACTAAAAGTTGAATCTTATTGCCCATAAATCTGATCAGCCCTTTTCACAAAACCATCTACAAATGTACCAGCAATCATTCCGAATAATGGACCGATCACCTTTTCCAAAAGGATACTTTCGAATTCATAATGGAGAGAGAACTCCACCTTACAGGCATCTTCACGAAGTGGCACAAAATTCCACTGGCCATGAAATTTCTTAAATGGCCCATCTACAAAGACCATATCAATCGATGTTGGTTTTGTATTGGTGTTGCGAGTATGAAAAAACTGGTTTAATCCCTTAAACTTTATAAGTATTTTGGCATCCAAAATTTCTTCTGTCTGCTCATAGATCTCCGTTCCCCCGCACCAAGGGAGGAATTCTGGATACTTAGACACATCTGTGACTAAGTGATACATCCGATCTGCGGAGTGCTGAATGAGTACGGTCTTAAATACGTCTGCCATAATCATGCATTCTAACGAAAAACTTATATGAGCATCATTGATAATAAAAAAGCTTTCTTTGACTACTTCGTTGAGGAGCGCTTTGAAGCTGGTATGGTCTTGCAAGGATGGGAAGTTAAAGCCATCCGGGAAGGTCGCGCCCAAATCAAAGAGGCTTATGTTGTGGTTAGAGATGCTGAGATATATCTGATCGGCTGTCATATCAGCCCTCTTATATCAGCTTCAACTCATATTTTGGCTGACCCCGGTCGTACACGCAAATTACTCTTAAATGCCATAGAGATAAAAAAACTCATTGGTAAAGTAGAGCAGCGTGGTTACACCCTTATACCGATTAACTTGCACTTTAGTAAAGGTCGTGTGAAATGTGAAATTGGTCTGGGTCGTGGTAAAAAACAACACGACAAGCGTGAAGCGACCAAAGATCGAGACTGGCAAATAGAAAAAGCCCGAATTATGCGTTCGGGCTCTAAGCTGGGTGAGTAATTAGATTCAGACCCACTTAATGGGTCTGAATCTAAATAATTACTTCTTAGCCAATAAATTCCAAGTATCTATAACACTATCAGGATTTAACGAGATAGATTTGATACCTTTCTTCATTAACCATTGAGCAAAGTCTGGGTGATCTGAAGGGCCTTGACCACAGATGCCGATGTACTTACCCTTAGCAAGGCAAGTCTCGATCGCACGAGCAATCAAAAATTCAACCGCAGGATCACGCTCATCAAAATCGATCGCTAACAATTCCATGCCTGAATCTCGATCAAGACCAAGAGTCAATTGAGTCAAGTCGTTAGATCCAATTGAGAACCCATCGAAGTGCTCTAAGAACTCTTCAGCAAGAATCGCGTTGGAAGGTACTTCACACATCATAATGACGCGCAAACCATTCTCACCACGCTTCAAGCCTTGTTGTACTAATAAACCAATGACCTTTTCAGCTTGTTTAACAGTACGTACGAATGGGATCATGATTTCAACGTTCGTCAATCCCATGTCATTACGAACACGTTTCATCGCTTCGCATTCCATCGCAAAAGCTTCAGAAAAATCTTCTGAAATGTAACGAGATGCACCACGGAAGCCCAACATTGGATTCTCTTCATCCGGCTCGTATCTTGATCCACCAATCAATTTCTTGTATTCGTTTGATTTGAAATCAGACATACGAACAATGACTGGCTTTGGATAAAAAGCTGCAGCAATCGTAGCAATACCCTCAGCTAGCTTATCTACGTAAAACGCTTTAGGACTTGCATGGCCACGAGCAACGCTCTCAACAGCCTTCTTCAAATCTAAATCAATATTTGGGTATTCCAAAATCGCTTTTGGATGAACCCCAATATTGTTATTGATAATGAACTCGAGACGAGCCAAACCAACACCACTATTCGGAATCTGACAGAAGTCAAAAGCCAACTGAGGGTTACCGACGTTCATCATGATCTTCAAAGGAATCTCAGGCAATACGCCGCGACTAACTTCAGTCACCTCAGTCTCAATGGGACCGTCATAGATACGACCTTCATCTCCTTCAGCACAAGATACGGTCACGACTGCACCGTCTTTTAAAACATCCGTTGCATTGGCACAACCCACCACAGCAGGAACACCTAATTCACGAGCAATAATCGCTGCGTGACAAGTACGACCGCCACGATTAGTCACAATAGCTGCAGCGCGCTTCATGACCGGCTCCCAGTTAGGATCTGTCATATCTGCAACTAAAACATCACCTGGCTGAACACGATCCATCTCGCTGGCGTCTTTCACCACGCGCACTGTACCAGTACCAATCTTTTGACCAATTGCACGCCCTGTTGTTAAAACAGTTGAGTGACCTTTGAGCTTATAACGCATCTCAACTTGACCTTGAGATTGGCTCTTAACAGTCTCAGGACGCGCCTGAAGAATGTAGATCTTACCGTCAATACCGTCCTTACCCCATTCAATATCCATGGGGCGATCGTAATGTTTCTCAATGATCATGGCATATCTTGCCAACTCAGCAACATCCTCATCTGAAATCGAATAACGATTACGTTGCTCTAGAGGTACATCCACAGTTTTAACGCGACCAGGTTCACCAGGGGCCGTGAATTGCATCTGAATTAATTTAGAACCCAAGCTTCTTCGAATAATCGCGTACTTACCAGCAGCTAGGGTTGGCTTGAAAACATAGAACTCATCGGGATTAACTGCACCCTGAACGATTGTTTCACCTAAACCATAGCTAGAAGTAATAAACACAGCATCTTTAAAGCCAGATTCAGTGTCCAATGTGAACATCACACCAGATGAAGCCTTATCTGAACGAACCATACGCTGGATACCAGCAGACAAAGCTACTTCAGCATGAGCGAAGCCTTTGTGAACACGGTAAGAAATAGCACGGTCGTTATACAAAGATGCAAACACTTCACGGATACGATGCAACACATCTTCAATACCCACAACGTTCAAGAAAGACTCTTGCTGACCTGCAAATGAAGCGTCAGGTAAATCCTCAGCAGTCGCTGATGAACGCACAGCAAATGAACCCTTACCGTCAGCATCAAGTACTTTAAAAGCTTCACGAACTTCTTTTTCAAGACGCTCTTGAAAAGGAGCTTGCTCCACCCATCCACGAATCTCAGCACCGGCAACTGCCAGAGCTTTGACATCGTCAACGTTCAAAGCATCTAAACGCTGGTTAATACGCTCGGTTAAATTGTTATGAACCAAAAACTCTCTGAAAGCCAAAGCGGTAGTTGCGAAACCAGTGGGAATTCGAACACCAGTTGCATTCAATTGTGAAATCATTTCACCTAATGAAGAATTTTTGCCGCCGACTGACTCAACATCAGACACGCGCAGATCCTCAAAGGGTAAAACATATGCATTAGCATGGTTAGGGTTAGTCATAAAAACTCTCAAGAAATGGAAAATCTGCACTGCTGCTAGAAACTTAGGTTAAATTTGAGTCAATAGCGCTATATCTCTCAATTATAACTGTTACAAAGTACCTATCTTTAATTACTAGTTGACCAATTTATGACCTCAAAACCACGTATTGTTTTTATTGTTTCCGATGGTACCGGCATTACTGCAGAGACTTTTAGCCAGTCAATCTTGGCTCAATTTGAACTGCCTTTTAGACAGGTCAGGCTTCCATTTATCGATACGATTGATAAAGCGCATCAGGCCGTTCGTGAAATTAATGAATATTCTGAAAAATCAGGTCAACAACCAATTGTTTTTACGACACTGGTCAATCCAGAGGTCAATGCGATTGTCACTGCCGCTAAAGGCTTGATGATGGATATGTTCCAAACTTTCATTGCACCCCTAGAAGAATCATTAGGTGTTAAATCTAATCATGCCATTGGACGATTTCATAACAATGCTGATACAGAGTCTTATAAAAATCGTATTGAGGCAATTAATTTTTCCCTCGCTCATGATGACGGTCAATCCAATCAAAACCTAGCAGATGCTGATGTAATACTTGTCGGCGTCTCTAGAAGCGGTAAGACCCCTACTAGTCTTTACTTAGCTATGCAATACGGCTTGAAATCTGCCAACTATCCTTTAATTCCGGATGACTTTGAGCGTAATCAAATGCCTGTAGATATCCAAGCTCATCGAAAAAAATTGTTTGGATTAACCATCGATCCTATGCGTTTGTCTGAAATACGTAATGAACGTCGTCCCGGTAGTAATTACGCCAAAATCGAAAACTGTCGCTATGAAGTTAGTGAGGCTGAGGCTATGATGCGTAAGAACGCTATTCCATGGCTATCAACTACGAATAAATCGATTGAAGAAATTGCAACCACTATTCTTCAAGAAATCAAACCTCAAAGAAGTAATTATTGAGTTGATTTTGATAAAACTAGTTTGAAAACTTACCTTCGAACTCTCTTAGCCTCAAACAAACAAATAGCAGTTGCTGCACCTACATTGAGAGATTCGATGCAAGGGTCTTGAGGAATAGATACACCCTTTGAAAAGGTTGAGAACTCAGGGCTGATACCAGCGCCCTCATTACCGAATACCCAGGCATGTGGCTCTCTAAGAGCATCTTCTAAATCATACAATTCTTGCTCTGCGTTCAAGCAAGTTGAATAAATGGGTATGGTGATTTTTTCACGTACCTGATTAAGAGCCCAAGACTCATAGATCTTCAGATGACGATGAGCACCCATAGCCGCTCTTAAAACTTTAGGAGACCAAGCCTGAGCACTTCCTTTCATACAGACAATATATTGCAGTCCGGCACCAGCAGCGGTTCTCATCATGGAACCAACATTACCAGCATCTTGTATACCATCCAGGATCAAAACATCACTACTCAGATGAGTTGGAAACTCTCTCTCTGGAATCTTGATCGTGATGACTATTGGAGGTGCGTTGCCAAGATCAGATAACTTCTTCCAAAGAACCTCATCTAGAATATATAAATCAGTTTCTGGAACTAATGCCAATTGCATATCAACCAAAGCAGCAATTTCAGGCAAAGCTAAGCCTGCTTCAGTTGTCAATATTTCAAGCAAATCTTCACTGCCCAGCCAAGACTGCGCTAAATGAGTACCTTCTGCAACAGCTAACCCCAACTCTGATCTTAATTTATTTGCTTTAACTCCACCCTCTAAAAGAGACTTCATTCTTTTAAATAATGGGTTGTCTGATGAACTTATGAGTTTGGGGGATTTCATAATAATGATTGCTCCATCACAGCTCTCACTGGAGAAAACGAACGTCTATGCATCGGGCAAGGACCGAACTCTTTGAGCCTTGCAAAATGAAATGGTGTGGGATAGCCCATATGCTGATTGAACCCATACATTGGAAACTGTTCATGCAATGATTGCATATCTCTATCACGCTTTACTTTTGCCAAAATCGATGCTGCTGAAATAGCTTGAACTTTACTATCGCCTTTAACAATAGCCTCCATCGGAATATCTACTTTAGGACATCGGTTGCCATCTATCAAGGCACCGTCAGGCAATCTGCCAAAAGTTTTCTCTAAACCTTCAATGGCTCTTTTCATGGCCAACATAGTGGCTTGAAGGATATTAATGGAATCAATTTCAGCAGGGCTAGCTTCTGCAATACACCAAGCTTTTGCATCTCTAATAATGATGTCAAAAAGCTCTTCACGAACCTTAGCACTTAATTTTTTAGAATCATTCAATCCAGCAATGGGGCGACTTGGATCAAGAATCACTGCAGCAGCCACAACCGATCCAGCTAAAGGACCTCTTCCCGCCTCATCAACGCCACAAATCCACTCTATTGAATCAGACATGAGAATCCTCAATGACCTCAGCGATCACTTCGGCAACTAACTTGCCGGTAGGTAGGTTAAGTGAATGATGCATCTCAGTGAAACGTTCAATCAGTTGAGTCACCTCAGCTCTTTGACCTAATAAGGACAAAGTAGCTTTAGCAAGGGCCTCGGGGCTACCCTGCTCTTGTAATAGCTCAGGAACAATAAACTTACTAGCCAATATATTGGGTAGACCCACATAAGGTAAATAGGCTTGTCTTCTCATCATCCAAGCTGTAATTGCTGGCACCTGGTACGAAATCACCATAGGTTTTTTCCAAAGAGCCGCCTCTAATGTAGCGGTGCCACTTGCGATTAAGACCACATCACAAGCTTCAAGAGCCAAACTTGCTTGGCCATCTAATAAATGAATCTTAATATCAGGAAAATCTTGGTTAATTCGTTGAAGCAAGGTCAAAATTTGAGGTTTCAATGAAGGGGTTGCAACCGGTAAAACAAACTCCATATCGCTACCAAATTGCTGATACATCAGCACCATGGCTTTTATAAAGCCGGGGGCAATCATTTTCACTTCAGACTGACGGCTACCTGGCATGATGGCAACTAGTGCTTTATCAGTGGCAACTCCTAGCTTTAATTTAGCAGCTGGCGTATTTGGAACCAACGGAATCTGTGAAGCCAATGGGTGGCCCACATAAGTGGCTGACATGCCTACTTTATGATAAATCTCAGGCTCAAATGGAAAGATACATAGCATCTGATCAACTGATTCTTGAATACCCTTGATACGGCCACCACGCCATGCCCAAATGGATGGACTAATAAAATGAATCGTCGGTATACCAGCAGCTTTGAGTTGCTTCTCAACTCCCAAGTTAAAGTCAGGAGCATCAATGCCTAAAAATGCTTTGGGACGATTTTCAAGCAGCTCTTTTACTAAAGCACGCCGCAATGAAAGAATCGAAGGTAATTGTCTGATTGCTTCGACGTAACCACGAACAGCCAAAGTCTCCATGGGCCATTGAGTATTAAAACCCTCTGCAATCATCTTAGGGCCACCAACACCACGCGTCGGAAGATGAGCAATTGCCGAGATACCTTTGATGCCAGCTAATACGCTAGCAGCAAGCATATCTCCTGAGGGTTCCCCAGCTACGCAAGCTAGATACCTCTCAGACAAACTAGCGGGCAATGCCGCGCTGTGAAGCGGCGATGAACTCATGGAATAATCTTATTTTCTGAGCCGTATCAGGCTCTGATGATTGCTTATCTATTGCTAAATCATCAATCGCTTGTTTAGCATCCTCAAAACTGAGGTTCTGCTTATAGAGCAATTTATAAACTTGGCGAAGTGCCGTGATCGACTCTGCTGTAAAACCACGACGCTTTAATCCTTCGGCATTCACACCATGAGGTTCTGCAATAGCGCCAGATGCAATCACATAGGGTGGCAAGTCTTGTACAAGTTTTGATGCCCCACCGATCATAGAGTGCTCACCAATACGAACAAACTGATGAACTCCTGACATACCACCCAAAATAGCCCAATCACCCACATGGACGTGACCAGCAATTTGAGCATTGTTTGAGAAAATAGTGTTGTTACCTACAACGCAATCATGAGCGATATGGACATAGGCCATGATCCAGTTGTCGTTACCAATTTTTGTTATTCCTGCGTCCTGAATCGTACCGGTATGTAAGGTTGTGAATTCGCGAATCACATTACGATCACCAATCATTAATTGAGTTGGCTCATTGCGATACTTCATATCTTGAGGGGCACCACCCACTGAAGCAAAGTGCCCAATCTTGTTATCTATACCAATTGTTGTGCAACCTTCCACGACAGTATGGGCACCAATCTTAGTATTTTTACCAATCTTGACATTAGGTCCAACGACTGCATAAGGCCCAACTTCAACACCATCAGCAATCTCAGCCTTTGGGTCAATGATCGCAGTTGAATGAATCAAGGACATTTCAAGCTTCCTTTTTGCGAATGGTACACATCAAGTCAGCTTCAGTCACAATCACATCGTTCACGGTAGCGAATGTTTTGAACTTCCAAATACCACCTTTAAAACGCTCAATTGAAGCATTCATGATCAATTGATCACCGGGAGTGACCGGTCTTTTAAAGCGAGCATTGTCAACACCCACAAAAAAGTAGACTGAATCATCAGCAGCATCACCACCAAAAGTTAAAAGAGCTGCCGTTTGAGCTAAGGCTTCTAGAATTAGCACACCTGGCATAACAGGAAAATCAGGAAAGTGACCCGTAAAGTGCGGCTCATTCATCGTTACATTTTTAAGTGCCTTCACTCGCTTGCCGGCTTCTAACTCAAGAACTCGATCAACCAAAAGAAATGGATAACGATGCGGGAGCATCTTTAAAATTTGGTTGATATCAAAATTTACTAATTCAGTCATGACAAGTCCTTGATTACTTTATTAACTTAAGTTGCTTTTCTAATTCTTTAACTCGTGCACGCATTTTATCTAAGCTGCGTAATATGGCTGCATTCTTTTCCCAATCTGCATGGGGCAGCATTGGGAAAATACTGGTGTAGTGTTGCCCTGGTTGATCAATTGAACGAATGATAGTGGTACCACCAGAAATAGTCGTTCGATCGGCAATCGTTAAATGTCCAGAGAAGCTAGAGGATCCACCAATCATGCACATCTTTCCGATGCGTGTGCTTCCAGCAATAGCGGTATTGCCAGCAACAACTGTCAATGACCCAATATGAACGTTATGGGCAATCTGCACAAGATTATCAATCTTGCAGCCATCTTCAATAACTGTATCACCCAAAGCACCTCGATCAACTGAAGTATTTGATCCAATCTCAACATCGTGACCAATCACAACCTTACCAACTTGAGGTACCTTTACCCACTCTCCGGCAGCTAAGTCTGGAGCAAATCCAAAACCATCAGACCCAATAACCGTACCGCTATGAATAATAGTCCGATCACCTAACTGGCAATCGTGATAGATGGTGACATTTGGATAGATCAAGGCATCACTACCAATAGAAGCGCCATGACCTAGTGAAACATGTCCTTTTAAGACAGTATTCGCACCCACTTTGGCGTTTTTACCAATATGGCAAAAAGGTCCAATACTAGCGCTATTTGCAACATTAGCGCCCTCTTCAATTACCGCGCTTGGATGAATACCTGCTGTGGAGGACGGCGTTAATTTCTTTTCAAAGCCTTGAGAGATTCTGGCGAAGAGTGCGTAAGGATTTTGAGTGACTAAAAAGTTCTTAGTTTTGCATGTACTTTCTGGATGACTCAAAAACTCATAATCAGTTTCAGAAACAATCAGGCATCCTGCTTTGCTGTTTAAAGCTTCTTTTCTGTATAGCGGGTTCGCCAGAAAAGCCAAATGAGGAGCAGATGCCTCGCTAAGAGAAGCTAAACCTGATACTTCAACTTGGCCATCACCGACTAAGCGAGCCGAAAACTGCGCAGCTAACTCAGCGATAGATGGCATTAGGTATCCTGTAAATCTTACTTATTTTTAACGTGAGCTATTTAAAGCTTTAATTACCTCATCAGTAACGTCAATGCGAGGATTAACGTAAGCAGCTTCCTGTGCAATAAAATCTAATTTGTAACGCTCGGCAACCGATTTAAGTGCTTGATTAGCTTTTTGAGCAATTTTTGAACGCTCTTCAAAGCTGCGTTGGTTCACATCTTCCGTGAATTCACGTTGTTTGCGCTGCAACTCACGATCAGCATCAGCTAATTCACGTTGTTTACGAACGCGATCGGTATCTGACATCACTGCAGCTTCTTTATCCAACTTCTCTGCTGAAGATTTAATTTTTTGAGCCTCATCACGCAAATCTTTTTCACGCTTAGCAAAGTCAGTTTGTAATTTAGCTTGACTGGCTTTAGCCATGTTAGATTCTTTGAAAATACGCTCAGAATTAACAACGCCAATTTTGCTACTGAAGTCTTTTTCATCGGCTGCCGCTACGGAACCAGCAAAACCCGTTGAAACTACTAAAGTAACTAAGCTTGCATTTAAACGACTCATTAATAAATATTTCATACATCTACCTTTAAAAGATTAAAACGCTGTACCAATTTGGAACTGAAAACGCTGCAACCGATCACTTGGTTTGTCATTAACCGGAAGAGCGTAACTAAATTTTAATGGCCCTAGTGGTGATATCCAAGAAAGACCAAAACCGTAAGACTTACGCAATTCTGATAAGTTTACCGTACCATCAAAAACGTTACCTGCATCAAAGAAGCCAAACAATCTTAAGGTCTTATCAACACCTGACCCAGGAATTGGGAAAGTATATTCCGCATTGGCAATCAACTTGGAAGAGCCGCCAGTCGGGCTAGTGGCTCCAGTAGGATATTTATTACCATTCACATCATAATAATATTGTTGTGTTTGCGGTCCTAATGAACCTGGTTCATAACCCCTTACCGAACCAATACCACCTACATAATAGTTTTTAGTAATAGGGAAGGTTTTACCGTTATAGGTATCGCCGTATCCAAATTCTCCATTAAGAGCAATTACATTGCCTTTTAAAAGAGGATAAAAATACTGGTGCTGATAGTAAGCACGGTAGTACTCTAAATCACCAAGCGCAGTACCCAATTCAACACTAACTTGTTGATACGTTCCACGAGAAGGTATCAAGGCACTATCACGACCATCTCTAGCCCAACCAACAGTCAGAGGTATATTGAGACTTGTTTCTCCGTATTCTTTTAAATAGTCCTGGTAAGCCTGTGGCGTATTGACAGTAGTTGTCATTTTGAGTTGTTCGACACCAATGCCGAAGAACACACGATCAATTTCAGAATAAGGCACACCTAATTTAAAACTACCTCCGGTCGATTGAACCTTGTATTGCGTATCTCCAGCGTAGTAGAGCGGCATACTGCTTCTTGTGTATAGCTCTGTAAATCGGCTGATACCATCCTCTGTAAAATAAGGGTCGTAGTTTGAAACAGCAATAGTTCTATTCGTTTTACCTGTATTGATATTCAAGCCAATACTTGTTCCAGTACCAAAAGCATTCTCCTGAGATATACCTGCGCTCAAGATCAACTTATCAGTAGATGAAAAACCAGCACCTAAACTTAATGAACCTGTTGGCTTCTCAGCCACTTTCATATTTACATCAATCTGGTCGGTTGTGTTGGGCACTTCTTCGTTAGAAATGTCTACTTCAGTAAAGAACCCAGTTCTATTTACACGATCTTTAGAAAGTTTGAGTTTCTCGCTGTCATACCAAGAACTTTCAAGCTGTCTGATTTCACGACGAATCACTTCATCACGTGTTTTAATGTTTCCAACCACATTCACTTTACGAACATAAGTGCGTTTACCTGGATCAACAGTTAAAGTTAGATCAACAAGTTGTTTTTCACGATCAAGGGCATTAGTAGGTGTTGTGGATGCAAACGCATAACCATAAGCACCTAACTTGTCAGCAATTGCCGTTGTCGTTGCAGTTAATTTGTTAGATGAGAAAATCTCACCCGCCTTTAGTTGCAGTAACTTATTTAATTCATCTTCTTTGCCGAGTAACTCACCGGCTAACTTAATACTAGAAACTTTGTACTGAACACCCTCTTTGATGTTGATACTTAAATACATTTCAGTTTTGTCAGATGAAATAGAAACTTGAGTTGATTCAATTACAAACTCTAGATATCCACGGCTCAGGTAGAAAGATCTGATTGACTCAAGGTCAGCAACTAACTTTTGCTTAGAATACAAATTATTTTTGGTATACCAAGACAGCCAATTGCCAGAAGATAATTGCATCTCCTCACGCAATGCCGACTCTTTAAATGCCTTGGCACCGTTAATGTTGATGAGTCTTATTTTAGAAACTTCACCCTCTTCTACATTGAAAAGGATTGAAACACGGTTACGATCAACTGGTGTAACGGTTGTTTTAACATCAGCTCCGTAAAATCCTCGAGAAACATATTGTTTCTTAAGTTCTTGTTCCGCCTTATCGATAATAGATTTATCGTAGTAACGACCATCAGAGATGCCAGCAGCTTTCAGAGATTTTTTCAAAGCATCTTTATCGAACTCTTTAAGGCCTGTGAAATCAACTAAGGAAATTGCTGGTCGCTCTTCTACAGAAATAACTAAAACTTGATTTTCAGAATCAACTTTGACGTCTTTAAAAAATCCAGTGTTGTATAGCGCTCTAATGGTGTCAGCACCTTTGTCATCCGTAAAAGTTTCACCCACACGAACAGGCAAATAACTAAATACAGTTCCAGGCTCAACACGTTGTAAACCCTCAACACGGATATCTTTAACGACAAAGGGATCAGCAGCAAAAGCTTGGCCAGATAAAAGGCAAACTGCAATGGCAGCTAAAGGGGTCAGTAGTAATTTTTTACTTGGTTTCAACGTAAAAACAATCTAGAAATATCATTAAACAAAGCCAAAATCGTTATTGTCATCAGGCCAGCCATTCCAACTTTTTGCAATACATTTTGCCAGGACTCAGCAACCCTTCGCCCTGTCATCAACTCCCACACATCATACATTAGCTGACCACCATCAAGCATGGGTAATGGGATCAAATTTAGGATTCCCAAACTAATACTGATGAGGGCTAAGAACCCTAAATAGGACTGCCAGCCAACCTGGGCAGATTTTCCGGCCATATCAGCAATGCTCAAGGGTCCACCGAGTTGCCTCACAGACGCTTCACCGGTAAAGATACCTACAAGCATCCTGACTGACACAACACTAATATCCCAAACACGCTCAGAAGCCACTAAAACAGAGCTAAAAGGGCCTAATTGGAGCTGAAACCATGCAATTGGCTCTGATACATCAGGCCTTAAACCCAAAGAAGACAAAGGATCCGTCTCAGGAGTCAATTTTTTGAAATTTTCACTATTAAAAACAATGGCTTGCTCTTCATTCTTAGAGTCTTTTACTAATAATGTAAAGCTTTCTTTGGCTGTTGCGGCATCCATTAGACGCCAGCGAAGCTGATTCCAACTCGCAATAGGACGAAACTCTGTATTTCCATCCTGCTTCCAACCAGTTATCTGATCTCCACCCAAAATACCGGCTTGATAAGCAATAGAATCTTTTGCCGGTTCCGCCATTTTGGCCGGTAATTGAGGAACACCAGAGGCAAAAAGCACTGCTAAAAAGAAAATAGCTAGTAAAAAGTTAGCTAAAGGGCCAGCGGCAACTATAAAAGAACGTTGCCAAAGTTTTTTTGACTTAAAAGATTCATCATCCATCTTGACGTAACCACCCAAAGGCAAGCTACCCAAAGACCATTCTGTTGACTCTTTATTCTTCTGATAAGACCAAATAGACTTACCAAAACCAACTGAAAAAGTCAGAACCTTAACGCCACAAAACTTTGCCGCAGAATAGTGACCGAATTCATGAAAGCTCACCAAAATACCAATAGCGACTAAAAAAGCTAATAAACTCCAAATAGCGTCCATACTTAAAAGTCCTTCAAAATGCGTTGGGCAATTTGCCTTGACTCAATATCTGCCTGCAAAACCATTTCAAGACTATCTGCTTTTTCTAAGTTAGCCAATTGAGCACGATCCAAAGTTTTTTCAACCAAGAAAGCTATATCCGTAAACTTCAATTGCCCATCTAAAAAGGCTTGTACAGCGACTTCGTTGGCTGCATTTAATGCTGTCGGCATCAAGCCACTAGCAGCTAGTGCATCGTAGGCCAAACCTATACATGGGAAGCGACCTTCATCAACCTCTTCAAAGCTCAATCCTTTTAAGCTCATGAAATCTAACTCTTTGACTCCAGCATCAATTCGGTGGGGCCAAGCTAAACCGTAAGCTATGGGGGTTTTCATATCAGGCTGTCCCAATTGGGCAATCACTGAACCGTCAACATATCTCACCATCGAATGAATCACACTCTGGGGATGAATCAAGACTTGAATGTGTTTTGCAGCCAACCCAAATAAATAATGGGCCTCAATCAACTCCAAGCCTTTATTCATCATAGTTGCTGAATCAACTGATATTTTTCGCCCCATCACCCAATTAGGATGGGCACAAGCTTGATCTGGAGTGACAAGAGCTAACTCTGAAAGCGCAGTTGTTCTAAAGGGGCCGCCTGAAGCAGTCAATAAAACCTCTTTCACTCCAAGTTGAGTATATGCACCTCTCGCACCACCATTGGATGTATTAGCATCAGGCAAGCACTGGTAGATCGCGTTATGTTCGCTATCAATGGGTAATAACTCCGCCCCACTTTTAGCAATAGCTTTCATGAAAATATCGCCAGACATCACCAAAGCCTCTTTATTTGCTAGCAAAATTCTTTTTCCCGCCTTTGCTGCTTCAATAGTCGGCAATAAACCTGCTGCACCAACAATCGCCGCCATGACCGTATTAACAGATTCAAGCGTTGCTGCAGTGACTAGAGCTGAGGGCCCATAAAGCACCTGCGTTTTTATCTGCTTATTAATGAGGAGTTTTTCTAACTCTTGTGCGGCCGCAGCACTTCCAACAACAACTAATTCTGGATGAAACTCTGCACACTGCTCTACTAATAAATTAACTTGACTGTGTGCTGTTAAAGCTTTGATCGAAAATAAATCAGGATATTGGCGCACCACATTAAGTGTATTAACGCCGATTGAACCGGTTGAACCCAAGACGCAAATATTTCTCATGACATGAGGGTCGGTTTGGGAATCTGAATTCATCTTAATCAATTGAATAATGTCTTTTATTGAGTAATTAGAATAACGATTAGTCCAGCAAGCGGCAGTACTGGTAATAAAGCATCTATACGGTCTAAGAATCCACCATGACCAGGTAAGAGATTACTACTATCTTTAACGCCAGCAATTCTCTTTAGTTGAGACTCGAACAAATCACCTTGAATGCTCATAAGAACACAAATGATAGTGATAGCAATCATGCCAAGCCAACCAATACTTTGATTGAGAAAGTCAAAAAAGTTCAATTGAAAGAGTTTCATATCATCAACTACAAAGCTTCCCAAGAACGCAACTATCAAAACTAAAACACCGCCCCCTATGGCACCCTCAATCGACTTGCCAGGACTTAATCGAATCGCTAATTTATTTTTGCCAAAAGATTTACCTACGAAATAAGCGCCAATATCAGCAGTCCAAACTAAGATCAATACTGAGAGAAATAAAGTCATACTGACGGCACGCAAATGCATCAAGGCAAACCAACATGCTGGCAATATCAATAAGCCTGAAATGGCTAAGGGCCATTTCCATTTAGCGAGATCAAACTCTAAGGACTGCTTCATGATCAGAGGCACTATCAGAACCCAAAAAGCTACAGTCATACAAAGCAATACAACAACGGCATTCATATCCGCATACATTATCCAAGCCGCTAAATTAAGAAGGCAAATGCCAGCGTAAGAAATAGCTCTTTTTTTGTTATTAGGAAAAAGTAGCCGCCACCATTCCCAAGAAGCAAGTGTAATTACAAGGGCAAGTAGAGCGCCTAGCCATATCAAAGGGGCTAACCAGAGGACTGGTAGGAAAATACCCAATAAAACTAATGCAGTCATTACTCGTGCTTTCAGCATATGACCTTAAACATTCATCTTATTAGAAGTATCAGTGGGTTCACCACCACTTTCAGCAGAAGAAACTTGCGCGCTAGTTCTTCCAAAGCGTCTTTCACGATCACGGTACCAATCAAAAGATTTAGCTAATTCTTTTGCATCAAAATCTGGCCATAGAACATCCGTAAAATAAAGTTCTGTATAGGCCAATTGCCATAGCAAGAAGTTACTAATTCGCTGTTCACCACCTGTACGTATAAATAAGTCAGGCTCTGGTGCGTAAGACATAGATAAATGAGGCGTCAACAACTCTTCAGTGAGATCATCAGGGTTAAGACCGGGATGTTGTTTTAAGCAAGATTGAATACCTTGAATAACATCCCAGCGACCGCCATAGTTGGCAGCGATCGTTAAATTCAGGCCAGTATTATTGGCAGTTTGTCCAACCGCTATTTTCACTCTTTCTTGAATGGCAGGATCGAAGCGACTGAGATCACCTATCAAACGTAAACAAACATTATTCCGATGTAAACGAGAAATCTCTTTTTCTAAGGCATTCAAAAATAACTTCATCAAGAAACCAATTTCTTCAGCAGGTCTGCGCCAATTTTCCGAGCTAAATGCGAATAAAGTGAGATACTCTACCCCAAGGTCACCACAGGCCTTAACGATATCCCTGACAGCATCTAAACCTTGAGAGTGGCCAGCTACTCTTGGCAAGAAACGTTTAGTAGCCCAACGACCATTACCATCCATGATGATGGCGATATGTCTTGGAATACCAGCAACTATAGGCACATTTAGCGTGGAGCTAGTGTGCTTTGCTTGCTTTGCTTCCTTTGGTTGAAGTGACTGTGTCATAAATGAGCTATCAGGGGTTTAAGCCTAAACAGTCATGATCTCTTTCTCTTTCTCGACAACAATCTTATCGATCTCTGTTACAAAACGATCAGTCATTTTTTGCACATCATCTTGGGAACGACGCTCTTCATCTTCAGAGATGTCTTTGTCTTTCGCTAACTTTTTTAAAGCTTCGTTAGCATCACGGCGTAAATTACGAACTGCAATCTTTGCATCTTCGCCCTCGCCCTTCACTACTTTTGTCAACTCTTTACGACGTTCTTCAGTCAATGCAGGCATTGGCACACGAATAATTGTTCCTTGAGTTGCTGGGTTTAAACCAAGATCAGACTCACGAATGGCTTTTTCAACTGCCCCCATCATGGTCTTTTCATAAGGCTGAACAGTTAATGTTCTGGCATCAGCTAAACCTAGATTAGCTACTTGAGCTAAAGGGGTTGGATTACCGTAGTAATCCACATAAATTTGTTCCAAGATACCCGGATGCGCACGACCCGTTCTAATTTTTTGTAAGTTAGACTTTAATGACTCAATTGATTTTGTCATTTTTTGTTCTGTATTTTTTTTGATCTCCACTGCAGGCATGATCTTTCCCCTTTTATTTCTTAAACATGTACCAAAGTACCTTCAACCTCACCCATCACAACGCGCTTAAGCGCACCTTGCTTCAAAATAGAAAATACTTTGATGGGTAACTTTCTATCACGGCATAGCGCAAAAGCAGTTGCATCCATTATCTGTAAATTTTTGATGATGGCCTCATCAAAAGTAATGGTTTCATATCTCGTAGCACTTGGATCTTTCTTTGGATCGCTGGTGTAAATACCATCCACCTTCGTCGCCTTTAAAACAATCTCAACACCCATTTCTGCACCACGAAGGGCTGCAGCTGTGTCAGTTGTAAAGAATGGGTTTCCCGTTCCAGCTGCGAAAATGACTACCTTACCCTCTTCCATATGACGAATAGCTTTGGGACGGATGTAAGGCTCCACAACTTGATCCATTCGCAAGGCTGACTGAACCCTTGCTTCAACGTTCTTTTGACGCAAGGCATCTTGCAATGCCAAAGCATTCATCATCGTAGCCAACATACCCATGTAATCTGCTGTAGCACGATCCATACCAGCAGCACCACCAGCAACACCTCTAAAAATATTACCGCCTCCAATGACGATGGCAAGCTGAACGCCACTAGCAACGACTTCAGCAATATCGTTCACCATGGTATCAATGGTTGTTGGGTTAATGCCGTAAGAGTCATCGCCCATTAAGGCTTCACCTGATAGTTTTAATAAAACTCGTTGGTATGCTGGCATCTTATTTATCTCTCAATATCGGTAAATCTCAAGTTCAAAAAATATAAAGGGCACGAAGGTTTTAACCCCGTGCCCTTGTCGAACTGCACGTACTACTTAGGCCGTGGCTTTTGCAGCAGCTACTTGTGCAGCCACTTCAGCTGCGAAGTCATCTTGACGCTTTTCAATACCTTCACCAACAACATACATCGTAAAGCTTTTAATTGTTGTATTTTTTTCTTTCAACATTTGCTCTACAGTTTGTTTGTCATTTTTAACGAAAATTTGATTTAACAAAGAAACTTCTTTTAAGTACTTCTGGATAGAACCTTCAACCATTTTTGCAACGATCTCAGGTGGCTTACCAGATTCAGCAGCCTTAAGCTCAGCAACGTTCTTTTCAGTAGCAATTTTGTCAGCAGGCACATCAGCAGCAGACAAAGCAACTGGCTTCATTGCCGCAATATGCATTGCGACATCTTTGGCAGCCGTTTCGTCACCGGAGTACTCAACCATGACGCCAATACGTGTGCCGTGTAGGTATGAAACCAATTTGCTATCACCTGCAAAGCGCGTAAAGCGACGCAAAGACATGTTTTCACCAATTCGGCCAATCAACTCAGCACGAAGTTCTTCAACTGTCTTGCCAGCATATGGCAAAGCAGATAAAGCAGTCACGTCAGCAGGGTTGTTTTCAGCAACTAACTTGGCACAGGCATTGCTAAGAGCTAAGAAGTCATCATTCTTTGAAACAAAGTCAGTTTCACAGTTGATTTCAAGCAAAGCACCCGTTGTACCGTTAATGAAAGCAGTGATCACGCCTTCAGCAGTGATACGTGAAGCAGCTTTACCAGCTTTACTTCCCAACTTGACACGCAAAATTTCTTCAGCTTTAGCCATATCGCCATCAGCTTCCGTTAAGGCTTTTTTACACTCCATCATTGGAGCATCGGTTTTGGCGCGTAATTCGCCAACCATTGCAGCAGTTACAGCAGCCATTACTCGCCCTTTCCTTCTTCAACGAACTCTTCAGCATCACCTTTAACAGCTTCTAAAACCTGCTGAACAGCAGTTGCTTTGCCTTCAAGGATCGCATCAGCCATACCGCGCACGTATAGTGCAACAGCTTTGCTTGAGTCATCATTACCTGGAATGATGTAATCAACACCTTCAGGAGAGTGGTTTGTATCAACTACAGCAATCACTGGAATACCTAATTTCTTAGCTTCAGTAATAGCAATCTTGTGGTAACCAACGTCAACGATAAAGATCGCATCAGGAGAACCTGTCATATCTTGAATACCGCCTAGTGATTTCTCTAGCTTTTCGATATCACGACTTGTTGTCAAAGCTTCTTTCTTTGATAAGCGCTCCCAGTCGCCGTTTTCACGAGCAGCTGTCATATCTTTAAGGCGCTTGATAGAACCTTTAACTGTTTTAAAGTTCGTCAATGTACCGCCCAACCAGCGCGCATCAACATAAGGCATACCAGCACGAGTCGCTTCTTCAGCGATGATCTCTTTAGACTGGCGTTTTGTACCTACGAACATGATTGTTCCGCGATTTGCCGCGATTTGACGAACAAATTTAAGCGCATCCATATACATTGGAAGCGTTTTTTCGAGGTTAATAATATGGATTTTGTTGCGATGACCGAAAATATAAGGGGCCATCTTTGGTGACCAGAAGCGAGTTTGGTGGCCAAAGTGGCAACCGGCTTCTATCATTTGACGCATAGTTACTGACATTTAAATCTCCTGAGGGTTAGGTCTAGAACCAAGTCCTGACTGCACTAAAAAGTGCCACCCTGGACGGCTTGGCTCGCTATTCTGATCCAGAAAATCTGAATCAGTACCCTCATTCTAACCCAAGATTAGGAACAGAGCCATGAAAACATTGAATTTATGCTGGATAATCAAGCTATGTTGACCAAAACTATAAAACCAAGCACTGAAGAATTCATCGCGGGAATGCGTGAGGCTGGCCGTTTAGCCAGTGAAGTTATTGACCACGTGACCCCTTTTGTTAAAGCTGGAGTAAGTACAGGTGAAATCGACCGTATTTGCCATGACTATATGGTGAACGTTCAAAATACCATTCCAGCCCCCCTGAATTACCAGCCGCCTGGCTACCCGCCATACCCGAAGGCGATCTGTACCTCTGTCAATGATGTCATCTGTCATGGTATCCCTGGGGATAGGATCCTAAAAGATGGTGATAGTGTGAATTTAGATATCACGGTGATTACCCCAACGGGCTACTTTGGCGATACCAGTCGGATGTTCTTAATTGGTGAATCTTCTATTTTGGCCAAGCGCTTAACTCAAGTGACCTATGAATGCATGTGGCTAGGTATTGCTCAAGTTAAACCTGGCTGTACTTTAGGCGACATTGGTTACGCCATCCAAACACATGCTGAAAATGCTGGTTACTCAGTAGTTAGAGAGTACTGCGGTCATGGCATTGGCCAAGTCTTCCATGATGACCCTCAAATTGTTCATTACGGTAAACCTGGAACAGGTCAAAAGATTCACGAAGGCATGACTTTCACCATCGAACCGATGATCAATGCAGGTAAAAGAGATATTAGAACTATGCCTGATCAGTGGACAGTCAAAACTAAAGATCGAAGCTTATCTGCTCAGTGGGAACATACCTGCTTAGTAACGGGGACTGGGGTTGAGGTTTTGACTTATTCAGCAGGTAGCCCACAACCGCCGGACTGTGTTGCTGGACTGAAATTTAGACCCTAAGACTGTTTATGAATACCCTTGCCCCATTAAAGACGCAAAGGGAAGCCCTATTTACTCAGTTTAAAAGTGATCTCAATGTCACCAAACTGACAAGATCAAGTTGTGAGCTGACCGATCAACAACTTCTGGTTGCTTGGCATGAGAGTGGTTTAAGCAATCAAGCATCACTCATTGGTGTGGGTGGATTTGGCCGCGGAGAACTCTTCCCTTATTCAGATGTTGATATTCTGGTACTGCTATCTAATAAGCTCACAGACTCTGAACTCGCCATCATCAATCCTAAGATTGAGAGTTTTATTACACGATGCTGGGACCTTGGCATTGAGATTGGCTCAGCGGTTAGAAACACTGGTGAATGCTTGAGCGAAGCTGCTACAGATATTACAGTTCGAACTTCTTTACTTGAGTCTCGATGGATTGGTGGAGATAAAAAAGTCTATCGCGATTTTTTAGTCCAGTTTGATGCAGCGATGGATGCAAAAGTTTTTTACCAAGCCAAGCTATTAGAACTTCGTCAAAGACATCATAAATATAATGACACGCCCTATTCTTTAGAACCCAACTGTAAAGAAAGTCCAGGGGGATTAAGAGACCTACAAGTCATCCTGTGGATGACTAAAGCGGCCAAGTTAGGCTACAGCTTTTCTGATTTACAAAAAAAAGGGTTGCTCACTAAGCGCGAATCGCTTGAAATTAACCGTAATCTAAAGTTTCTAAAAACTTTAAGAACGCAATTACATTTAATTGCAAATCGTCGGCAAGATGTTTTGGTATTTGATTTGCAAACACAGCTAGCGGAATCATTTGGCCTAGAGTCCGATGATGGTCATCGTGCCAGTGAAAAAATCATGCGTCGTTACTATTGGGCCGCTAAAGCAGTTACGCAATTGAATGAAATTCTATTGCAAAACATTGAAGCTATTCTTTTCCCTAAAGAGTCGAGTGGCACCAGACCTGTATCAGAGCACTTTGTTGAAAAGCAAGATGTATTGGATATTGTTGATCCCCTACTATTTGAAAAGCATCCTGAGCAGATCCTGAAAGCTTTTTTACTCTTCACAAAAACACCTGGGGTCAAAGGTTTTTCAGCCCAAATTCTGCGCGGACTTTATAACGCGCGAAATTTAATGAATGCTCAGTGGCGAAAAGATCCCCAAAATAAAGCTTGCTTCATGGAAATTGTGAAACAGCCTGATGGAGTTACCAACGCTTTTCGTCTCATGAACCAAACGAGCGTTCTAGGACGATACCTACCAGCGTTTAGAAAAATTGTTGGGCAGATGCAGCATGATCTATTCCACGTCTATACCGTTGATCAGCACATCCTGATGGTTGTACGTAACGTTAGAAGATTTTTGCTTGTTGAACATACTCATGAATTTCCATTTTGTAGCCAATTGGCTGCTAATTTTGACAAACCTTGGTTATTAATTCTTGCTGCCCTTTTCCATGATATTGCTAAAGGACGCGGTGGCGATCATTCAGAACTAGGCAAACAAGATGCTCGTCTTTTTGCAAAGAGTCATGGTCTAAACAAAGATGAAACAGAATTAATCGTTTGGCTAGTAAGCGAGCACCTCACTATGAGCCAAGTTGCTCAAAAGCAAGATATTGGCGATCCTGATGTCATTAAAGCGTTTGCTAAACGCGTTAAAACTGAACAGCGTCTCACTGCTTTATACCTACTAACTGTTGCTGATGTCAGAGGTACCAGCCCTAAAGTTTGGAATGCCTGGAAAGGTAAACTTTTAGAGGATCTCTATAAGCTCACTTTAAGAGTGATTGGCGGCGGCGAACACGACCTAAGCTCTGAACTAGAGCAACATCAAGATGAGGCTAAGAAATTGTTACGTTTATTTGGCCTGCAAGCTGACGCTCACGAGAACTTGTGGAAGCAGTTAGACATTTCTTTCTTTTTAAAACATGAGCCCAATGACATTGCATGGCTTACTAAACATTTATACAGTCGCATTGATTCAAAAGAACCTATTGTTAAAGCAAGACTCTCGCCCATTGGTGAAGGTTTACAAATAGCGGTATATATTAAAGATGAGACTGATCTATTTGCCAAAATTTGTTCTTATTTTGATCAACAGGGCTTCTCTATTCTTGATGCCAGAATTCATACAACGCAACATGGCTATGCGTTAGATACATTCCAAATATCTGGCACTAACTTATTGCGTGAAGGTGGTCACTATCGAGACATCATTCAATTAGTAGAGCACGGCTTGACGGAGTTATTAAAAACACATAACCCCTTACCCGCCCCCAACCAGGGACGATTATCCCGACAATCTCGTAGCTTCCCAATTCAGCCTCGAGTCAGTCTTAGACCTGATGAGCGTGGACAACGTTTTGTTTTATCAATATCAGCAAGTGATAGAGCTGGCTTACTCTACACAGTGGCTAAGATCCTAGCTGAACATCAAATCTCATTACACACGGCCAGAGTCAATACGCTAGGCGAAAGAATCGAAGACGTGTTCTTGCTAACAGCCAATCATTTAAATAGCGACCCCAAGCTACAGATCAAACTAGAAACAGAATTGCTAGACGCTTTAGCGATTTAAATCATTAAGAAGCCAAAAGCTTCAATAGCTCAGCTTCATCAATTACGGGCACACCTAACTGCTCTGCTTTCTCTAGCTTCGAGCCTGCCTCTTCCCCAGCCACTACGTAAGATGTTTTAGCGGAGACAGAACCCGCTACTTTAGCGCCTGCATTCTCTAATAGCAGCTTCGCTTGATCTCTCGACATCGTTGGTAATGTGCCAGTAAGAACAAAGGTTTTACCAACTAAAGAGGGGTTAATTTGAGATTGCTCGACTTCTAACTCCAATCCTGAAGCGAGAAGTTGTTCAATGACTTCACGATTATGAGATTCTTGTAAAAACCCAATTAGTGATTTGGCCACTACAGGCCCAACATCATTCACCTGAATTAAGTCTTCTTCTTGGGCATCCATGAGAGCATGGATAGTTCCGTAATACTTGGCTAGATCTTTTGCTGTACTTTCGCCAACATGACGAATACCTAAGGCAAAGATGAAGCGAGCTAGGGTGTTAGTTCTTGATTTTTGGATAGCTGCTAATAAGTTCTCAGCAGACTTCTCGCCCATTCTTTCTAGATTAGCCAAAGCCATCAAACCAAGTTGATAAAGATCGGCGGGTGTTCTGACAATCTGAAGATCGACTAATTGATCGACAATTTTTTCACCCAAACCATCGATATCCATCGCTCTTCGCTGCGCAAAGTGCAAAAGCGCCTGTTTGCGCTGCGCAGGACAGAACAAACCACCAGAACAACGAGCGATGGCTTCACCTTCTAGCTTTTCAATATGAGAACCACATATAGGACACTGTGTTGGCATCACAAAACTAGTTGCAGTAACTGGGCGTTTTTCTAAAATGGCCGAAACTACCTCCGGAATCACATCACCGGCTCGCCTAACAACTACTGTATCGCCAATATGGATATCTTTTCTTCTAACTTCATCCTCATTATGAAGAGTGGCATTAGTCACCGTCACTCCCCCTACAACAACTGGAGATAATCTAGCAACAGGGGTAATGGCGCCGGTTCTACCCACTTGAACATCAATACCAAGCACAGTTGTTAGAGCTTCCTGGGCTGGAAACTTATGCGCAATAGCAAAGCGTGGCGCTCGAGACACAAAGCCTAGATCTTCTTGTTGCTCTCTTGAGTTAACTTTGTAGACAACTCCATCAATGTCATAAGGTAACTGATCACGTAATTGACCAACCTTTTCATAAAAAGAAACTAGACCATCAATACCTATAAAAATCGCGCGATGCTCACAAACAGGCAAACCCCATTGTTGGTAAGTATTTAATAACTCTGAATGACTTTGCGGCATCAGTTGCTGTGGCTGACATTGGCCAATACCATAAGCGAAAAACGATAAAGTTCTCTGAGCCGTTATTTTTGGATCCAACTGACGCAAACTTCCTGCTGCTGCATTTCTGGGATTAGCAAATGTTTTTTCAGATTTGTCGATCGCTTGTTGATTTAGAGTATTAAAGTCTTTGTGACTCATGAACACTTCACCACGAACTTCCATCACCTCCGGAAAGTCATATCCCTTTAACTTTAAGGGAATCGCTTTAATCGTACGGATATTAGCGGTCACATCCTCACCGCTATAACCGTCTCCCCTGGTAGATGCTTGGATCAGAATTCCATTTTCATATCTGAGAGAAATAGCTAAACCGTCAAATTTAAGCTCTGCGGCATATTCAATATTAGAGAGCTCTAAGCCCTCTCTACAGCGACGGTCAAAAGCTATGGCTTCGTCATTTTCAAGAGCATTGTTGAGTGAAAGCATCGGAACCACATGCTTTACTTCTGTAAACAAGTTATTGGCTTGACCACTCACCTTTTGAGAAGGCGAATCAACCGTGACCCAATCAGGATGGTTTTTTTCTAAAGATAATAATTCGCGATACAGATGGTCGTATTCTGCATCTGGGAGAATTGGATCATCCAAGACATAGTAGGCATGATCTAGTCTAGCTAATTCATCCTTCAGCCATTCATAACGGGCCGAATCTGTCATACCTAAGACCTTTAAGAAAAAAGTCTGCTTGCAGTGACACTGCCGGCAGGGATGCCATGCTTCGACATGGATTGGTAAATTTGATCGAGCTGCGCCTGAATTGCTATAACCGCATCTTCAACTAAAGGACGACCAGCATCATCTACCAAGTGACCACTCAATGCTTCAGCTAATAAATGAGCATCATTGAGCATCACTTTGAAAGGTTCGATTTCCTGTGGGACCTTTGGTAGATCTAACAATAATATGATTGATGAAACATCAGGCTTAGATAAGTCGTCTCGTAAGAAATTAGATTGTTCAGCAATCAACTTGTAGATATTTAATCCGCTAACAATACGGTTATATTCGCGACCATCTCTGGATAATTGAAAGCCTGCTTTAGAAACAGCACTTCTAATTTCAGCTAGGGTCCAACGGTCTGATTTTGGCTGAATCGTGATACCTAACTGGATATCACTTTGGGCAGCGAAGGAGTCAATAGCTTTTGCCTCTTCCAAAATTTCATTAATTGGGGGTAAATCAATCTCTGCATCAAGCGTATTTGCTAGAGCTTGAGCTCTTGAAGCGAAATCAGAAAGATCCACAACACCAATAGGACCAGAACGATTAGCAATTTGAATTGCCAATTGCAGCTCAATATAACTACCCTCTTGTTGTGGTGCTTGCCAAACTGCTTGTGTATCAGCTTCTTGTGCAACTAATCCTTCACATAACCAAATATGTGGCATATTTTTAGGCCAAGATTCAAGCGCCATTAATATCTCTTGGCCGCTAATAGCTTGCGAAAAACGTAAGGCGATCACACAATCAATTAATGAATCAATTTTTTCAGCCGAAGAGACAATGACTGGTAATGAAGGTGATGCTATATTTAGGGTAGGCTCAGATCTAACATCGCCATTAATTTGTTCAAAACTTTGAGGAGTATCTAAGTACTCGCTCTGCTTATTAATATGATTAGATTCTTCAACTTCAGATTTACGAATTCGAAGAGCGTTGTAAATCATCAATACCAACAATAAAGAAAAACCAATCAAGCCAAGTGATAGCTGAAGCTCTGACAAACCAATCGAAGCAGCAAATTCAGCAAAACCCAACATTAAGCAGCCTCCACCAAATTAGCAGCAGCTTCTAAGTCAACAGCAACAATTCTTGAGACACCCTGCTCTTGCATTGTGACGCCAATTAATTGATGAGCAATTTCCATCGTGATCTTGTTATGTGAAATAAATACGAATTGTGTATTTTTCGCCATGCGAGAAACCATGTCAGCATAACGCCCTGTGTTGGCATCATCCAAAGGAGCGTCAACTTCATCAAGCAAACAAAATGGAGCAGGATTAAGTTGGAATAATGAGAATACCAATGCAATGGCTGTTAGAGCTTTTTCACCGCCTGATAACAAGTGGATAGTTGAATTCTTTTTACCTGGTGGCTGGGCCATTACTTGAACACCCGAATCAAGAATTTCTTCACCAGTCATCACCAATTTAGCATTACCACCACCAAATAAGTCCGGGAACAGTTTGGCAAAGTGTTCATTGACTTGATCAAATGTGCCTTGTAATAACTGTCTTGTTTCACCATCAATTTGTTGAATCGCTGAAGTTAGCGTGTTGATCGCTTCATTTAAGTCAGCCGATTGAGCATCTAAGAAGGTCTTACGTTCTTGCGCACTAGATAACTCCTCCAAAGCAGCCATATTGACTGGTCCAAGATTTTGAATTTCAGTACTAAGTTTATTAACTTCAGCCTGCAAACCACTGACTTTCATATCCGGTGATAAGCGTGCTTTCAATTCTTCAACATTCGCTTCAGCATCCATCAACATCGTAGCAAATTGCTCGACATTCAAACGAGCTGCCTGTTCTTTAAGTTGAAGCTCCATAGCTTTGTCACGCAGTGGTTGCAAACTACGCTCAAGTGTCAATCGCACCTCGTCACCTTCACGAAGACGATGTGAGATAGCATCCATTTCAGTTCTAGCATTGGCTAAAGTGGCTTCTTTTGCACTTCTCTGAATTAACAATCCTTGTAAAGATTCTTGGGCTACTTCATCTGACAAAGTGTTTAATTCTTCTTGTGAATTACTTAAGCTCACCTGAATATCAGAAACCTGTTGCTGTGCAGATTGCTGATCACGCGTTAAGTCAGTCATACGTTGAACAAGAGTTCTTGTCGTGTAGGACGCTTCATTAGCTTCACGCTCGGCCAACCTTAAGGCTTCGCGAGCTTGCTCAAGCCCATGTTGGGCAGCTTGATAAGTATCTTGAGCATTAGCTAGGCTATCGCCATGAATACCTTTTTCATCTTGCGCCTGGTCTAACTGACCCTGACCTTCGTCACGCACAGTTTGAATTTCATCTGCTTGCTGAGTGAGATCAGTCAACTCATGCGTAATTTGATCAGCACGTGTTCTGTATTTTTCATCAGCTTGAGCCAACTGTAATCGCTCAACTTCTAAGTTATGCGCTTCACGTACAGCTTGCTCTACTGCTTGTCTAGCTGATTGCGCTAATTGCTGCGCCTGTTGATAAGCATATTGAGTATGAGATGCTTCACTTTGCGCCTCATCCAAAATCAAATGTTGCGCTTTAAGCTGGAGATCTAAGTTCTCAATCTCCTGAGCGCGAGCAAGAAGCCCGGCTTGCTCTGAATCCTCAGCATATAACTGTAAACTCACGCGGCTAACAATATGGCCTTCTTTTACAACCAATACCCCGCCCTGTGGCAATTGGTCTCTACGGCGCATTGCATCATCCAAGTGATCAGCAATATAGACATGGCCTAACCACTCTTGGACAACAGTTTTGATGGCGCTATCTTTTATTTGTACACGGCTCATCAAACTAGTTAAACCATTTGTACCAACATCAGAATTAGTGACTGATTGACCCGAATAAAAAGCCAAACGGGATGGCGGCGCATCTTGAGCTAAGCGAATTGCTTCTGATAGATCTTTAGCTTGGAGGGCTGTAACACGCTCACGTAGGACGGATTCAATTGCGGTTTCCCAGCCCTTCTCTACTTGTATATCTTGCCATAAACGCTGCTTCTTATTAAGTCCTTTTTGCTCAAGCCAAGGTCCAACCTTAGTTTGAGATTGAACTTTTTCTTGGAGAGTTTGTAAGGCACCTAACTTCGCTTGCGTTTGACTTAAGGCTGCAGAGGACTCTTGTAAAGTTTGCTGTGCGCTAGTTCTTGCCGCATCAGTTTCTGGAACTTTAGATTGAGCCTCTTCAGAAATCTGTTGAGCTTCATCAGCCTTTCGCTGAGCCATTGTTTGACGATCAGTAACAAGACTTAAAGCCTCAGCATCAGGACGAACCAAAGTTGCTAAGTCAGCTTTCAAGCGTTCTTGTCTTTGATGCATTTGATCTAATTGACGACCAGCTGCTAAAACACGTTCTGCTAAGCTCGCTAAACGCTGATCCGTCGAAGAAACTGCTTGCCTTGCCATATCAAGAGCTTTTTGAGCTTCTAGATATGAGACCTCATGTGCTGGTATTTTTTCTTGAACACCATGCAAAACTTCTAAATAGCGCTCTTCATTCTCTCTAGCTACCTCAAGATCAATAGCTGTTTGCCTTAATGCATCAGCAGCTGCTAATTCTTGAGAGGACCATCGTGATAACTGAGCTTGAAGGTCAGAAATTTGTTGCTGTAAGCGAGCACGTGATTCTTGTACATAATGAATCTCATTTTCTAACTTACCAACCTCAGCATTAACTTCGTATAGCTCTCCTTGAGCGTTTGATACTAAATCTTGTGCAGCGTAATGAGAAGTCCTAAGCTCTTCTAACTCTGCCTCTGCGTGGCGTAATTTTGCTGTTTGCTCTTCAAGCTGAACTTGCGCATCACGAATAGCATTAGCATGACGCTCTTGCTCTTTACCAGCTTCAGTTTGCCTGACCAACCACAGCAACTGTTGCTGCTCTGTCATTTGGACGTTAAGTTGTTTGTACTTCTCTGCTACTTCGGCCTGACCTTCAAGCTTAGTTAAATTTTGATTTAACTCTCTTAATATGTCTTCAACACGTGTTAAGTTTTCACGAGTACCCTCTAAGCGAGATTCAGTTTCTTTACGGCGCTCTTTATATTTAGATACACCAGCGGCTTCTTCTAAAAAGATGCGTAATTCTTCTGGCTTTGCTTCAATGATTCTTGAAATCATGCCCTGACCAATAATGGCGTAGGCTCTTGGGCCTAAACCAGTACCCATGAACATGTCATGAATATCTTTGCGGCGAACAACTTGATTGTTAATAAAGTAGCTCGAGGCGCCATCACGCGTTAAGGTACGTTTAACAGAAAGTTCAGCAAACGTGCTCCACTGACCAGATGCACGGCCATCTGAGTTATCAAAAATCAACTCAACACTAGATCTGCCCGCAGGTTTTCTCAGCCCTGAACCATTAAAAATGACGTCCTGCATGGACTCGCCACGCAATTCACTGGCCCTAGATTCGCCTAAAACCCAGCGCACAGCGTCAATGATGTTGGATTTACCACAACCATTTGGGCCGACAACGCCGATTAATTGGCCCGGAAGCTCAAAATGAGTAGGGTCTACAAAGGATTTAAAGCCCGAAAGTTTGATTGATTTAAGTCGCACGGCTAACTTCTTTTATTGGAATCTCATGATGATACCAAGGGCAGAGTGATATGGAGCACTTCTCTGCCCTCACCGATATAATCGAAGCTTAATAGTTGTTATTTTTAAAGGAAAAAAGATTTATGGCATCACTACAGAACGTTATCGACCAGGCTTGGGAAGATCGTGCCAACCTATCTCCATCAGCAGCTCCAGCTGATGTTCGCGAGGCAGTTGCCACTGTTTTAGCTGGCCTTAATGATGGTTCAATCAGGGTTGCTGAGCGCGAATCTGTTGGAAAATGGCATGTAAATCAATGGGTTAAGAAAGCGGTTTTAATTTCTTTCCGCTTAGAGGATAACCGAGTCATGACAGCTAACGGTCAAGGTGGCTTTCCTCAGTTCTACGATAAGGTTCCAACCAAATTTGCTGATTACACAGCAGCTGATTTTGCTAAGGGTGGTTTTCGTGTGGTTCCTCCTGCAACAGCCCGTCGTGGGTCATTTATCGGTAAAAATGTGGTTTTAATGCCCTCGTTTGTGAATATTGGTGCTTATGTTGATGAAGGCTCCATGGTTGATACCTGGGCAACAGTTGGCTCATGTGCCCAAATTGGTAAAAACGTTCACTTGTCAGGCGGTGTTGGTATTGGTGGTGTTTTAGAGCCTGTTCAGGCAGGTCCAGTGATTATTGAAGATAACTGCTTCATTGGCGCACGCTCTGAGGTTGTTGAAGGTGTTGTTATCGAAGAAAACGCCGTTTTATCAATGGGTGTTTACATTGGACAGAGTACTAAGATTTACGATCGCGAAACAGGTGAAGTCCATTACGGACGTGTGCCTGCAGGTTCAGTAGTGGTTCCCGGATCACTACCTTCAGCTTGCGGCAAATACAGCCTTTATGCAGCCATCATTGTGAAAAAAGTAGATGCTCAAACAAGAGCAAAAACTGCTATCAATGACTTATTGCGCGATTAAGTCTCATTCTTAAAATATTTTTGTGAACAACTTGTGAATACAAACGCTACCCTAGCTTTAACAGAATCACTGATCTCTCAAAATTCAGTAACTCCTGCTGATGGCGGTTGCCAAGAATTGATCGCTGCTCGTCTAAAACCTCTTGGTTTTGAATGTGAAACGATCATCAGTGGTCCAGACCATTTCAAAGTTACTAATTTGTGGGCTGTTAAGCGAGGTAGCGCTGGTAAAGAAGGTCCACTTCTCAGCTTTGCTGGTCATACTGACGTGGTTCCAACTGGACCTCTAGACAAATGGTCTACGGATCCATTTGTGCCAACGCACATAGATGGTTTCTTACAAGGCCGTGGTGCTGCTGATATGAAAACCTCATTAGCAGCTTTTGTAGTGGCTACTGAAGAGTTTGTAGAAAGCCACCCAAATCATCAAGGTTCGATTGCTTTTCTAATCACAAGCGATGAAGAAGGCCCGGCTCACGATGGCACAGTGATTGTTTGTAATGAACTAAAAAAACGTGGTGAAAAGATTGATTACTGCGTTGTTGGTGAACCAACTTCTGTTAACACCCTTGGAGACATGATTAAGAACGGTCGTCGCGGCTCTTTATCGGGTAAGCTTCGGATTATTGGATTACAGGGGCACATCGCATATCCTCATCTAGCTAAAAACCCCAATCATTTGATGGCTCCCGCTCTGGTTGAGTTAGCTAATGTTGTTTGGGACAAGGGTAATGAATATTTCCAGCCAACGAATTGGCAGGTTTCCAATATCCATAGTGGCACAGGTGCCACCAATATGATTCCTGGTGAAGTTGTTATTGATTTCAATTTCCGTTTTTCAACAGAAAATACTGCGGATAAACTCAAAGAGAAATTAGAAGCCATTCTTAAAAGTCATGATTTGAAATATACCATTGATTGGAATTTAAGTGGTGAGCCTTTCTTGACTGCTCCAGGAAATCTTTCTGCAGCGATGCAAGCATCCATATTTGAAGTAACTAAAGCTAAAGCTGAACTGTCAACCACAGGTGGTACCAGTGATGCTCGCTTCATCGCAAAGATCTGCCCTCAAGTAGTTGAGTTTGGACCACGCAATGCCACTATCCATCAAATCAATGAACGAATTGAGTTAGCAGACATAGAACCCTTAAAGAACGTTTATAAAGGTGTTCTTGAAAAGTTAATTGCTTAAATAAATCATCATGCATCCTGAATTAACTCTAGAATTATTTTGGGATCAGTTAACTGAGCAACTCGATGCTGCAAGTTTAAGTTACGGTCATGGAGCCATCAGCGCTGAAAGCGAAGCGCTTTGGATCATATCAACAGCGCTGGGCTATCCACCTGAAGATGCGCTTGATGTCCTAGAAACAACCGTTCCCCCGGATGTTCAAAATAAAGCTCAGCAGTGGGCTGATGAAAGAATTAAAACACGTCGACCCCTAGCTTATATTTTGGGTGAGGCTTGGTTAATGGGTGTGCCATTTTATTCTGATGAACGCAGTATTGTTCCTCGCTCATTCATAGCTGAGTTGATTGTTGATGGACACTTGGAATCATGGATACCTCCTAACGGTAAAGTATTAGATCTCTGTACTGGTAATGGTTCACTAGCGATATTGATGGCTATGTCCTGTCCAGATGTAGAGGTCAATGCATCAGATCTCAGCATGCAAGCGTTATCACTGGCCGCTAAAAATATTGATCGACATAACCTGACAGATCAAATTGAGGTATTTCAGAGTGATTTATTCGAGGCTTTACCGATCGTTGATGAAGCTAGTAAATATGATTTAATCATTTGCAATCCACCTTATGTGAATGCAGAAACGATGACAGGTCTGCCACCTGAGTACCACGCTGAACCAGAGATGTCTCTTGCTGGTGGCGCAGATGGTATGGATTTAATCAGAAAAATTCTTCAAAACGCTAAAGACTATTTACGTCCTGATGGTGCTTTAGTTCTAGAAATTGGCAATGAAGCTAAAAATTTTCAAGCTGCTTTTCCTGAGGTGTCAATTAACTGGCTAGAGGTATCTGCTGGTAACGATCAGATTTTGTTAATACAAGCTGAAGATCTTTAATCTAAACTTCTAGCAGCCTGAATCGCCTGATCAATACGATCAACTGCGATGACTTCAATACCCGGTATCTTGACCTTAGGCGCATTAGCTTTTGGAATAATCGCCATCGTAAATCCTAATTTAGCTGCTTCTTTAAGACGCTCTTGACCACGAGGACAAGGTCTGATTTCACCAGCAAGTCCAACCTCACCAAAAACAACCAATGTCTTAGGAAGTGCTTTATTTTTCAAAGATGATTGAATCGCTAAAAGAATCGCTAAGTCAGCTGCAGGCTCACTGATTTTGACGCCACCTACTGCGTTCAAAAATACATCTTGGTCAAAACAAGCAATACCTGCGTGCCGATGTAAGACAGCAAGCAACATGGCTAATCGATGTTGCTCTAGACCCAAAGCTAAGCGCCTTGGATTAGGGACATGAGCGGCATCAACTAATGCTTGTATCTCTACCAATAATGGACGACTACCCTCTTGCGTTACTAAAACACAGGAGCCAGGCACCATTTGATCATGTTGCGATAGAAATAAAGCAGAAGGATTCGATACGCCCTTCAATCCTTTATCCGTCATCGCAAAAACACCTAATTCGTTCACAGCGCCAAATCGGTTTTTGAATGCTCTGACTAATCGAAACGAAGAGTGCGTATCACCTTCAAAGTAAAGAACGGTGTCAACAATATGCTCTAAGACACGAGGGCCGGCTAAATTACCTTCTTTAGTCACATGGCCGACCATGATCATACAAACACCCGTTGACTTGGCCAGTCTTGTTAGTTGAGCGGCACATTCTTTGACTTGCGCTACAGATCCTGGCGCTGAACTTAATGTCTCTGAATAAATAGTTTGTATCGAATCTATAACAACTACTGTTGGTCTGGATGACTCAATGGTTACCAAGAGCTTCTCTAACTGTATTTCTGCTAATACCTCTAGATCGGGAGCTTGAACGTCTAATCGTTTTGCTCGTAGTGCAATTTGAGAACCAGACTCTTCTCCGCTGACGTACAGCACTGAGTCGCCACGAGCGCTCATAACGGCTAATGCTTGAAGTAATAGTGTTGATTTGCCGATGCCAGGATCGCCACCAATTAATGCCACACCACCGGTTACTAAGCCACCACCAAGCACCCGATCAAACTCATCAATACCAGTGCTCAAGCGTGGTAAATCTTCCGCTTCAATAATCGAAAGTCGTTGTTTAGGAGCAGCTTTAGCTAAGCTCTGAAAGCGATTCGTTGAAGGTTTATCTTCAACCGACTCTTCCATGGAGTTCCATGCCTCACAGTTAGAGCATTGACCCTGCCACTTAGCTGACATCCCGCCACAAGATTGGCAAACATAAACCGACTTAATTTTCGCCATTAGAAAGGCCCTGACTTCTTATTTTCTTTGGCTCTTATTTCAGAGTCAGCACGGCGCTTCTCAAGATCTTGCTGTCGTTGCTGTTGATCAATTTTTTTCTGCTCGAAATCTTTAACATTGATTACACGCTGCTCAGCTTTGGCTTGATCCGCCTGACTTGCGGCTCTTTCAGCATCACGTTCATCTTTGATAATTGACTTGAGAATTCGCTCACGTTCATTCATGGGGACTTCTTGAGTACGAATTTCTTTAATTTCTTGACGGTGTAAAAGTCGTGCTTTGTCTAGACAACTGGTTGTAAAAAATTGGCTATGGCAATCGTATTGACTCTTTTCAAGGCGGTACTTGGCCCAGTCTCTTTTAAGATTCAATTGCTCTTGACGATTTGAAATATCACTGAGCTCTGCTTGCTCAGCAGGTCCAGCGACGATGAAATTTGGCAAAAGTGCCAAACCAATTGTGAAAGTGAAATAACGAATTAAGTTCATAGACTCAAGGATAAGCTATTCAAGAATAATCAGTTAAATAATGAGACTTTTCTAAATTTCAATCTTGGCGCCGAGTTCAACCACCCTATTAGTAGGAATCTGGAAGAAATCAGACGGTTTAGCAGCATTCTGAAACATCCAAGCAAACAATCGTTCACGCCATAAAGCCATACCAGGGAGCTTAGAAGGCACAACGGTATCTCTTGCTAAGAAGAAAGAGGTATCCATAAGGTCAAATTCAAGTTGATACTTAGACTGAATAAGAGCCAATACTTTATTAATATCTGGCGTCTCTTTGAAGCCATGAACTGAGCGGACCAAGTAAATATCCCCACCCATATCCTTTAGGGTCAAGCGCTCTTCATCATTCACATAAGGGACATCCCAAGTGCTGAGTTTCAAGAAGAAGATTCTTTGATGAAGTACTCGATTATGCTTAAGGTTATGCAGCATTGCCACAGGCACATAATCAATATGAGCAGTTAAGAAGATAGCTGTACCCTCAACACGATGTGGCGGATGCGCCAATAGACTTTTAACGAAAGGCTCCAGTGGAATGGACTCTTTAACAATGCGTTCTCTTAATAATTTACGACCTTTGTACCAAGTCATTAAGCAAACAAATATTAATATGCCAAGCATCAATGGATACCAGCCACCGTCTTTAACCTTGATTAAGTTAGCAGTCCAAAATGCAAGATCTAAAGCCAAGAATCCAATGAATAAAAATACGATTAAGATTGGGTTGAGATGCCATTCTTTTCTCATCACAATACTGAGTAGGATGGTGGTGATCAACATGGTCGTAGTCACTGAAATACCGTAAGCCGCTGCCAAGTTACCAGATTCTCTAAACTCAATGACAGTGAAAAGAACCATTGCCAATAATGACCAGTTAATAAACGGCATATAAATCTGTCCACGTTCATTATCGGATGTGTGTCTGATGCTCATTCTTGGAAGGAAGCCTAAAAGTATGGCCTGATTAGCTAAGGAGAAAGCCCCAGAAATAACTGCCTGAGAGGCAATGACCGTTGCTGCTGTAGCCAAACCAACCATTGGCCATAAAGCCCATTCAGGAACCATTAAATAAAATGGATTTTTGATAGCTTCAGGATCTGCAAGCAGTAAGGCACCTTGCCCAAAGTAATTAATCAATAAACTAGGTAGAACGCAAAACAGCCACGCCAATCTAACAGGACTCTTACCAAAGTGGCCCATATCTAAATACAACGCCTCCACACCGGTTACAACTAATACAACTGAACCCATGACGATGTAAGCCATCAAGGTGTGTTCTGAGACGAAGTTAAAAGCGTAAAGCGGATTGATCGCTGCAAATATCTCTGGGTTCTTAACAACGTTGAGTACGCCAAGCACAGCCAATGAGATAAACCAAAGTAATGTGATGGGGCCAAAAAGTTTACCCACAACGGCAGTTCCAAATTTTTGGATCACGAATAAAGCTATCAAAATAGTCATCGTGATCGGTATAACAAATCGCTTCATCTCAGGCGTAGCGATTTCTAGACCTTCTACAGCGGATAAAACTGAAATAGCTGGAGTAATGACTGATTCACCATAAAGCATGCATGCGCCGAACATACCTAACATCATGACTAGCAAATAAGATTTTGTGCCACTCTGAAGAGATCGCAAAGCAAGAGCCATCAGAGATAAGACACCGCCTTCGCCCTTATTATCGGCACGCATAACAAAGACGACGTACTTAATGGTCACCACAAGAATGATGGCCCAAAACATCATTGAAATAACACCAAAGACAGCCTCATCACTGTAGGGAATACCGTGCTTTGGGTTGAAACATTCTTTTAGTGCGTAAAGTGGACTGGTACCGATATCACCGAATACAACGCCAAGGGCAGCTAAAACCAAAGCTGCAGTGCTACCTTTTTTGCCATGCTCATTGCCATGCAGATCAACTGGCTTTAACAATGATGATTGCGAATAGATTGGGTCGCTGATGGTCAAAAGGTACTCCCTTAATTACTATTTAGTGATTATATGCCTAGCTTATTGCAATGCAATATAAAGATTTAGTTATATATTCAAGATTATTTAGTAATTTTATTAGCAAAGTAAGAGGTATTAAAAAGATAAGAATCAAGCACCCGCTTGGATATACGAGCTTTACCTGAGTTACCTTGCACTTTAGGGTTTATCCTGATATAGTCTACCTCTCAGACGCGGGGTGGAGCAGTCTGGCAGCTCGTCGGGCTCATAACCCGAAGGTCA